>SDBT01004958.1_pt1 | contig 22464 bp, 18 predicted proteins | sample 2277101 | NCBI WGS metagenome assembly SDBT01 (sample SAMN10404973, study PRJNA504765) | marine sediment metagenome | isolation source: marine sediment core GS10_PC15, 103 cmbsf | place: Arctic Ocean: Southern Knipovich Ridge | collected 2010 | reverse complement strand
TTCTCACGCTCTCGTTCTGAATTAGATTTAGCAGGCCGACGTGCCATAAAAGAACTAACTGGAAAAGATATTGAAGATCCTTCAGAGTATATTGATCCAGATTCCGATAATTATGAAGCTATGGTTGAAGTAATTCGTAAAGAATTACGATTAACGACTTTAAAATATCAGAGATTAGAAAACTTAGTTAGTGCTATTGGTTTACCAAAAGAACGGTTATGCACTTTTTGTTGGGATGGAGTGGAATAATAAATTTTTAGCTTCTATCTTCTGCAATAATTTTTTCCATTTCATTTAGTTTATTATTTAAAGATTCTATAGGATATTTGCCTGTTAAACATGCATGGCACAATTGGTCTTTCCCCAAACCAATAGCTTCGAATAAATCTTCCAACTTTTGATATAGAAGCGTATCTGCTCCAATAGTTTTTCTTATTTCTTCGACATAGTTATCGTCACCATAATAATTTTGGAAGCTTCCAGCAATTAACTCATCTCTTGTAGGAAAATCGATCCCCATATAACAAGCACTTATTATGGGAGGACAACTAACTCTTACATTAACAGACTTAGCACCCGCTTTCTTTATTAAGGATATAATTTGTTTTGTTGTAGTTCCACGAATTATTGAATCGTCTAATAAAATAATATCTTTTCCTTCAATAGCACTTCGAATAGGATTAAGTTTTTCTTTCACTGCTGCCTTTCTTTTGCCTTGACCCGGCATAATAAAAGTTCGCCACACATAACGGTTCTTCATTAATCCCTCAACATATGGCAGGCCAGCTTCTTTAGCATACCCTACAGCTGCACCTCTCCCTGAATCTGGTACAGGGATTACAATTAGGTTTTTTTTTATTTCTGGATCTTTTAATAGAGGATCATTCCTTGCTAAATTCTTTCCTAATCTTGCTCTTGCTTCAGCAACGGAAATACCATCAATTATCGAATCTGGACGTGAAAAATAAACAAATTCGAAATGACATAATGCAGTTTTATCTGAATTATCGGAAGTTAGAATCATTTCAGAATGAATAGGCTTCTGATGGCTTAAATGAACAATCTCCCCCGGTTTCACATCTCTTATGAAATTACCTTCCACTGTATCTATGGCACATGACTCTGAGGCTACAAGGTAAATATTTCGCTTCTCGCTTTTCAGCTCTCCGATACATAATGGTTTAAAGCCTTTTGGGTCTCTCATAGCATAAATATCGCCATGAGGAGTCATTAAAATCAAGGAATAGGAACCTATTAAAAATTTACTAGCAAGTTTTAGAATTTCTGGCCAATCTTCTGTACCAAGTGATATTGAAGCTATTAATTGGGCTATTACTTCAGTATCCGTATTAGTTACAAATACTCTGCCCATTTCAATCATTTTCGCTTTAATTTCATCATACACAGGAATAGTACCATTAAATGCGAATGAAAACTCTACTTCATTGTTTTTATAATGAAATGGTTGCATATAATCAGATGATTCAAACTCGGTAGCTCCAGTTGTAGCATATCTAGTATGCCCAATAGCAATATTGCCCCACAATTGAGATTTTATTCGCGGATTTAATACTTTAGAAACCAACCCTATTTTCTTATAGGTATATATTTTACCACCAGTCTTTAAAATAGAAACACCTGAACTCTCTTGCCCTCGGTGTTGTAATGCCATTAAGCCTTTATACAAAAGTTGAGAAACAGAATAACCAATATCATCTGTAATTGCGCCAAAGACACCACAATGTTCTAAAATCTTATCTTTTGAATGCGTATCATTCATTTTAGTGTTTATTAATAATCTCTCAATTTTTTTAGTTTTAGGCGCATAGATCTTTAAATAGAGAGAAAATTTTTCATTAAATTCAATTAATTTAAATCATTTATAATTTTTAATAATTAGTTTAATAGAATATTAATTAATTACTACAATAAAATGTCAAATATAAGTAGTAAAAATAAGTCTCTTGCCTTCGTCATTTTAGTCGGTGGCAAAAGTGCTAGATTTGGCGAAGATAAAGGCATATTTGAATTTTTAGGAAAACCTTTAATTTCATACCAGATTGAGGTTTTGTCTCAATTTAATCATGATATTTTTATAGTGGCTTATTCTCAAAACCAGATTCAAGAATATATTGAAAAAATAAATTATGAGAACATTATGGCTTTTATTTTGGACGATCGAGAGTTGGTTCAAGATAAAAATATTCGAACACCTATGATTGGAATGTATTCCGCATTCAAAGAATTAGATAAGTTAGGATACGAAAAAGCATTTTTATTATCATGTGATATGCCTTTAATTAATCTTGACGTTGTTGAACTGTTAATAAAACAATCTAAAGGATACGATTACTGCATTCCTAAATGGAAGAGTAATTATATGGAACCATTGTTTGCTATCTATCCGGTAAAAAAGGCGCTAAAAAGTAGTGAAACAAATTTAAGCAATCAAATCTATAAAATGCTGAAAATTATAGAAGAAAACTGGAATACTAATTATATATCAGTAGAAGATAATCTACAACCACTAGATAATAATTTTCTCACATTCATTAACGTTAATAGTCCCGTTGATATAGAAAAGTTATTAGAAGTATACCAAAAATAATGAAATTGCTAATGTCTATTCTATCTTTTTGAATTTTTCTTTCTAAGGCTTAGTCTTTATATATTATAAGTTATCTGTGAGTTATTGTATATAATATTAGTAATACTTTATAAAAATAATAGATTCCTTTTAGTATTAGAAAAACAAAAAAACAAAAAAAATCAAAAATTATTAACCATAAAAATTTATCAAATTTATATATATTATAGCTATAACTAAGGATAAATACAATGAAAGATCTGATTATTAAAAACGGTATTGTTTATGACCCTTTAAACAAAATTGATGGCGACAAAAAAGAGATTCATATCAAAGACGGTATTATTGTAGATAAAGTAAATGGGGACGCGAAGGTTATTGATGCATCATCAATGATTGTATTTCCAGGAGGTGTCGACCCTCATTCTCATATAGCGGGACCCAAAGTCAACGTAGGAAGGTCTTTTCGACCCGATGATAAACCACCAGAGTCGAACTATAAAAGAACTAAAATGACTAGAAGTGGTACTGGCTTTGCTGTTCCATCAACTTGGCTCATAGGATATCATTATGCTCGAATGGGATATACTACTGTCTCTGAACCCGCTTTGCCACTACTAAAGGCCCGACATGTTCATGAGGAATTTTTGCATATACCCATAATTGATAAATTAGCATATCCTTTATTTGGAAATAATTGGTACGTACTCCAATATGTCAGAGATAATGATATGGATAAATTAGCTGCCTATGTAGCATGGGTATTAAAAGCAACCAAAGGTTATGCCATAAAGCTTGTAAATCCCGGCGGAGTCGAGAATTGGGCTTGGGGTAAGAATGTTGACTCTTTAGATGATGAGGTAGTTCACTGGGGAGTAACCTCAAGGCAAATAATTGAGAGCTTAGCAAAAGTCAATGAATCATTGGAATTACCGCATTCTGTTCACGTTCATTGCAATAACTTAGGGCATCCAGGGAATTACGAACATTCTCTAGAGACTTTTAAGGTATGCGAGAATATTAAACCCAAAAGTGGAAGAGATAAAAGCCTTCACATAACCCATTGTCAATTCAATGCTTATGGAGGCACCAATTGGGGTAATTTTGAATCTGGAGCTTCACAAATTGCTGAATATGTTAATTCACATAAGCATATGTCAATAGATTCGGGGAATGTCGTTTTTACTAAATACGCTACGACCACGATGACCGGTGACGGTCCTTGGGAGTTTGCTTTGCATCATATAAGTGGAACGAGCCCATGGGGTGCTATACCTGGCGTTAAGTGGGTCAATGGGCAGGTTGAGGGTGAATCTGGCTCAGGTATTGTCCCATATTTCTTTAGTCCTAAGGTGGGGGTCAATGCCGTCCAATGGGCTATAGGACTTGAATTATTACTCTTAATTAATGATCCTTATCAAGTACTTATGACTACAGACCATCCAAATGGCGCACCCTTTACAACGTATCCAATTATCCTTAAGTGGTTGATGGATAGGAAATCAAGAAAAGACATGCTTGAAAATGTGGTATCTAAAAAGGCATCTACGGCTACATCTCTCCCTGATATTGATCGAGAATATACGTTAAATGAACTGTGTATAGTCACTCGAGCAGGATCTGCAAAAATCCTGGGACTTAAAGATCGAGGCCATTTAGGTGTAGGAGCTACTGGAGATGTTGCGATATATAAATTGGACCCAAATAATTACGATGGACATGCAGTAGAGAAAGCGTTTAGTAGTGCAGCATATACAATTAAGGATGGGGAAATTGTAGTTAAAGATGGAGAGATAACTTCCAAATCCATGGGAACCTTGATCTGTGCTGAAGGAAAAATTAAGGAAAGCATCTATGAGAATACTTTAGAAGATATTCAATCTCGATGGAGAGATCATTACAGCATCAATTTTAACAACTTTGCCGTACAAGATGCTTATGCTCCTAAAGTTAAAATAGTAAACGGAACTTAGTTATTTTACTTCTTTTTACATTTTTATTTTTTTAAAATTAGCAATAAACATTTTATTAATTATTTAATGAGTATATTTTAACCTCCTGCTAATGGGGGGAAAATAGCAACAGTATCTTCATCTTCTAAAACAAAGTTTCATAAGTTTAACAAAAATTAGCTAAATTTTTAACTATTTTTACTCATATGAAAAGATGGGATTATATGAATATTTAAATAACCGATAGTTCCTTATTTATTATAGAAAACAACCGAAATTTGAATATCATTATTATGTTTTTGTAAAGGAAAATGCAATGATTGATAACAAAAAGAAAACTCCACCACTTAAGATCACATATCCATTAATTCTTGAAAATGTTTCAGATTTGATCTGCATTGTTGAGCCAGATTACGATTATAAGTTTCAATTAATTAATGAAGGCACTTATGAGAATATCCTAGGTTATTCTGGTAAGAATTTAATTGGAGAATCATTCTTAAATTACGTACATCTTGATGACGTTAAAATTGCCATGAAAATCTTAAAAAAGAGCTCTACGTCAGCAGAGGACTTAAAGGATTTACGATTTAAAGCCAAAAACGGCAAATTTCTTTGGTTTGAAATTAAAGTTAAAAAGTATGAAGAAAACAACCAAAAACAAATAATAATAATATTAAGAAATATCTCTGAGCGTAAGAATTTAGAAGACAAATTTAAAGAAGTCGAAAATAAAGTTAAAGAACTAACTAACCTAATCCCTGAAATTCGATTTTGGAAACTGTTCTACCCAAAAAAATATGAGGAAGCCTTAAGAGCCTCATATCAAATGCTTCAAATGGTAATGGATAACATTCCGCAATACTTATTTTGGAAGGATACAAATTTAGTGTACTTAGGATGTAATAAGAATTATGCTGATTTAGTAGGGGTTGGAAGTCCAGAAAATGTCTTGGGCAAAACTGATAATGAATTATTTGATGACAAAGAAAAACAGGATTTGTTAGGAGAATCTGAGAGTAAAATTATTGAATCTGGAATAACAGAATTTAATACGACTAGTTCTTGGGTTTTGAATAGCGGAGAATCGGTTTGGTTTGATATAAATAGAATACCGCTACGGGATTCTGAAGATAATATTGTTGGGCTTTTAGTGACATATGATGATATTACTAAAAGAATAAATGCTGAAAGTAATTTAAAAGAATCGGAGGAAAAATTTAGAACCATCAGCGAAAGATCACTAATGGGCATTTTTATTTTACAGGATGATCAGATTAAATATGTTAATCAAGTAGCAGCTAAATCACTTGGATATAGTATCGATGAAATAAAAAGTTTGGCTCCTAAAGGATACCTAAACCTTTTTCATCCAGATGAAAGGGAGTTAGTTGAAGATATTGCAAATCAAAAGCAAAAGGGTGTTAAAGGAGCAAGAAACTATTTTCAAATTAGATGTCTAAAAAAGTCAGATGAAATAATGTGGATAGACTTATTTTTGCAAACTTTTAATTATATGGGAAAACCAGCAGGTTTGATTACAGCAATCGATATTACTAAACGAAAAGATACTGAACAAATGTTAAAAGAATCAGAAGATATATTTAGGATGATTACGGAACAATCTTTTATGGGGATAGCAATTTTACAAGACAATTTAGTTAAATATCATAATCAAAGATTTGCTGAAATAACTGAATTTAAAACTGAAGAAATTAAGGATTGGAGTCAAAAAGATTTCCTAAATATATTTCATCCTTATGATAAAACTCTGGTTGCAAAACAGATAGCTGACAAACAAGAAGACTTTGAAGGACAGATCAGTCGCACTCAAGTTCAAGGAATAAAAAGATCTGGGCACACTATGTGGTATGATGTCTTTGCTAAAACTATTCCCTATGGAGGGGATTATGCCGAATTTATAATGTTAATAGATATTACTGAAAGCAAAGTGTCTGAAGATAAATTAATAGACTCGGAGGAAAAATATCGTCACTTATTCGAAAGCTCCCCGAATATGATATGTTTAGTTGATATTTCTAGAGAGATTATCGATTTCAATACTTCTTTCCAAAATTTCTCTGGTTATAAAAAAGAAGAATTAATTGGTAAAGATCTATTTGAATTGCCTAATTTCACTCCTGATGCACGTTCTACTTTCATCGCAAAGAATAAAGAATTATTGAAAAAAGGATACATACAACCAATAGAAATTAAGCTATACGATAAAAAGGGCCATCTTATATGGATTAGCTTACAGGCGTCATTTGTAGAAACCGGGATTACAACTTTAATTGAAATAATAATGAGCGATATAACAGATAGAAAACTTTCAGAAGATATTTTACAGATGAATGAGGCTAGACTTGAAGCACTCCTTAAACTAAGTCAAATGGGAGATGTTTCAGAACTGCAAATTTTTGATTATGTAGCACAAAAAAGTGTTGAGCTTACCCAAAGTAGCGTAGGATGCTTATTGCTTATGAATATGGATAATATGTCTTTAGAATTCTGTTCTTGTTCAAACCAATCCGAATCTTGTCTAATTAAAGATAAACATACCTATTCTTTAAAAGAAACTAGCTTATGGAAAGATGCTGTTCTCGCAAGAGAAGCGGTTATTGTTAATGAGTATACTGGGTTGAAAAAATTCAGTACTTGCGATAAAAATACAGAGGGTAAAATTATTCGATATTTAACAATTCCAATTTTGGATAGAAATAATATAGAAGCTGTCATTTGTGTTATGAATAAAGAAATTGATTACAACGATTCTGATGTACATCAGCTAACTCTATTTATGGATGATGTCTGGAAATACTTACATCAAAAAAGAGCAAGAGAAGCAGTGTTAGAAAGTGAGAAAAAGTATAGGAACCTTTTGGAAACATCTTCAATAGGAATATTAGAGTTTGATATAGTCAATAAAGAGCTTACTTATATTAATCCAAAATTATTAAATATCCTTGGCTTTGAAGAGGATTCATACTTAGATCAACAGGTATTTGAAAAGAGCATCCATCCTGAAGATGTTAAAAAGTTTTATGACACCTCCATTATAAACGAATTAGAATTAAGAATTTATGACCAGACAGGGAACCTAAAGTGGCTTGGTGGTAATCGAGTTAACAATTACAATGAAAAAGAAGAATTAATAGGGTTTAGAGTTTGGCTCGAAGATGTTACAGAAAAAAAAATGTATGAGCAGCTGATATATGAATTAAACATTAATTTTCTTTCTTTTACGACAGATTTTCAAAATAACATCGAAAAGTTAATTGAGACTTGTAACAAATTATTAGATGCAAGTGTTGTCTTATATTGCCGTAAAATAATGCAAGAGGGAACTATTAAATACCAGATTTTGTCAAGTGATAAAAAAATAAGGATTTATGACTCTGAGGAATTTAAAAAAAATCTCTTAATTAGTGAATTATTTAATGAAAATCATGATTATATTCAATCTTTTTATGACATAAATGAATCCAATTATAATAATGATGAATTTATAAAAAATTACAATATAATAGGATGTAATGGAAAGCTCATTAAATCTCAAGAAGAATTCAATAGTGCCATCTGCGTCTTTTATAGAGAACATCCTGTAGTATCCCATAAAGTAAAGTTGGTGTTATTTTCAATCTGTGGTGCTATAGAAATTGAAGAAAGAAGATGGCAAGTCCAGCAAGACTTAGAAAAACAGAGTAAATTGAAGTCTGATTTACTCTCCAGAACATCTCATGAGTTAAAAACACCGCTGATTTCAATTAAAGGGTTTACAGAGTTATTATTGACACTTCATAGTTCTAAGTTTGATACGGATGTTATCTCAATTTTAAGAGAAATTAAGGAGGGAAGTAGCCGTTTGGAAAGATTAATAAACTCACTCCTAGAAAGTTCTAGACTAGATCAAAACCAATTAAAATTAAATAAGACCACTGAAGACCTCTCTTTTTTGATCAAATTCTGTGTAAAAGAATTAGGAGGCTTGTCAGAATTAAGAAAACAAACAATTAAGCTTAAGATCCATGAATATTTAACTAGTAATTTTGATAAGGAGAGAATTTATGAAGTAATTTCGAATTTATTGTTAAACGCAATTAAATATACTCCTCCTGGGGGAACTATTACCATCCGTACAGAAGTAAAGAAAAAGTATTATATTATCTCTGTAGAAGATAATGGAATTGGAATTACAGAGGAGGAAAAAAAGGATCAATTGTTCAATCAATTTGGGAAGATTGAACGTTATGGAAAAGGATGGGATATAGATATAGAAGGCTCCGGATTAGGCTTATATATTTCTAAAAAACTTGTAGAACTTCACGGAGGAATGATCTGGGTTGAATCCGAAGGAAGAAATAAAGGCAGCAAATTTTTCTTTTCGCTCCCAATAATTTCTGAGTAATCAACTAATTTTTTTGAAATCAAGTTTTCTTTTCAATTCCATTAGAAATTTATGTCATAATAGACAAAAATACCTCAAATTTAACCTCACATTTATAAAAATGAAATATAATATACTTGTAGAGAAATAAAATTATTTCAATTTTAAAGGGATATTTTTGGTATCTGTTCAACAGAAGCAGAAAGAATCTGCTAAAGACTCTGTTAAGGATTTAAAGAAAATTATTAAAGAGCTTAAGGAAAAATTAAAAGAAAAAGATGCTATTTTAAAAAACATCACTAAATCTATTCCTGAAATCCGTTTCTGGAAGTTATTTAACCCGAAAAAATATGAAGAAGCATTAAAATCATCATATGAGATGCTTCAGTTAGTAGTAGATAATATTCCGGATTACATCTTCTGGAAAGACATAAATCTCATGTATATGGGCTGCAATATGAATTATGCTAAGTTATTAGGAGCTGAAGACCCACAATACGTAATTGGGACTATAGACTCTGAATTACTAATTGATAAGGAAAGAATAAGATATCTAGGAGAACGTGAGAATTATGTCATAAATTCAGATAAGCCACAAATCAATACTATAGAAGAATGGGTATTGAACAATGGAACAAAAATTTGGTTCGAAATTGATCGTATTCCAATGCATGACTCAACAGGAAAATCCGTGGGGCTATTAGTGACTTATAGTGATATTACAATAAAAATAATTGCCGAACAGAAATTAATCGAGTCGGAAGAAAAATTTCGAACAATTGCGGAACAATCGCAAATGGGAATTGTTATTTTACAAGATAATATTTTTAAGTATATTAATAGAGCGGTATCTAGTATTACGGAATATCCCATCAAACAAATGTTAAATAATTCTGTAGAGCAACTAAAAATTTTAATTCATCCTAAAGATTTAATATCAGCCATCAAATTAATTCAAAAAGAACAACCCCATAACTCTGAATCAGTATTAACATCATCCTTAAGATTTAAAACCAAATCAGGAAAAGTAAAGTGGATTGAAGTATATTTAAAGAACATTGCGTACCAAGATAAATCTGCTCAGTTAATAATGTTAGATGATATTACCGATAAAAAAGAGGCCGAACGACTAATCGTGGAAGAAAATATAAAACTGTCAGAACTTGATCGGATTAGGCGCAACCTCCTCACACGAATCTCACACGAATTAAAAACGCCACTAATATCAGTTTACTCAGGATCTGAAATGCTTCTCGATTATTATATTGATCAATTCAGTGATGAGAGTTTAGAAGTCATTGAAATGATATACAGAGGCGGAAAAAAATTAAAAACTTTAATTGAAACCTTACTCGATGTCTCAAGAATAGAATCAGGTAAATTAGAATTACATACCTCTAAAGAAAATATACCAGAGATAATAAGTGAATGTATTGACGACATGACACTTTTGTCAAAAAACCGAAATCTCTCAATACAAACAGACCTTCCTAATGAATTATATATAGAAGTTGATAAACTTAGAATTAATCAAGTATTTACCAACATAATCTCAAATGCTATCAAGAACACTCCTCCAAATGGCAAAATAGAAGTTATTTCAATAGAAAACGGCGATTTTGTAGATTTTGCGATAAAAGACACTGGTGTTGGATTGACCGAAAAAGAGAAGGCACAGATCTTTAAAAAATTCGGGAAAATTGAACGATATGGTCAACAAATGGATGTCGAAATTGGAGGTACAGGGCTTGGGCTATACATCTCTAAAGAAATTGTAGGATTACATGGAGGCCAGATTTTTGTGGAATCCAAGGGAAGAGATGAAGGTTCTACATTTACGATAAGACTTCCAAAAAATGGAGTTTAAACTTTAGTTCTAAAATTGAAGAAATGTTTAATTACTTCTTTGTAAATCCAATTTTTTCTAATACTTCGTGATCATAAGAAAATTTCTTATGATTTTTTTTCTTTTCTTCCTATTGGCTAATTCTTTGCCTTTCTAATAAATATTTCTTACTTAATTTTTAAATTGGTAGCTCTCACATTTTTTCACACAAATTTTGAGTACAATTCTTGTTATTCCTATTACTATCCCGAAAAACCATCGAATAGTGAACATTTAAAAATGAAATCTATAATTAATATGGTGTTAATATTAAAAACCCATTAATATTTTTCGCCATGGTTGAGGAGATATATGACTCTAACTTATAAAGATGATAATGTAACAGACGAGGAAAAAAGGGAATTCACCGACAAATTACGGTGGTTTGAAGATGAATTCGACTTAATTTTTAATAAGACCCACAATTTTACTAACGATGATATAAAGCTTGCAAACCAACTCTTAAATAAATTTTCTGAAACAATTAACGAATTCCGCCATGAAAAATATCTTTATTCATTAACTCGAACTTTAAATAATATCGAGAAAAAGTATCCTGAATTCTTCTAGGATCTATTCTTTTGTATTTTTCTTTCGAAAACTCAATGATTTTGGATTTACTTATTTTAAATAGTAATTAAAAAGAGGTATTGAGTACTAATTCAATTTTTTCGAATTCTAAAAGAATGGACCGAATTTTGTATAAGTGTGAATTAAATTATCACGCAAAAATAGAATTTGTTCATCCGAAGGATTTAATCGTGCGGCTTCTTCAAGAGCATTCATAGCTTTATCCTTATTCCCCTGATCGATTAATGTTATGGTTAAAAGACCCCAAGCCTCCTCATTAGATTTTTGTAATTCAGTTACTTTTCTAAAACATTTTATTGCTTTTTCATAGTCTTCAATTCGACGATATCCAATACCAAGATAGAGACATATTTCATAATTAAAGGGATCTTTTTCTGTTAATCTCTCTAAGTCCTTTACAGCATTTAAATCGTCTCTATTCTCTAAACATTTTTTTGCTCGATCAAATTCCCGTTCAAATTCTACTTTACTGACTTGCATTTTGTATCAATTCTACATATTTTTTTAGTTTTATACTTATCCTTCTTCAAGTTTATATTTGCATTTTGATATATAAATATTTTCATTTTTTTGTCTCAAATTTCTTTTCAATATCTAATTTCCATTAAATAACTTCGTGAAATAATACAAAAAGAAAAATCTTTAAATAGAAATCTATGATATTACTAATTAGAATTTTTGTGGTAAAAAAAAAATCTTTTATAATATTTAACGAAGGTAAAGTTGAATGCTCTCTAATATGCTAACTCTAAAACCAGTCTTAACAACTAATGATTTTCTAATGTGTTATGACGGAGATATAGACTCTAATTTCCAAAATTTTTTTAACCTTGATTTTGAGTTAGATATAAAATATCATTCAGATAGAATATGTCCAATCATTCAACTGGCAAAACCTGAGAATGCTCAAGAAATAGCCCAAATGTTTAAAGAGATTTATAAGGGAACATACCCTTATAAAAGAATGGAAATTGCTCAAGAAGTAGAAAAAATGATAAGAGAACCAAAATACCAGTGGTTCTTATTCCAATTGGAAAATAAAACAGTTGGCTGTTTTGGTACTAGTCTTGAGTTTGAGAAAAAGCGAGGATTTCAATATGGATTTGTAGTAAAAAGGGATTACCATAAAGTAATTGATGTTTTTAAAGCGTATTTAGGTTGCGTTATGTATTTGTGGAATACATTTAAGAATAAAATTATGATATGGTGTGGTGAGATGCGTACAAATGAAGCAACTTCACAATTTTTTACCTCGCAAATTGGATTAAAACCTATAGCTTTTTTACCAAATAAAGATATTTTTTTTAATCATGTTGAATCAGATATTCTTCAAATAGTATATGACGAAGACGCTCTATATAAATTCCGAGTTGAAGAGGAACCTAAGATTATTCGTCAAGTTTTAAAATGTTATGTTTATGCTAATAAGAGATATCATTTAGGGACTCCCATTGTTGAAAATCCAAACATAGAGTTTAATTCGTTTGTACAAAAGGAAATTAAGGAAAAAGTAATTAAAATAAGTGAAAAAGATAGGTTTAACAATGAAATGATAACTTTTTCAATTAAAAATTCTAATTCCCACTTCAAATTTTTCTATAATCCATATAGTAAGAATTTTGAAAAAACGGAATATCGCGTAAATTCATTAGATGAATTATTCGTTTTTCTCCAAGAATTAAAAGAATTAATAGATAAAATGGATATTAATTATTTTGAATGTTTTGTAAGTGCTTATCATCCCAAACATCAAAGAATTTTCTATGATTCTGGTTTCCTTCCAAGAGGCTATGTTCCCTGCTGGTATTATGATAAAAAACAGAATACATTTGAAGATCGCATAGTATTTAATTATTATAAAGGAGATATTGACAACAATATAAAATTAATTCCTGAATCTGAAGATCTTATTCAAAACTTAAAAATTTCTGTTGAAAAGGCTATTCCAGATTTTTCTGAATTATTTCAGGAATAAATAACTGTATCCTCAAATACTACTACGAGTTGTACTTATGATAAACCCAAATTTAAATAATGATTTAACTATCAAAATTTTAGAGAGTCCTAATGAGATTATCAAAAATCTCCAAATCGGTATTAGCATTCCTATTTTGCCTGATCTACATAAATTTATTTCACATGATTTAAAATATTTCAACGCAAAATCAATTTTACTTATAGAAAAAGGGATTCCAGTCGGACATTCTTTAATATATGATGATGGAGACAATATACTTTACTTTGGCTATTTTGGAGTTTTAAACCATGAAAAAGATAAAATTTCATTTTTAGTCGAAAAGATCATTAAATATGCTCAAAATAATAATTATAAATTTATTAGAGGCCCCATAAATATACCTACATTTATTTACGGGTGGGGTTTCATGAAAAAGGAAAGTAATGAAGACATATTTATTGGAAAACCCGTAAATCCCTCAATTTATCAAGATCTATTTTTAGAAAGGGGATTTTATGTAAAATACGAAGAAAACACATGGGAAGGGCCGCCTCCCCATTTTAATCCTTGGAAGTTAAAAAATTATGATTTTAGCGAATATGACTTTTTCACACCTAAGGATCTGAATGAATTGATGAAATTTAAAATGGATTTTTTACAACTCTATGCTAGTTCTATGCCCCCTTCCTCAAGAATTACACCAAGCGTAGGAGATCTTTTTGAAAATATAGCGGAATTTGTTTTAAAATATGGAGATTACTTTATGATCAATCTAGTTAGGTATAAATCCACAGGTGACATTGTTGCTTGTGGTTCCTGGCTACCAAATCCTTTCAGCAAAAACAAGAAGGGAAATATTGACTCGTTTGTAGCATATAGTCTGATGGTTGATGTTGCGCACAGAAGGAAAGGACTTTTAATGTTAATGATCGGAGAAACTACAAACCAGGCGTGGAAAAAAGAAATTCAAGTAGTTTCTGCCCCTACGGGGAGTGATAATATAGCGGTTAATACAGTAACAGAACTTGTTGGCCTTACTCACACAAGGACGCATTTAATATTAGAATTTAAAATTTAATTTGATTTTCGTTATTCTTCAGAATATCAGAAATTTTAAGTTGCTGAAGGAAACTTTAAATTTTTTATAACTAATAATAAATATAATATTAATATCAACACTAAACTTAATATAAATGGGAGTTTAACTATTTGGTCTTCTTTCAAGCGGATTGGTCTAGATTAGTGCTTATTTTTGTAGTAGGATTATTTTTGACTATAATGTTTCTATTTATTAGTTATAAAATCTTAACAAGACACAGAGATCGTTTAACTTTAACTCTAAGTTCTTTTTATATTGCAGAAGCTCTCGGTTTCTTAACAAATGTCATATATTCGTTTCTTATGGTAAATCCAATAGTAACTATACTTCTGTTTATCACGTACTATTTAGTTGTTTTTGGCTTCATATTCATTGTAATTTTTCTCCTTAATCTTGTTAAAATGTATATTAAGATAAAAATTCAGTTGATCATTATCTGTACTTACGCTGTTTCTGTATTCTTAGTTCTTAGTATTCCTGGTGGAATGACAATTAATGAAAATACTAATTGGAGACCAATTTATAGCTGGACTTTAGTATTTGGAGTTTCTATACTTATTTCAAGTTTTATCTTAATCCCTACTATTATACTTTCAATAAAGACATACAAAATATTTGAAGACGAGAATTTAAGAAGAAAATTGAAATATTTTCTAATTGGCATTTTTGGTATGATTATTATTTCTTACGGAGCCCTCATTAATATGGCGCTAAACGATCCTGGCTTCAGTTTACTTTGGAGTTTTATTTCTTTGTTAGTAGTTCCTAGTGGAATTATGATTTATTATGGTATAGGGCACAGTATATAATTAAGGTGGCATTATTTTTAGTTTCTAAAAATTTCCCTTAAAGATTGAAATTCTTAAATTTGGATTCTTATTGAAAATTTATTATGAATTCAAAAATATTAAAAAAAAGCCAATCAATTCATATTCGTTATTTTTTTTTATTAGAACTCTACTCAATAATATTGTCAAATTTAAATAACATAACTTTTATATCATTTTTGTATAGGATAATATTTTAGACAAAGTGTTAAAAACGATTAAAAAAGAGGAAACTGTTATTAGCAGTAACATTAATAATCTCTTAAAAAAGATTAGAGTTTGGCAAAAATCATTTTATATTCACTCTAATCCTTCAAACTCTCAATATCAGATAATTTTAAGAGAGAAAAAACCTTCCCCTCAAAGAGAATATCCACGACGAATTGTTTTATCAATTAAAAGTAAACCTGTATCATATTCGATCAAATCTTATGAAATTGAAGTTGATAACCTAAATGAAGAAAAGTATAATCAAATATATACTATTAAAGTAGAAGGAGAAAATGACTTTAACGTCATTATGAATAATCTAACCGAAATTATTCAAGGAAAAGATACTCAAGTATTTGACCTAAATTATACTTTTCAATAATAAATATGAAAATTAAATATTCGAAAAAGCGAATAATTGGTCTCCTAATATTATTTAAGGTCAAAACCTATTTTTTACTTGATTAAGATTTAATATTGGAGAGTCAAATAGCAGATTTGATTTTCCTTTCCTTTGATCATAAGATTATAAATAGAAGCTGGTGGTAAAATTTAAAGACGAAATAAATAGCAAGAATTTTGAAGAAACTAATGCGGTAAAGAAGTATTTTGCCCGAATTTTCACTATCTTGTCCAAGGAAGTTCGAGATAAACTGATGAATTTAAATGTGTCGGAAGAAAAGAGAAAAACTTTAAAAAAAGAGTTAGCCTTTTTATCGAAAGAAAGGCAAAAAGAGTATCTGGATGAGTTATATGGAATTTACAATCATATTGGTTAAGTATATCTGATTTTAAAATTAAATAGCTATTTACACTCATAAATCTCGTTATCTAAAAATTAAACTAATGATAATTCTTAAGATATAGATTTTAACCTATATAATCTTTGAGAAAATTCCATATTATTTCATTTAGTTTTTCTGGTTGTTCGAGTAAAAACCCATGTTTTAGATTTTCCAGAATTATTAATTTCGAGTTTGGAATTTTATCATGCATAAATACAGAGCCTTCTGGTGGAGTATTGACATCTTTATCTCCAACAACAATTAAAGTAGGATGAGAAATTTTATGTATTGAGTTTCTGATATCATAATCCTCTAATGCTTTAAATTGATTAATATAATCATTTAACTGGGGGGGGATCTTCTGCATATATCAATATATTCATATCTTTTTTAAGCTGATTATATAGGTTTTGGTTTTCCTTTAATTTTTTTTTAAAATCTCTTGTATAAATGAGACGAATTACAGTATTCATCTTTTCATCGAAGCTCATTTTGTCAAATTGATAATAAAATTCTAATGTCTGCTTTGTTTGGAGAGGATCTGTATATGATTCTGTTGCAATTAACAATAGAGTTTTTATTTTTTCTGGATATTTTAACGTAAAATTTAGAGCAATCATACCACCTAAACTATATCCACAAAGATGAATTTTCTCTTGAATTTGTAAAACTTCAAGGAGAGAGTTGGTATCTTCAACATACATCTCCATAGTATAGGGATAATTTGGACGAGAACTTTTTCCAGCACCTCGGTTATCAAAAGCAATAACCGTCATTTTTTCTTTGAAAAAATCTATTTGAAAGTTCCATGCTTCTAATTTGGTGTTTGTCCCTTGTATTAAGACTAAGGGTTCTCCCTCTCCTTTTTTAATATAGTTAATCTCAATATCATTACACTTGATAATTGGCATAATTCTCACTAATTGGATTGAAGTTTAAAATATAAAGATGTCAAATATTAATTTAAGTGTTTAGCTTTTTCAATCAACTAAAAAATTTAATACAGTTTATTTAAAAAAAATTTTGAATAAAGTAATTAACTTATTTTTTTCTATTTATTTATTGAAGTTTTTAAAAAATAATATGGAAATTTAGGATTTTAATGTCAGATAACTCTAACAAACACACTTCCTCGGAATGGTTTGAATTAGGTAATGAATATTTTAAAGCAAAAGATTTTCAAAAGGCAATAGAATATTATGAGAAAGCAGTAATTGATCCGGAAAACAGTGTGGCTTGGAGTAATATGGGAGTGGCTTATGAAAATCTCGGAAATTACGAAAAAGAAGTTGAATGTTGTAAGAGAGCAATTGAAGTAGATCCTCAAGACAGCTGGGCATGGTACAATTTAGGAGTTGGTTATGGTAAGTTAAAAAATTATCAAAAAGCTATAGAATCTTATACCGAAGCCACCTCACTTGACCCTGCTGATGAAACTTCATATTATAATATGGGTTTGGCATATGCTAAAATAAGGAATTTCATAAAAGCAATTGAGTCATGGGAAAAAGCATTTGAAATCAATCCAAAGAAAATTAAAATCCTTTTTAATATTGCACTTGCTTTTACTAAGTTAGCAAAAGATTTGAAAGCTGTAGATACATATAATAAAATTTTAACAATTGCCCCTAATAATATTAGAGCATTAAATAAAAAAGGATTTGCTTATATAAATTTAGGGAATAATCAAAAAGGTATTGAGTGTTTTGAATCAATTCTAAATTTGGATCCCCAGAATAAGGAAGCTAAAGAGATTTTAAAAAAATTAAATAAAATTTAAAATTACTAGAATCTATCATCTAATTCTACTCCGCAATAAGGACAATGTTTCTTTGCGTTATCTTTTTTAATAGAGCCATTAAAATATTTTTCTAAGTTAAAATAAATGTCTTTAAACATAATATTTTCTATTGAGAGTAGTGTTAACTTACCTTGTTTATATAATTTGAGTTTTTCTTCTTTCCTTTTCATATATTCCTTGCCAAAATATCCCCAATATTCAACATACATATCAAGTTCTGGTAAATACCAATCGCACTTAATGGGCTTACTCCTAACTTTTATTATTTTTTCATAATGATGGTGAATATTGTTGTTATGTAGAAAGTTATCAATAATTAGTTCTCCTTTTGACCTTACAACGTGTCCATCAAGACATTTAAAGCTACTAGGAGTTTCAGGCTGGTAGGATTTTTTAAAGAACTTTTTTAGTTTTTTTATAAGATGATAGAAGAAAACAAATATTATTAAGAAAACAAAGCCACCAAATAAAAAATATATACTATCTCCATTCATGATTTATTAAATCAATCGGATTGATTTAATATAAATAAAAAACTTCATTAACACATATAATCGTAAATCTTTAACAACAGGAATAGAGTTAAGATTTTCTTATTTATGTTATCAGGTGGGAAGAATTAGCGAAAAAATGAATTTTTTATTTATCTTTACCGATCAACAACGCAAAGATCATATAAGCTGTTATAATGATAAGACGGTCCTCAAAACCCCTAATATTGATAGAATTGCAAGCGAGGGCATTAAATTCACGAATTTTTTCTGTAATAATCCAATTTGCATGCCAAATAGAAGTACAATTTTCACTGGGCAATATCCCTCCGTGCATGGTGTTACTACAAATGGAAGAAATTTGCCTCAAGGAACAAGAACATTTGTAGATATATTAAGAGAAAATGGCTATCATACTGCAAATTTTGGTAAAATTCATTTGAATTATTTTGGTGCAACCTCAAAACAATTTAGTGATAAACTTACAAGTCAAGAATTTGCTCTACCTAAATATTATAAATTTTTAACAAATTATATCCCCTATTTTGGATTAGAAGAAATTAAACTCGTGTCTGGACACGGAATTCTATGTGGACATCCAGATTATCTTAACTGGGTAGCATCTAAAATAAAATTAGATGAAAAATTGATGTTAAAACTTAATGTTGAGCCAGAAGATAACGACCGAGATATCTTAAGGAAATTTGCCAAAGTAATGAATCCCATCAAAGAGCAATCTTCTTTGAAGCTACAAGTATGGAAACATGATATTCCAGAGGAGTTATATTCAACGACATTTGTAAAGGAGCATGTTATTGAATTTTTTGAAAAATTTGCTAATGGTAATTATTCGAAGGATAATTTTTTTATATTTTGTTCATTCCCGGACCCTCATCATCCATTTTCTCCTCCAGGCAAATATTTTAATATGTTTAAACCTGAGGACGTTATCCTCCCCAATTCCTTTAAAGATACCCATGAACATAGTTCACCAGTGAGTCGTAAACATTATGAAGGTATCTTAAGCACCGAGGGTACAACTAAGGGTCTTTTTCCAATTGCAAAGGATTTGACAGAGTTGGATGCTAAAAAGGTAATTGCCGCATCTTATGGAATGGAAAAAATGATTGATGATGCAATTGGCGAAATTTTAGAGAATTTGGAAAAGAGTGGCTTGGCAGAAAATACTATTATTATATTTACGACAGATCATGCTGATTTAGGGGGAGAGCATAAATTCTTTTTTAAAGGTCCTTTTCTGTACAATGGTTTGATTAACATTCCTTTTATAATAAAAACGCCAAATGGTTTAAAGAATAAAGAAAGTAAATCCTTGGCAGGATCTATTGATATTCCGGAGACAATTTTAGATCTTGCTGGACTTCCAATACCTGAATTTATGCAAGGAAAAAGTATGGGTCCCATTTTAGAGAACACAGATAATAAAATTAATGAAGATATCTTAATTGAAATGGATGATGACTATCTTGATGAAAAAACAAGAACTTTAATAACGGATGATTGGAGGCTAACGGTATTTAAAGATCACGGAATCTTATTTAACCGAAAAGAAGACCCAGATGAAATGAATAATTTATGGGATGAAGATTCTCTAAAAGATGTAAAATTAGAACTAATATTAAAATTAATTAGGAAAAATCTCAATTTTTCAGAGCGTCATGTTAATAGAGACTGTCAATATTAAAGGTAAAAGTTAATCTAAGAAAACAATTATAAATCCATACTCCAAAGTTAATTTAATAAAAATAATAGAAGTTGAGAATAGATAATTAAAATAATTACTAAGGGTTAAATATATGACCGAAGATTCCTTAGAGGATGAAGATTATATCAAAGAAGCATTTACGAGACCTGCTAAGAAACAAGAAGTCGCATTTGCTCTGAGCTCTTTTTATATTTTATTATTTGGAATGTGGGGCAGTATTCAATTGTATGCTGTTACTGTACTTTTAATTCCTTTGTTTTTTATTCCTCTGATGTATCTTATCTACAGCATAGTGGATTCCGTGAATGATCCGCTTATAGGGTATTATACTGATCGCTCAAAGCGTTTCACGGAAAAGTATGGTAAAAGATTCCCTTGGATCGTTATTGGAACAGTATTTACTCCTATACTACTTTTATTAGCTTTTTATCCACCTGTTGAATTGACCTCAGATCCAAATTCAGTAATATTAGTCGTGATCTGGATGATTTTTATGATGTGTCTATTTGAGACTTTTGCTACACTTCGAGAAGTTAGTCAAGAAGCTCTATTTCCCGATTTATTTAGATATAAAGATCAGAGATCGGCAGTATTAGGAATTGGAATGCTTTTTACTTTAGTGGCTCAGTTAATAGCAGCGGTTTCCATACCCCTAATTATGGCATTTTTAGGAGGGGCTACAGAACAAATTGCTTTTATCGGTGCAGCGTTATTTATCATATTCTTAACGTATGCCGTGTCAATACCTTATTTGATATGGGGTGTTAGAGAAAACTATGAAATGAAACAGTTTAGACTACGGCTGGACCAAGAAATGAAAGTGTATGAACCCATTCTAAAGGTATATAAGCGAATCTTTAAGGACAGAAATTGGATGGCCTTAATAATATCTTTCCTTATATGGGGTACTGGAGGGTTATGTTTCCTTGGAGGAGGAACCTATTTTGTATTATATTATCTTGGATTAGGAATAGAAGTGACAGCCCTTCCTGGCTTATTACTTATAACAACCGCAACAATATCAATACCGTTTTGGTTAAAATTGTCTAAGAAAATTAGTATAAAAAACTTTTATACTTTTGGAATGGTTTTGTCTGCTATTGGATTTTTCTCCTATTTATTCGTTGAAGATTATACGGGGTATGTTATTATGAGCGGTTTTATGGGAATAGTTTGGAGTGGCGTCTGGGGAATAACTTTTAAGATGGCCCAAGCAGAAGCAATTGATAATGCTACGATAATTAACGGTAAAAGGGAAGAAGCTTCATATGCTGGACTCTTTAGAGTATTCTCAGCATTTACTTACTTTTTCCAAAGTCTTGTATTTTTTATCGTATGGACTTTAACTGGGTTTGAACCTGTGAAAAGAGCAGACCAAACAGAACTAGCTAGATTAGGTTTGAAATTACTTATATCTATAATTCCAGCTACCCTTGCTGTTATTGCAATATTAGTTTTTGTAGTGATGTATACAATATCTAAGGAAGATGCAGTTCAAAATAAAAAGAAATTAGCAGAACTGGGGCTCTAAAAACTTCTTAAATATTATCTTTTTTTTAAAGTGATCAATTCGATTATGCACTAAATTATTATAAACATAGATACAAAGATAGATTAAGAAATTTAATTTTAAAAAAAAATATTTAATAAAAAGATGATAACATGACAGAAGATATTTTTGAAGATGATAAATATATCGAAAGCGCCTTTAAAAGGCCTGCTAAGAAGCAAGAGATTGGATTTGCATCAGCTGCTTTTTTCGTACTTCTTTTTGGGGTGTGGGGTAATATACAACTATATGCTGTTACAGTCCTCTTAATCCCGTTATATTTAATCCCGATTATGTATCTAATCTACAGCGTAGTGGATGGAGTTAATGACCCGCTTATAGGTTATTATACTGATCGTTCAAAGCGATTTACGGAAAAATATGGTAAAAGATACCCATGGATAATTATAGGAGGTATATTTGGACCGATAATACTTTTATTAACCTTTATACCAATTTCAGACTCGATTATGATTACGTTCATATGGTTAACAATAATGATGTGCTTATGGGAAACTATGGCGACTTTACGAGAAGTTAGTCATGAAGCTCTTTTCCCCGATCTATTCCGCTATGAAGATCAACGATCAGCAGTATTAGGAATAAGAATGCTTTTT
>SDBT01004957.1_pt1 | contig 22465 bp, 15 predicted proteins | sample 2277101 | NCBI WGS metagenome assembly SDBT01 (sample SAMN10404973, study PRJNA504765) | marine sediment metagenome | isolation source: marine sediment core GS10_PC15, 103 cmbsf | place: Arctic Ocean: Southern Knipovich Ridge | collected 2010 | reverse complement strand
GCTCATGCTTTCCCGGGTCTTCTTGGCTGCGCCGGGCGAGATCTGCACGGTTGCTTCAGATAGCAGACGCTTCTCCCTGCGGCGCAGCCGGGATGCGCCGCGCTTGAGCTCGTTGGCGGTTGCTTCCTTGAAGGGCTTTGTCGTAATCTTTCCGGACGGGCTGCGGACCTCTATCTCGTACCTGGCCACGTCGATGGGACGATCGTCCTCCGGGGTCGCCTTTGCATACTCGATCATCCCCATGAGTTTCTCCTGCCCGTGTCTGAGCGCCGCTTCCTTGGTGAATTTTCTCGACATCTCAATCAATCGATACGCATTCGAGCGGCCTATTTTGACCTCCTTTCGAAGGTACCCTTCGAACGACCGGCACCCTGCCGCGAGGTAGAGTTCGTTTTCATTGACTCTGTCCAGGCTCTTGCCCAGGTCCCAGAAGTTGCGCGCGATCTCGACCTTGAGGCGGAGAATATTCTTGGTCTCGCGCTCGACCTCTCCCAGAGGAGAGAGACTCTTGCCCTTGGCCTTCAGCCTTGTGACTGGTTTTTTTAAAGTCATTTTTTCAATAACCTCCTTGTCTTTATTGACTAAAGCGTGTCCCACCGGTGGGACAGTATTGTCCCAGTAGTGGGACTGTCAAGGCTCCTTCTCGATCCGGCAGCTCAATGTTAGGGCATCTGGAAAAGCCCGCAAGACCGTTCTTCGCGTACTCCAAGGAGGCCGGTGATGGGATGGTTCGGGACAGGAGTTCTTGGACAAGGAATTCCGAATTCCTTGTCCAAGGCCAAAAAAGGGCTCACGCTGGTACGTAAGCCCTTGAAAACATGGAGCTGAGGGGGGTCGAACCCCTGGCATCTAGAGTGCGATTCTAGAGCTCCCCCCGCTCGTGGCGTTCGCCGAGCACGCGGAGCATGTCCTCGGTCATCCTGGGCAGGTCGTACTCGGGCTTCCAGCCCCACTCGGCGGTGGCGCAGGAGTCGTCCATCTTGTTGGGCCAGGACTCGGCGATGGCCTGGCGGACGGGGTCTATCTCGTAGTCCATGGTGAGATCGGGGATGTGCTTCTGGATCTCTGCGCAGATGTGCTCGGGCGCGAAGCTCATGGCGGTGACGTTGAAGGCGTTGCGGTGCCCGAGCTTGTCCGGGTCGGCCTCCATGATCTCTATGGCCGCCAAGATGGCGTCGGGCATGTACATCATGTCCAGGTAGGTGCCTTCCTTCAGGTAGCAGGTGTAGCGCTTGTTCTTGATGGCCTCGTAGTAGATCGCCACCGCGTAGTCGGTGGTGCCACCGCCGGGCAGGGTGACGTTGGAGATGATGCCCGGGTAGCGGACCCCGCGGGTGTCGACCCCGAAGCGCTTGTGGTAGTAGTCGCACAGCAGCTCGCCGGCCACCTTGGTCACCCCGTACATGGTGTTGGGCCGCTGGATGGTGTCCTGGGGGGTGTCGTCCAGGGGGGTGGAGAGGCCGAAGGCGCCGATCGAGCTGGGGGTGAACACCGCGCAGTTGCGCTCGCGGGCGATCTCGAGGACGTTGTACAGCCCGTTGATGTTGACGTCCCAGGCGAGCTGCGGCTTGGCCTCGGCCACCGCCGACAGCAGCGCGGCCAGGTGATAGATGGTGTCCACGCGGTGCTTGGCGACCACCCCGTCGAGCTTTGCGCGATCGGTGCAGTCAGCGAACTCGAACGGGCCCGAGCCGCGCAGCTCTTCGCCGGGCTGTGTCTTTCGCCCGCAGGCGACCACGTTGTCGCCGCCGAAGCGCTCCCTGAGCGCCATGGTCAACTCGGATCCGATCTGCCCGACCGCGCCGGTCACCAGAATACGCTTCATCGCTGTTGACCTCTACGCCCCGCCCGCCGTCCGGCGTAGGGACTATTGGCGGTACTTGAACGACACCTTCACCCTGGCCCGGTAGGCCACCACCTTGTTCTTGTCCATCTTCATGTCCAGCTCGATCACCTCGGCGATCCGGATGTCCTCCAGGCTCTTGGAGGCGGTCTCGACCGCGTTCTTGGCGGCGACCTCCCACGAATCGGCGCTGGTTCCGATCAGCTCGATCACTTTGTAGACGCTTTCAGGCATGATTTCCTCCCCATGTTTGTTGGTTGTCAATCGCCGGCAGCATCCCATCGATGGTCCGGCTTGTCAACGACGATGAACACCGGGGCCGGGCCGCCGAACAGCTCCTCGTGGACCCGGTCGATCCGGCCGACCAGCTCGTCGTCGCCGAGCTGCGAAAGCCTCTCGACGGCATGCTCCATTCCCCAGGGCAGCAGCCCGGACTCGTCGGCGACCTCGACCCCGAGGATCTCGCGGACCAAAAAGGCGCGCGCCCGGCCGTGGCTGCCTCGCCGGCCGGCCCGGCGCTCGAGGCCGTCGAGCATCAGCGCCAGCTTGAGCCGGGCGTATGCCGGCCGGTAGCGCATCTCGCCCAGGTAGGCCCCCACCTCGGAGGTCACCCCGCGGACCGATCCCTCGGAGTAGCCGGAAAGAGCGGCCCACAGCACCGTCGGCGGCTCTGGATTGAGCCCCATCCAGCGGTGGTGCAACTCGTGCCGGGTCAGGGCCTCGATGAGCTCCCGGCCGAACGGGCCGCCTATGCCCTGCTCCAGTCCGTCGGGCTCGCCGGGCCGGCCGTCCAGGTCGAGAAGCGCCCCGCGTGCGATCTCACCGATGCGGTCCTGGCGCCCGACCACCTGGCTGAGCCGCCCGCTCATGAAGAACTCCAGCCGATCGAGAAAGACCGTGACGAACGTCTCCTCCTCCTCGGTCATGCCCATGTAGGTCTCGACCACGCCCAGGGGATCGGCCCGCTCGAGATGCAGCACGGCGTAGACCCGGGACTCGTCCCGCGGCCGGTAGCGCAGGCAGGCCCGGATGCGGTAGATCAACAGGTAGAACAGGTCCGCCCGGCCCTCGCCGCGCGGCGTGACTCGGCTGCGCACATAGTAGGGAACCCGGGCCCGCTGCAGCAGGCGGTTGAGCCGGTCCCGGGCCCGCCGGACCCGGTGCAGCCTGCTCCGTCCCAGGCTTCCCAGGGCGATCAACTCCTCCACCCCCTCCCGGATGCCGGGATACGAGGCCCGCAGCTCCTCCAGCGAACGCCGCATGTCCTTGTAGGCGGCCCTGTCCCTGTATCGCCCGCCGGGATGGGACACGTCCAGCACCAACGCGGGAAGCTGCTCGGTGAACAACCGCTGCAATCGTTCGTCGTCCGGTCCGAGAAGCCACGGCTTTCCGGGATCGGTCCTGTGCGCGGCGACCAGGCTGACGGTCACGAACAACCCGACCAGGAGCAGACCGCCCAGGCTCAGCCAATGGAAGCGCGCCCACCAGGGCCAGCGCTGCTCCTGAAGGAAGGACCGCACCAGGGCTGCCAGCCCGATCCCTCCTCCTGCGGTGACCACCAGGATGACCACGGCCGAGCGCAGGTGGATCAGGGTGTTGGCCGGCATCAGTGGCAGGTTGCGAAGCCCCACCAGCAGGCACAGACCCGCCAAGAAGGCCGTGGCGAACCCGGCCAGCGAGCCGCCGTGCGCCGGCGGACGCCTGACCAGCCGCACCACCGCCGCGAGGGCGAACAGCAGCGGCCCGACCGAGAGGACGTGACCGGCCAGCAGCGCCATGTCCTGTACTCCGTGCAGGTGGGCCACCAACTCGGCGATGCCGGAGGCCAGGTCGTACAGCGGCACGCTGCCCCGATAGGGCAGCAGGTAGAACAGGACAGTCAGGCCGATGCCGCAGGAGATGAGCACCCGGGCCACCGGCCAGGGGTCCACCAGGGCCGGCCGGCCCACGTGGGGATCCAGAAAGCCGCGGGCGCCCAGGCGCAGCCCCGCGGCCAGGAACACACCGCCCAGCAACAGCAACCAGAAGCTGCGGCCGAACAAGGCCGGCAGCCCATCGGTCAGGTGCTCGAACACGCCCAGCGAATGCGGCGCGAGCCCCGCCCAGAAGCTCACAGCCCATCCCAGCGCGAGCGAGCCCATCACGGTCGCCGAGAGGGCCAGCTTGGACCACCCGCTCCGGCTCAACCAGAAGAACAACCCGGACCCCAGCAGCAGGACGGCCAGCGCCAGGCCATCGGCCGGGCCGGCGTCCATCATGCCCTGCCAGGGCCAGAGCGGCTCGGAGCCGTAGTAATCGAACGGCAGCCAGGCGGCCACCAGCATGAGCCAGGCGAACACCCTGACGTAGCTCTGAAGCGCCTGCCGTTCGAGGTCCACGGGTCCTCCGCGAGTGAACGGACCACAGTATGCCCAAGGTGCCCGATGCGGTCAAAGAGCGCTTTACCCCGGCATCGCCGAGCGATTGCGCGAGGCGGTGGCCTCCGAGCCGTTCTCCACGTCGGCCGGAGACCTGCTGCTGACGGTCAGCCAGGGAGTGGCCACCTTGGAAGACGGCGACGAACCTCAATCGCTCGAGCGGCGCGCCGACCAGGCGCTCTACCGCGCCAAGCGAAAGGGGCGCAACCGGGTGGAGATCTCTCAAAGCGGGCGGAATCATTGACAGATTTCGAGGGGGTGTGATATGTAATGATCTCCTGGCGAAAGGGCGTCGAGGACCTTGGAATACTCCTTTCACGAAGACTCCCACCGCGTCCTGATCGTGGATGACGAGAAGGTCATCCGCGAGATCCTGTCCGACTTCCTGTCCATGGAAGGCTACGTGGTCCGCACCGTCGAGGACGGAATGCAGGCACTGAAGGAGTTGGAACAGCGCTCCTACAACATGGTCATCACCGACCTGAAGATGCCGCGCATGGGCGGCCTGGAACTGCTCGAGGAGATCAACCGGCGGGCCTGGAACATACTCTGCGTGATCATGACCGGCTTCGGCACCGTGGAAACCGCCATCGAGGCCATGAAGAAGGGCGCCTACGACTACATCCTCAAGCCGTTCAAGGTCGAGGAGGTGATCCACATCGTCCAGCGCGGGCTGGAAAAGCAGCGCCTGAAGGAAGAGAACATCCAGCTCAAGGAAGCCCTGTCGATCTACACCATGTCCGAGGAGCTGACCAAGACCCTGTTGATTGACAACATCCTGGAGATCATCGTCGCCACCACCCTGCGCGAGTCCCGGGCCGACGTGGCCTCACTGTTGCTCGTCGACGAATCGACCGGATTGTTCGAGCCCCGCATGCGGCGCTCGGCCGAGGGCTTCCAGATGGACTCCGAGGTCGAGCACCTGAACGTGGTGGAGATCCTGGAGCACTACCGGGAAGGCCGGCCGGTGCTGTACCACGGCAACCGGGCGAGCCGGTTCTTCCTGCAATCCCCGTCCGACTACAGGCTGGAGTCGTTCATAAGCGTGTCGCTGAAGATCCGCCTGGAGATCATCGGGATGCTCAACGTCTACTCCTTCACCCGGGGCAACAAGTTCTCCGAGGGCCAGCGCAAGATGCTCAGCATCCTGGGCGACCGCGCCTCCTCGGCCATCGACAACGCCCGGCTGTACCACAACCTGCAGCAGACCTTCCAGCAGACCATCCAGGGATTCGCCAGGGCCATGGAGGCAAAGGATCCATACACCCACGGTCACTCCGACCGTGTGATGCAGTACGCCCGGCTGATCGTGCGAGGCATGGGCCTGCCGCAGGACCGGGTGGACAAGATCAGCAACGCCGCCCTGATGCACGACGTGGGCAAGATAGGCATCCCGCTCGACTCCCTGAACAAGGCACAGAAGCTCACCCGCGAGGAATACGAGGTATTCAAGGAGCACCCGGACAAGGGCCGCCGCATCCTGGAGCCGATCGAGTTCTTGCGCGATATAGTGCCGGCCGTGTTCCACCACCACGAGCAGTTCGACGGCACCGGCTACCCCCTGGGTCTCAAGGGCGAGGAGATTCCGATCGATGCCCGCATCCTGGCCGTGGCCGACACCTACGACGCCATGACCAGCGACCGCGCCTACCGCAAGGCGCTCTCCCACGAGATCGCCATCGCCGAGTTGCGCCGCTGCGCCGGGACCCAGTTCGACCCCAAGATAGTCGCGATCTTCATCATCGAGATGGAGAAGCTGCGCAGGGAGGGAAAGAGCGCCATCAAGGTCAGCGAGAAGAAGGAAATCCAGGAAGCCGGCCCGGCCGCCCAGGGATAACGGGGTGCGGGTCTGTGGAAGGTCTACCCAGAAAGTTCGGTCGCTACGAACTGCTCGAATTGCTCGCCACCGGGGGTATGGCCCACATCTACCGGGCCCGCCTGACCTCCGCACCGGGCATGACCAAGGAACTGGTCATCAAGCGGGTACTGCCGCACCTGGCCGAGAACCGCGAGTTCATCGACATGTTCGTGGACGAGGCCCGCATCACCATGCCGCTCAACCACGGCAACATCGTCCAGGTGTTCGAGTTCGGCACCGAAGGCAAGGACTACTTCCTGGCCATGGAGTACGTCCGCGGCCGTAGCCTCTACGGTGTTCTCGCGATGCTCCACGAGCGCGGCCGGGCCATGCCCGTGCCGGCGGCCCTCTACATCGGCTGCGAGATCGCCAAGGGTCTGGACTACGCCCACCGCTTCCGCGATCCCGACAACCGGCCCTCCGGCATCATCCACCGGGACGTCAGCCCGCAGAACGTGCTGGTCGGCTTCCAGGGAGAGGTCAAGCTGACCGATTTCGGAATCGCCAAGGCCCGCAGCCGGATCCACCAGACCGGCCAGGGGATCATCCGCGGCAAGGCCGTCTACCTCTCGCCGGAGCAGGCCGAGTGCCGGGACCTCGACGGCCGTTCGGACCAGTTCAGCCTCGGCTCCGTGTTGTTCGAGATTCTCACCGGCGTGCGGCCCTTCGAGGGCGAGAACGAGGTGGCCACCCTGCAGAACGTCCGCGAGACGAGAGTCCAGTCGCCCTCTCGCTTGCGGCCCGAGGTGCCGGACGCCGTGGACTCCGCCGTGCTCAAGGCCCTTGCCCGCGAGCCGGCCAGCCGCTTCGCCAGTTGCGGCGACCTTCAGGTGGCGCTGTCGCACGCGCTCCACGACCTGGCCGGAGACTTCACCTCGGCCTCGCTGGCCGACTGGATGGGCGCGCTGTTCTCCGACGAGATGCACCGCCAGGTCGACGACCGGGATAAGCACGGCCACCTTCGAAAACAGCTCGAGCACCTGGGCGGCGTCGAGCCGACTACCGGCGAGATGCTCGAGATGAGCACCGTGGCGATCCGGCCCGACGGCCGCACGCCGGCCAGGAGATTCTCCTGGGGCTGGCTGCTGGCGCTGTTCGTCGTGGCGGCCTCCGGGCTGGGAGCATGGCTGACCTGGCCCTGGTCGATCCGCGGGAACGGGCCGCAAGGCATCGACGCTGGGCTCGCGGACGCGGGCGACCCGGCCGCGGACGCCGGGGCTGACGCGGGCGCTGTAGCGGCGAGCGAGCCGGACGCCGGGCCCCGGCCGCCGAGGGTGCGCTACGGATACCTGACCCTGAACTCCAGCCCGTGGGCGCTGGTGGAGATCGACGGTCGGCGCCTGAAAAAGGAGACCCCCCTTTTCGATGTCAAGGTCCGGGCGGGGAAACATCGGTTGCGATTTTTCAACCCCAAGCTTAACATCGAGAAGATCGAGGTCGTGTGGGTACGGCACGGTCAGAGGAAGACCGTCACCGTCCAACTCGACGCGCCGTGAAGGGAGAGTCTATGACCTCGAGCGCATGGCCATGGATCCTGAGTTCGATGCTCGTAGCGCCCGCGATCTGGCCGCTGCCGGCCTGCTCCAATGCTTCCGGCGACAACGACGCCGGGCTTGCGGACGCCGAAGACGCCGGAGACCTGGAACCCTGCCAGGCGGCCGCACTCCTGTGGAACGAGATCTGGCAGGCCCGGCTGGACGAGGTCGACCTCGATGGCCCCACCCCGGGCAACAACCTGATGGACACCTGGGGCTCCGGCCCCGAGGACATCTACGCGGTGGGCTTCGCCGGCACCATCCTGCACTACGACGGGACGGAGTGGACCCGGATGACGTCCAACACCGAGGCCGACCTGGAAGGCGTCTGGGGATACGTGCTGACAGATAACGAGACCGGCGCCGTCCTGCGGACGGACGTGTTCGCCGCCGGCTCCGACGGAACCATCCTGAGATACGATGGTAACGCCTGGAGCACCCTGGACGTGATCAACGACCCCGATCCCACAAACCCCGATCCCCAGCCGGTGACCGGCAACTTCCACGACATCTGGGGCATTCGGGCCACAGGCACTGGCCAGGACGACCACCCCTACGTGGTGGCGGTCGGCGGTGACGGGTTGATTGTGCGCTACGACGGGCCCAACAACTGTTTCCTGGAGATGCGCAGCCGCGAGGAGTTCACCGACAGCCAGGGCAACACCCGCTATTCGTACGTGCGATTCAGCCCCGAACGCCTGGGGGGCGTGTTCGGCGCCGGAAGCCTGGCCGATCCCCTGTTCGTGGCGGTGGGCAACAACGGCTCCATCCTGGAGTTCGCGGGCGACACCTGGACCCGCAACCAGAACTTCACCCCGCCGGGCGCCTTCATCACCCACCTCAACGGCGTCTGGGGCCGCGGAACCTGGGAGGTCTTCGCCACCGGCCTGGACGGCACCGCAATACGGCGCGACGGCAACGGTACCTGGCACGTGCTGAAGAAGGAGAACCCGCAGTGGGACCTGGAGCCGGTCTACCTGCGCGGCTACTGGGGCTTTTCCCAGAGCTACTGCGGCGAGTTCCCGGAGGTGCCTGACGGGGGCGAGCCGCCCGAGGATCCGGTGCGCGAGACCACCTCCTGGGCGATCTTCATCGGCTGGAACGGCACCGTGCTAATGGGCCACGACGGCATCATCTGCCAGTTCGAGGTTCCCACCACAAACCGCCTCGAGGGCATCTGGGGCCACCCCCCGCGCTCCGAGGCCAACCGCTTGATCGACCCCGACAACCCCGACGCCGGCATAGAGTGCGACCCGGTGGAGGTGATCGTCACCGGCGTCAATGGCACCATCCTGCACCTGTCTAACCCCGAAGGCCGATAGCCTTCGAGCTCAAGGGACGAAGATCTCGTAGTCGAAGCCGGCCATGTCCGAGCCGTTGGCCATGCCGCCGGCCAGCAGCACCATTCCGTTGGGCATCAGGGTCGCGGTGTGCCCGCCCCGCTGGGCCATCATCGCCCTTCGTTTGTTTAGCTGCTCGCGATCGGGGTCGAGGATCTCAGCAGTGCCATAAGCGGACGGACGCGCGCCGCCGTAGAAGCCGCCGGCGATCAGCACAAGCCCGTCGGGCAACACCGTGGCCGTGTGCCGCCAGCGGGGAGTTCCCACGTCGCCCCGCTGCTCGACAGTCCCCTTTTCCGGATCTATTAGCTCGCAGGTCTTGGTGGCCTCGACCGCGTCGATCAGCCCGCCGCACACCAGCACGTTCTCGACGAGCACCGGGTCGCCGTCGACGTCCAGGACCGGGTTGCCGTCCTGGTCGCGCTTCTTGACCTCGACCAGCACGGCGGTGTGCTCGGCACGCGCCTGGAGCAGGGGGCCGATGGAGTCGATTCTGGCCGCCTCGCCCTCGAAGACGATCCTGTCAACCCTGTCGCTCGCGACCCTTTCCGGGATCCCTAACTCCCAAGGATCGAACCGCTCCCAGCCGCCGATCACCAGAACCCCGCCGTCGTATGCGACCGCCACAGCGCCCAAACGGGCCGTGCCCAACTCTTCGCTCAGGCTCGAGAAGGTGCCCTCTGGTCGGAGCAGCTCGACGCTCGGGAGCAGATCTCCGGTCGCGCCGATCCCGCCGGCGACCAGCAATCCCTCGTCCGGATCGTACAGCGGGGTCGCGGCGTGGCGGGAGCGCGGCACTTCCAGGGAATTGCTCGTGGTGGAAAACTGCAGCGTGTCGAGGTCGAACGACTCGGCCAAATCGACCACCGGCTCGCCTCCCAGGAGGATCAACCCCTCCAGGCCGGGATAGGGGCTCGCGGAATGGAAGGCCCGCGAATCGGTCATGCACAGGCCGGGGGGATCGAACCGGCAGTCCACCGCCTCGTCCATCATGAAGGCCGCGGCGGTCGGGTCGAACCGCACCGCGGAGTCCAGCGCGTCCTCCAAACCGAGCCGGGCCAGGTAGTCCTGACCGCCGGACGACCACGTGCCGCCGGCTACCAGCACGGTCCCGTCCGGCAGAACCGAGGCCGTGTGGAATGCGCGTCCCTGCTCGGACCACATGCTCAGCGTGTAGCGCCGACTCCACTCGTCGTCGCCGACCGGAGCGGCCGGCGGCTCGGAGAACTCGCCGGTCCAGCCGATGAACAGGTAGACGCGGTTGTTGCCGGACCTGGTCTCGAACGGCAGGGAGACGCCCCGCGACAGGGTCACGCCGATGCCGTCCAGACCCTCGACGGTCACCTGGACCCGCTTGCCGACCGGCACGTCGGAAAGTTTTCCATCGCTTCCCGGCTCGAACTCGGATACGCGCGGCGCCAGGCCCTCGCCCTCGATCCGGATGCGCACCTTCTGGACTCCCTGGGCCGGATCGAGGGGGTTCTGACCCTCGCGCGGGGAGAAGATCAGACTCACGTCGACCGTGCCCACGTTCCACTGGCAAGCGGGCAGGACGACCGTCAAGAGGGCGAACAGGACCCCGATCCTAGTACCGCACCCGCACATCCACCACATCCTCGCGAAACACGGTCAACGGCAATGCCACCGCGGCGCCAACTACCACGGCTGCCACGGGCCAGATCCACCAGTGGCGCGCGTACCACGGCGATATCTCCTCCACAACGTCCTCAACTCCGCCGTCGGGGGCCAAGGCAACCCCGCCGTCGGGTTCTGGTTCTACGGCCGGCGCCAGCCGGACGCCCGTCACGGCGGACACGGCGGATCTCAGGCGCTCGGCCAGGTCGCGGCCGGTGGCCTCGACGTCCTGCTCTGCGATCACCGCCGTCTCGACCGCCGCGAACGACCTCTTGCGGGCGTCGAACAGGCTCAGGCGCAGCAGGGGCCGGTCGCCGAGCCGCTCCTGGGACACCACCAGCAGGGCCTGCAGCGAGGCCGCCTCGCAGATGCGCGCCAGCTCGGCCGGCCCGGGCACCCCCGGTTCGGGCATGCCGAGCTCCTTTTCGGCCTCGCGGAACGCCTTGCGAATGCTCGGGCTGTAGTACCCCTCGGCAAGCTGCAGCCTGGGCGCCAGAACCGCCACCCGCATGAAGGTCTTGTGGGCGGTCTTCCTGTCGCCCGACTGGTACTGGGCCACCCCGAGCTGCAGGAGCGGCTCGGCCAGCATGTCGGGGGCGTAGTAGCGCGCGAAGCCGCCCTCCATCGTCGCGATCGCCTGCTGGTAGTTCTTCTTCGCCTGCTCCAGCTTGAGACCCAGGTGCAGCTTGCGACCCTTCTTCAACCGCTTGCCCGCCTCGGCCAGGAGACCCTCGCGCCGGTCGCGCTGTCGCAGACGCTGGAGCAGGTTCTCGGTCTCGACCCACTCGACCGGCAGCTCGCGCAGATCGCGTAATCCCGCCAGGATCGCGGCCTTCGCCATTCCGGACACGGACGGACCGGAGACCACCAGGTCGAACCAGCCGACCACAGGTCTGTCGGCATCCTTACCGCCCTCCCCGTCCGTAGCCTTCGCCGGGCCGGCGAGCAGGGCCACCACCCATATGACTACCGCGCCTCGCATCACGCAGCGAGTCTATCGCCGCAGGCTTCGCGGCACAAGTTCTGCTTCGGGCGGACAGCTATCGCGAGCGGCCGTGCTCGAAGGCCTGGTGCAGCATGTACAGGAAGTGGCGCAACTGGCGCACGCGCCAGGTCTGCGCATCGGTGGGTTCGGCCAGGGGACTCTTGCCGATGTGAGAAGAGCTCAGGGGGAAGGACTTGCTGCGCACGCTCTTCTCACTGCCGTCGGCCCAATCCGGCGTGGGGTTGGGGGCGTCGTAGGCCCCGTCGCCGCCCACGTCCAGGAAGACCGGGTTGGTCACGGCGTACGGGTAGATCCGGAACACCCTCGGGATTCCCGGCGAGGAGATTTCGATCCCCGCCAGATCGATCGAGGAAAACGAGCGGCTGAGTATGTCGCCGATCTGAATCTTGAGATAGGGGTGCTCGGTGTAGACCGGGCTCAGGTCGCGCCCGTCAAGGCCCATGGCGATGACCACGAACCAGGCGTCGGATTCGCCGACCGGTTCGTCGAGGGTCACGTCCAGGTTGACCACCGAGCTGTTGGGCAGCCTCAGCCCCGAGGTGTCCAGTTCGAGATCGGGGTGCATCTCGTCGCCCGCTCCGGTCAACACGTGGATCATCAGGCCCGAGCGGTAGACCTCTACCCGGTCCACGTCGAACCAGCCGGGCGACTGGACCCGGATGCGCAGCGGCGCGGTCTCCGCTCCGGCCGCGGCGGAGTATGTGTCGCCGATCTGGGCGTCGCCCAGCCAGACCTCGACGAACGGCCCGTAGGAGGCCGTAAGCTTACCGTCCCTGATGGCCCGGTTCATCTCGCGCAGGTCGATGCTGCTGGCCTGCTCGGCATCGACCCGGACGAAGTTGCGCGGCAGGCCGCCCTCGGTCTGGGTGAAAAGCTGGTGGGTGTCCGAGTTGCCCATGCCGGTGCGCACCACCCCGTAGTCCATCAGCCGGAACCAGTCGTCGACGATCCCCTCGTGGGAGGTGCACGGCATCACGGCCGGGGTCCAGCCCGGCTCGCACCTGCCATCGACGCAAGCCCTGTCGTCGCAGTCCGCCTCATCCGCGCACGGCCGGTAACAGGCCATGGCCGTCCGATCGCAGATCTCGCCGGCGTTCTCGCAGTTCTCGTCGCCAACGCAGAAGGTCATCAGGTCGCACCCGGCCGTTCCGTCGGCGTTCCAGATGGCGGCCTGCTCTGCAGGAGTGCGCTTGAGGATGTCCTTGATGTACTCGCGGTCCAGCGCTATCAGGTTGCGCTCGATCACCGCCGGGTCCACGCCGCGATCCGCCTCGGCCTGGATCTTGGATCGGGCCTGGTTGTAGTCGCGGATCTCCCCGGCCGTGGGCGTGCGGATCATCTCGTAGCGCTTGGAGTTGAACAACTCCAGGGCGTCGAAGGTCCCGGAGAAGGCCTCGGGCACCGCCAGCGGGTTGACGTGCCCCAGCAGCGGAAAGTACTCCAGCATTGTGCCTTCCACCTTGGAGGGATCGTAGGGGTTCAGCCCGAACTGGTCGAAGTATCCGAAGAAACTGTCGCGCGGATGGGCCACCACCACCACCGCTGGCTCATCGGGGTAGAACTCACCCAGCTCGTGCATTTCCCGGTGAAGGTCCTCGGGAAACTTGCCGGTCCAGTCGATGGCGCCCTGCTCCTGGACCCGCTCGCCGTCTCGCCACTCCTCGTAGCGCAGCGGAAAGCTCAGCCAGTGGCCGATCTCGACCGTGGTCAGCTCGATACCCACCTGGGTCTTGACCCACTTCTCGAGGCCCAGCTCGAACACGTAGGGCGCCAGGTCGGTGATGTAGTCGTGGTCCGAGGTGGAGAGCATCTCCACGCCTTCGCCGGCGAAGCACATCACCCGGTCGCGGTGCTTGACCACTGCGTCGTAGGAGTTCTGCCCGTGCACGTGGAAGTCGCCCGAGATCCAGCCGGAGGTGTCCACCTGGCGCCTGACCCTCATGGCCAGCTCGACGGTCCGGTTGCCCACGGCCTGGACCTGCTGCTTGTCCACGCTGTACTCGAAGCCGCGACTGGCCCAGACGTCGTAGGTTCCCGGCTCGAGATAAACCTCGCCGGTCCCGTCGGCCGTGTAGGTGTACATGTTCATCCCGGGCGGGAAGGTGCTCTCCCCCAGGGCCGCCTTGCGGTTAAAGGTGGGCTGGCAGACGCAACGGCCGTTCTTGCAACTCCCCGACGGCAGGCAGTCGCCGTCGCCGCTGCACGTCGCTTCGCAGCGCATGGTGTCGGTGTTGCACACCCGGCCGGCCGGGCAGTTGTCCACCTGGACGGAGCTCTCGAGCCGGGCCGAGCAGTTGGGCAGGCACTGGCCGATGGTGATCTTGGCGGGCACCCGCTGGTTGCTCTCGTCGCGCACCTCGAACTTTATCCGGGCCGGCGGGGGCAGTTGCAGCACGACCTCGGTCAGCTCGTCCTCCTGCACGTTGACCGGGACCACCCTGCTGGCCGGCCGGTGGAGCACCTTGGCCAGCAGGTAATACTGGCCCACCGGCAGCGGCCCTGAAAAGAGCCCCTCGGGCAGGTCGAGCGCCCCCTTGTCCGTGCGCAGGTGGCTGATCGGCCCGATATAGTCACGCTGCTTCAGGCATTTTTCTTCGAATCCTTCAGCCCCGGCAGTGTAAGGATCGTCCGGCGATCCCCCGGGCCGGCACTCGGCCATGTTTTTGGGGATGGGGTAGACGTGCACCTCGGCGTGAGTGACAGGGTTGTGGTTGTGATCGTCGATCACCCGGCCGCGGATCCGGCCGAAGGGGATGCCGCGCGCCTCGTACAGGGCCCCGGCGGCCGAGGCCACGTCGCCGGCGCCCACGGCGAAAACGCGCTCGAACACGAAGCTCTTGACATTCGAGCAGTCGATCACGTTGGTGCACTGCTCGGGCGTGCCCGGGCACTCCCCTTCGAAACAGTGAGCGCCGTGGGAGAAACCGGCGGTGACCGCACCGGACAGGATCGGCAGCAGGTAGCATCCCTCGGGATCGGACGAGGCGATGGCGTAGGAGACGTGCTTGCCCACGCCGGCCAGGAAGTCGGCCGTGATGGGATTGTTGAGCGGGTCTTGGCCGACCGCGAACTTGTTGCGGATGTTGCGGTAGATGTCGAAGCCGATCCCGGGGGCAAACAGCTTGAGCCGGTCGCCGAAAAATAGAAAGTCCCCGCCGGCCACCCCGGGATCCATGTCGGGCAGCTCGGTATCGAACATGCCGCTGCCCAGCAGCAAGCTGAACAGGGCCCTCGGGCCGGTCAGCGAGGGCAGCATGACCATCTCGCCGTCGGGATTGACCGGCTTGTAGTCGCGGCCGGCCTCGATCAGCATGGTCCGGATGCGCACGTGGCGCTTTCCAGGCTCCAGGATGAAATCGTTGCGGACGCGGAACGTCATCTTCACCCCGATAATGGAAATCAGACCGAGGGCCTCGAGGTAGTTGCCGCTCATGCCCTCGATCCGCAGCACGGCCGCCTCCTCCGAAGGAGCGGCAGGCCCGGCCATTTCGGGATCTTGCGGGTCGGCGTAGTCCAGGTTCAGGTCCGCGGACAGGTCGATCTGGCAGTCACTGTCGTAGCAGGTCCGGCACGGCCGCGAGCCATCGCACAGGATGCGCACCTTCGGCTGCAGGGCCTCGTCTTCCCCGAGATACCCGCAGAAGCTCTCGACCTTCCCCTCGCCCTTCTGGCAGATGGCCGGGATGGCCAGGTTGCCGATGGGGAACAGCTCGGTGAACTGGTCCAGGCCGCGGCCGGCCCGGTGGGCCGGGTCCGAGCGTTGCAGGTCGGCGTCGATCAGGCTGCCGCCGTACACGCCGGGACCGACGCTGTTGCCGGGCTCGGGCACGGCGATACGGATGCGGTCGTTCTCCAGCACGTAGTCGCCCAGATCGGCCAGGGCGCTCTCGCCCCCGATGGCCTGGTGGCGGTTGGTGATCCGGTAGGCCCGGGCGAACTGCCCGCCGTCGTTGCAGCCGCCGGACAACGCGGCCAGGATCGCCAGAAGACCCGCGGCCGCTAAAGAAAATCTCTTCATGGCACACTTGTCCCTTCAAAAGCCTAGAACTTCAGCTGCAGCATGGCCGCCGCCATGTCATTGTCAATGGGCCTCCCGTTCATCTCCTCGCGCCGTACGTAGTTGATCATCACCTTGATGATGTCACCCAGGAAGTAGGCGTTGATCCCGGCGGTCAGTTCCCACAGGTCGCCCTCGTCGTCGATGTGGACCGCATCGTCCATGATGGCGAAGCGCGCCGCCAGCTCCAGGTCCATGAAGTCGAACGGCAGCATGTAGCCGGCCTGGGCGTACATGCCCCAGCGCTCGGTCTCGTCCAGCTCCGAGGTTACGTACTCGCTGGCCACGTTGGGGATCCCCTTGGCCCACACGGCCTCGGCGTAAAAACTGATGCCGATGACCTTGAACGAAAAATCCACCCCGGCGCCCCGGTACTCGGCCGCGGCGTCGTGGTTGACGTAGCCGCTCAGCCCCAGCTTCCAGCGGAAGTCGCCGCGCTCGAGGTCGGCCTCGGTCTTGCCCATCTCGCCCATGCCAACTCCCAGGCGCAACACGTACAGCAGCCCGTCGTTCATGTCGCCCTTGGAGAAACCGGGCGAGCCGTTGAAGACGCCCACCTCGTAGGAAAACAGGCTCACCTGTCCGCCCGCGCTCAAGCCTACCTGGTGATCCAGGTCCAGCATGTGGGTGTCGGTAGCCCGCTCCAGGTTGACCCAGAACGGCCGCTCCATGAACTGCATGTCGCCGCTCGAGGTCGACAGGGTGCGGCTGAAGCCGGGCTTGCCGGCGCCGGCCCGGATCCAGACCCACTCGATGGGCTGGTACTTGATGTTGGCGTCGATCAGGGCGTTGCCTCCGTTGTCTTCGTCGATCAGGTCCAGCTCCAGCTCGTAGTGCCAGTCCTCGGACACCCGGCCCGCCACGCCGAGCCGGGCCCGGCGTATCCGGAAGCCGTCGCGCGACATCACCTCGCCGCTGTCGACGTTGGCGTCGTCGCCGACCAGCCCCACCAGGGCCTGGATCCGGCCGTGGACGTCGAGCTGGAACGGCCCGTAGGAGATCATCGGGCTGGGGATCAGAGGCCCCTCCTCCTCGGTGGAGGCGGTGGGCGCCGGCGGCGTGATTTCCCCGGCCGGCTTCCAGTTCTCAGGCGGCGGAACGGGAGGTGGATCATCCTCGGAATCCTCGCCGTCGCCTGCCCGGACCGCGGCCGGCAGCGCGAACATTGAGAATGCGAGCAGTACGGAAATGACGAGACGTGCTTTCATGAAAGAGCCCTCCAGGTAGACGGAATCATCATTTTTGTGCGATGGTACGTCCATCCCCTTACGGGTTCAAGGAGTTTCCCCACCCGGCCAGGAAAACGGCGGATTGCCAAGCATCGTGGGTGTGGTAGAGTAGAATGTAGAGATACGGCAGCCCGAAAGGAGGATTTCTCCCATCAAGGATCCCTTCGGCAACACCCAGGGCCTCAAATCCAACCAGCTCAAGCGCCTGAAGAACCTGTACAACCGTCGCGTGCGGCCTTGGCAGCTGGTCAGTCCGGAGCTGGCGCGCTCGCTGTGCGAGCTGGCGGTCGAGTTGGGCCGGCAGGTGGGCGTGCTGCTGGACCGGCGGGGGTACGTGCAATGGGTGATCGTGGGCAGCGACCGCCGACTCTACCTGCCAGACATCGGGCGTATGCGCGGCGGCCGGGCTCACTTCAGGGGCTTGAGGCTGGTGCACGTCCACCTGCACGACGAGCCGCTGACCCGCGACGACCTGAGCGATCTTTCGATTTTGCGCCTGGATTATATGACGGCGGTCAGTGCCACGCCCGAGGGTCATGCGGGCCGGGTGCGCGGGGCGCACCTGCTGCCCGGCGACACCTCCGCCGAGCCCTGGCGGTTCGAGGAGTTCCCCGGCCCGCACGACCTTCCCGGCGACTTCCTGGCTTTCGTGACCGAGCTGGAGTCCGAGTTCGCGGCCAAGATCGAGTTGCCCGAGGCGGCCGAGGAGGGGATCGAGCGGGCCATGCTGGTGGACGTGGCCAAACGTGCGGACGACGGGGAGAACAACCTGGCCGAGCTTGTCGAGCTGGCCCGCACGGCCGACGTGGCGGTCCTGGGAACGGTCCTGCAGGTCCGGCCGAGGCCTGATCCCAAGTACTTTCTCGGCCGCGGCAAGCTCGAGGAGGTTGTGCTCGAGACCATGCAGAAAGGGGCCGAGCTGATCATCTTCGGCCGCGACCTGACGCCCGCCCAGGCGCGGGCCATCGCCGACTTCACCGAGCTGAGGGTACTCGATCGGACCCAGCTGATCCTGGACATCTTCGCCAAGAGGGCCCTGACCCGCGACGGGAAGCTGCAGGTGGAGCTGGCCCAGTTGAAGTACTGCATGCCCCGGCTGACCGCCCAGGACGGCGGCCTCAGCCGGCTGGTGGGCGCCATCGGCGGCCGCGGGCCGGGCGAGACCAAGCTGGAGATCGACCGCCGCCGGGCCCGGGAGCGCATCACCCGGCTCGAGCGCGAGATCGACAAGCTCTCGCGGCGCCGGGCGGTGCAGCGCGCCCAGCGGCGCCGCAACCGGCTGCCGGTGATCGCCCTGGTGGGCTACACAAACGCCGGCAAGTCTACCCTGCTCAACCGCCTGACACACGCATCGGCTTTCGTCGAGGACAAGCTGTTCGCCACCCTGGACCCCACCAGCCGCCGGCTGCGCTTCCCGCGCGACCGGCATGTGATCCTGATCGACACTGTGGGCTTCATCCGCGACCTGCCGGCCGACCTGGTCAACGCCTTCAGGGCCACACTCGAGGAGCTCGACCACGCCGATCTTCTGCTGCACGTGGCGGACGCGTCCGACCCTCGCGTCCAGGACAAGATCCAGGCCGTCCGCCGAATCCTCGAGGACCTCGACCTGGCCAAGGTGCCCGAGCTGCTGCTGCTCAACAAGTGCGACCGGCTGCTCGACGGCAGCGGGGAATCCCTGGCCCGGCGCACCGGCGCCATTCTCACATCGGCCCTGCACAAGACCGGCTTTACGCAGATGCTCGCCGCGGCCGAGGAAGTGCTGTGGCGCGAGGGCGTGGCCGGCAAGGGCGCTATTTTATCAGACAGCTACTACTGACCAAAGCGGATTTTTCTAGATGGGATCAGCGGGTTGCAACACCGATGCCGGTGACCGTGAGCCCCGGATCCTCATCGCCATCCTGCTGGTGCTGGTGACTGGCCTGGCGTTCGGGTTCAGGCTTCTGCTGCTGTGCTCCAGCGCCGAGCCGCTGGGCACCGACGGCTACTACTACGCAGTCCAGGTCGAGGACCTGCTCGCCCACGGCCGCCTGCACGTGCCCGACGCCAGCTGGGTGCTGCGGTTCCTCGGCGGGTGTCACCTGCTCGCGGCCGACCCGGTGTTCGCCGTCAAGGCGGGCTCTGCCCTGCTCGCGGCCGCCTGCGTGCCGGCCGCCTGGTGGGCCGGCCGCTCCATCGGGATCCGGCTCCACGGCCGGGAGGGGGCGGGCCTGGCCTGGCCCCTGGCCTTCTGGGCGGCCGCCTCGCCCACCCTGACCCACCTGGCCGCCGACTTCCCCAAGAACCTCGGCCTTCTCGCCCCCGCGCTGGCGTGCCTGGCGCTGCTGGTGCGGCCCGGACGGCGGACCGCACGGCTGGCAGCGGCCGTGGCGTTCGCCGCGCTCGCGGTCACGGCCCACCGGCTGGGCGCAGGTCTGGCCGCCCTGGCCGGCCCGGGATGTCTCCTGGGCTGGCTCCTGGGCCCCAGGCGAGCCGGACGCCAAGGCCGGATCGACTGGCCGGCCGTCTGGCTGCTGGGAGGCAGCGCCGCGCTTTTCGCCGTAGCCAGCCTGACCCTGCCCGGACTGCTGCACCCGGCGGACCTCCAACGCCTCTCAGGACAGCTCGACCTCTCCCTGCACGCCCCGCCTCCATTCGCCTGGTTTGCCCTGCGACCCACCCACCCGGCTCAGCAGGTGGAGCTTACCCTGCCTTGGGCCGCGCTGGTCCTCGGCATCTGGGCCTGGGTCCGAAAACGCGAGCGGCGCCCCCTGCTGGGCGCCCTCCTTCTGCCGCTGGTGGTGTGCCTGCTCCCGCCCTGGCGCACCGACGTGCTCGACATGGGCTTCCGGCTCGGCCTGATGGCACCGCTCCTGGCCGCGCCCCTGGCCCTGGCCGCCTGCCCGCGCATCCGGCTGCCGCAAAGCCGCCTGGTCTTTCCGTCCCTGTTCGCCCTGGGCCTGGTCCTTTCGCCGCTTTCGCGCTTCGGCGCCGACCCGGCCGACACGCCCCCGTACGACCGCTATCGAGCGCTCATACAAAAAATCCCCAGGCCGCTGCCCGAACTGCTGATCGCGCACCAGGGCATAAACTTCCTGTACGACCACGAGACCGGCCGCGAGGCCATGGCCTGGGCCCCCGACACGAATCTCGATCGCCGAAAGGTCGGCCGGCTGGCCTGGGGCGTGCGCGACGGCGAGTGGCTGGCCTGCATGCCGCAGGATTCGGACGCGCCGCAGCCGGTGCGCCTGGACGCGGACTACGTCTACGTGCGCGAGGACGTCTGGGAGCGACTGGTCGAGTGCGCGGAACAAGACCGCGACGAGGATCTGCTTCAGCGCATCCAGGACCGGCGCAACCCGTCGCGCGCCCGGTCTGAAGCCCTGCTGCGCAACCGGCCCTCGAGGTCATAGTATAATAGCAGGATCAGCAACAGGACGATCGAAGATCCGGCACTACCCGAATCGCGGCATCCTCAACTTCCCCCGTTCTCGTCCGAGGTGTATGTCGGCAAGCTCCTGCCGGGCCCATTCGCGATGCTGGTCGAGGGGGATGGGGTCCATCCCGGTGCCGTCCTCCTCGTCTTCCATCTCGAGCAGCGATGGGGCGACGGCCAATACGTGCCCATCATCCCTCAACGCATAAGTAAGCGCGCCGGGGCTGAAGAACTCCATGGTGTTTTCCAGCGTATCCATCACCTTGTCGAGCCATCCGGGATCCGTTGCCATTTTTCATCCTCACCGGGCCGCGAAGCTCTCCTCGTAGTAGACCAGGATTTGCTTGGACAAGTGCTCGTCAACCAGATCGAGCGCGAGGTGAGCGGCGACGTAGCAGAGCGCGAAGGCCAGCCTGGGATTCGTCTTCAGCGTCGGCCCACTCGCTGCATCCGCTTCATCGTCGAGGACGTCAGGCTCGAGGTTGACAACGTAGTTGGCGAGCGCGACCTCGACGATCCGCTCGCGTTCCTCGTCAGTGAGCCGCAACCCCCGGAACTTGATGCAGACGTGCGGCGCGAGCTGGAAGAGGTCCGCTGCCGCGATCTCGGTGCCGGCCATCGGACCGAAGGGCATGGCCTCCGCTGCATCTTCGAAGGCATTGTCGATCTCCTCAGCCCAGCCCGGCAGCGTCTCGGGTAGCTTGCTCTTCCGCCTCCTTCTCGCCATTGCTATCGCCAGCCTCTCGCCCAGTGGCGGTATGCCTCGACCCATTCCCAGCCGTGGGGCGGCGGCGATGGCGGCGGGAGGTCGAGAATGGAGTCCTTGCCATCGAGTTCCAATTTGGAAACAGACCACGGTTCACATTTTGAGTCAAGCCCAGCGCGACAATATCAGGCACGATGACGTGAAAAGACGTGAATCCAGGCGCACCCCGCCGGTCCCACCGGTGGGACCGGCGGGAGGGGCGTGCATGGAAAAACGTCGAATGCCAGCCGAGGTTACACCCAGACCTGGCTCTGGTCATGGAGTTCGAATTCCGCCCTTGAAAAAGACGTTGACAGGAGCCCTTACTCGGACTTAGAATAAGAGATAGCTCATCTACCTACGGTAGAAGGAGTAGCGGTGCCGTCCTTCGGGGCGGCATCAGCCTTTTCGGGCTTCCAGCCAGTCCTTCCACTGCCGCTCATGCTTCCTCCGCTGGTGTTCTCGTTCAATATGGTACGCCGTGATGAAGACAACGTACCTCGCCTGCCTTCCTAGCACGACCACGAAACTGAAATCTGCAAGGGCCAGAAGGATTCTCTTCCGTCTCCTGCCGCCTTTCTTCCGCTGAGTCTCCCAGTAAGGAACTGTGCCAAAAATACTTTTACACTTTGGCTGTCTAATCAATATCGCATGTAACCAATGGAATAGGCCAGACATCTAAATAAAAAATTGTAATTGTAGTTTATTAATCAAGAGCTTCCCTACAAATTCGTAGGGAGGGCCTGTCGATGGACAGAGACTGATGAATTCACCCCGAAGGGGTGAGGGAACATAGCCTGGGGCTTCAGCCCCAGGAAGAGTCGGGAAAAATATCAAGCGCCCTGAAGGGGCGCAGCCTGGGGTTCCGCCGCCCCTTCAGGGCGGATTCTTCTTTGCATCTCCAAACCTGGGGCTGAAGCCCCAGGCTGTATTCCTGCGCCCCTTCGGGGCGCGCACACGGCCAATAGATACACCACATTGTGCTAGCGACGAGCTTTTCAAGAAGATCAACATCAAGCCGTCAATGTTCCATCAAAGTTCCATGGAGAGTTGAACTACACAAATTCTCCAAACTAATTGTAAAGGTTAATTTGGCACAGTTCCTTCATCGGATGAGAGCATCTGGGGCAAAGGAGGGGAAGAGAGGCGTAGATGCGTGCGATCAGCATGGCCCAGAGATATGAGGCGCGCCGCTTTGTCTTGCCGGCCGTCGCCCGCCGTAGCGGGCTATGGCCTGCGAAGGCGGGCTATGGCCCGCGAAGGCTGGCGCCGGGATCCGAATCGGATTGCAGGCCCATCAGCTCGGCGGCATTGGAGAGTTGCTCCATCAGGGCCGCTGATGGACCGGCCGATGATATCACCTGCTCTCTCAAGGCGGCGCTCGG
>SDBT01004956.1_pt1 | contig 22468 bp, 6 predicted proteins | sample 2277101 | NCBI WGS metagenome assembly SDBT01 (sample SAMN10404973, study PRJNA504765) | marine sediment metagenome | isolation source: marine sediment core GS10_PC15, 103 cmbsf | place: Arctic Ocean: Southern Knipovich Ridge | collected 2010 | reverse complement strand
GTCCCCTGCCAGGCGTCGGAGAGCTTTACGACATACGTTGACGGCCAGGTCTCGGTCGACATCCATGTGCTGCAGGGCGAGCGCGAGCTTGCCAAGGATTGTCGCTCCCTCGGCAGGTTCCAACTGGCGGGCATTCCGCCCATGCCAGCCGGCGCTCCGAGAATTCACGTAACCTTCCTCATCGACGCTAACGGTATACTGAACGTCGCTGCCCGCGAGATGCGAAGCGGCAAGGAAGCTTCCGTGCAGATAACACCCGCGCACGGCCTGACCAGCGAACAGGTGGACCAGATGGTGAGCGAATCCTATGCTCACGCGATGGAAGACCTGCAGGCCCACCGCCTGATCGACCTGCGAAATGAAGCCGATCGCATCTTGCAAGCTATAGCCAAGGCCCGCGACTCGGCAGCTGGCGCACTTACCAGCGAGCAAACCCACGAGCTTGACGCAGCTGTCGCCTACCTCGAAGTCGTGCTCCAGCACGACGAGCCTGATACTATTTACGAGGCGATGAACGCCGCCAATGCCGCGGCAATGCCGCTCACCGAAGCCCAGATGGACCAAGTGCTCAAGCAGACCATCAAGGGCAGGAACATCGAGGAGATGTGAATCGTACGGAGCGATTAAGATGGCTAAGTACACAGTTACATTCAATCCGGGCGGCGTGGCTGTCGAAGTCGATCCGTCGCTCTACCCGTACGACAAGCACGGTGACGCGGGCAGTCTACTCGATATCGCCCTGGCCAACGGTGTGCATATCGAACATGCGTGCGGCGGAGTGGGTGTCTGCGCTACCTGCCACGTAATCGTCGAAGACGGCCAAGGGAATCTCTCCGACCCGACCGACGACGAACTGGACAGCGTGGAAAAGGCGCCCGGAAATACGCCAGCCAGCCGATTGGCCTGCAAAGCCGTCGTCCATGGCGATGTCACCGTCACCATCCCAAACTGGAACCGCAACCTCGTCTCCGAAGGAGGCGATTAACGGACACCACGAATTACACGAACAGAAGCGAATTACGCCAAATAGATTCTTGTTTCTGTTTCATTGATTATTTCGTTTGTGAAATTCGTTTTAATTGGTGTAATTCGTGGTATCTGTTCCCTCGCTAACCGGAACCAGCGGACAAAGAAAATGCCATCTCTAAAATGGACAGACACCGACGAGATCGGATATCAGCTTTCAGAAAAGTTCCAGCAACTTGATCCTCTGAGTGTTCGCTTCACAGATATGCGCCAATGGGTGCGAGAGTTGGACGAATTTGACGACCGGGCCGACTCTACCGAGTCCGCCCTCGAAGCGATACAAATGGCGTGGCTGGAGTATCGGCAGTAGCGCACGCGCCGGATGTGAACCGTAACTCGCAAGTGTAACTCACGCAGATCAAGGCCTCCCCAAACCTCCAGGTGATTATCTGGGGGCTTGTCTATTGGAACTATCCCCGCGGGCCTGACGAACTGACGGCCCCTGCTGCGTTAGAGATATCCCAAGTTGCGCAGATGCTCTTTCATCTGCTCTTTTTCCTGAGCTTCGGATTCATCGTTACGGGTAACGTAGTTTGACTCGACAGTCAGATTGTTACCCTCGCACGGGTGCTCCGTGCCCAGGAACCCGGCCAGCGTCGGAGCGATATCCAGAACGCTCGGAGTATAGCCCTCGGGAATATGCACCCGGTCCGCTATCTCGCCGGCAAGGGCAAGGACTCCGTAATCGGTATGGTCGTCACCCTGAAAACCATGATCCGAGACGATAACCGTCGAACCCGGCTCCCGCGCCTCGGTGAGCTTACGTACCAGGGCGTTGACCCGCGCGTAACAGAATTCCATAACCTCACCGGCCATATCGAAACCATGGCCCATCCGGTCGATGAACGAAAATTGAATCATCTCCACATCGGCCGCCGGCAGGGAAGTGAAGAACTCCAACAACCTGTCCGTCGTTTCGATAATGCGAGGCCTAGCCGCTTCAACGCCCATCTCTCTGAGGCAGTCACCCCAATACGAATGCTTATCTCTCTCCGGATCGGAGAACCAATGCACCATGTCGGCAAGTTCTTTGTAGTCAGCCGGGATATTATCGGCGATCGACGGCGGATAGAACCATTGCTTGCGATCTACTATCGGAAAACCGCTGATCATCGTACCGTTGATTTCCGCGGCAGGACAACTGATGGGCATGGCGATTGTTTTCAGGCTGAACCCAGCGTCGCTCAACGTTCGCCAGATGTGCGTTGAACCGGTCGTCTGACAGGTCGCCCAGCGTTTCAGCGGAGGCTTGCGGCGAAGCATCAGCCCGAAGTTGTGAATGTACCATCGCGCCAGATGAATGAAATCGTTGTGAGAATATCGCCGTCGGAACTCAAAGCCGTACACATCGCGGACCCCGTGGGTAGCCATGGAATCCCCGGTGTAGATGCTCGTCCAGGACGGGCCGGTAATCGGTATTGGCGCGAGCGACGGAAGCAACATGCAGTCAGAATCCCTGAACTGCTTGTAGAGCTCGTAATCAAGCCCGTCAAAGCCAATCAGTAGCAGCTTTGGCTGGTGAGACTCCATTGTCAAGGTTCCTCGTAATCCGATTGATAAACGTCAGCGCTCGATTGCCACAACTCACCTGCATGCCGTTCGATTGCTGTGGATTCGGCATGGAGACGAGTTCAGCGATGTATTCGAGGCCATGATATACGACCGCGCCCTCGCAGACAAAGGCCGAGAGTGGGAATTCGCCTATATAATACCCGAAACACCACAGGTCCGGACCGGCAGTATTCCTGTTGCGGGGTACTACGGCTTGACAGCATCGCTGAGACTGGCGATGATTCTCTCTTCGAGCCCGCCCGCACAAGGTACCCCAGAGACTGATCGAACATGGAAAGCTCTGCTGACAAGACCGCATCGAATCGCCCGTTGTTCACGGTCATCATGGCCTCGTACAACCACTCTCGCTACATCGGCGAGGCGATCCAGTCGATCCGGGACCAGAGCTTCCAGGATTGGGAATTGATCGTCGTGGATGACTGTTCGACGGACGATTCTCCGGCGATCATCGAATCTCACGTCGCCCAGGACTCTCGGGTCAAGCTCTTCAGCCAGGCCAATGCCGGACCCGCCGCCGCCCGGAACACCGCGGCCGCTCGCGCCACAGGTGAGTGGCTGACATATCTGGACAGCGACGATATTTGGTATGACAGCGCACTGGAATCTTACAAGCTCGCGATAGACGCGCACCACGATGCACAGTTTTTCTACGGCATTCGCGACCGGCTGGATTCGGACGGAAACGTCACCAAACTGGCCGGCGAGTTCCAAGATCGCCCCACCGGGACTGCCGAACTATTCGGCCGGATGTTCATCTCAACAATGGTCGTCTGCCACAAACGCGAACTGTTCGAGCGGATGGGCGGTTTCGATGCGAAACTGCGAAGCTGCGAAGACTACGAACTCTTCCTCCGAATGTCGCTTCACACCGACTTTCAGCCGATCGCCAAGGCGACTGGGTTAAGGCGCAGGCACGAATTCAACATCTCAAAGCAGACCGGCTTCTCAAGAAGCCAGGAAGCCGAGGTTCTCGGCAGGTTTGTCGCCGAGCAAGGCGGGAAAGACGTACTGTCCGACGAACTGATTCGCCGGAGACTGGCGAGGCTTTACTACGCTTCGGGACGCCAATACTTCAAATCGCTGTGCATATTCAAAGCCATAACAGCGTTGAAACTCTCACTGAAACACAGGTGGACTCTCAAGGCTGTAGTCTTGAGATCGCTCTGCCCCCTCCTGCTTCCTCTCAACCGTAACGATGGCTAGTACCCTGTAACAGGTTCTGCCTCGCCTGACCGGCGGTGACGCACCAGGTTGAGCCCCATCGCACGTGGTTGACCGGTCGGCAATCCTGCACATACCCCGCAGTAAACCTCCTGTGCGGTATTACCCCACAGAAAAGGCGAGTGCCTTTCGACACCCGCCTTGAGATTCTTGACACGTAAACTGTGCTAAAGGCCTACGAGAACCACTTGCTCAGCAGATCCGCCGTATCAACGTACACCTTAACACCCGGGAACTCGCCTGGATTCAATCGGGCCGTACCGAGTTCGCTAAGGAAGTGCGTCTGGTCGTACGCACTTAAATATGTCATTAGACCTAGACCGGTATTCGAATTGTCAGGCGTCAACGGGTTATTGTCGTGATCATCGGACTGAAGCGTACTGAGCCCGCTGGTGGGCTGATGGTTCCAACCAAGCGTGTGCCCCAGTTCGTGTGCGATAATTCCAGCTAATGCCAAACTGTAGTTGTTGGCCCGGTCAGTCAGATCGTTATCAACGACTGGCATGTAGAGCCTGAAGTTCTGGGCGAACACTATGGCGTTGTCGGCTTTGTCCTGCCCTGCCAGGTCGATATTACTGGCTATACCCAGAAGTCCGGAACCAAACGGTCTTTCGTCGCCGTTGCCGGTGAAGATGGTGGTGAAATCGGCTTCGGGATCAAGGCCCCATGTAGCCGGATCGATCGTTGTAAAGGCGATGCCTTCGGTCATTGCGTTCCATTCAGCCAGCGACGTTATCCTCTCAATATCGACCGGGTAAGGCGTATTGGAGAATACACTCAGGACGTTATCAATGATCCCGGTAACATCACCACCGTCGAATGTTCCGCCTTCAATCATGATCTGCTCGATGCCATCCAGTTCAGGATCGATATCGAACATGTCAAACTCCAGAACCTCGATTTCGGCAAAGCGATCAGTGAGTGTGTAATCCGTCGCGGTTCCGCCATCGAAGTTGAGATAGACGAGCTGCCTCGGTTCGTTCGCTCCGAGCAGGTTATTGTTTTCACCTATGGTGTTGCTGACATAGGCAATCTCTTCGCCGTACGGGATGCCGCTTTCGCCATCCACTGTTCCATCGAGCATGTCGTCACTCGATGCGAGCCTCATCGTCACGCTGTATCTGCCGGTGAGTTGCTCGGGGGCAGTGTTACCAACCACAACCAGAGCATAAACGCCTGTCTCGGATAATTCGTACGAGTTGAAGATCGTACCGTCGTCACGGTTCAGGTTCAACCAGTCGGGGTTCGTCTCATATCTGGCCAGAGCCTCCCACGTATCGTCGAACGAAGCGGCCGTTCCCTGGTCGTCAATGAAGAACAAAGCAACGGTTTCCGTAACCGCGCTGTCATACTCAAAGCTGAAGAACTCGAACGCATTGGCACTGAAGGAATACATGTCCACGTCGCCGGTGAAATCGACCACGCCCGCAACGGTCAACGGCCCGGCGTCAAGGATAACAGGCGTTGCCAGGGCAGGAAGTCTACCGGTTATCGGATCAGGGACACTGATATCGCTACCGCTGGTGAAGACCACGTAATCGCCACCTTCAACAAGGCCGGCGTCGCCATCGAGGATCGTACCTGCGACATCTTCGGCAATATCGGCCGTTCCGTCCTGGTTTGCGTCTCTCAGTGCCGACCGCAGTCCCGATCTGTCGTGGATCACCAGTTCGCCCAAGCCCGAAAGCCTGATGGTCATGATGTCAGGCAATCCACCGACGCGCCTGAGGATCAGTTCGCTAAGGACATTACCGCGATCGTCGACGGTGGTTGTGTAGTCCAGTTCGATGTCGTCAATGATGTTTCCGTCGACATCCGTCACAAGAACGGTTCCGATCACATCGGTCGTGCCTGTCAGCAGATTATCGTCATCGGCGTCCGTAGACAGAATTAGCGTGCCGGTATTGATCTCTTCGCTGAAGACGATTCTGAAGTCTTCGGCAAGTTCGTCATCGTTGAAGGCACCGGCTTCGAGGACTGTCGGTGCACCGGACGGGTCACCATAGGTCCGCCATTCCAGTCCGGTTCCGCCAATCGGAAGACTTAACCTGCCGAATCCATTCGCCGCCGCCGCAACCGAACGCCTGCCAACCAACGCGGAGGAATTACTATTGAGTATGCGGCCGCGTATGGTCAGCGAACCGATGTGGCTCATGAGCATGCCACCGGCGTCGGCCGAGTCCATGCCCGTTATGTCCGCTGCATACATGTTGCCCGTATAAGCATACATGTTGGACGGTTTGCCAGGTCCGTTGGAGATATTCGGAAGCACACCCGCAACAACCGCACTGTCTTTGAAGTCTCCCATGAAGGTGACCGACGATACCGAGCCGCCGGTTATAACGTCATCGGCAGTGTTGTAGATACCGTCGAGACCGATCCACGTTCCGAACGAAACTACGGCGTCAACCGAATCACCAGAGACGGTGAAGCTTTTAGTGTCCTCACCGATCATCACGATGCCCGAATCGATGTTCGTCATCCTGGCGGTGCCCAGGCCTTGTCTGATATCGATCAGACCGCTGTGCGTTCCACCGACGGTCAACGATCTTGTGTGACCGTCCACCAGAAGCCAACTGCCCGCCGCCGTACCGCCCGAAAGCGTGACCGAGGAAGCGTCACCAAGAATGGATATCTTCGAATCGGCAGCAAACAGGTTGCCGACAGACACCTTGCCTGCCGAGCCAAGCACGGCCTGGCCGCTGAAGGCGTTGGTAAACGTGAGACTGCTAACATCGCCGACAATGTTAATCTCGGCAGTAGCCTCGCCGGCACCACCTATCTGGATGCTTCCTGCCGTCGAACCGTAGATCAGACCCGCCAGCGAGCCGCCGCTCAGAGTAAACCTCGCGATACCGCCTTCTGCCCAGAGCACACCGTCAGCCAGGAAGTTGCCGCCGGTAATCATGGCCCCGGCGATGTCGCCGCCAGCAAGCAGTGTACCGCTGAAATCGCCGCCCGTCTGGGTGTACCTGGAGATGTCCCCTGCCGTTACCAGGCTGCCGTCAAACACACCTGCGACAGTGACACTCTTGAAGCTGTTACCAGTTGTCTCAATTCTGCCACCGTAGCCTGCTCCGCCGCCAATGGACAGCCTGTCGATCGAATGGGCCACTATGCCGCCAAGATCGTCCTGGGTGGTTCCACGGAGTTCGTAGTATCTGTTATCCGAAGTATCGAACGTGTAGAACTCCGATGCAACCGGATTGAACGCCAGGTCCGTCAGGTTGTCGCCTTCGGCGATGCCTGCTTCCATCAACGGCCGGGCCGTGGCGTCTGACGTATCGATGCTCACAAGGCGGTTGAATCTCGCGTCCAGGCCTATCAGATTGCCTGCACCATCAAAATCAATTGCAGTTACGGTCAGCAGATCTCCGGTGTTGGCATCTGCAATCGTGCCAATGACCGCTACAAAGCTTCCGTCGACATCGTCGTATTCGATCAGTCTGCCGTCGGCGGTCACCACCAGAACATTGCCGCTACCGAGAGCGTCAAACGCTACGGCTGCGACTGGGGAACTGAGCGGCGTTCCATCTGCATCTTCGGCTAGTCCTTGCATTCTGGTGAACACGCCCTCGCTGGCGACAGTGGTGCTCACAAGACCGAGAGTGGGAACCGCGCCCGGACTCATGTACAGCACGCCTTCGGGCACGTCGTTAGTGTCATATGCATACGCGGTGAAGTTCCCGCCGCTTCTGCCAATCGCATAAGAGTCGATTTTGGTAGACAGCGAAGCTGCCGCGGTCACGAAGCTCGAATCCGTCGGATCGGCTATATTGATCGATATGAGTTCTGCGGCAAAGCCGCTGTTGTTGTAGGCAACCAGGGCACCGTTGGAATCGAATCCCATTCCAATGATATTTGTATCACCGGCACCGCCTATGCGGACCCGGTTGGCAACCGCCACGGCGTCAGTAGTACCGATCAGGCTGATCGTAACAAGATGATCTTCCGTTCCGCTTCTGCGGATGGCATGGATCGTCCCGGACGAATCGATGGTCATAGCCTTGAAGGTGTCGGTTATCGCCGCTCCGTCATTAAGCAACGCACCAAGCGTTGCGGGATTTAGCGGCGCCGAGACTCTCACGAACCCGTCGGCGTCGACGTCGGTGGTTTCTATCTTGATCAGCGCCGCACCTTCGACCAGCGTGAAGGCATCGCCATTTCCGTCGCGATCACTGACAAGGGCGTACAGGACGCCATCGTCATTGAAGGCCATAGCCAGAATGTGACCACCGTAGGTATTGGCGTTGGGATCCAGCAGTGCGCCAATTGTGGTGGCTGCACCGGTAACAGGATCGAGTTCAACGAGCGAATCGCGGCCCGATGATGTATCGATTGCCAGTATGCGCCCGTCGGCGTTGACAGCCAGACCGCTCAGGATCACAGGATCAGCCGAAGCTTCACCTATCTCAACGGTCGGGCTGAGGTTCCAGAGTTCCGAGACCGCATATAATGCATCGGCCCCGTCGAAGTCCATTCCGTTCAGCGTCAGTCCGCCTCCGCCGAACGCATCGACGACGACGAACGGACCATTCAGAACGCCGCCGTTCGTGACATCCACCTGGGTAATTTGGCCGGTAATCCGGTCGAAGACCCATACCTGACCCGTCGAATCGACGGTCATCGAGGTAACGTTGCCCGTTGCTGCAAGCATGAGTTGCTCAAGCAGCGGGTTCGAATCGCTATCTGTGATATTCAGGGTTTTGACCGCACCACCTATACGCAGGCTGCCTGCACCCTGGGTTTGTATCGTGAGAGTTCTGACGTCGCCACCAATGGCACCGTCAACATTCTCGCCGAGACCGCCGATCGAAAGCGTTCCGACCGGGCCGTCCAGCCAGATATCGGGATCGGTCGTGCCGTCGCCGACAACGTCACCGTCGAACGTCAGCGTGCCGATTTCCGTATCGTCGGCAGTGAGAATCTGTCCGACGCTTACTGCGCCCGGAGTTGAAGTGGTTATGGTGATCCTTGTCCTGCTGGTCGTACCACTGATGACCAGTGCGTCTATGAGGGCGTCGACGGCGGACGTGTTATAGACATCAACCGTACCCGAACCGCTTACGGTAATGGTTACAGTGAATCCACCATCAACAAAGCTCGCAGGTGTTGCGCTTGTTACCACCAAGGGCGCAACGGCTGGCAAAGTGGTCAGGTCAGAATCAACGGCGTAGCCGACGTTCGTCCCGACGCTGCCGGAGTCGGAAATCACATCTGAAGTCAGGATATCGATGCTTGATGTCTTAACGGATTTGAAACTGCTGTTTCCGCCCGTCACCGAGGTGATGACCGTGTTGTCACCGCCAATTCCAAAATCGCCGCTGACGCCCGGATCGACGCCCGCGGTCAGGTGACTGTTCACCAAGCCGAGCCCGGTAATCGAACCGTTGCCGAAGTTGCCGCGGAACAGTGTTTTATCCGCACCGGAGCGGGCTGCGTTCTGTTCGGCTGCACCATTGAGCGGATCTGCGTCTGCCATCACGGCTGCGATTGCATTGCCACCGAGATACAGGCCGCTGGAAACCGAACTATTCGTCATTCCACCAGTTAAGGTTGCCTTATTGATGTCGCCACCAGCTGCGACGATTGAATCTATCATCGAGCCCCGGACGCTCAGCGAGCTAAGCGCTGCCATCCTGCCGGTTTCATTGAGATCGCCGGTCCCGAACGTGCCATCATCGCCCTGGCTGGCACCGACTTGGACAAGTGTATTGACCATGTTGCCGCTTACCGTGAGACTCTTGAGATCGAATCCGGTGGTAATGACGGCTCCGCTTGTGGCCCCGAGACTGTACGATCCGCCGTAGCCGCCAGCTAGGATGTCGCCAAGGACGGTCCCGGTTACCCTGAGGCTGGTCAGATCGCGACCGATGTCGGCCGTACCGGTTGCGGTTACGTTGCGGCTGATTGTCAACCTCGCGTCGCCGTCGATCGACACGTCGCCACCGAGGTCCCGCCCCACAGTGACCGTCGTGCCCCTGGAACTCAGGCCCGCGGTCAGGTCGCCAAGTAAGTCGCGACCTATCCTTGCGTTGGCCATCGAACCGGCCGTCACCGACCCGTTCATGTCCATATCCACCTGTAGCATGGAAAGATTCTGTATCACGTCCACCGACGCACCGGCGAGGATCGATCCGGAAATTCTCAGGGTCTTGAGTTCTTCGGCCGTGATCGACGAACCGGCGGTCATGTCCGAACCGGTTATGCGGACCATGCCGATGGCTCCGTTAGAAGCCCTGATCGAACCGAGCAGATCGCCGTTCTTGATATTAACTGACTTGATGTCGCCAAAGGAACTGGCGACCTCACCATCGTCGGCAATATCACCATTATTGACGCTGAACGTTCCGATCTGATCCCCGACGACAATGCTGCTGTCCAGATTACCGTCAGAAATGATTCCCGACTTGAGATCGCCAAGAATCGTCACATCGCCAGTGACAATGTCCGTGCCCTGAGTTGCCGCATCGGCTTTGATATACATGCGGTTGACGTTGCCACCGACGAAAACATTTCCGCCCATCCTGCCGGTAATATCCAGCGTCCCGAGGTTGCCCTCGACGGCAAGGTCCAGCAGCATGTTCGATCCGTCTACTACCCTGTCAGTGCCAACCTTGAGAGTTCCAAGGTTACCGTTAACCGTCAGAGTATCGCCCGCAACGCCCAAATCACCGGCCACTTCGATCGTACCTACGTTACCGTTAACGTCCAGCGAACCGTTCAGCAGCGAACCACCAAGCCTCAGCGAACTGAGGGCGTTCTTGGTAGCATTCGTGCCGTCGACGATAATCTGACCTGTCAGGTCGCCACCGATGGTGATCGATCCGATCATGCCGACAGAATGGATGTCGCCTTCCATGTCGCCGGAAATCCTGATGGTCTTGATGTTGCCGTTGGGACCAAGTGCACTGATTGTCGAACTGTTCAGCAGGCTTCCGTTGATGATGATCTGGTTGATCAGCCCGGCGACGTTCAGGTCCAGGCTTGTTACGTCTCCGCCGGGCCTGAGGTAGCCCAACCTGCCGGTGGTTATCTCGAGCCCGTCGACCGTGCTATCGGACTTGATACCTTCGATGGAACTGGCGAAATCGAAGTTCGAGTCTACGATGCGATATCCGTCCACCACGCCCAGTCCGACGATGCCCCTGGCCTGTATGTTCGACAGGAGTCCTTCGACTTCGGTATGCCATGTTGTCGACGTACCGAGGAATGCGTGGATATCGTTCAATGCCGAGATACGCTGCCCAAATATCGGGTGATATTGTTCGTTAAGGCTGTACTGAACCGTTTCGGAATAGTCCAGCGTACTTGCCACAGCCCCGCTGCCCGTGGCAGTTAAATCGCCCATCGTTCCACCGGCAGTGAATATAACGTCCTGCACTCCAAAGCCAGCCGCCGTCACATCAGCAATGCTTCCCAGAATGTTCCATGAACTGAAAACACTGTTGAGGATGCCGAAACCATCAACCGATACGTTGCCGATTCCGCGAGAGTAGAACAATGAACCGATAATCCCGCCCAGACCGCGTAGCGTGATCTTGTCGATATTGGCAGTATACGTGCCGCCAGTAATCAACTCAGAACTGGCGTCCATAGTGGTGGCGGTGTGGATATTGGCGTTTATGATCGAGCCATCCTGCAGAGAGATATGGCCGATTCCACCGCTGGCGTTGATATCGCCCCAGATATCGGACCCGAGGCCCTGGTTGATGATCCTCTCGATGCGACCTAGCGAATACAAACCTGCTTGAGAGACCAGTCCAGTTCCAGACGGTGCAATGCCTTCGCCGATCTGGACGCGATTAATATCGTCTGTCGCCTGTATTGGAGCAGCAATGCCGTTGAATGTATCGTCCCAGGTAATCACCGGGTTGCCCGCATTTGCCGTCAGGGACCCAATGCCGCCCAAGGACGCAACGGAACCGTCAGGGTTTACTTCGCCGATTATGAAATTGCCCACAGCTCCGCCGGCACGCACGACGGCGATGTGGCCGACCGTATTGATTGCGGTGCCCTGGAGCAGGTAGGGATAAACGCTCTGGTAATCAACGAACGTCTGCATATCCATCCGCAGCGTGCCGTCCTTGTCTTCGTTGATCAGTGCACTGTAGGCCAAACCCAGGTTTCCGCTGGAGATGAGCGAACCGATGCTATTGGCCGTCAAGCCAATGATATCACCACCAGTCATGTTAATCACACTGGTGAGGTTCATCGTCGGAATGGTTTCAATAATGTTGCCATTAAGGATCGAATCGCCACCGACGATCTCGAAAACATCCACCGGGGTCTCACCGCGAATCACAACGTTGACGTCTATGACGGTAGCAACACCTTGCGGATCAGGCGCCAATTCGTACGTGCCGTCGGCAAGTTTGATCACTGCCCGCCCGACGGTACCCGTGGCATCGGCCTGTACCTGGAGCCTGCTGATCTGCACCGGTGCTCCGTTTCCATTGCTGTCTGCGGTAATGGAAACACCGCCCTGAGACGAAATGTCCATGATGACCCCGCCGCCCGATCTCACACCGTAGTAGGTGTAATCAAACGTCGGATTGTCTATCGCAATTTTGGTCCCAACTTGGAATTCGCTCGGTGTGGCTGTAATGCGGATCGCCCCGCCCGAATCGTCTACCAGCACCTCGGACGTCACTTCCTTGTCGGCCGACCATCCCTGGCCAAACATCACATCCTGGTAAACATCGCCGAAGACGCGGATGAAGCGGATATCGCCGCCCAGACCGGTCGTAAGCTGCGGTCCGCCAAACTGCGACGTGCCGAAATCGCCAATCACGAAGATGAGATCGATTATTCCGTCCCGGCCTGCGTTGTCAGCATCAACATTGATGTAGCTCGCTGCGATGTTGAAGGAAGTCGCGGTCATTGCGGCAGCACGGATCGTTCCAAGCCCGCCGCCGATATCCAGCCACACGCCCAGGTCGCCCATAGAATCAATCATCTGCAGGTTGCCCTGAACACTTCCGTCAATCAACGTGAGCGGGCCGCCACTGCGGAACAATCCGGCATGGCCGGCTATTTCAATGCCAATCGGGAAGTTGAAGACATACTGAATTCCGAGCTCGCCCAAGGCAACCACAGAGTTCACATTGCCGTTGGCCGTCTTTATTACATTGACTGGATCAAGATAGAAAGGATAAGTGTAAACATTGCCTCCGGCCCAAAGAGCGCCCAGGTCGCCGCGTTCAAAGAAGAACCCGCAATCGGGATCCATGATGAAGATGGCATTGGTGCCGTCTCCCCATGCGACGATACCGCCGGCGGCCATGTCACCCGCACCCTCTATGAGCAGATTGTACTCCCATCCCAAAATCCCGCTGCCTACGACGGCAATTCGATAATCTCCGGGGGTCTCCGGAGTGAACTGGAAAGGCTGGTTACTCATCGCGTCTGGATCGACATTCGAGATGTCCGAAGCCACCAACCGGCCTTGCGGATCGTAAACCATGACGTTGTAATAGATATTGGTCTGGTCAAACAGTTGTATCGTGACAGTCTGCCCGGAACGCAATCCGACCGCATAGTAGTCAACCAAATCCAGGTTAACGTTGCCTTTGATACGGATCTGGTCCGGTTCGCCGAAAACCGGATTGCGCAGCGAACCAACGTATTGGGCAGTTTCAAAAGTGTTGTTATAGAAGATGAACTCCGTGTTATTGAACAGTTCGAACATTTCGAACAGGATGCCTTCGTCCTCGTCTTCTGGTACCAGCACAAAACGCTCATACTCCTCTATAAAGACATCTGCATTGGTATCGTCGGTGGCGTTGAAGCTGGCCGCGTCGTCCAGGTTGCGAAACTCGCCAGTTCCAACGAATGTGCCCCACGTAACCATCTGCCCGAGCTTGCCTTGCACCTCAAGATCGAAACCGGTGACGTAGATTGGCTCGAACGGCAGCTCGTCGAATTCATTAAAACCGATCGGGCCTTTGACAAGCAGGTTATGGATGTCGCCGCCGACGTAGAAGTTGTCGGGGATGTTCGGGGAGCCTATGGATTGTCCGCTCGCCTGACCTGTGATCAGCCAGCCGGCATAGAACGTCCTGATCGATCCGGCAAAATCGGCATGGCCTGTGAGTATGCCACCGATAAACAGCTTGTCCATATGCTGGGGCACGGCGGAATCGCTCTCGATTCCATGGAGTTCCATAAGGGCAGCCGACTCGGCCGTTCCAGAGCCGAAGAAGATGATATTGTTCGGATCCAACGGATCGATGATCCAGGTCGTATTCTGTGTCGGATCAGGATCGGCTTCATTCGCGACACGGTTATAGGAAATTGAATTATCGGCAGCGAGGAAACGGTCGTTGGCGTAATCGTATCCGATATCGCCTATCGTCGGGCGCAGTGAATTGATCGTCGTCGCCGTGTTAAGACCGGTCCAGACAAGCCCGGTCCCGATTCCCGACAAGTCGATATCGACAAGGTTGCCGTAGTATCTGTCGTGGGCGTAGAGCGTTCCGGTCTCGTCGAAGTCCATGGCGACTATCTGGGCAGGGAAACCTTCAGGATTAACTAACAAATCACCTCCGGCGACAATCGAAGCGTCCGTCGGATCGATTTCATAAATGAGTCCCGCGGCATCGACAACGTAGAGACCCATCTGCCCTATGATGCTTCCCTCGCCGGGAGTAAACGCCATCGCTTCGATAGAATCGATGACACCGGCGCCTACGACGTCAATACGACTGAACAGTGCCTGCGGAGGAGTGCTCTCCCATGCAGTATCGACAAAGGCGCTGAAGAACACACCCGTATCGTCCGAAGCGTATCCAGCCACTGCGCCCGAGATGGAACCGGTCGTGCTCTGGGCAATGCAAAGCCCCGGATCGGTCAGGTCAATCGTTATCAGCCTGCCCGTACCGGCGAGGGCGCCAATCTCTCTGGCCATCAGATTACCGTCGGCGTCGAAGTCCATTCCGGCAATAACCGCCGCGGTATCGGGCGTGCCGTCCGCGTTTTCGTCGACCTGTATTTCGCCCGTGCCAAGCGAAACGCCAACGATCTCGCTAATGTCACCGGTTACGGTATCCACCGCATAAAGAGTGTGGACCCCGCCCCCGGCACCAACGTCAAGAACCGGAACGCCGCCCGGACCGCCAACGTCGCGGACCGCATAGAGAACCGCGCTGTTTCGCGTAAAGGCAAGGGCGGTGAATTGATCCGTCACGGCTGTGAATGTGTCCGGATCAATGTCATCGTCGTTGAGTTTCGCGATGGGCGTTGCCAGAACTTCGCCACCCGGTGTTCCATCCAGTTCCGAGGTGGCGATAGCGAGGGTGAACAACGCCTGATCGCCGTCCCTGTCCCGTCCGATGATATGCAAAGTACCGTCGCTCGGGCGGGCCTTGATGTCCAGAACGTCCAGAATCGGATTACCTAACTGATCGGAAATCTCACCGAACAGCGTGAAGGGTGCCGCCGTGTCGATCGCGCCGCTGGCTAGACGGTTGATCTGGTAAAGATCGTATCCGCCAGCTGCATTAGCATCGACGACGTAGATAAGATCAGGCTCGGCCGGTACTGCCACCGTCGCGATGCCCTGAACGTTATTGAAATTAACGGGGTTTCCGCCGACATCAGAACCGAGAGTTCCGCCAATGCTCTGGGACGGGATGTGGCGGTCCAGTCCAATGGCCAGATCGATAAGGCCAAGAACCGGACCAATGCCCGCACTGATATACAATTCGTTGCTGGAGGCATTGTCGTCGAAGATGGAGAAGAAGAAAGCGCCGCCGTGGTCTGAGGTGAAAGTATTGAGTTCAGCCGCAACCGAGCCAGGAAGGGTTACAGTGCCTGAAAGACCGGGAGTCGTCGTATCGATGCGTACGATTCTTCCGGTGCCCGAACCTGCGCCCCGATCGATCGCGATCAGTTGACCTGAACTGTCGAAATCCATCTCGACAATGCTGGCTGCATAGTCGGCCGAGCCGTTGTTGTCACCATCGATCCAGATCGCCCCGAGATTAGCGTTGACCGCACCGGACAGGGCTACATCGAGCAGCGTGTGAACGCCGCCTATGTCCATGACCGCGTACATCGTACCGCCTCTGCTGAGCGCAAGAGCGACGACAGGATCGGTCGTCGCGCCACCGTCATTAATATCTCCCAAGGAGGCGATCGCCGCGCTAACAGGGGTCGTGGGACCGACGGCAGGAACGTTTAAAGTAAGGTCGATTCTGAATAGCGCCGTGTTTCCTACGCCATCGCGACCTATGACATACAGTATGTTGGGATTCAGCGGATCGGCTTCCAGCGCATCGACGCTGGACAGGCCTAACGTCGCCAGCGCCGAAGTGAGAGGCGATACAATCGCGCCTGTCGCGTCCCGATCGATCCAGTACAGTTCAGTATCCCCGCCAACACTGTTGACAACGTAGGTTTTTCCATCGGCGGCTACCGTAAGACCGGTAAAGTTGAAATCAGCGCCGAGATCATTGCCAACCGAGCTCGAGGGAACATAACTCGAAAGATTATAAATCGCGTAAAGCTCTTCAATACCGTCAAAGTCAATGTCACCGTAATCCAGTCCCTGGATTCCCATCAGTGCGCCACCGGTAATCGAATCGATGATTCGAAGCGGAAGATCCGCCTGCCCGGTATCGGGATCAACCGAGGCGATCTGATCACCGCCGGCAGAAAGACCATTCTCGTCCACCTGGTCGACGTCAACCACCACGACGAATCCGTCGCGCCGGACGGCCATCTCAGCGATGCGGTCGAGATTGTATCGCATCAGCCTGTCGCTCATCGCCGCTTCGTCAGAGACGTACTCGGTAAGGCTTTCAATTACCCTGATGCCCGCCCATACGTTGTTGCTGAATGGGGACGGTGAGAAGTCGTCTTCGCCGGCAGCTCTGGTACCCAATTCGCCAATGCTGCTGAGATCACCGAAAATGTAGGGGATTTGCTCAGGCACGCCGGGGTTTGTTCTGGCGCCTATGTACACCTGCCCTATTTCCGCGGGAATGTTAGCAGTGTCGTCTGAACCGAAAGCCATAAACACATCAAAATCACCGTTGAAATTCTCGTAGGGCAACATGATCTGGTCGGCGGGAGGCATGGGGACATATCCGATGGAAATCGAAGCGTCATCTCCCGCCTGTACGACGTAGAACGCAAAGACGTCACTTTCGGTAAAAATAGGCTTGATGCTTTCCTCGTTAATCAGATCACCACCGGCATCGATGGCCACCAACTGATCGGTTTCGATATCGGTAGCAAGGAGCACACCCATCCCGCCGGTAAACGGATTGGACGCTACCGGGTTCCAGGCAAGGCCTTCGAGAGCCATACCAGGCTTCACGGTCGCCTGGCTGAACGGGTCGGGAAGCAACGAAATCACCTGAACGCCACCGGTAAACCGGTCGAGTCGAAGCAACTGACTGCTGTCGTCGTTATCTTCGATGGCGTAGACGTACCGCTCCACAGATGCGGGATCATCGCCAACGAACTCGATGCCCGTGATGGTTGTAACACCGAATGAGCTATCGATGGTAGATACCGCGGTGAGTGGATCGATCTGGATCAGGTCGCCACCGGCGTACCCAAGCAGTGATACGCCCATACCCACCTGCTCGAACGCGATCGTAGTGATACCGCTGTGCGTAAGCGTGCCCATATTCGTCAGGCTGTTATATATGTCAGTTGCCGTCGCCAGGGTCGGATCGATTGTGTACAAGTTCTCCTGGTTCGGCGTGCCCCCGTCGTTATCGTGGTCAATGTCAGCAACAAAGTAGAGCAGTCCGTCGGTGGGCAGGCCCACGCGAGGGGCGAAATCGGCACCCAGTATGGTTGTCGGGAGGAAGCCGTTACCTGCACCAAGCGCAGCTTCAGATTCCAAAAACAGATCGCAGACAACCGTCGCAGCGCCGGTGGCATGATCAATATTCACCAGTTGCACGACGTCGCTTATCAGCACCGGATTGTCATCGACATCCAGAGTTGCCGAAGGAACGTCGTCTGCGATATTGAAACCGTAGGTAGCTCCACCGCCAAAGGCGTCCATGCTCGCCAGGGCCCGTATGGTGATATCCGTATTGTCGGCTGTCGTTGCGCCTCGGGGAATATTGACGGCGTCCGTATAGATCGGATCGGTGATCGACGTATACCCTATCACGCTGAGATTGTTCGAGACTCCGCCAAAGCCCCCGCCCACCGGACCGGTACGGCCCAATGTACTGAAGATGATATTCCCGGGCACGTCGCTGAGCAGGACGACTTCGGTTCCTGCAACGATGTTACCATCACCGTCGCGGGTTCCGTCAACCGTCGCCCCGATGACCTCGACGATAATGTCGCCGCCCAGAGCAATACGACTCTTATGTACAGCGACACCGTCGACCGACAACCAGACGTATTCGAATACATCCCCGCCGACAAGCGTGGTCAGCAGCAGACGCTCTTCAAGTTGTTCGATTGACGGTAAGTTCGAGAGATGGCGAGAATCGTTTGCCGAGTGTGACATAAAGGCTACTCCTTAGACTGCTGCCCCGGGTACGAGGCCTGTTGCGGGTCTTGCGTGCAAGGTCGGATGCACAAGTCGTTTTGCCTGCTAGGGGTGGTGTGCTATACAACGTCCCGATTATCCATTACGGGCGAGCGATTGTCAAATCATTTTGATCGTTCTTCGAGCTGATGATGCACACGGAAAAGTGAAAAACCACTTCGCCCGGGCTCCCGCGCATTTGCACCAGTTGAAAACGGGGCTGTAAACCAGACGCAGAGTGGGTGTAAGAAGCTAAAAAGCGGGAAGTTACAGGAATGAGAGATGCAGGTTAGCGTTCCGAGCCTGCAAAACCAAGATACTCGTCCAGCCAATCGTCGGTGGACAAGACGCTTTTTCTCTGCCGCAGCGAGAGCCTCTCGGCCCGCCGCTGAGCAAAATCGAATACGCCTCTGGTAATTGTGGATGAAGTTTCACTGCCATCGCCGCCTCGCTTGGCCACCACATTGCCAAGCAGCGGAGCATGCCTCCGAATGAGTTCGTCTTCCAGACAGACGAAGGTTTCGGCGGAACCCCGTTCGCCCTGGCGCCCGGAGCGGCCATAAAGCTGCCTGTCGACCCGACCGGCCTCGTGGCGCTCGGTCGCGATTACCGCCAGACCGCCAAGTTCCTCAACTCCCCGTCCGAGTTTGATATTCGTACCGCGCCCGGCCATGTTGGTCGCCACTGTAATCATGCCTCGCTGACCGGCACCGGCGACAATCTGCGCTTCCTCGGCGTGCTTGACTGCGTTGAGCACGACATGCTCCATATCCTGATCGCTCAGCATCTCGCTGAGATGTTCACTGGCACGAACCGACCTCGTTCCGACCAGCACCGGCCTGCCGGTGGCGTTGATGTGCTTGATGCGTTCCAGGATCGCGTCCCACTTGCCCTGCGAGTTGGCGAACACCCGATCGGCGGCCTTGGTGCGAATGCACGGGCGATTGGTCGGAATGACAACGCTTGGAAGATGGTATATCTGCCAGAATTCCCTGCGTGCTTCGATGGCGGTCCCTGTCATCCCGGACAGTTTTTTGTACAGCCGGAAGAATCGCTGAAAGCTCACCCTGGCAAATGTGTCCTTGGGCGGCTGAACCTCGAGTTTCTCCTTGGCTGAGACCGCCTGGTGCAGACCATCGCGCCATTCGCGGTCGGGCATCAACCTTCCGGTGAATTCGTCGACGATCACGACTTTTCCGTCCTCGACGACGTACTGTTTGCCCCTGGCGTAATAATGCCTCGCCGTCAGCGCCTGAGTGACGAGTTCTTCTCTCCTGCGTGCACCTGCCCACACACTGCCCAGCGGGCTGGCCAGTTCTGCCAACGCCTGCTTACCTGCCGGGGTTATGTCCACTTCGCGATAACGCTCGTTGAGCTTGTAATGAGATTCCGAGTCGAGTTTGGCCGCGAAATCGGCTGCGTGCTGGAAGGCTTCCACCTGCTCGGCGTTGGGCGCATTGCCCGATATAATCAGCGGTGTAACCGACTCGTCGATAAGGATCGAATCGGCTTCGTCGATAATCGCACAGTGCAACCCGCGTTGAACCAGGCGATCTGTCCCGCTTCCGCTGCCTTCGGCGATCTTGGCCAGCAACGCTCCAGGCAGCCCGCTGCACCTTCCCAGCGAAAGCCTGTCCCGCAGGAAGTCCGCCGTGACCTCCTTGTTCGTGCAGTAGGTGATATCGGCAAGGTAAGCCTCTCGTCGCTCGGCGGGCGGTGTAGCCCCTTCGATGTACGCAGTCGAAAGGCCGCAGAACTTGTAAATCTTCGCCATCCACTCGGCATCGCGTTTGGCGAGATAATCGTTGAACGTAATGACGTGACAGCCCTTGCCCCGCAAGCCCGCTATCGTCGCAGGCATGGTAGCTGTCAGTGTCTTGCCCTCCCCGGTCGCCATCTCGGCGATGCATCCGGCTTCGATGGCCATAGCGCCGGCTATCTGCACCTTGAACGGTTTCTCGCCAAGCTGTCGGAAGGCGACTTCCCGAACGAGCGCGAACGCCCTGTCGAGATCTTCCGGTGTCTCGCGCCCGCACGTAAACACTTCGCGAAAGTCCACGGCTATCTGGCGGAGCTTAGCGTCGGAAAGTCCGGAGAAATCCCCTTCCATCGCCAGTACGCGATCGGCCCGTTCGAGAAAGCTCTGCGTGCGGGTCATGAAGCGTTTGGTCAGACCGGCGGCGGCATCCCATGCGGCATCGATCCCCTTGGGAAGTTCCTTGCTTGCCGTTCGACCGGCTAGCATTCGCCATGTTGTGCTCGGTACTGCACGCACGTCAGCTATGGAACCTCCGCTGTACGAGTTGAAGTATCAATCGCCACCACTGCCTCGCCAGTGGTTTGGATGACATCGAAAGGCGGACCATGACTCTTTGCCCGGCCAGCAGTTTTATCTCACGACCGCCCTCGATGGCGATCTTTCCGTCCTTGTCCGGCGAAATTCGAATCTCAAAGAAAGGTGAGACGGTTCTAATACCATCGCGATCGTCGGACACAGTCTGCATTGTTCCGCCAATAGCGTAACCTAACGCCCTGGAAGGCAGCATCTTCTGGCCTGATGGCAGTATTTCGACAATCCTGCCGGTCCACTCAAGGTCAGGACTACCCTTGACGCGAATCTCTACCTCGGCGCCTATCTCGATTTCATCGAAGACCTGGGCGCTTATCTCCTGCTTGATGACGGCGAGGATTTCGACCTCGTCGCTGGCAACCAGGCCGATTTTCTCTCCACGTTTGACATATGCGCCTTTGAAGCGTTCTATGTTCGGTGATATCCACCTACCGGCAATCGGGGGGGGCAGTTCCAGTAAGGCGATCTGATCGCGAACATCGGCTATTTTTCGTTCTCTGGCCTTGATGGCACGGGCATAACTCCGTGCCGTTGCCACGTCCTCGGTCTCGGCTTGGCGCATCTTCGCCATGTAGGAATCACGCTGGGCGATCAGTTTGGCAAGTTCGGCCTCAAGTGCCGGGTTCTCCGCCTTGATCAGTATGTCCGTATCCGGATCGACATACCTGTCCGAGAGCATCACTTCCTGGATAAATCCGTCAGCCAGAGGATACACAAAGGCCAGTTCGACCGGTTCGACGACACCTTCGATCTTGTTGCGATCGGGCGCCGGAATAATGCCCACCGAGATAACGATCAGGACGAGAGTACCCACCACCGAGCCCATCGCACGCCCACGCGTGCGCATCAGCTCGCTATTGGTCGTTAGATACTTAATGAGCTTTCCGATCGGCACGAACACCCATCCGAAGATGGCGACACCCGCAAATATCATGCCGATAAACGGCAACTGGCTGGTGATGAACAGCAGGATACCGGTAACGATAACAACGCGATAAAGCGTCGATGCGATACCGTAGAACACGAACCAGACCCGCTCGCCATGAGTGTGGGCGGGGCATCGGGCGTTCTTGACGCCCCATGCGTACTTGCGGACCAGGTAGTACAGATACTGCTTGCTGCGCGGATTGAGGTTCGGTATCTCGAGAATGTCCGAAAGAATGTAATACCCGTCGAATCGCAGAAGCGGATTGGCGTTGAACAGCAGCGTCGAAACGCTGGCGATGAACATTATGTTGTACGCAATTGCGTGGACAGTTCCGGGCGAGGTATACGCCCATACGATAGCCGCCAACGAGGCGACGACCAGTTCGACCAGCATTCCGCCCATGCCGACAATTACGCGATGCCACTTCTGCCGGAACGCCCACGAACTCGACGCGTCCATATACGGAAGCGGAGTGAACACCAGGAACATCACGCCCAGAGTGTGAACCTCGCCGCCCGTACCGGATTCCTTACCGAACTTCTTGCACGAGAAACAATGGCCGAATTCGTGGATTATCTTCACCATCCAGAAGCTCACGAACAGCAGCGGAAGCCCGGACGGATCGAGAATATTCTTTGCACTGGATACAAGTTCGTCGGCGCGTCCGATCACAAAATACCCTGCAACCGAGATCAGCATCGCAAGCAGCGTCGCACCGATCCACGAGAATGCCCAACCGACGGCGGGCAGGAACTCGTTGAGGATATTGTCAGGATCGAACAGAGGAATGCGAATGAACAGGAGGTTAGTCAGATAGCCCTTTACCTCTCTGTTTACGCGCTTCTTGTAACGGTTGAACAGGCCC
>SDBT01004955.1_pt1 | contig 22470 bp, 25 predicted proteins | sample 2277101 | NCBI WGS metagenome assembly SDBT01 (sample SAMN10404973, study PRJNA504765) | marine sediment metagenome | isolation source: marine sediment core GS10_PC15, 103 cmbsf | place: Arctic Ocean: Southern Knipovich Ridge | collected 2010 | reverse complement strand
AAAATTGGAGATTACAAACTTAATAAAAAGATCCAATATGTTTGGTTGGTAATTTTAACAATTTTTGTAGGAGTAAAAAAATTCATAGGAGGATAAAATGGGAGCATACGACGGAACATACGTGACACTTGCATCAGTAAGAAGAACTAGTGGAATCTTAAGTACTGAAATCTCAGATGCAGATGTAAAAGCAGTTATAGACGAATGCGAACCCCAAGTAGAAAGATACTTTAATACGGTTTTTACTCCAAAAGAGAGAATAGATATTTTGAATGGAGATGGTACAAATAGATTGCTTCTGGATAAGAATCCATTATTATCAGTTAGAGAATTAAAGATTGATGGAGATACTGTAGATCCTGCAAACTTAGAAATTTACAAAGAATCAGGTCATATTTTCTTGGGAGAAGGTGCGGACACTTCTAAATTTCCTAATAAAAGAAATGTTGTTGTAGTAAAATATATTCACGGTCTTATGGAGGAAAGTTCTACAAGCTCGACTACAAGCGCAGCAGAAGAGGCTGGAACAGACGTCAGTATTGCATTAGCATCGATTACTGGATTCGCAGATGAAGATTGGGTAGAAATTTATGGAATGGATGGATATCGAGAAGTTGCTCAAATTAACGCGTCTCCTGGAGCAGGAGCAATAGTAGTTGATAAATTAGTTTTAGATCATGAATCAGGAAGCAAAGTTATCAAATTGGAAGTAAATACTATTTTTACAAAATTGATGAATATATTCTGCGCAATTGCAATGGTTGCGAGGATAATAGGAGAATCTTATACTGATATAGTTGGATATAATATCGGAGAGATGAGAGTCCAAAAGGGAGAACCTTATACTCAGTGGCGTGAGACAGCCCTGCAATTAAATAGGGAAAAAGAGGATCTTATGAAAAGAATCTTGATAAGGCCAGTGGTGATGTAAAATGAAAAAAACAGAGAGATTTATTGTTTGGGGGATTGTCTTAATAGCTTTGATCACTTTTGTTGTTGCTGTAGATTTTACACCACAAGGAAATATTAATCTAAGGGGAGTTTATAATATTACAGGAGCTCTTTTTGTTAATGCTACTATTTATTATGGAAATGGAAGTCAATTAACTAGCATTTCTTATACAGAAACAGATCCTTATTGGGCATTAAATTACTCTACATTCTTGACACATATAGATTGGTCAGTAGCAAGCAATGGAACCTTGATGTTCGCTTCAAATTGGAATGCAACTAATACTTCTTATTATTTGGTTACAAATCCATTTGGTTTTTGGAACGACACTTATGCCACATTTAATAAAACTTATGCTGATACTTTATATTCAACAATTAGCGAGCCGATATGGTCAGCGAATTATTCTGCGTATAATTCTTCTTGGAGTTCAACTTATAATTCTACTTATGCTTTATGGGCATATAATCAAACAATTCCAGCGATGACTTATGCAGATGCTCAAGACATAATTTTTAACAGTTCTCTTAAAGCATACACAGATGCTTTAGATACTGCAACCAACACATCCTTGGTTAATTGGATTGATAGTTTATTTATTAGATTCACTGAAGTTATTGGCCAGGTAGGAAACTGGAGCGCCGACAAATCAGATTACTGGAATACATCAACAAATCTAAGCGTTTCCACAGACATACTCACTTCTGGAATGATTAATGCATCCAATTTTTATGGGATTTACAATTGGACGGATGACAGCCCTCTGCTTTCATTCGATGGAGCTACTTTAAGCTTTGATTATTCTGGTTTAAATTCTTCTTATGACGGTCGATATTTGAATCTTTCAGGAGGGAATGCAAATCAAAATATAAATATTGGAAATTATAATTTCACTGCCTATTCTTTTATAGGTGATGGTTCACAACTCCATGGAATCCAGCACGGGAGTTTAGTTTTATTTCTAGTTAATAACGCTTCAGATATTCCAGGATCTAAGATTTTATTTACTGATATTGGCGTTGCAACTTCAACAACTCTTTCTAAAGGAATCACTGTAACTGGAACAGAATACCAAAACTGGACGACAAATGATGGAGTTCCTAATTTACATATTCTTATAGATGGAGTTAATGAATTACACTTTCACGCAAGAGTAACTGGTTCATCAAAAGATACGACTATTTTTTGGAGATTATGGCAAAATGATACGAGTGGAAACATGAACTTATTATTTTCAAGTGAAGAAAGTACAATATTAACGACGGCGTTTACTGATTATGATGCTCATATTGCAACTGATGAAATAGATTTAAATCTTTCAGATAGACTGACGCTTCAGTTAATGGTTAATCTTGATGGTGGTGGGGCAAATCCAACAGTGGAAATTAAAATTGAAGGCGACACAGATTCAAGAGTTGAGTTAGTTGTTCCAGGAGCAAATGTTGGAACTTTTGTTCCTTATTTAGGAGCAATTAATGGTCTGAATTTAGGGGTCTTTAATTTTACAACATCAGGATCTTATCTTGGTGATGGAAGTTTTTTATCAGGAATAGTTACATCAGAAGTTGATCCTTTATGGACGGGAAATTTGTCAAGTTATCTTCCATTAATAAATAACAGCATAGTAAATGCTTTGCATAGGCATACTGAGTTAGTAGCTCCAGATGGTAATCCAGACCCCGCTTTAAGCGTTGATTCTATAGGTAGAGTCGGTATTGGAACTTCTAGCCCTGCTGGGACGTTAGAACTCCTCACGGGAAATTCAATAATAAGAATTAGAGATTCAGGTTGGACTAATGATTCTACAACATCTTATATTGAATTTGGAGGGACAGATGGAGGAGTTTGGAATAGGACTGGTTATGTTGGTGATACGTCAAGCGGAGATGTAAATATAAGGTTAATTGCTGAGCATGGTGATTTGGTTTTAGGAGATTCAAGTGGTGCTTCTGTTTTGACTTTACAAGGTGGAAATGTCGGCATCAACACAACAACACCACAGAATAAATTAAATGTGATTGGAGATATTAATTTTACAGGATTAATTTATGGAAATGGTTCTCAATTAACTGATGTTGTTGGTAGTCCTGATGCTTCATGGTTAGCAAACTGGACAGCATATAATTCTTCGGCTTGGACAACTACAGATTCAGAAATTTGGTCTGTAGCTTCAAATGGAACTTTTGCTAACATAGATGAGCCTTTATGGAAAGCAAACTGGACTGCTTATAATTCTACATGGAGTTCTAGCGCAGAAACAACTTGGATAGCAAATTGGACTGCTTATAATACTACTTGGAGCACAGATACAACTTATTCTCAAGGAACTAATATGAGTTTTGATGGAACAACAATTAATTGGGATGGGTCTTGGGCTTTGAGTATTTTTGCAAAGATTGTTCAATTATTAGATTACGTTAGATGGGATGTTATTTGGTCACAAGTTTACAATGAAACAGAAGTAGATGCAATTAACACTTCTATGGATAATCGTGTTATCAATACAAATGCAACTATGAAGTCTTATGTGAATACAGAAGATACAAGATTTAATACTTCTATGAAGAATTATGTAGATGGGGAATTTATAACAGAATTACATGATGATACAACTCCACAATTAGGAGGATATTTAGATGCAGATGGAGAAAATATTGGAAGTACAAGCGATGAAATAGAAAATATTTATGTGGGAGACACCACAAGAATTTACTTTGGAGACGGTCAAGATTCCTCTATTTATTATAATGGTACTACTTTGATCATTAGTGGATAAAATGAAATGGCAAAAAGAGTTTACAAAGAGACAGTCAAGAAATGGTTAATAAGATCAGGAATAATAGTTGGAACTCTTATTGGGGGGATTTTTCTTTATTTGTTTGCTATTGGAGCAATTTCAAATGTGTCATATTCAGGTGACAGCATCTGTGCGGGAACAGTGACAGATCCTTGTTATGCTTATATTAATTTTACAGCGAATGAAGATATATTTATTTACCCTACAAATTATGATCCCTGGGGAAGAGATACTTTATTTGATTTTGATCCAGCAGTTAAGTCCTGGAAACTTCAAAGGAGTTGGGGATCTGGTTGGAGAAATATTCCATTAGATAGATCTTGTACTGGAACTTGGTGTGGGTTGTCTAGTTCCAAAGATACTAGAAAGTTTAGTGTAGCTTTTAGAGAAGGTCGAGATTATCAAATTAGAATAGTTGCTTATAAAAATTCTCCTTATGATACAATCAAATGGGGAGCTTTTTCTGGAGTAGATGAAATAGATCCAAATTGGTATGGAGTTAATAGAAGTATAGGATATGAATTTTTAGATGATGGAAAAGTAGTTCATATTTGGAATACACAAGATGATTACTTTTTTGATAAAGGTTCGGGTATTCAATTTACAAATAATTACGAAGATTATTGGTCTAAGAATGTATTTTGTATTGGTTATTATTCTGGTGAAGAATGGGTTAAAATAAAATGTGCTGATGAACTTGCAAATTTTCAGAAGAATATAGAAACAGATAATTTGACTTATGTGAATGCAACTCTTTGGAAAGATATAAATTATGGTGCTTATGATTTAAGAATTGGTGTTCAATATCATTTGGGATTAGATGATAAAAATTTATCAATTACAATTTATGGAAAAAATATTGGAATTGATATTCCTTTTGATTTAGGTTTTGCTTGGAAAGTTACAGATTTAGATATACCTATTGAAACCATAGATAGAATTTTAATTAATAATACAAATTATGAATTAGATGGAGTTTATGATTTGACTTTTAAAGACATGAAGGAATACATCAACACTTCTTTTCCAACTAACCAGACAACTAGTAATGGGTCCATGATTTACAATTATTCAATGGTGAAAGTTCCAATACCTTTCTATAAATTATATGATTATGATGGAGGTTTGAATGGGAAAGAGAATTTTTTAAGAATAGATTGGAATGAAAATTTAAATTATGCTGTTAAACTACATGCAGAAGAAGACCAAAGTAATTCTTATGTTATGCTTTTAGTTGATGCTGGACATTTTAACCCCAATCAAGAAAAATCAACTACTTTTTATTGGATAGATGCATTAATAGATAATAATGTAGCATACTGGAAATTTGAAGAAGCAAGTGGGAATTTTTTAGATGAAGTAGCTTCTTTAGATTTAACAAATTTTGGAGTAGATTATCAAGCAACAGGAATAATAGATTATTGTGGAGATTGGGAGTTAGGAAATACAGATTATGCAAGTGCAGGGTCATCGAGTGTTATTTCCATAGCAGGAGATATGTCTATTTCTTTTTGGATTAAACCTGAAAGTCATACTTCTACAGCATGGATTATTGCAGATTGGATTACTAGTTATAGAAATTATCTTATTTATTTAGAGACAGATGGGAAGTTGGTTTTTGTTAATGGTAATGGTTTGAGTTCACAAGATACAGTAATCCAATCTACAACTGCTATGGATGATGGAACATGGTATCATGTAGTTTTAGTAAGAGATGCAGGTAATAATTTAGGTTATATTTATGTTAATACAAGTTCTACAAGTGGAACAATAAATTATAATGGGGGTACTACATCAACCGATATTAATATTGGAGCATCTAGTGTTCCAAGTTCACATTATGATGGTTTAATAGATGAGATTGGAGTATGGGATAGAGTATTATCCCCAGCAGAAGTAGCAGAACTTTATAATTCAGGGAGTGGTTTGACTTATCCTTTTGGACCAGACACAACCCCTCCAACATACTCATCTGCCCAAATAAATATAACAAATGCAGGAGCACCTATTTTATTCTCAATCTTATATGACGATAATATTGCTTTAGAATCAAATGGAGAATATATTTTCTCAACAAATAACACAGGGGTTTGGGCAAATGAATCAGCTGTTAATTTCACTGCAACTCCAGAGTGGGCAAATGTAACTATGACTCTTAATTCAACTCTTGGGACAGTAGTGGGTTATAGGTGGTATGCAGATGATAATGTAGGATATTCAAATAATACTGGGGTTTATATTTTGACTACAACTTCCAACGCTTTAAATATTATAGACCCTACAACAGGAGATCCAGAATCAGTTAGTTCAGGGGATAATATTACAATAAGATTTAATTACACTTTTGAAGATGTAAATCAAACAAGTGGTGTTAATATAGAAAGTGTTTTTATTGGAGGAAGTGAAGCTACGATTATTAGTCAAGCAGGAGTAGGACTTGTGTTAATTGACTTTGAAGATTTTGAAGGATATTCAGAAGGAACACAACCTGATCCTATTGGAAATTGGATACAAGCAACTTTTGACGACGACGATTGGTATGTTTATACAGGGAATGGTGAATCAAGTAGTACAGGGCCAACAGCAAATTATGATGGATATTATGGAATGGTTGAAACATCTACTAATTTTTGTAATGATCCAGATGAAGCTGTTTTGTATAGAAGTCCTGAAATTGATTTTGATTCTTATACATCTGTGAATGTAAGTTTTGCATATAATATGTATGGAGCAACAATGGGAACTCTTCATATTAAAGAAAACTCAACAGGGAGCTGGGTATCGAAGTGGAGTGAATCAGGAGATCAAGGAACTTCATGGTTTACAGAAGATTTAAAATTAGAAGGTTTGAGTGGTTCAGGAAATATTGCAATTTGGATGATGTGTGGAGCTTCTTTTACTTCAGATGCAGCAGTTGATTCTGTGAATATTACTGCATTTGCGGGAACAACTCAAGAATTTGCTTATTATAGTGGAAGTTGGAAAGTAAATGTAACTGTTCCTACTTTTGAAAGTGGATTAAAAGATTTGTTTGTTAATGCAACTTATTTGGGAGTTACAAAAAATGATACTCAAACAAATGCAATTAATTATAGTGGAGCTCCTCCTGCTGATTCTTGCACATATTCAAGTGGAAATTGGGCTGTTGATTGTAGTGATAATTGTTCGATTACTTCAAATGTAAACATGGGAGGAAACAATATTTCTTTAATTGGAAATGGAGATTTCTCTGTGTGGGCCAATATAACAAATTTTAATAAAATATTTTTATGGGACACGTGTGATATAAGATTATATCCAGGAGGACAACTCAGATGATAAAACATATAAACTTTGAGGTATTTTAAAAAATATGGAAGTACAAACAGAAAACTATACAGGAAGTGATTGCACAGGAAGTTCAGGAGCTTCAAATAGAGTATTGACTTTATCAAATACAGGCAATACACAACAAGGAGGATTCTTAGTTTATGTAAGTGGATTGGCCTTAGCTTTGACAACAGAATATACAGTAGTACACAATGCTACTGGAACTCAAATAACTTTTCTGAATCCACTTTGGGATGACATGACAGTAGTTGTAAATTATTATCAAAGTGTAGTTCCAAGTTTAGCGACAGATTTTGTAAATGGGCCATTAAAAGATTTTGGAGTTGTAGCGACTAGAACCCCTGTTACAATGACAACAGATTTTCATGGAAATAAAACTTATACCGACGGTACAGACGAGAATATAGATATAGTTTTTGATACTTATTTGGAGGGATATGATCTAGACAAGCCAGGTTTAACCAAAACATGGGATGCAAGGGTTTTTATTACGCCATCAGCCACATTAAATAAATATGATAAAATAACGCATGATTCTAAAGTTTATAGAGTGGACAAAGTAAGTATAAGAGAGTTCAATGGAACAACAGTTTTCCAGGTTGCAACGTTATTTTATATAAAAGATGAATGAGATTGAGGAAAGGCTTGAAAGAGCTTTGCCTAGGATTGCAATCAGAATGCAAAACGAATTAATATTGGCTTCTCCGGTGGATACAGGCAGACTTCGTAATTCTATTAAAGTAAAATCAACAGAAGAAGGATTGATTATCTGGATGGTTGATTATGGGAAGTTTGTTGAATTTGGAACACCTCCACATATAATAACTCCAAAAGAAAAAGAGGCCCTGAAGTTCAAGATCAGGAGAGAGAAAGGAAAAATAGTGTTTGCTAAAGTAGTAAAACATCCTGGAACAAGACCAAATCCATTTATTAGAAATACAATTCAGAACAAATTAAGAAATATTATAATTGAGGAAATTAGCAAATAGTTTTAAATACTTCTTAGATTTTAAAATATTAATACTTGAAGGAGTCAGATGAGGGGGTCAGACTACTTCGACACAAAGGTGTAAGTCCTAGAGTCAAAATAAAAAAGATGCCCCTCAAAAGCCAAGCGGCAAGAGAATCCAAGCGGAAAATGAATATTCAAAATATAAAGCAAGAGCAAGTAGTATTTCTAAGGAACCAAGATGTTTTTTCAATCTCAGAAAGAGATGTTTTAACAACAACTGCGACTGGAACTTTATCTGGAACAAAAGTAATTACAATTTCAAAAACAAATGTTAGAAATATTCGGAGTATAACAGTTGCAGCAGTTTCTAAATATGTTGGGATAGATTACACGGTGGATTATATTAATGCAAGTGGATGTGTTATCACTTTTGGGGCAAATCAAACAGGAGATTATATTGTTTCACATGATTATGGAACAGATAAAATTTATCCAGATTTTCCAAGGGATGATCTAACAATTAATTCTTATCCTAGGATAGCCATGGATATCCTTAATGTAAGTATAGATGCTCATGGGATTGGAGGATCTCAATTTATTTCTAATATTGCTTTTACAATTGTAATTTATTCTGATAATTCAGATGATCTAGATTCTTATATAAATACAATCAAAGAGTTGTATGTTACAAATGCAAAAGAATTTTATTATATGAAATTTATCAAGCCAACATTGATTGGGCCAACAATTAATAGTCCAGATAAAAAAGATGAGATCATGCAAAAGAATATAGATCTCCTTGGTATGTTCGAGGTGGACACAGCATAATGGATAACAAAAAATTAAAGAGATTAATGACTGATGTGGTGCAAGGCAAGATTTCAGAAAAAGATGCACAAGACATCATAAAAGCTGAAAAAACAGCTCAGAGCAAGCCAAACAAAGAAATTAAAGGTAAAAATACTCATAAGAGGAAAAAAACAAATAAAGCGGGAGGTAAATTAAAATAGCACAAACATATTTAGGAGGAGGAGGTTCAATAGCACTTTATGCTTTTGAAGATATGGATGGTTGGGGAGTAGCAGTTGGAAGCCATACTGGAAGCGATGAAACTTATGTTCCATTTGGACAAGGAGTCGAAGTAACTATGTCTAGAACCAACAATGCAGAAAGAATATTTGGAGTTGGAGCAAGAAACGCAACAGCAACAATAAACAAACAATACGGAGGAACCATGACAGTTAATGGATCTCTGAGTAATGCTTATTGGTTACTGGGAGTTTTAGGCGCAAATTCAAATTCAGGATCACCAGGAGCTTATACTCATACTTATACAGAAGCAGATATCCTACCAAGTTTTACAACAAAATTAGGATTCGAACTTGGAACAAATGATTTTCAAAGTGAGGTAATTGGATGTGTAGTTAATACATGCACAATTAGCGCAGCAATAAATGAGGCTTTGAAATTTAGTCTTGATTGTTCATTTAGATATGAGAATCTTGGATCTGGATTATCAGCAGATATTCCAGATGTAGAACCAGTTTTTACATTTGCACATGGATCAATCGAACTGCCAGACTCAACAGTTTTGGGAGCAGTCCAAAGTTTTGAGTTGACTATAAACAACAATGCGGAGCCAGTGTATGGAGTAGGATCTAGATTCATGACAGCAGTTGTAGCAAAGAACAGAGAGTACAATTTTTCTATGACAGTAGCATTTAAGGATTATACAAGTCTTTTGACATACTTCATGGATGGGACAAATTCAGCAAGTGTACCTACAGCAGGAAGTAATGCAGAAACAACACTTACATTGACATTCACGAATGATGACTCAGATATTTTAGACATCACTTTGACAGGGGTTGTTCTTACTGAAGAAACATTGCCACAGAGTCCAAATGAAGTTGTAAAGGAAGATGTAACTGGATGGGCAAGAGGATGTACAAATATAGTTTATACAAACGATATTGAAATCGCTCCAGCAGCAGCAACTAATATTTAAAATGAGTGAGAAAAAGATTCCAAACTTGGGCATTGACGCGAAGAACCGGATAATCGAGGAGACAAAGAAGATTCCTTTGATGGTCAATAAAGAAAAGGTAATGATCACAATCAGAAAATTAAGCACTGGTGTGAGGAACAAGATCCGAAGTGATTGCACAAAGACAACTATTCTTGGTGGACAGCCACAGATTAAAGTAGAAGAGTTGGAGATCCAGGAGAAGATTCTAGCAAAAGCAATTGTGGAAGCACCTTTTGAGATTGATGTAGATATAATCAAACAGTTGCCTTGCGAAGTCACAGATTATCTTTTTGAGGAGTACAGTCAGTTCGCAGAACCCTCAGAAAAAAAAAATACAGAATAAGGGAAAGCATAAAAGGAAATTATTTAGATGATCCAGAAATATCTAAGGAATTTACTTATTGGTTTTTTGCTCATTGTTTTGGTTTTACACCAGAACAAGTAGATAATCTTCCTTATGATCGTATGGTATACTTTTTAGAATTAGAAAGAAAAGCAAAAGAAAAAGAATTTCCAAAATAAAAAATGACAAATGGATTTGAAATCAAAGTTCCTATCACTATAAAAGGTGGGAAGGAAGGAGATAAAGTTGGAAAACAAATTGGAGAAAAGATAGCAGCGCAATTAAAGAATGTTTTTAAATCAGTTAAAATTGGAGGAGCTCCTGGAATAGGTACGGGTCCTTCTGGAATGTTGGGTGTGACAAAAGGACTTAAAGGAGTTGCAACAAAATTAGGAGTTGTAGGAGTTGCAATTGCAGCAGCAGTTGGAATATTATCAAAAGCAAGTCCGTATCTTAAAGGTATATTAGATATTTTTGGAAGGGCATTTATGATCTTTTTTAGACCATTTGGAGATTTCTTGGCGACATTATTAAGACCGATGGCAATTTTAATGATGAGAATGGCTGTTGCTTTTCTAAAGTGGACTAGACCAATAGTTGGAGCAGGAGCAGAAGGAGCAGAAAAAGCTCCTCAATTAGGAGCAGAGGTTCTAGGAGTTGGAAAAATTGGAACTGCTTTAACAAATACAGTTAATTTTCTTTTGAGATTAGGTGGATCAATTGGGCAGATAATATTTGAGATTGGAAGATCTTTATTCGAGGTTGGAGGAAAAATAGGCCAATGGATTTATGATGCAATTATTAAACCTTTATCTGAATTTGGAGGAAAAATAGGCCAATGGATTTATGATAAAGTTATAAAACCTGCTGCTGATTGGATTTCTGGAATTATTACAAATCTTTTTAACTTTGAATGGGCTCAAGATTTTGGAACTTGGTTGTGGAATAAACTAACTGGATTATTTGAAAATCTTGGTGATTCTTTATCTGGACTTGGAATGTGGTTATGGGATAAAATAACAAGTGCTATTTCAGGTATATTTACAAAAGATAGACCAGGTTTATTTAGATTAATTTTTCCAAAAAGAGGAGAAGGACAAACAGGAATTTCAAGTGTTCCAGGAGATGGACTTTATCAATTACATCGTGGAGAAGAAGTTATTCCAAGAACAAAAGTTGGAGGAAATAAATCTATAGTTTTAAAACCTACTTTTCAATTCTCAGGGAATGTATCAAGTGAAACAGATGTAGATGAAATTGCTAGGAGAGCGGGACGGATAATTCAAATGGAATTAAAACAAAGGGGAGTTTTATAATGGCAAATACAACAATTAAGGGGATTATTTTACATAACGGATCCAATATTATTATAAATGATAATAGTGCTAAGAAAGTTGCAACATTAGTAATTATGCCTTTATATTTAAATGATGCAGATTTGACAGATGTTCTTGATTTTGGAGGAGTCGTAAAAACAATTACTTTAACTGGAGTATATCAAGGAGCAAATACTGCAGCTATAAAAACATGGATAGCATCAATTGAAGCATTAATACAGGGCCATCAAGATATACAAGCAGGCGCACCATATACTTTTATAGATGATTTAAGAGGAACAATTAAAGTTAAAATAATTGATTTTGATACTACTTGGTTAGAAGGAGATCCAACAAAAGTTACTTGGATTTTAAAGATAGTTCAATCAAGTACAAATGCATAATGGCAAAGAAAATTTATATTGGAATATTAATTTTAGTCTTGCTAACAGCGTCGATATATATTTTAATTCCAAATAAAGTAAGAATTGATGTAGAAACAACTCACAGTACATTCAAAGTTTATGAAGATGGAAATTGGGTTTTAGCAGGAACAGAAAGAACTATTCTTTGGGATGGAATTAAAAAAATGCGTGCATCTGATAGAGTGGTTAATTATACTATAGATGGAAATACTACAAAGATTTATAGATATGCTTATTTTAAAGAGGATTGTTTAGTAATTGATACTTATTCTTTTGATGGAAATGTAAAAGATATAAAATTATTTCCAATCAGTCATAAAATAGACACTTATAATTGCGAAGGTTTTCTTTTAGATTATGAGGTTAAAGATTTATTATACACTGGAGAAACAAGTTGGGATTTAGAAAATCCCATGAGTTTTGGACATAATATGAAAGTGGAATGGGAGCCTAAAAATTATTATGAAAGAATTTACAAATATGTAAACAAAGATATTGGAAAGTTAAATATTAAATATAGGATTAATTCTGCTAAATATTCTGTGAAGGTGAGACTTTTTGATCCTCCTGAAGATATTAATGTTACTTTAAATTTTCCTGCTGATAATTTATTATCTGAATTTTCAGAAATAACTTTTAATGTAACAGTAAATATTACAAATGGATCAACAATCTTAACTAACATTAGTTTATGGACTAATGAAAGTGGGAGTTGGGAAGTGTCTAATATAACTAAATATTTAATTTATGATGATTTTAATGATGCTTCTATAAATGCAATTTTATGGACAACTGTTTTAAATGGAGATGGGAGTTATAGGTCTATAGGTGAATCTGGAGGAACATTAAATCTTTTTGGTAAAGGTCAGTATGATGGTAATTGGGGGGAAGCTTTAGCTACAACAACTCAAATTTGGGATGCAAATGAACAATATGAATTTGTAAATATTGACATTGATAGAATCCAATTTGTTAAGGTTGCTAATGGTGCAATTACATGTAACGCGGCTATTAAATTTGGTTCAACTAATATGTTATCTTATACTTCATGTGATTCTCAACTGTATAATGATTATAAGGTACAGGTATATAAAAATTCAACGGGATTTTTTTATAGAAATTATACTGGAAGCTGGAGTGGATTTTCAAGTTTAGGTTCAACTCCACAAAATATTACCTTTAGAGCTTATGGGAGTAATTCTGGTGGGTCTGACCATTTTACAAGTATTTATCTGGATATAGATGAAGTAGATAAAGTTACTGGAAAAATAATTGATTTTTCTCTTTATGAAAGTATAGATTTTACTTTTCAAAATTTAATTTTTAATAGAACAATTACAGATGTAACCTTATGGAATGTTCAAGCATGTGATTCTAATGGAGATTGTAATTTTTCTTTAAGTAATTATACTATTGATTCTGATCATTATTATCCAGTAGTTTCAATTGATAATCCTTTAAACATAACTTATTTTGATAATGTTACAATTTTAAATTATACTGCTTCTGATGATTTTACAGATAGTTGTTGGTATTCTATTGATAAAGGAGCAACAAATTCAACACCTGGAACATTTGGAGATAACTTTACTGGAATTACAGATTACTTTGGACAAAATAATTGGACGGTTTATTGTAATGATACAAATGACAATCTTGTTTTAGATACAGTTTCATTCACAAAAGAGCATATAGCTTTTACAGGAGATGCAACAAATACAACTATCGACGCTGACTTTTCTCAAGATTGGATTTATTCACAAGTAGAGGCTTATGAGGAAGAAGAAGCAAATACAACATTTGATTTATTTGTTGGGGGAGTAGTAAATCAAACTTATACTTATTTAAATGGAACTAGGGAAGTTAATTTCTCAAATTTAGCGACAGATTATTATTTTTTTAATGTTACTATTTGTTATAATGATTCTAGTACTTGTTATTCAACAGAAACAAGAGAATATGGAAACAGAACAATAACACTAAGTTTAGAAGGACAAGAAAATAATATAACTGCTGAATTGGGAAGTGTAATAAATCTTTCTGCAGTTAGCAATTTTGGAATTGTTTATTTGGATATAGATCATCCTTCTTATGGAATAAATTATTCCTCTGATTCTTGGTTAAATACAATAAATATTACAATTAATTGGTTTAGAAAGATTTTATTTAATAATGGATATACAACACAAAATCTAACTTATAATTCAGTTAATTTTACTTCAAATCAAACAGTATTAAATACTTCAAATTTTAATGTTGAGGTCCATCAATATGATTTGGTAAATAATTTAAGTGTAAATATAACTGGAGATACAAATGAAGGAAATTCTACAACCAAACACCAAGTAGTTTTTTACAAAGCAAATACAAGTACAATAGATAGAATCTTTTATGGAGATCTAATCGGAAATAATATTTACACAGATAAAGTATTTGATAATTCTAATGGAACAGATTTATATTTAAATACTACGAATGTATCTTTTGAGAATGAAGGGAACCAATTGGTTTATTTTTATTTGGATGATAATGCAGATCTAGTTAATTTTATTTTGAATATAACAGGTTTTGATTATGGATTTACTTTTGATAGTAATGATTTTATAACATATAAAGATAGTGTTCTTACAAATGCAACAACAATAAGTAATTTTATTTTTCCTAGTAAAACAGGAACAAGCAATTGGTTAAATTATGGGGGATTTAGTAATGCAACACTTTGGGAATTTACTTTAGATGATTACTCTTCTTGTGAAGAAAATACAGGTTATTGCGAAGATTATTCAACATTTAAAGGAAGTAGTTCTATGTGGGCATATTCTGATTTAACAGATGATATGTCTATAGCAGATGAATTTGATTCAGAATCAATAAGTTCTTTTATTAATTTATTTAATTATACAGATGTATTAAGTCCTTTTGCGTTAGAAAATGTTACAATAAGTTTTGGAACATCTATTGTTGGTGAAGAAATAGATACTATAAATCCAGATAGGAGGAATCGTTGTACTTGGGATTTTGAACTTTCAATTGGAGGAACTAAAATTTTAGATTTAGATGAAGATCATAGGCTTAGTGATGATTATCTGGAAAATCAAAATTGTTTGGAGCAACTAGGTGATGACTGTTTTTTTTATGGGTCTTCTGATGTTACTGTTACCATAAGTAAAAATAAGGAAGATTCAACTTATTTATATACTTATATTATTAATGGCACAGAAGACTATGAAGCAGAAAATGAAGAAGAAGACTATTTTTATAGGAAATATTATAATAATGGGACTTATGCAATATGGGCAACAATAGGTTTTTTGGAATCTGGAAGTTTAGTTAGTCGAGGGGAATTTAGTCCAGTAAATACAAATGTTATAAGTATGCGTAATAGAATTTCTGGAACTCTTTCAACTGCTGGAGGAGAAATAGAGAAATGTGAAGAAATTTTCTTAAATAATTCTGTGATAAATGTTAGTGTAAAACTTAATTCTTATGAAAATAGTTCTTATATTTCTACAAGTGTATTTGATAGTTCAGCGAATATAAATAAAATTAATATTACAGTTACAGGAGTATTTAATGGGACCACAAAGATTAGTGGAGATTTTGGAGAAAATTGGCAGGAAACAGTGGGAGTAGAAAATAATATAGATGATCCTGGGAAGAATATCTTGTGGTGGCAGAAATTTACTCCAGACTCTGGTTACTTGGCTATTGTGCCTTATGTGAGTAATGTTCTGATACTTTCAGAGAAAGGAGATCCCTCTAATGTATCTTTAGATTTTGGTGATGATGATACTTATGATTATACTATGTCTGGATATTTAAATGGTACAAATCAAACTTTAATAGTAAATTTAACAAATGCAGATATAAGTGGGGCTTTTACTGGGGATCCTTTAATTGGACAGACTTGGTTAGTTCCTTTGAGGGTATTTTCAAGTTCAGCAGGAATTGTTAATTTGAATACAATTAATTTAACTTATGATCCAAACCCTGTTTACTTGAATGTTTCAGCTATTCAAAATTATATTGATGATATGGCTAATTTTTCAGTATTGAATATTAGTGTTGGATCAATAAATGGAACAATAAATCTTACTGATCTAAGGTATGATTACTTAGGAGGAAATGATACAATAAAGATTACAGCACATAATGCAGATTACTCAGTTAATATTTCAAGATGGATTACTTATTATTATTCTAGTTTTATTAGAAGATTGCCTTATATTTGGACAGATAATATTTTCTTTTTACCTAGGACCAATAGTTCAAAGAATGTTTCAGCGTATGGCCAGACTTCAACAAAACCAATTTTGAATATAACTACAACAAATTATGGAGGAATGGAAAGCAATTTGTCTTTAAGAGTAGATCAATCTTATGCTTGTTTAAATTTGACTTGGGGGGATACAAATACAATACCAACAAGCGGAAATAAAATTAATACAACTTGGCAGGATATCGTATTTAATCTTGGATATCTAAATAATCAAAATATATGGATATGGGCAGATCTGGTTAATTGTGATCCCTCAGATACAAGGATTTTATCACCAATATTAAATATTTCAACTTCTTGTGAAGATTGTATCTGGAATTAAAAATGATAAGATCAAGTCAAATTAGGATTCCAATCCCAAAGGCAAGGAATACTCAGTGCAAAGTAGAAATTGCCGGGGTTGATGTAACTTCAAAAGTTATTAGTAGTTCTTGGATTTTGCCAGTAACAAATGGAATTGGAACTTTTAGCATTTCACTTTCAAATGCATTTGGACAAATTTCTGGAGATTATAAGAATGGAGATGTTGTAAAGTTTTATGCAGATAATACAGATGGAACAACATTACAATTTTGGGGTAGGGTAGATTATACAAAAGACGACATAAGTGATAATGGGCAATTCCTGAATATAGAAGGAAGACATAGATCCTTTCTTTTAAATGAATATTTGATTTGTCATAATGTTTCAGGAGAAGAACCAGGACAAATTTTAAAAGATATAATAGATAAACTTCCTACTTCTTATGGGTTTACTTATTCAAATGTAGCTGCAAGTTCGACGACAATGGATGCAGAATGGAATTATAAACCATTTTGGGATTGTGTTATTGAATTGTGTAATAAAGCAAGTTTTGATTGTTATGTAGATGATGATTTAGATTTCCATTTCTTTGAAAAAGATTCAATAGCAAATACAACAAATGCAGTGGTAGAGGGAGATAATTTCATAAAATCAAGTGATTATGGAACAAATGATTATTATGAAAAAACAAGAGTAATTGCAACTGGCCAGGATGCTGCAGGTTTAGATATAGTGTATACAGCTATAAGTTCAACAGAAGGAGATGAAATAAGAGAAGTTTTTATTAGAGATATTTCTGCAAATACTTATGAAAAAGTAAAAGACTTAGCAGATGCAAGATTGTTGGAAGTAACAGGTAAAAATCCACAAGCAAAAATAATTTCATTTGGATTAGATTCAATAAGCCCTGGAGATAATATCTGGATAATAGTTCCAAGACAGAAAATTGCAATGCAATATAAATTGATTAGTATAAGACATAATTTTGGAATGAAAATTGGAGGTTGGAGAACAGAATTAATCACAGAAGAACAAGAAGCAGGAACTTCGAGTGTTATTCAAGGGATTGTGCAAAAAAACCAACAAATAACTGGTGGTCAAAATATAAATAAATTGAATTATTCTTATAATTTTGATTTTGATACAGATACAGGAACTCATGAAACTACAGAAATAATTAGAGGATTCTTAAAAATTGCAGGAGGAGGATCTACTGGAACTTGGATAAGTCCTACATTAGAAATAGATTCAAATGCAACAAATTTTGAGTTTAGAGTAATTGGAGAAAATCTTACAGATGCAGATTATTTTGTAAGTACTACTGCAGGAAGTATCTGGCAACCAATAAATGATCTAAAGACATACAAAACTTTCTCACCAGTAGGAAAGAATTTAAAGATCAAAATAGTATTAAATTCAGCTACATCACAAGTAGATAGTGTATCGCTTTTATATTCATAATTTGGAAGGTTTTTTAAATAAGGAAACATTAAAATTAACATGAAAATAAAAAGATTGTATGAAATTTACAGTCTAGTTATTGGGTTTGCTGCAATAATAACTCTTGTATTTTTTCTGATCACTAGTCCTGGTTATTGTTTTATTCTATTTGAACCTTTATGGTTTATAAGATTTCCTGAAATAATTATGGGAATAATAGTCTTACCTTATTATTTTAAAAAAATTTATGGAGGTAAAAATGGCTAAAATAAAGTTGATCACTGCAGGGAAAATGAATAAAGAAGGTTGGAAGAAAGTTGGAAAATCTTTAGTGATTACATTGGCTGCTGCAGGAATTGCTTTTTTAGGAGATCTAACAAATGTTGTAGATTTTGGAGGCTATCAAAATATAGCTTTAACGTTTATACCATTTGCAGTTAATTTCTTGAGAAAGTGGCTTGGAAATTATGAATCTAAATAATATTTAAAGAAGCGTTGGGCCGATTATCCTACTTGTAGTATCTGGGTCGGCCACGCTTTTAATGTTATAACTCAAAAGTAGTTTATTAACCTTTTTGTCCTTTTGAGGAAGTAATTTCTATATATGGTTAGTTTTAATAACATATTCTGGGAGTATATATATTGATAAAACAAAAAGTTTTTTAAATGAAAAAGGTGTATTTATTTTAAATAAAATGCAAATTATTCTCTTAGAGCATAGGGCCCTAAGCTATAAAATTAACGGAGGTGAAAAATGGTAGATAAAACAAATCAAAGTGTTTGGCTTGCAGCAGCATTGATTCTAGTAGTTATGATTGCAAGTATTTCTATTGGAGTTGGGAATATTAATAAGAAGATTGAAGCAAAACAAACAGTAAATGTTCCAAGTGCACAAGAGATAGCAAGTTTAGTTGTAATTCCAGAAGTTGTAATTCCAGAGTTTAAAGTTCCAGAATATGAAGTTCCGGTCTTTGAATCAGACAACAAAGTTGATGATTTATGGAAGGATCTATACTCTGCAGAAATTGATGAATTAGAAGCAGCTGCAGAAGATGAAGCAACATGGGAATTAGAGGATGATGATTGGGAATTACTTTTTGATTTCCTTGAGGCAAACATCGAAGGATTTGACAAACTTAAAAATGTTGAGGTTGAAGATGTTGAAGTGAGTGTTCTTGAGCTTGGTCTTGAAGAAGATGAAGATAAAGTTGCAGAAGTTGTTTTTGAATTAGAGATTAGATATACTCTTGAAGAGGGAGTAGTTCAAAGATATAAGGAAGATGTAATTGCAACAGCTAATGTAGTCTTCGAAGAAGGAGACTTTGATGATGAGGAAGTAGAGTTTGTCTTTGCTTTTTAGTTACTATTAGTAACTAATAGTAACTTAATTTATTTCTTTTTATTTTTTATTTTTTATGGGTTGATGTAATACTCAACTCTTTTATTTAAACGCAGTGTGAGGATCCTGTGAGGTCTTTTTTCTTGATTTATCGTCGATAAATGGCTTTTAAAGTAAAAGTATTAATTTGATACAAAAAGTATTAATTTGATATATTTTAATATAAATTAATACTTTCCCAAAGAATTAAATACTCTTTTTGTGTAACTATAGAGTGGGGTTTAACCAATTCTCAACAGCAGACTTGATTATATTCATCCCCACATTTTTTATTAATTCTAGAAGGTTTTTTAAAGCACGAAATCAGATAATTTTATGAATATAATTAAGAACGCAAAATTAATCGGTTACGTACAGCCAAATAGAAGATGTCCTGTTAGAGCTCGAGGGATAAATTAATTTTTAAGCCAAGTGAAATAGCTAAGGCACGAACCAGGGGGTTGAGACGTTTGGGCATGATCGTCAGCAGGTCGCTCTATGACATGGTTTATTTTTTGTTAAGAACTTTTTTAACCAAATAGAGAAAAAAGTAAATGCGTTAAAAAAAGGGAAAGGGAGGAAATAAAAAAAAAGCAAATGGGAAAATATATAACTATTGAGAAGAAAATAAGAAGAGCAAAGGATTTGACTCCAGAGGAAGTAGAAAGAATGAAGAGATCTTTGACAAAGAATGCCAAGGTAGTAAAGAATCAAAAGACCATAAAGGAATTGAAGAAATTAAGGAAACAGGGTCTAGAATCTAGGCCAAGAGGAAGGATAGTCGAAGGGAAATCCTCAGAGCTGGGGATGGAATTTAGATAAACACAATCTTTAAATAATATTTAGATCTTATTATACAATGAGAGACAAAGTTGTAAGAAAAACAATTGAGCTATTATTAGATAGAGCTAAAACTGAGTATGATTTTAAAGTTGTAAAATATACTATAGATGATTATGTAAGTGAAGGTTATAAAATAGGAGATCTGTACACTGTTTTTCATAGAAAATATTTAATTTGGAAGAATAGAATAGATTTAAATTGATTCTAGTTTGCTGTAACTTATTTGTAGTATTCTGTTTCTTGTGAAAAATGAAGTATTTATAAAGGAGATTATACTAGTATAATCAGGATGATTCAAAATGACAAAATATAAAGTATGGGGTTTAAAGGAAAGAGCAAAGCAATTGGAATCTGCTATTGAGGATTTCAAAAAGATTGAGGGATTCAGTAGGGATGTAATAAAAAAATATACAGATCAACTGAATGAAATTGAAAAAGAGATTGAAGAAGACAAACAAAAATTACAAAGGAGGAAAAAAAAATGAATAAAAATATAGAGCTAGAGTTTAAAGAAGAAGTTTATTGTGATTGGCAACTTTTCAAAAGAATTGTTGAAGCAATTACAAAAAATAAAGTTGTATCTATTACTGATTGGAAAGTTTCAAGATTAGAAAAAAATGAGTGAGATATCAATTGGTTTTGATGCAATTAAAGATAAGACCGTCGGAGAAGTAATTGAATTAACAAGTCAACAAGAAGATTTAATTCTTATGAGAGAGGATGAGTGAAACATTGAGTGATAAAATTAGAGTTGCTGAAGGGAGAGTAGAAATAGTCAAGCATGTCAGAGAATTTATTCAAAAGTTGGATAAATTGGATGAGAAGTTTATCAATTTTCATATAAGTCATAATCAAGGAGTGGTTCATGTAGGAGATGTTAGAAAGCATTTAGCCAAAAGAAACAAACTTGCAGGTGAAGAACTTGCAAATCATAGTCCTCAGGAAATGGTTACTTCAGTAACAGGGAGACCTGAGGATTTGTTATGCGAATGTGGAGCTTTAGAAGATAGACATCCTATTATTATGATCGCTGATAATAAAGATATTGGATGCAAGAAGTTTGAACTTGCTAATCATAGTCCTGCTAAAAAGATAAAAGGATTAATGAATGATTTAGAAGCTGGAAAGTTTGAGGACACTCAAAAAGGGTGTGAATATTGTGATGGAAGAGGTTACTTTTATAAATCAATACAATATCCATGTCCGAAATGTTCAGGAGAAGATCATAGTCAGGTTGATCGCAATAAGGGGAGTGAAATACCTCCCCGTCCTGACACTGAAAAAGGAGGTGGAAATTATGAGAACTGAAGAAGAAATCTTACAAAAGATTCACGAAGCAAGAAAAACAATAACAGAGTATAAGAGAAGAAATGAATTTGAGGGTTGTCTTAGATGGTCTGAATTTGCAAATGCTCTTGAATGGGTTTTACAACCATCTGAAAATGAGGAAGATGAACCGAAATGTTCAGGAGATGTCGAATTAGCTTTTAGTGAACAAGGGAGAAAAGAACCATGAAACTTAAAACTTTGAAGGATATGGATAAATACTTCTTTGATGAAGAATATGATGGAAAAGAAGGTAATTTATTAGTTTATGAAAAAGAACTCAAAGAAGAAGCAATTAAATGGGTTAAGTATTATAGGGAAAATTCTTTTGCTGCGAAGAAGCAACAATGGCTACAAGATAGATTTCTTGCAGCAGGACAAGCCTTAATGAACTTTCACGACATAACTGAGGAAGATCTAAAATGAAACTTAAAACTTTAAAGGATTTGAAAAGATGGTGTCATAAACATAGTGCAAGAAAAGTCAAGACAGGTTTTAGAACACCTATGATTGCTGTAGTAAATATGAAAGAACTCAAAGAAGAAGCAATTAAATGGGTTAAAGAGTATGGTTTTGGAACTATTGGAGCTTTTTCTGAGTTCTTCAACATAACTGAGGAAGATTTGAAATGTTCAGGAGATGGAGAATGAGAAAAGAATATTGTCAATTAACAAATAGTGGAAAACAAAGATTTATTAGGAATGAGTTAAGAAAACATAAGAGAAAGGATTGTGATTGTGTTTTTACTTGTTTTGAA
>SDBT01004954.1_pt1 | contig 22470 bp, 41 predicted proteins | sample 2277101 | NCBI WGS metagenome assembly SDBT01 (sample SAMN10404973, study PRJNA504765) | marine sediment metagenome | isolation source: marine sediment core GS10_PC15, 103 cmbsf | place: Arctic Ocean: Southern Knipovich Ridge | collected 2010 | reverse complement strand
ACATCGGACTGGGTGAACCGCCAGCGATCGAGGATGACGGGAAATCTGCCCAGTTCCGCGCGACCAACGGCCACGTTCAGCTCGTGGGCAAGGCGATCACTGGCGTCACCAGTTTCAGTGCGGCCGTGTGGTTCAAGCGTGAGTCCACCAATCCAGCGGCAGTCACCGGGCTGTGGCTTGTCCGGGCGCCGGCGACGAGTTTCGAAATCGGTGTTCGGTGGCTCGGCGTGTCTCCGTTCGACCTGGAGATCTTCATCAACAACTTCAACGCGGCGTTGACGGGAAAGATACCGATCAGCGGGTTGGAAATGGAGGAGCGCAGCTGGGTCCAGATGGTCGTCACCTGGGACAACACAGCCGGCGATCTCAAGGTCTACCTGAACGACGTCGAGCAGGACTCCCTGTCCGGTATCCAGACGGGCGTCACACTGGACCTCGATGACTTCTTTCTAGGAGCCGAGGACACAGCGAACGCGGTCCAGGCCCGTCTCGATCGTGCGACGTTCTGGACCAATGAGGTCCTCACGCTGGCCGAAGTGAAGGAGCTCTATTACAACGGCCGCGCAGTCGATACGAACTTCGATGAGGCCCGGATCGAGAGTGGAGGCGGGTTCGGATCCGACCAGTCGCGGCATCTCCCGTTCTTCGTTGTCGAGCTGACGCAAGACATCAACTACACCTTTTCCGGATGGGCCAACACTGCATTCGGCCGCGTGCTCTCTGATCCGTGGCAGATGTTCATCAAACAGCTGGCGACGACTGTCAGTGCTGCAGCGCAGGGATCCGCTCCGGTCACAATCCCTCTTGGATGGGAAGGCTACTGGCAGTTCGGAGCGCGCGTCGAGGCGATCAACTTCAACGCCAACCAGTTTCTCATCGTTGGAATTGCGATCGATGAACAGGGCACAGGATTCCCTGGAGGATCCGGCGGCAACCCGCAGAACTGGAGTGGGTACGCAGGCACATCTCCGGGCGGAATCATCGGCGGAGAAGTCGTCACGAAACCGATCTTCATGGCAGCGGGCGGGCAGGCCAAGGTCAAGCACTTCAGCAACAACGACAGCAACTACAACATCGACCAGCGAACAACAGACGCGACGCTGACGTACTTCTGGGGGCGGTACTTATTCCAGAAGCGAAACCTAGACAGAGGGACAGTATAGATGGCGACGATCAAACTCAAAACGGATCCGGTCGCAGTACCGAGAACCCATGTTGCTCTCGACAGTTATCAGATGCTCGGTCTCGTGGACAGCGTGCCCAACTCGGTCTTGGTCGGACTCGCAAAGGGAAGCGTCGTGGAGTCTGCGTTCTCATCTGGAGAACTCTTCCCGATGGGACCGTTGCCAGGGGCTGCGCTGTACGCGAAGGACCCGGAAGCGTTCGACCGAGTCCACGTTGCGATCATCGACTACCTGATCGAGACCGGCACGATCGACGGGACCAAGGAATAGCTCATCTGTGACTGGTCGTGGTAGTCTGGTTGCAATGCCGAAAGAGGTGATCGAGATGGCGCGAGGCAACGGGCGGGACCGATCAGCGTTGGACGCATACAAGGAAGGTCAGGCGCCGTGGTGGATGTACCCGCTCGAGCGTCTCGGAGTCCCGACCTTTCTGCTACTCGTCTTCCTGGTCGTCGGGTACTTCACATATGGCGACGTCAAAGAGGAAGTACGATCGCAGAACGTGAAGCTGGTCCAGGTCATCACAGCAGTCCTCGCAGAGCAGCGCGTCACGAACCAGAGGCTGGAAGCGCTCGCAGAGAAACACAGGTAGATGACCACGTTCGAACGAATCCCAGTATTCCTGGATCCAGGCCACGGCGGCGAGCACACTGGCGTGGTCGCGAACAACATCGTCGAGAAGTTCTATGTTGCCACGTTTGCGAACGCGCTGTACTGGGTCCTCCACGACACGCACTGGTTCCGTCCTCATATCTCCAGGGGCGGTGATGAGAACATCTCGCTCGACGACGCCGGCGAGATCGCAGAGAAATGCAGCGCGAAGTTCGCACTGGCGATCCACGTCAACGCGAATGATGATCCACGCGTGTCGGGCATGATGACCTTCTACATGTCGGGCGACGAGATCGGATCGGGAGTGGCGGCCGAGATGCAACGCAACGCGCCACCCGGGCTGACCCGCACAAGCGACTCGCCGATCATGGGTCTCCAGAGTGCGTGGCCTCGGGTCTACAACGTCCTGCTTCCGTATCGGAAACGGGAGATCCCAGCGGTTCTTATCGAGCTCGGGTTCGCTACGAACGAGAAGAACGCGTTGATGCTCAACGCACCACTGGTACGACAGCAACTCCTCGGCACGATCATCCGAGGACTCGAACATCTCAAATATGTGTACGGTGAATGATGGCAAGAGGCTTCGACATCCCGGGTCGGGACATCATCAGGACGCTGCGACGTAAGACGACAAAGACACCGCGGGTCCGGAAGTTCATCAACAAACTCTTCAGGAGACAGATCATGGAAACAGGTATCAAAGAAACGAAGGAAGCGATCAAGGCCATCTGCGTTGCGGGCGCATTCACAGTCGAGCGGCTGCACGACGGGCTGGACTTGGGCGATGGACTGGCGCTCGGTCGCAAGTTGTTGAACAAGGAGTTTCGGCAGACGATGATCGACGGTGGCGAGTACGTCGATCGGATCCCTGGCGAGATCAAGGACCTCAGCTCGGAGGAGCTCAGCGAGATTTCCGACTACTTCAAGGAAGAGTGTCTGCCTGAGATTCTCGCGAGCATCACGAACATCCAGAAGTCGCGCGCGTTGAAGGAGACCAGCTGATGTTCGTCGATTACAAACTCAGTGACGGGCAGGTCCGTCCAGCTGTTGTGGTGAAGTGGCACCCGGAGAAAGGGAAGGCTGACCTGCACGTCTTCCTGACGAAGAACGATTACGCGAACGGGGTGCATGAGAATCATGTGCGTAGCGGCTTCGCACAACTCCAAGACGTTGCTCGAGGTGAAGAGCCGGGCACCTGGAGTTCCCCGTACCTATTCGAAGGTGAGTTCAAGGTCGAGTCCATCGCTGATCCCGAAGCCGAGACCGTAACCGCCACAGCATCGGCAGAGTCGACTTCGAAGACATCGAAGCGCTCGAGGAAAAAGCAGTAGCGCGCGCCGGCGCGTTGTCCTACATTGAAAGTGGATCTGATCCAGAATCCGGATCCACCCTCCCCGTGTTCAATTGACTAGAGGCCCTGGGAATGCTCCCGGGGCCTCGACCTTTCTGGTCTACCTCCCGATCGCATCCCAGACGTCGCTGGGACACGTCCCTTTTTCTCTATACTCCTAGTATAAATACCTGGATTATCTGCCTCGTTTGTTTTATACTGTATGTATAGAACGAGAGAGAGGGAGAACATGGAACGAAGCGCACTGACCGACTACATCGACAGGGAAATCGCTCATGCAGAAAGCGAACTCCGCACCAACGCGGATCTGCTCACACGCAGAATGGAGTTGATGATCGAGCTCCTTGACGAAGACATGCCCGTCAACGCACTCGGTGAAGTCCAGTCATTGGGTCGCGAGATCGACGCTGGCTGTGCAAAGCGTCAGACGCTGATCGAGTGCAGACGCGTTGCGGAGCGGCAGACAAAACAAGAGCAGGCGTCGATCGTCTCCGAGACGTGCCCGGATCACGGCGGACTTCTGCACGTTCCGGAAGATGCAGCCGGAGTACTCAGTTGCAACGTGACGGGATGCAGCTGGACCCAGGAGGCAAGTTGATGACCACGCATACTACCGATACAAACTGCCTGGGAGAGTCGACGCGGCCAGCAAACGAATGCGGATTCTGTATCAAGTGCGAAGGACCCAATGACCGACCCGATGATCGCGATCTGTGCTGTTGATGCTACGCGACCCCGCTGACGGTGGGCGAGGCAGTGTCGCTGATCTACCGTTGCTCGCGAGTCTACTCTGCTTATTGGAGGCGATGGCAGATTGTTGACGCCATCACTCGTGGACTCGCTGACGACGGTCTAACCGCGATCACGCGGGAGTGGATCTTGTCGACCTTCCGCGAGTACGTCCCAATGCGGGGCGCGAAGAAGAGGGCAGGATTCGACGGCTCGGGGCTTGCCGACATGCGCAGCGACTCAACGCAGGACTATGAGTGGATCGCGAAATTCAACCCCCCACCAGAGGGCGCACCAGACGGCAAGGACAACGAGTGAAGACTCAATGCAACGTGTGCGGGGCGGAACCTGTCGAATGGGAGTCGCTCGAATGGATCGGCGATCAACCGGATCCGCCCCTGATTCTAGAACTACGGAACTGCCCATGCGGAGGCACGCATGCGCGGCTGAAAGACCCGACTACTGGGGAGTACGTCGAGTCACACCCATTGGACACGGAGGGCAATTGAAGAAACCAACATTTGAAGTCGAGGAGATGCCGACGATCGCGCCCGGGAAGTTCTACGTCGTGGCGCTTCGGAGGGTCAGCACGGGCAACTACGTGAGCAAGTTCTACATGGGAGAGTTCGATCGGAAGGACGAAGCACACGCGCTCGCGGACGCGCTGAAGGAGAACATCGAAAACCCACCGGCATCACGCCGGCGAACTCAATGGAGCTGACATGCAACCGATTATGATGAACCTGGGGACAGCAAAGATGCTCCACGATCTGTCGCAAGTCCCGAGAGACAAACTCGCATTGCGCCACGACCCGCACAACACTGACGGGAGATTGTGTACCGCGTGCGCGACGATCGCCTGGGTGCACGTTCAGAACATCGTCACCGAAGCCCACTCACTGCAAGGCGGGGTGATGGAGAAGTTCGGCCGGACTGTGGAATACCTCGCAGACCACCCGAATCTGAAACTGCATGAAGCGGAGTCGATGCTGCTGATGCCGCTGCAGGATGACGTGCTCGGACCAGCGTCGTTTGAGATGTCGCGCATTGTCGGACGCTTCGTGTCGGAGCTGACCGACCACGTTGCGAAGTGGGAGGACCGCGTCACGGAGAGACGCGCACAGAACAATCAGCTGCTGGACGGAGGTGGCGATGTACCGTCGTGAGTCACTCGGATCATCATGGAGCGTGCCATCACACGGATTGCGGATCCAGTTGTCTGACTCCAAGAAACAAGTACACAGCGACTTCGCAGGGCGTCCCCACTTTTACGTCGAGTTCAGCGACCAACACATGGGCATGGGTTACGTCGAGATGTCGGTACCTGCTGCGATGGAACTCGCGATGGGGATCCTGTCGCGGATGGATCCAGAGAGGATGGATCCCAATCTTGCTAGGGTATGCGACCTCGCCCGGGGCCGAGAGGACGCATCGCTGCGCAAATCGGAGGGTGAGGTCGAGGTCCCATCAGTTCGTCTTTCTGGTCCTGCCGTTGATGACGCGCGACACGGTGCCCGGATCATGGGAGAGTTGTCCGAGTGGTCCGTTGACACCGGCGAACCATTCGCTCTCCAGACATTCGGTGATGACAACGACGAACTGACCGAGCTCGTCCTGGTCGTGACGCATCCAGACTTCGCGAAGCGGATCCGCAACGTCATCGAGCCGGTAGTCAAAGCGTACAAGCGGGCGGTCGCTCGCGCCCAGGAGGTGGCAGATGCCGAGAAGTCAGGATAACCCGGGCAAGCTTCGTAAGGCTCTCGACAACAAAGGCGTCACGTTTGCGGAAGCGGCCGTGGCGTGGGGATGTTCAACAGTCACGCTGTACAAGATCGACTCCGGAGAGAGGCGGCCGGGCCCGGACCTCGCAGCGATGATCGTCCGCGATACCGACCTGGAGTTCGAAGACATCTATCAACCGGCGCCGAAGTCGCGCCGCAAGAGGAGACCCTGATGAACTTGCCATTAGACCTAGTTCGGATGCGCGTATTGATTGACTCCCTGCGCCGGTTCCTAGACATCGGTGTCACAAGTGGAGGTGAAATGATCGCCGGGACGATCAGTGAGAGCGCTGCGATTGAGATGCTTGCAGAGATTGAGGGACACATAGAAGGTACTCACCCAGACTCCTGACCCGACTCAGGTCCACCCGAGACGCCGTCCCGGTCTTCGCCTGGGCGGCGTTCTCGTACCTCTGTGGATGATCCGACGTCCGGAGCCCTCGAACGATCTGGGACGACCTGAGGCGATCTGACAGAACCGTGCCAAGAATCTCAGCGTGGCATGGCCTTTTCGTCGGCGGTGTCAGGCTGGCCTGATAGATCTCTCGCACGTCAACGAACGGGAGAGGGACACCAAACAGTTTAGATCGACTTACCAGAGGCATGGGGCGTGGTTCGTTGACGCCGACCCCGACCACTCTTCACATCGTGGTTCCCCCCGCGCCTCATGTCCTCTGGTGATCCTGATTGCAGACTGATGGCCAGATACCGCAAGTCGCCCATTTCGAAGTGGCGCGAGCAGAACTTCCAACGTCTCTCAGACGGTGCAAAGCTGCTCTATTGGTATCTCAGAGGCTGTTCTCACAATCACCTGTCCGGTCTCCAGTACTTCCTGCCGGTCATCATCCAGAGCGAACTCGGATGGTCGGCGGAGAAGACTGAGCGGGTCCTCGGCGAACTCCACACCTCACAGGAGATCCAGTGGGATGCGACTCGGTCGGTTGTCTGGGTCGTGGGCATGCTGGCCGACGAAGGCAGAGGCGAGAAGATCATCAAGGCTGCAGTCGATCAGGTCGCGTCCATGCCAAGCTCTCCGGTCGTCGATGCCTTCCTGATGGGGTATCCATCCGTACTGGAGTCGTGGCAGGCAAGTGACCAGTTTTCCTACCAAAAGGTATACCCCTTCGATGGGGATACGGAGCCCCTTCGAAGGGCTCCTTATCCTGATCCTGCTCCTGGTTCTGTTCCTGTACAGCAGGGTGTTCTAGAGGCTCTCGTCCCGCCTGAGCCGAAGAAGATCCATAAACCGAAGATCACCCACGCGCTGTGCGAAGAGATCCGTGCGGCCTGGTACGAGATCTGCGTGCCTGTCGGCCTGCCCGGGTTCGAACTCACGGCTGATGTCGCCCGCAAGATGAAGGAACGCATGCTCTCGGCAAAGGCCCTCAGGACCGTCGAGGCGTGGACCGACCTCTTCCGAGGGATCACGGAGATGGATCACTACATGGGCCAGAGCGGCACCGGCGACTGGAAGATCTCGATACGGTGGATGATCGCGAACGACGCGAAGCTCGACGAGGTGTATCAGCGGGTGATTTCACGTGGAACGAAACGGAAAAGCGAAGGACCTCCGCCGGGTTACAGCGAGTAGATGGAATACTTCTCATCAGATTTGCGCAGCGTGGACACCGAGCAGGTGATCCTCGGTCAGTGCCTCCTGGATCATGAGGCATGTCTGACCGCGATGGCGCGGCTCACCGAAGACGACTTCACGAAGGGTGAGCACAAGGCGATTTGGGAGGCGTTCCTCGCGTTGCGAGAAGACGATCGGCCCGTGGATCTGATGACGGTCGCCGATGCGCTCAAGCGTCTGCCCGACGGCGAATTCCCAACGAAGCCCGGGACTGCGTACGTTGCGTCGCTTCCTGAATTCGTGCCGACCATCGCGAACGTCGAAGCGCATTGCGACATTCTGCGCAAGGTCACGCTACGGCGGAAGGTGATGACCCTCACGCACGACCTCAACAAGCGGATCGCGAATCCATCTGTCGATGTGGACGAACTCATCAGCGAGGCCCGCGGGATGATCGAGAGCCTCGAGCTGGCTGGCAAGACGCCCGTTGTCACCATGCGGGAGGCCGTGCAGATGCTCCGGACCCGTGTCGAGGCCGTCGCGTCTGGTGAGATCCCCGCGTCTTTCGTGACCGGGATCGTGGACATCGACGCGAAGTGCTGGATCCGAATTGGAGACATCTGGGTTGTCGGTGCCCGATCGGGGATTGGGAAGTCACACCTCGGTCTCCAGGTCGGACGCAACGTCGCGCGTCGAGGCGAGCACGTTCTTCACATCAGCACGGAGATGTGGCCAGACGACAACGCAATGAGGATCTCTGCTCAGGAGGGCTACGCGACTGCTGAAATGTTTCGTGAGCCTGGCAGTAAGAGCGAGTTGGAGCTGGCGCTGCGTGCGATGTCACACGCTGAGCGACTGCCGATCGAGTTCATCGACGAGCAGGATGCCGATCAGGTGATCCGATGGGCTTACGAGGTGGACAGGAAACTCAGGCACGGCGGCCGCAAGAATGGACTGGCGATGTTGTGCTGCGACTACTTCCAGGACCTCCAGATCCCGAGGCATTGGGGCAACACACGTGATGAGCAGCTCGGCACGCTCGCGCGGAAGCTTCATAGGTTCGGCCGCAGGACCGAGACGACGGTCATGCTGATCGCCGCGCTCAAGGAGAAGGTTCAGAAGAACAGCCGCACCGGCGAGATGCCAGTGCCGACGCGGTCCGACATCCGAGAGACTGGCGTCCTGTCGTTCGTGGCTCCGACCATCATCCTGCTCCACGAGCAGCTCGACGAAACCGTCGATCTAATCTTTGACAAGAGCCGCGGCCGCAAAGGTCGACGGTGGGCAAAACTCAAACCAGATTTCGATTACGGGCGGTACATCCGCGTCGAAGGAGGCAATGAATGAGCGCAGGAAGCATCAATGAACATGGTGAACTAATCGATCCAGACGGCGCGACGTACGCCGGAGACGTTGAGGTCTATCGCCCGCTGATCTGGGATCCAACGAAGGGCATCGACAAGATCGCAGAGGCGCTCGCCCAGGCACAAGGAGAGTTCGCACCGATCTCTCTGGACAAGGAAGGCAAGATCGTTTGGCAGCGGGACAACGGTACCGACGGATCGTACAGCTACAAGTACTCCAGTCTGGGCGAGATCATACGGAGCGTGTCGCCTGCGTTGGCCAAGGCGTGCATTGCTCGCGCATCCGGAGTCAAACAGGACAACCATCGCGTGCGCGTTGCCTCGATGCTCATTCACGGCAGCGGTCAGTGGCTGGCCTGCGAACTCACGTTCATGGTTAAGAGCGACGATCCGAAGAAGATCGGATCTGCGATCAGCTATGGGCGCCGGTACGGACTCAGTGCGCTGTGCGGGATCGCGAGCGAAGAAGACGACGACGGCGATGCAGTCACCAATCAGAATGCACAGAAGAAAGGTGGATCTGGATCACGTGACCGTGGTCGCGGTCGTGGCAACGGCGGGCAGTCGAGCGACACACAGAAGTCCGAGGCGTTGAAGCTCATCGCCGGCGTCGAGACCTACGACCAGTACCAAGATGTCTGCCACACGCTCTCAGAGGGATATCCCAGGGCCGTGTTGCAGGATCAAGAGGTACGCGCGAAGACAGCGGCCGCAGCCCGTGTCGTTGCAGCGTCCGACCTCATGCAGTCCGAGGACGACAAGCATCTGCGGAAGTTGATGTCCCGATACCCGAAGTCGATTCAGGAATCGGAGAACGTGGCAGCCATCTACAGCGAAAAGTCCAAGGCGTTCCAAGACGTCGCCGCACAGGACTCAACCGAAAACGAGAACCAAGACCAGAGGTGACGACCGATGCGGAAAGCAATCAGGGGACTATGGGATGACGGGACGATCGGAGCAGTCGGAGCCGGACTGATCGCGATCCTTCTGACGTGTGGATTCATCATGCTCATGCAGGTGGTGGTCCGATGAAACCACACGACAAGACACCCAGCGCCGGAAAACTCGAGCTCGCGGAGATCTGCGCGGGTTCAGCTGCGTACCCACAGATCGGAACGATCGGGCTCCCTGCTGCCCTCGGTAGCGCCAAGCACAAGTTCATGGAACGTGCCGCGCGACAGGGCCAAGACGTTGCGTACGACGATCTCAGCGACGATGCGGAGATCAAAGAGTGGGCCGAGATGGTGAAGGTGGACCAGGTGATTTCCAAAATCATCCCTTGGGATTGGCAGGTCAGCGAGCTGCAGACCGAGGTCAAGTTCTTGATGGACTGGCGGACAGGGCAGTCGAAGGTCGTCGAGGACTTCAGCGATCGAGCGGATCACGTGGCGGGCATCATAGATCTCATGGCGCTTCCGAACATGGAAGACGATGGACCGCCGATCGCGGCCGACTACAAGACAGGCAGGCAGCAGCCCACGTATCTGAGTGGACCCGAGGAGAACTTGCAGGTCCGGACCTACGGGAAGGCAGCGACCGACTGCGTGGATGCCGAAGAGGTCATCGTCAAGATTGTCCACCTCGACGAAGAAGGGAGGGAGCGCATCTGGAAGGCACCGATGATGACGGTCGAGCTGCACGGGTTCCCAGCTCAACTCAGGTCGATCATGGATCGTGTCATCAAGGCGCGGCACAAAGTCGAGAACGACGAACTCCCGACGCTGGTTGTGGGTGAGCACTGCACGTTCTGTCCCGCCCTCGTCTCATGCCCAGCCAACAATGCGACGACCGTTGCGGTGATCGAACACAAGCAGCCGATCATCGATCGACTTCTCAAAGGTGGGCAGCTGAGCGACGGCGACATCGTGAAGACCTTCCACGCCCTGAAGGTTCTCAACAGGATCACCGACGAAGCGAACAAAGCGTTGCGTCGAGTCCTTGACAAACGCGGACCGATTCCAGACGGCGAGGGCAAGGAGGTGTACATCCAAGAGAGGTCGAACACGAGCATCAACACCGAGGTTTATCTGGATGCGCTCGTCAACGCAGAGCTGGAACCGCATGAGTTCACACACCTGCTGAGCATTTCGAAATCCAAGATCAATGCGAACTTCGGGAAGGAAACGTGCAAGCGGATCTTCGGGTATCTGAAAGGGAACCGAGGCATCAAGTACGGCTTCCCGTCCCGATTCGCAGCACAACGCAAAGAGAGGAAGCCCAAAGATGGCGATGGATCCTAAGAACCTGACGCCCGAGGAACGGGCACATCTGCAGACGGCCGACGTGCAAGAGCGGTTGTCACAGCTCTTGTATGAGGCGCGGAATAAGATGCTGCGTACATCTCAGAACAAAATCAACCACATCCTGTTGCAGACACCACCCGCTGACCGCACGATCATTTGCCAGGCTGCGTTTGAAGCATGCGTCATCATGGCGCTCAGGTATCAGGAAGATCTCCGAGGCGCAGGGATGCCGGCTCTCCTGATCGAGCAGTGCAGGACAGAGGCGGTACAGATGGGCATCGAGACGATGCTCGGTCCGGCACCGTCGGGGATCATCCTCCCGGGGAGCGACAAGAATGGAAGGTGAGTTCCTGTCGAACGTTGGACGCATCGAGGACGCAACAGTCCGGAAGATCATCGAAGACGTGCGTACGACTGGCATGCAGATTGTACTCAATCCAGAGTGGGACGCGTTCAGTGTTGGTCCGGAGCGCGTGATGGTAGAGAACGATGGGCTTGCGCGTCGGATCTACGAGAACACGAGAGCCATCATCGGTTGGATGATTGCGTCGCAGGTTCTTGCCCGCGTGCCTTGCGACGGTGATTGGTTCGACATCCTCGCGACGTCGATCGAGGCATCTCCGGACCTCAACGACAAGTACACGGGACATATCACTGGACTCGCTGCTGCCTGTCAGCGTGCAGATCTGGAGTCAGTCAAACAACATGCTCGCAGAGCGGTTACCTGCTGGGACGCGATGTCGAGCCAACACAAACGAATCATGGAGCTACCCAATGGAACGCATTGAAGCCACCCTAGAGACGGTGCAGCTGGCCGACATAACGCCATCACCGTTCAACAAACGTGAGTTCGGCAAGTCGAGCAAATCAGGGCTCGCAGATCTCGCGGACAACATCAAACATAACGGCGTCATCAACCCGATCACGGTCAGATACAACGAGGGCGAGGGCTTCGAACTCGTCGCCGGCGAACGCAGATGGAGAGCCGCAAAAATCGCCGGGATGAAGAGCATTCCCGCCGTCGTCCGCACGCTTAGCGATGCGCAGGCAGCCGACATCATCGTCAGTGAGAACCTGTACCGTGAAGACCTTCACCCGATGGAAGAGGCAGCACAGGTCAAGATCCTTCTGGAGGCGCACGACAGCGACGCGAAGCTGGTAGCCGACGTGATCGGGAAGCCGGTCGCGTGGGTCATCAAGCGCGCCAACCTGGTGAACCTGTCTCCCAGGTGGATCAAAGAGCTGAAGGACGACAAGTCGCCCGTGCGCGACTACACAGCGTCACACCTCGAGCTGGTCGCCCGACTACCGGCAGCGCAACAGGACGAGATCTTAAAGGATAGACCGTGGAGTCTGCGGGACCTCACCGTCAAGGACCTCGACACCGTCGTGACAGATCAGACTCACCTGCTGATTAAGGCACCGTGGGATCTCGATGACGCGACGCTCTACGCCGACGCAGGCGCATGCGTCGATTGTCCGAAGCGGTCCGATTGCAACCCGGGGCTGTTCGACGATGATGCGCGTGACGATCCATCAAAGACGGCGCGGTGTCTTGATGACAGGTGCTGGACAGAGAAGGCCGTTCGACGTGTGAAGATCCAGGTGAAGGAACTGGCGAAGAAGGACGGGCAGAAACCGCTGATGCTGAAGGACGCATCCGGTGCCCATCGTGGGCTGGCAGACGCCTTCAAAAATGCGGAGTGGGCGACCACATACCAGTCTGCGAAGAAGGCCGAGACGGGCGCGATCAAAGCTCTCTACGTGACGGGACCGAAGACGGGCCGCGTGTCATGGGTGAAGAAGTGGTCTGCGTCTTCCAGTAGCACTACTGGAAGCAAGTCGAAGTCGAAAGGCAAAGAGACGCTCTCAGACAAGCGCGCCCGGCTCAACGCGAGGCGTACGGCGCACGTGATCGAGGCCGTCAACAAAGCGCTCGGGAAGAAGATCGCACACAAAGACATCGACATGTCCGCGAACGACATGGTGGCGTTGATCTGTTTGCTGGGCGCGCCCATGAACATCGTCCACCGCAGAGGCAAGAAACTCTGGGAGAAGTTCGACAACACTGCGGACAAGCAGGTGCCTGAGTTGTTGTGGGCATATCTCCAGGAAGAGTTGTCGAACATGATGTTGATGACGCACCGGATGACCACGCCGTCAGACCGGGTCGATGCCATGGTGGACGCTGATCGTGTCAGCGACATCATCGGATTGAACTTCGACGATCTCATGCAGGAGGCCGAAGAGAAGTTCCCAGAGCCGCCGGCGTGGACGAAGAAGAAGAAAACCAAGTAAGCTCAACACGCGAAAGGAAGGTGCCGCATGCTGGCAATTCAGAAACTGAAGTTCACGATCCCGCTGACGCTTCTGCGGGAGTGGGCAGACGAGAAGCTCATGGACAAGGACCTCACTGCGGACGAGCGGAAGACGTACGAAGCCGTGGTGGTCGCAACGGTCGATACTGTCGGAGATGCGGGGATCTCGCTGACGATCGCGCAGCTGGTCGACCTTGGTGTCAGCCTCGAGCTGGCCAAGAAGTCGGTCGTGGAGCCGGGACTGTTCGACAGGTTGGAGAACGATGGCGCGCCGGCATCCAACTGAGCGGGCAGAACAACGCGCAGTCGTCCAGTGGTTGACGATGCACGGAGTCACGTTCACACACGTTCCAAACTTCCACAGCGGCATCCGACAGGGAAGGAACATGTGGGCTGCGCTTCGGGCGCGAAGACTCGACGGTGTTCAGGACGGTTTCCCTGATCTGTTGATCTTCTCGACGCCGAAGCGCGGCTGGTCGCCAGCGGCCAAAGACATGATCAGACGCGAGGTGTACATGACGAACCCACCGATCCCGGTGAGCACCGACGATCCTGCAGGCGTGGCGATCGAACTCAAGGCACTCGACGGCAATAAGCCGACCGAGAAACAACGCTGGTGGCTCGATCAGTTCGAACGCATGGGGTGGGTTTCGTCATGGATGCGCGGCAATGCGGACGCGATCAACTTTCTGGAGGTACTTGGCTATGGCAACTGATCCGCATCCTGGATGGGTGCTGACAACGGAAGAGCGTTTGTGTGTGGTCAGGCAGCAGATTGTCGTCGACCGACTGAGCAGTGGCGCGTCGAGGTTCGTCACAGTGGACGAGCGTCAAGACATGAGGATGGCGGTCGCGATCTGTCGCGGCATGGGCGGTGATGATGACGTGTGGGTCGCAGACTTCCTGGAAGGCATTGTCGACGGCATGGTGCTGGTGCCTGCATGAGCGGTCCATGCAAGTACCCGGGATGTGAACGCTACTCTCAAGATTGGGGTCTTTGCAGGACACACGCCCGTGAGTCAGGACTATTCGCGGAAAGCTTCGATCGAAGCGATAGGTTCATGACGAGACAAGAGATCGCGGACGAGTTGGGGATAACCAATCAGGCCGTGTGGCAAATCGAACAACGCGCGCTGGTGAAGTTGCGGCGCCAAATGCGGATCCGCGGACTGAAGTTCGAGGATCTGGTGGGGGTATAGATGGCTACGAAACAGGCAACACTCATCGCAGCAGCAGAGCAGCGTGGGTGTTTCGGCAAGGCGTCTCTCGACGAGCCGCTGTTCATTCTTCGGGCGAAAGATTCTCTCGCGCCGATGACAGTCAGGTGGTGGGCAGAGGAGGCGGCATCACAGGGTGTCCACGCGGACAAGGTCGATGAGGCCTTCAAGCTCGCGGACCAGATGGATGCGTGGGTGGTTCAGAACTCCAGCAAGACACCAGACTGATGGCAAAGATCGCAAAGAGACAACTTGCACTGGAGCTCAAGGCGCTCAGCAAACTCAAAGAGGACCCGGACAACGCACGCGATCACGACCCGGAGGAACTCGCGCGGGCATTCAAGCGGTTCGGGTTCAATGATCCCATCGAGATCGACGCCGCGGATGGGATGATCGCAGCAGGTCACGGGCGCAAGCAAACCTTGGAGATGATGAAGGCCTCCGGAGAAGAGCCGCCGGCGAACATCCTCCAGGACCAGAGTGGCGAGTGGCTCGTGCCGTGCGTGATCGGACTGCGGTCGAAGTCGAAGAAGGAGGCGCGCGCGTACCGTGTCGCGAACAACAAGCAAGGTGAGCACGGTGGATGGAATGACGGCGCGCTCGCTGCTGTGCTCATGAGCCTCAAGGGAGAAGGTGGGCTCGAGGGTACCGGGTTCACAGACAGGGAACTCAGGCAGATCACCGGCCGGTTGAACCCACCCAACCCCGACACGATGCCGGAACGAGAGAAGAAGAAGACCGACAAGGTCGAATGCCCGAAGTGCGGCCACGAGTTCAAACCGGAATGAGCCCACGACTCGTATACCTGACGGGCGGGTACAGAGACACGTTTCGGTGTGAGCCCTACCGTTGCGTCATGCGCAGATCTGCCTGCGGTGTCAGGTGGACGATCGCGAACAACGGTAGCGAAATGACCGACCAATGGGGCGCGACTGGACAGCGTACAGACAACCAACTGGCGTTCAGTCACTGTATCGGGTGCCCGATCGGTGAGCGTCACTCAAAGGAGAAAGTCATGCCAGCATGTAGCAAGTGTGGAGAGACTAAGAGAGGGCGGATGCATGAGAGTGGACATTGTAAGACCTGCCGTGACGCAGGTGGTGTGGAGACCACGGCGAAGACCCGAGAATCACCGTCGCGGAAGTCCAAACGTAAGACCGCGAAGGCAGGGCGGAAGAAGGCCAAGAGGTTGGCACCACGCCGTGTTGCAGTCGTGTCGGACGCGGATCCGCTCGTCGAGTATCTGACGAGGGTGCGCGAAGTGCGGCGGCTCGAGGCTGAGTTGGTCGAGTTCGTCCAGGAGAATCCAGAGATCGTCGAGCACGCGAATGATGCACTCGGATCGCTCACGACGATCGGAGCGCAGATCCTCGAAGAAGTCGACGATCCTGATGCAACGGACATTGACGACTCACCCAACGATGAGACCGACGAGGCACCCGGACGTGTCGGATCAACCGGATGGACGCCACCCGGAGCGCGAGCAGGGTAGCCTGTGCTACCGTGAAGGCGATGCAACAGGGGTACTTGAGTTGGCGACCGAGGATCGGACAGCGTGTCGCCTACATAGGGCAGAAGATCCGGAAGGAGAACGGTGGACCGGTGGAGTTCATCGTTAGCCGGATCGACCCACCGGGCCGGCGGTATCTCACTGTCGCCGGCCCGGTGACATCTGCTGAACTCGTGATGCACCTCGCGCTTCCTGATGATCCAGACAATGAAGTGTTTTCAGCAGGACTGAGCAAAGTGGCCCCAGTGGCCTGAGGAGATGAGATGACCGAGTTCGATGGCATGAAGAGAAGCAGTGCAGAGAGAGGCGCGCAGTTGATGCTCGCGTTCTTCACAGGGGCACTTGTGATGTTCGTGATTGCTTACGGGATCGCGTGGAGACAGGTCGAGGACCTGGAGCAGAAGCACAAGGTCAGCCAGAAGGCTGCGGTCCACTTCGCAACGGAGATTGCCAATGACGATCTCCAGGAGTGCGAGGGGGTTGCCACGGTTTGTGGGTCTCTCTTGGGCCGCTGCGTGTCAGCGCTCGGCCGCGACAGCAGTGAGCCCGCAGAGATCCCGGTGGAGCTATGAGAAAGTACCCGAGAGAGACGACCGTCTTCATGACCGAAGATCAGCGTGATCAGCTCAAGGATCTGAAGGATCGAACGCGCATTCCTATGGCTGAGCTGATTCGTCAGGGTATCGACCTGGTCTTGGTCAAGTACGCGAAGGCGAAGTTGGGTTGATTGGCAGCCAGGGCCAAAAAGAAGACGAAGGCCTCGACGCGCAAGCGGAAGAAGAAGGCCAAGATCGTGAAGGCCAAGGCACCGCAGTTGCCGAAGGGCCGTGGAGGTCCGCGTCTTCGTCTGACTCCGGAGCGGATGAACCGGATCATCTCGTACAAACGCATCGGTGCACCCGACATCGTCGCGTACCAGATGGCGAGCGTCGGGGAGCGTACGTTCTACACGTGGAAGGCCAAGGGTCAGCAGGTGATGACTGCGATGTCCGAGGCGGGACACGACGCCTGGGAAAACATTTCGATGGCGGCCGCAGACATCTTGCACATGAGCGTCAAGGATCAGAAGAAGGCGAAGCTCATCGCCCAGGACGCCGGCGAAGGGTTGACCTGGGGAGAGGCTCGAGGCATTGCCTTAGAGATGCTCGACACCGACGCAGCGGTCTACTTCGAAGAGTTGGTGGAGGCATCGAAGGTCATCGGGGTGCCGGCCTTCCATGCAGACGTGTTCGTCCAGTTCGTCGCCGGGCTCAACCGTGCGGAGTCGGAGAGCGAGCTCGAGGCCATCTCGACGGTGCGGTTCAACATCACGCATCGCAAGAACTGGGTTGCAGCCATGACGTTCCTCGAGCGTCGGTTCCCCGAGCGGTGGAGACGCCGGTCTGATGTCCACGTCGACCCAGAAAAGCCGCAAGCGCAAGACCACCAAGGAAGCAGGAAGCTCGCGAAAGCGATCCTCCAAAGCAAAGAGGCGACGCGCCTCCACAACGAAGCCCTCATTGCCGCAGGGCACAGAACCATCGCCCGCATCGCCAGCGGATCTAGCGATGAAGGTCACTGAGCAGGACGAAGAGCCTTGGATACCGTTCGAGCATGTCATCCTCATCAACGAGGCGCTCATGGACGTGGCGGCCGGGCGGATCCGGCGACTGGCGATCTCGATGCCTCCCCAGCACGGGAAGTCGGAGATCGTCTCCAAGTTCTTCACGTCCTGGTATCTGGGGACGTACCCGACTCGCAACGTCATCCAGACAATGTACGAAGCGTCACTCGCTCATGAGTACGGCGGGAAGGCGCGCGACATCATCTCAGAGTTCGGGCCCGACCTGTTCGGCGTCGGAGTGGATCCACGAAGCAAGGCGCGGAAGGCGTGGCACACGTGGGACGTCGCGAAGAACAAACGTTTCGGTGGCGCGATGTACACCGCCGGCGCTCGAGGCCCGATCACATCACGTGGTGCGCACGTGCTCATCATCGACGACCCGATCAAGGGGATCGCTGATGCGTTGAGCCCGCTGATGCGAGAGCAGACGTACGAGTGGTACCAAGCCGTCGCGAAGACACGACTGCGAAAGGGCGGTGCGATCGTGCTCGTCCAGACGCGGTGGCACTTCGAAGATCTCGCAGGCAAGGTCATCAAGAGATCTCGCGAGGGCGGAGACGCGTGGGTTGAGCTCAATCTGCCTGCTCTAGCAGAAGAAGACGACCCACTCGGCCGCGAGCCTGGCGATCCACTGTGCGAGTACCTGCACCCGGCATCAGAGCTGCTCGAGGTTCGCGCAGACACCGACGCATTCTGGTGGAACGCCATGTATCAGGGTCGGCCGTCACCGAGAGATGGCGGCATCGTCCAGCGTGGATGGTGGCAGTACTACACGTTCGCAGAGCTGCCCAAGTGGTTCGACGAGATCATCCAGTCGTGGGACATGTCGTTCGAGCGCATGGGCGACAAGCGATCCTCTGCGAAGGGCCCAGACTATGTGGTCGGGCAGACGTGGGGGCGTGCAGGCGCGTACGGCTTCCTGCTGGCAGAGCGTCGCATCAAGGCGAGCTTCAGCGATACGATCGACGCCGTGACCGAAGAGAAGCGGAAGTGGACGAACACGGGGCTCGGCGAGCTGACGTCGATCCTGGTCGAGCTCAAGAGCGCTGGGCCCGCAATCGTCTGGGCACTGCAGGAGAAGATCCCTGGCATCGAAGGCGTTCGACCTGTGGGCAGCAAGGAAGTCCGCTTGCACTCGGTGAGCCCGATGATTAAAGCCGGCCAGATGTTTGTGCCAGACCCGACACAGAACGAGAGCACGAGATGGGTGGCTGACTGGGTCGAAGAGTGGTCGATCTTCCCGAGTGGGCCCGACGACGATCGTGTTGACGCCGGCGTCCAGGCGATGCAGCGGATCCGGTATCGCGCAAACCTGTCACTCCACGGTGGCGTTGAGCAGGCGTCGGAAGCCAAAGAGTCACACTGGAGTGGGGAGCACCTGAAATGAACCGTTCATCACCAGAAACGTCGGAGCACACGAGTCTCCGCATTGCAATGGTCACCCAGCTGGGCGACTCTCGGAGGGAACATGAAACGAAACAGGCCATATCCACCAGAAGATCAGACGACGATGGACATCGTGCTCGACGGTGATGGATCGCTGAAGGGCATCGGGCGACTCGAAGACGGTCGACTCAAGAAGGTGATGCGGCTTCCTCGAGGCATGCAGGGAGGCCGGAGTTCAGTCGCGGTACTCGTGAGAACGGCAGACGGCCGCAACATCCTGGGTCAGACGTCGATGCGGTTGTTTCTCACTGCAGCAGCGGCGTTCATCGGATCAGAGAAGCGTGAGCACCTGATCGAGCTCGGCATCAAACCACCAACGCCGGGGAAGCCGATCGACGATAAGGTCGCCATCGAGTTCATGACTGACGGCAAGGTGAAGCTGCGTTGCGCCGACTGCGGGAAGAAGATGGGAGCGGAATAGTGGCCACCACAGACGATAGAGACAAACTCGACACAACGATCAAGCCGGATGGGCAGCAGGTCGACTACCTGATCCTGTCGCAAGAGGAGCGAGACAAGGGGTTCGTCAGGCCGCTGCGGGACACGTATGTCCATGAGAAGTGCGGGTCGGCGACGACCATGGGCAACGATATCGCAGAGACGTACGCGCGCAACCCTGAGTTCTACGGCGCGACGTTCTGTGTCAGCTGCAAGACGCACTTCCCTGTCGGAGCGGAAGGCGAGTTCGTGTGGGATGACGGGTCGAAGGTGGGCACGTGAGCGATCTGTTCCCGGTCATCTTGGACCTCTGCGGTGGCACCGGGTCATGGTCCGCACCGTATCGCGAGGCCGGATACGACGTTCGCGTCATTGACGTCCTGGAGGGCGATGATGTTCGACTCCGGAGTTTCAAGACGCTCCCAGTGCATGGGATCCTCGCAGCACCACCATGCACAGACCTGTCGCTCAGTGGTGCGAGATGGTGGCCCGGGAAGGGCGAGAAGGCACTGACAGACGCGCTCGCACTGGCGGACGCATGTCTCCGAGCTGTCGTTCTCCACAATCCGAAGTGGTGGGCGTTAGAGAACCCAGTCGGTCGACTCAGGAGGTTCTATGGCCCACCCAGGTTGATCTTCGATCCCTGTGACTATGGAGACCCGTACACGAAACGCACGCTCCTGTGGGGCGAGTTCCAGATGCCTGAGTCCAACTATGTCCATCCGGAAGACGGCAGCAAGATGCACCTGATTGGACCAGGTCGCAACCGACGCAAACTCCGAAGCATGACGCCACCTGGCTTCGCCAAGGCGTTCTTTGAGGCAAACCGATGACCGACAACCGCGAAGAGATCACCCCATGGATCGAGCGTTACGCTGAGCAGCTCGCGGACTTGGAGGCGTACCAGCGATACGAGCGGAACCAGCGCATCAACCAGGCGCTCGACGACATGACCTATCTGTATTTCACGCCGGCGCCGACGACCTGGAAGGACCCAGAGTCATGAGCGACGGCATGCGGCCATTCTTCAGCTACTACGGAGCGAAGTGGAAGGCGTTCGCCCACTATCCGGAGCCCAGACACCGCACGATCATCGAACCGTTCGCAGGGGCAGCCGGGTACTCGGTGCGCTACTTCACGCGGAAGGTGAAGCTCTGCGACAAGAACCCGGTCGTCGCCGGACTGTGGAAGTACCTCATAAACGCCACGTCCAGGGAGATCCGGCGCCTTCCTATCCTCGAGGCAGAGCAGAGCGTCGATGACCTGAAGGTGTGCCAGGAGGCGAAGTCGCTGATCGGCTACTGGATCAAGCACGGGGTGCCGACGCCGGCGAAGAGGATGAGCCCCTGGGCGAAGGAGAATCCGGTCGCCTTCTGGTCAGCACGTCAACGCAACCGCATCGCGCATCAGATCGAGTACATCCGGCACTGGGAGATCTATGAGGGGTCATACGAGGACCTCACCAACGAGGAGGCCACGTGGTACGTCGATCCGCCGTATCAGAAGCCCAACGAGGGCGGTCACTACAAGCACGGATCCAAGTCCATCGACTTCGACCACCTGGGCGCGTGGTGTCAGACGCGCGAAGGACAGACAATCGTGTGTGAGAGCAGCACAGCAGATTGGTTGCCCTTTAGATTCCTACTTAGCAGTCAACGATCGGGCGGATGGGGCGACACGGCCAAGGCGCAGAACGCGTCAGATGACCCGAAGCCCAGCGTGCGATCGTTCGATGAGATGATTTGGACAAACCATTGGGAGGACCTGCCATGGTTGACCCAGACACATTCGCAGAGGTGAACATGACTGAATTCTGGATCGGCTATTTCTGGGGAGTTGGGACAGTGGTTCCTATTCTGATAGGTGCGCTGGTCGTGCGGGGCCTTTACATGGCGTGGACTTTTAGCAGGGAATGGGACTGATGAACCTCAACCTGATCTTTCGCAACCAGACGCTGATCCTCGAGGGACAGTCCGCGATCCACCGACTCACCGAGCACCACGGTAATCGATGGCAGAAGGGCGGGTGTTGGAGATGCAGGTTCAGCCCGCTGCTTGTGTGTAGTCAGCAGAAGGACACGATCGACGAACTCAACCGCATCACCGAGGAGCTGACAGCGCTGACCGCATACGTGGCAGCAGGCGAACCTCCACCGATGCCAACTCAGCCAGTTGACCCACAGAGGATCGACAAGTCATGAACACCTTGAGGCGGGGATTGCGCGGCGGAAGCCCAAGTCGTAAGCGCGTGAGCCGGGTCTTAGACCCGCAAGGCGGATCCCCGGCCTCTTTTACACACGGGAGAGAGACTGAATGAAACCGTCCAAGCAGAAGCCGATATCACTGAGCCCTGGACGCCCGAAGCGGCGGATGCGCTCGTCGTTCCCTGCACTCGATGGCGAGGGCGTGTCGTCGTTCCCAGCATTAGGACCGGAGCTCGACGAGGAAGGATACCCCATCGGGTATGACGATCCGCCCAATGAGACCATACCGATAGAACTCGCAGACCTCGAGGATGAGGCGTGATGGCGGTCACAGGTTCGTACGATCCAGCATACCCGGCGGACACCGTGCTGTGGCTCGGTGAAGAGGGACCGGATCAGTGGGTGTCATGGGAGGAGACAGGCTTCTCGATACCGGGTCACCTCGACGAAGACGAGAAGGTCAGACTGGCAGCACACATGATCGTCCAGGATGGAGAGGTCAAGATGAGTGACAGCACTGACTGGCTTGAACCGCACGACTGCAGGCCAGACACGTGGGGTTGTATCATCTGCGACATCGAAGCGATGCGAGTGCGCTGCCTCATGGGACCGGGACTGGAGACCTCGAGCATCGTCCTCGGTGATGACTGGGTCATGATCGTGCCACCGAGACCGTTCGACGCTGATGGGTTCTTGAGGGTCGACCAATGAAACGCGTACCCGACTGGCCTAGACAGCTGGGTGTCAGATGTCAAGGGATGGGCGACAGCGATGCGCGAAGTCGAGGTGTCCATTGGCGAGCGTCGATCCGACGAGGCTCCGGAGTCATGGGTGCGGGCCCATATCTCTGAGCCCCTGCACGGACATGGGTGGAGGTAGGCCCAGGATCGTCCCAGAT
>SDBT01004953.1_pt1 | contig 22471 bp, 36 predicted proteins | sample 2277101 | NCBI WGS metagenome assembly SDBT01 (sample SAMN10404973, study PRJNA504765) | marine sediment metagenome | isolation source: marine sediment core GS10_PC15, 103 cmbsf | place: Arctic Ocean: Southern Knipovich Ridge | collected 2010 | reverse complement strand
ATATATCTCCTTGCCGTTCTTGTCTTTGAGGTTGGTGAATTGGTCTATGTCGTGGTAAGCCCACGGCTGTTCAAATACCCAATGCAATCCGTCCTCAGAATACATCCAGTTATAATTAGGCTTTGACCCTTCTTCATTCTTATACTGAATATAGCCAAGAACTTTGTTGCCGAGTCTCGCTCTGAATTTGATTTGTCTATTCATGTGTTACGTTAATGGTGCCGTTAAGAAGTGCACGAATGTACCACCCACTAAAATACTAAGACATAGACCGAGAATAGCTATTACTGCACTTCCAGCCTTTCTGTCTACTAGGCTCGCGTCCTTAAAGTCACTAATCCCCTGCCACGTGGCTCCACAACAAAGAACTGTTGCAAAAGCGATTAATATGAGCACTGGTATCCTAAATATTAAGTCCATACAGCTAGTCTATCATGTCTGAAAAATCTTGTCAATAGCAACTGTGGATAAAAAAATGAGGCAGACGGGCCTCAGAAAGAATCGGTTTCGGGCAGTCCCCCGTAAGAGTTGGCCGAGAACAGAAAAAAATAACCTGTTGACAGCTTCCCTCCGTTTTGGCGGCAGCATCCCTAATCCCTATCTTTGGTTGTACCCCCGTCTACCTCATCTCTATTGTAACATACTTTACTATTACGCTTGATTCAACAATGTATTCGGTGTAAAACACTTCTCACAAAGATAAACGGCACAAGCTATAGCATCATGTGGCCAATATTTGTCATCTTCCATATTTTCATGTAAGTCACAGATATATTTCTTTTCTTGGTCCTCAAAAGCCACAAACATAATTCTACAATTGCCCTTACACTTGCTCTTGTGACATTTTACGCTCTTTGGGAACTCTGTCTGCCAACTTTTCCCCAATCCTTTTTCTCCAAGATATGTTTTCATATTGTTATTATTAATTATTACTCAGTAGAAATCATTAGCCCGTCTTCACAAGCATATATTTTAGCGAGAATAAAGTTTCCATCCATTATCCTACCCTCGTAGTTATCGTATTCTATTGTTAATACTTTATCCCCTACTTTTATGGTTTTTGTTTCCATGTGCCCACCATAGACAGGACATGGTTTCTCCAAAATGCATAGCACTTCAACATCCATGACAGGGGCACCAGAACCTGGCTTACGTCTCTCCACTGTCTTTTTCCCGCAAATGTTATTCATAATATTCTATTTTTTTTATTACGTTACTTATACCATTGGCCCTACCCAATGCTCTTTGCCCTTATTTATCACTACACGATAACGGCCATGCCCGTTATGATAGGGGAAAAGATTAAGCCTCTCAGAATCTGGGCACGTCACAAGAATATAACATTCCTTACTCTTTAACTCGCCAGTCATCTCGTCATATCTATTTATTCCCTCATTGTCTATCAAGGTAAGACTGGTGCACTCTTTGCCGCATCTTATGCAAAATCTTTTCTCTTTTAGTTCCATACTCCCATGATAGCAGGTAGCAATTTGTCTGTCAATAGGCAAAGTGGATAACTTAATGATGCATTTTGCATCATTCTTTTGGGTTGCCCCTGAATAACCTAGGTTTTATCACAATTTAATGATGCATTATCCCCCATAAGTGAGCTTTGCTCACGTATGCTATCATAAATGACCGCATAATGTTGTGGATAGCCTATTTTGAGATTCTCTACGAGAGCTATTCACTAAAATATTACATTTGTCTTATCCCCATCGGGGACATGGACTTTACACCTTGTCAAGTTGCCTGTATAGCTGGCTGTGTTATAAACTACGCTATACAATAAGGATATGTCAAGAGAAACCTCCCTCTGGACAAGCCATGCATAACATTGTGTACTATGTAGACAATAGCAGACTATTCTTTAGTTATCCTGTCAAGTTGACATGTTGTGCATAGTATATTTTGACTGTGTGGGGGAGTAGTATCCCGTTATGCCCACATTATACAGGTTGTCAAGTTGACATACCATTACCTTCTGTCCTGTTATATACCTACTATAACTTACACTGTCAACCTCCGATACTCTCTATCCCTCATATATGTAAGTATACCTTGCCCATTTTTTCTATGTGTGTTGTATTATATTATGCTTGACGTAGCAAGAAACTGGGGGATAATCAATATAATATCTAATAGGTGTTGTTACTGTTGGTTGACACCTTTTCTAATCTATTGTGCACTACTGTACACTGGTTATCCACATATCAACAGGGTACTTTTTTGGTTCCATGATATTATTAAGAGGTGAGGTGTTGGTAGTTGGTAGCTCTAATCGAGGGAACCAACCAGCGGAGAGCCAACCGCTGAAACGTCAGAACCCAACACGGAGCAGACCCTTCACAATTGACGTATCTTTGAAGTATTGTATAACTTGCATAAACTAGGGTCATTTTGGTAGAAATGACTAGCCAAAAAGCCCTGCAAGTATCAAACTGAAAGTAAGCACACACACTAGGGAACTTGTCAATCTTGGCACAATAAAAACATTATTTATGAATATGCCACAAATTAGCGGATATGGGAAGTATGAATCAGATAACTATGGAGTCAATTGCTTAAAAGTTGACTTCGATAATCTCACACTATGGTACTCGTATCGTATAGTTATTGCGTATCGGGCCATCGGTGAGAATATCGTCATACGTGAGAATAGCTGGAGTACGACAACGGGCAAGCACCTCAACTGGATTGATGACGACAAGAGTAAACGTATTGACAGCAATGAGTTTGAGAAGCTATTGAGTAGAACCCTCAAAGCGTTTGGACTTTCAAGCCAATAGACGAATATTGCGAGAAGTGCGGAAAAAAAATGAAAGTATAAAACAAAGAACTGGTCAAGGTTGACAGATTCTCTAGTGTGTGTAGTATTAAGCTAAATATAATCATATAGTATGAATCAGACAAAAAGTAACTTTATAAAAAGTACCAAGGGCATAATGAATAGTGTAGTGGTATGGAACGGTATCACGATAGCTGATGTTGGCTGGCATAACATGAGGTGGAAGCTGATACCAAACGGAACGGAGTTTGACACTGTAACGGATAGAGCATACGAACCTGTAGCACAATTCAGAACACGTGACGAACTATGGCAACACATAAAGGACAACATAATCAACACGCTGTAATATCGAAGTATTGAAACGATTGATGCTTGTCGGCAAGTAGGTGGTTGCTAGTAGCTTTACAGTATCAAAATAGTATTACATAAATATACCAAAGTATTATGACATATAAAAAAGCAATGTCAATAGTAGGGAACATGGCAACGTGGGAAATGCAAGCTACGAAAAAAGCACTTGAATCTCTTGGCGGTTTCTTCAATACGCCAGAAGATAACGAAAGGCTGGAAGCTGTACGGATTGTGCTCAAACATAAGGGCAACAACCAAGAAGGACACAGTATCAAAGTAATAATATAATCAACTTATGCAGAGAATGAAATATATCGTGCTAGACAATAACCAGTTTGTTATGTTTAGCACAGGGCTAGTGCATCGAGACGTGGCACGTGGCCTTGATGGTACCCCTGTTGGAGCTGGTTTCTGTAATGTCATGCGTGAAGCAGATAGTGAATACGCGAATGTCCACTGCTGGGGGGAAAGTGTATCACTTGGCATTGAGAGTAGGGAGCAAGACGACCAGATTGTCAACCGTTACTTGAAATCATATTAACAGTATCAAAATAACATTATCTATTATCATGAAACAAACAGTAAACTTCAGCCAATTCTGTGACGCATTCCAGCCAGACAGAAACGAGCAATTTAGCTATGATGGCAAACGTGCCCTCTTTGACTATCTCGAAGAGTACGGGGAAAGCACAGGCGAAGAGGTAGAACTGGACATAATCGCTTTGTGTTGCGAGTATACGGAGTATAAAAACTTAAAAGAGCTGAAAGTACAGTATCCAGATATCGAAGACATGGACGATTTAGACGGCAATACGATGGTCATCCATATTGAGAACTCGGACGGATTCATTATCGCTAATTATTAACCGCTATGAAAACCACAAAAGAGATAACAACACGACTAGAATACCTACGCAAAGAGATACAGGCCGAACGTATCAGCTACGGAGAGATTGCGGAACTTGTGAGCTTGGCCGAACACATAACACCAGGCGACGTTGAATTGCTAGAGTGGGCCGATGTACCAGAGCATAAAGTATCAAAATAATATATTACTATGGAATTGACAAAAATGCAAGAGTATGTTGGAGCTACTGGCCGCTATCAAGCCAAAATAGGTTCAGCATACTGGAGGGTGCACGTCAAGGTTGTCAATGTGCGCCAAGTGTGGGGTAAAGTACAGTTTCAGATTGTACCACTATATAGCGAGGGTGTCAATGACTGTGGCCATGCGACATGGGTTGATAGCGGTAGTATGGGTAGTATAGAACTCAAGGTTGACAGTATCAAATAGTATTATATAATCATGAGAAAAAGAATTGCAAGCATCAAGCTAGTGCGCGAAGTTGACACTGACGCGGACGTGTCGTGGATTGGTAAATACTCGGACAAGAAAGAGAGCACGTTGTCCATAGACCGTCAAGAGCGTGGCGATATGCTACACAACGAATTGCGCTACTTTACCTCAACGAACGCAACGAACAAAAAGGAAGCGGAACAGGACTACAAACGAATGGAGAGTATCAACAGCGGAAGCATATGGTTCTATAGTATCAAGGCCATCGCTGGGATACAGACAAGAGAGGGTGTGAGTAGCTGGCTATATAACAAGATATCTTCTGGCGGATTATGGGGGCTTGAAAGCGATGGTGAAGAGAGCGACTTTCGAGAGGTAGAGGACGGACAGCTTGACGACTTGAAAGAAGTGTTGCTTACTCTTGGGTTCAGCAATAGACAAATCGGCAAGGTAAAAGTGGAGAGGGATTGTTAGGTTGACAGTATCAATTAGTATTATATAACATGGAAACAAAAGCATATAATTACAACCATGCAACGAAGGGGCTAGGGGGTGTTGTGTCGTTGACAAAAGAGCAAGTCATGGCATACCTTCTTGCCCCAAATGATGAGCCAAGAGACATACGCTACAATGACAAAGAGACAGAACTGGAACGTAGTCTTGTCAACGGGTTCAAGTGCTGTTCTGCTGTGGCAGATAAAGCTGACAGAGAAGTCAAAGATAGTGGTTCGTATCCCTATAATAGCGTTGTGGCTAAAGCGATGGCCGATATACTGGGAGTTGACAAAGACGAACAAACATTGAGCAGACTGGAGCACATTGTTTATTGTTCGTCAAAGTACAGGAACAACATGGCCACTATTGACGGATATGAAAAAATGGTGGCTGATGGGTATATCCCTATCCAAGACATATTGCCAGAGCATGACCGTCAATGGGCGTTGCTCTCTGGCAAGTCAGAACATGACTGGCTGACAATCAAGAAAGACAATGCCAGAGTGCGACTGGTACACACAGCAGACGGCAGGATTGGATATCAAGAGCCAAGACAGCGCACAAGATACCAACGAACGGGGAGTGATTGTCAATACTTTGTCAAGTTGACAGTATAAATATAACATTGTATAATTATGGACTATCTTGTAAAGTATAGTGTCAAGTGGGAAACAGACGGCAAGAAAGTCAACCACCTACCGGAAATTGTTGACGTACCGCGAGAGATAGAAGTTGACGAAGTAGCGGAATGGTTGTCTAACAAATATGGCTGGCTGATTAGCTCACTTGCAAAGGTGGGCATGTGTAACGTACATGAACACTGTGACGGTTCGTGTGGTGACTTGGGGCACAATTAGTATAAAACTATAACTTGACACTATGAAAAAATATGATGTAACAATAACGCTCATCATTGAAGCGAAAGACAACGATGATGCGTACAACAGAATACACAACATGGTCACAGATATTGGCGCAAAGCTTTTCTCTATTGACGATGTGGTGGAGGTCAGAGAGGAACAGAAAGAGGGAGACTTGTCAAGAGGGGAGCAAGCCAGTGCTGGAACAGAGAGCTTGAAGGACTACTCGGATGATAACAGTAATGAGTGTGAGTTTTCTAATGGGTACAGGTGTGGCGATTGTCTACCGTGTGCCAGAGCAATTACGCTTGGGCAAGAGTAACATACAAAGTAATAATATAAAATAATACTATGCTAAAAATCTCAATAGAGGTAGAAGCTCCTAGCGATGGCGAAGCTCAAAATATCGTTGAGTATATCGCTCATCAAATAGGCCAAGGTTACACGTCTGGCGTAGGGTATGACGTAACCGGCGAGCCAGAAGAGGACGAAGAAGAATAGCACACAGAAAGCCGCTTGTCAATCAGGCGGTTTTCTGTTGCTTGACATATCTCTATTTTGTTCTCTGCTTGCTCTGACGTAATCCCCGAAAATCTGCACAACCAAAATCAGCTCAAAATTAGCCCACAGCAAACAAAAAAGCCCAAGAGGTAGGGTATGTCAACTTTTGAATAAAAGTCTCTCTACGGCCCATTTTGAGCGTCTGGGAGCACTTGGCTTACTGACTCGAAGGATATTTCAGATATTATACTAAAAAAGTGCAATCAAGCAGAGAACAGAGTTATCAACAAGAAAGGTTGACAGGGAAAAAGGGCAGTGTATGCTGGAATTATAACAAAACAACATGCGAAAAATAGAACAACTCAAAATAGAAGCCAGGACAGCCGCAGATTGGCGCGGTCACGAGCTTGGGAGATTCAAAAATGTCTACTCTGTGTCTGGTGGTGTCCTCTACGCGAATGCCGATTGTAAAAAGTGCAACCACGGTGTGACCATTAACCCAAGGCCAATGCCGAACGAGATAGATATCTGTGGTGAGGCAGTAGCGATAAATTGTAAATAAATCACAATGACACTACCCAAAAACCACGGTCTACTAGCAATCAAGAAGCTAAACAAAAAAGAGCTATACGATTTCTTGTGCCACTACGACATATATATACAGGACGCTAATGAAAAAGACCTTTATCACGAAGGATGGCGACCAGTGTGCATGGGTGAGTTCTACGACTGTGAGTATCAAGACATACTAGAGAACAACAAAGAAAAACCACCTGTCAACTGTAAAGAATGTTTTGGAGGCAGAGCCGCATGTTATGGCTGTGGAGGTCAAGACCCCAAGAAGATAAATAAATGTTACCAATGTAGCGATAGTGGGACTGTTGAATGTTACTACTGCAACGGTGCTGGTGTTATCAGCTAATCAGTTATCAACATACACTCTTGACAAGAAATACAATAGAATTATACTAATACTACATGGAAAAACTATTTTGGTATCAATTGCCACTAGAAGAAAGAACACTATTTCAAGAGTGGATGGGTTCAAATGTCCCTGGCCCAAATAGGGGGCCAATACCACTCGTAGAATGGGCTGTATTTGCCCACAAAGAACACCTACGAAAAGAGATAGAAAGAAAACTCAATAGCATAGCCGATAATGGTAGAGGCAATAATGAATTAAAGGACGCATACAGAGAGGGTGTATTAGACGCTGGGAGCGAAATTGAAGATATGTTGATTTAGTTATGTGAGGGTCGAACACATAACAACGTATTGTTAAAAATAATTACACAATTATGCCAGTAAAAAAGAAAGCAACGCCTCGCAGTGCTACGGCACGCAAGGCTCCACGGAGCGGTTCTCCAACAAAGACCGCAAAGAAAGCCGTGACGGAAAAGGGAACGAAGAAAGTTATGGTAGGCAGATTTGGTGAGGAGCCAACCTACTTGAAAGTTGGTCGCAGTGCTACGGTGAAAGATGTGTTGGAGCAAGCAGAGATGAAAGTCACTGCACGTGAGCGTGTATGGCTTAACGGTAGCCGTGCAAAACTCTCCGACAAGGTATCGGCCAATGATGCTGTAAGTGTCATTGCACCAAAGCAAGCCAGCTAAACTAACCCCATGAAAAGGAATACCCCAAACGACTTTGTGAAATGGTTAAACAATTGGAAACAGACCATCAAGGTCGAAGAGGGTATTCCTCTAGGGTTAGATGACCCCAAGAAAGTATGGGAATTGCTGTTCAATAATAAAAATCTGTCAACCATTCAGGTATATGAGGACACGCTACATGTGTTCACAAATCCCCTATCTGTTGACTATGAATACGAGTTTTGTAAGTATACACCTGCTACTGAAGAAAATGGATGGGAAGAAATATTGTTAAAAAGCAAAACACTTCATATGACAGGGAAAGTAGGCCCATATGTGTTGATGATACCGTCAACGTATCGTGATATTGACCGTATCAAATTAGGACACGTAGACAAGAAGGGAAAAACGATGAACACAAGAAGGCATGTGATACATCCACACTGGATGGGGGACGATGATGGATTCTGCTACGGCGATTTCGCACTTCCGCTACAAAAAGAATCTAAGAGAGGAAACTTTCCACAATTTATCAACTCGCTGGTAATGTTCGTGCAACAATCCATCGGGACAGAAGCAAACCAGGATGAGATAATGAACAATTTTATAAAGTATTATGGCAAAGAAATCCAAAAAGAAAAAATCTAAGAATAGAAAAGGATTTCTCGATAAGCTACTTAGGAGGGATGTTGTCTTGCCAGATATTAGACTGATTATCTCACAACTAGCTTATCAAAAGATGAGATATTTTACCAGAGAATGTCCAGTAGAAATCTCTGGATTTGGCAAAGTAGAAGAAGCAAAATCTGTGGATGGTATGACAACCTACAGAATTTCCGATATAGAAATTCTACCACAGAAAGCAAATGATATTCACGTGGACTTGGATATGGAAGGTATGGCCAAGTGGTTGACAGAGAAAATGCGTAAAGGGGAGGGTACGGAAGAATACCGTTTCTGGTGGCATTCCCACAATGATTTTCCTGCATTCTTCAGTGGGCCTGACTTACAAAGTATAGACAGAGATTTTCCTAACTATCCATTCCTTATTTCTTTGGTGATGAATAAGATGGGAGATATGACAGCACGATATGATGAATATGAGCCACGTAGCCACAATATTGTCAAACATATTGTGATAGAAGAAACACTTGATAAAAACATCTTAAACAAAGTGCGCCGTGCCATTAAAAAAAACGTTACAGTCGTAGAGAAAATGCCGATTAGTAGTAGCCCCATTAAGGCAAAGTACACCAATAGAGTTCAAGATGATATACCGTTTGTTGACCCCGATGAGGTACTTGATGAGGAATTTGTTGACCTAGGAAGGCTCGACCCCGATGAGGTGGGGACAAGGTGGCTAACATCAGAATGTGTGATGGAAGACCACCAGCTATGTCGCCTAACCCTTGTTGGTGGGCGAAAGTGTTCATGCGACTGCCACGAATTAGTAGGACAAGCATAACATGGAAACAACAAACATACAAGAGTTACCCACGTCAGCACGTTACCGCAGACAAATGCTGATGTTCAACCCAAGACGTGATGGTGCTAGCGTATCTATTATTGGGGTCGGGAATACTGGTTCTGCCGTAGCTATAAATCTGGCACGTCTAGGGATTAAGGATATAACGCTCTATGACTTCGATGATATTGAGCCACACAACTTGACAAGTCAACAATATGATGTTAATGACTTGGGCAAGCCAAAAGTAGAAGCGTTAGCCGAAAAGCTACGTGCCATCAACCCAGATATAGAAGTCAATGCCGTTATTCGTATCGTAACAGGAGCAGAAAACTTTGAGAATCAAGTTGTGTTGGTTGCTGTTGACACAATGGAGGGGCGCAGGGGAATTGCCAAGAAAATGATGGAGCAAGAAAAAAGCAAGCGTCCTAAACTTATCATTGATGGACGCATAGGTGGCAACCAGCTTGAAGTATACACGTGCGGAAGTGTTTCTGGCTGGAAGAAAACATTTGTTGATAATCCAGCAACAGACCCATGCGGCGGCAGATTTATCTGCTACGTGTCCTCTGTTGTCGGTGGGATAATCACGAATCAAATCAAGCGTTACGTGCGTAAGCAAAAGTTGAAGAAGTCAATCATGATGAGTATGGACACGTTTGAAGTAATAACTAATTATAATTGGTAACATGGATAATTTTTCCGCAGGTTATTTTGTTGGTATGTTGACAGTATTTGTTGTGGTGTGTTTGGTCGCTTTTGTAGTAAGTGTGAGCAAAACAGAGAGAAAAAAAGAGGGATATCGTGAATACAGAGATTACAGTAGGTGTCTCAAGAAAACAGGCAACGATAAGCTATTCTGCTACAAGCTTATCAACAGATAGACTTGACATCCATGAACAAGATATTAAAATACATACAGAGTAACTATCCTGTACAGAGAATGTTTCTTGAGAGCTACGTCAACTCTGATAGCTTCATGGATGACGTAGAGGAAATCGAGACAAGCGAAAGCGTTAACCAAGAACTAGCACAGGAAATTGCCATAGACAGAGAAGCAGATAACAGATATTAATTGCTTGCTTAATCTAATTTTAGGATTTTTGTTAAATGGATTTACTTAAAGAACTAGAAGATAAAAAACTATGAGTAAACTAATAATGATGAAAGGGCTACCTGCTTCCGGATTGACAAATAGATAGAATAATGCTACAATATTATCAATGGTTTAGGGAATAATGCTTGAATCATACAAAAATGTCAATAAAAGAGAGATAGTAATAGCCGAACTTGATAATGTTCGTCTAGTTAATGGCTACCATGACTACATGAACCTTGTCCGTTCTTTTAATTCTATCAAGAAAACCAACGATTTCGTTCAGGAAGATACAATGTGGTTAGAATACGTAGACCACGTAACAGAAGTTAGAGATACATTGCGTGAAGAAATCAAGAAGCGCAAGATAGTGATGAAAAATTACCTATGAACAAACACATTCTGCTTGGCGAATACGTTAATATGGTTATTGGTAGTCACGTTTATCTTCTAACCATACGTGGTGCTCCTGGCCTAGGAAAGACAACGCTCATTACAGAGAAACTAAGAGAAAAGAAGCTAGAGGAAAACAAGGACTATGTTATTCTGTCTGGTCATGTTACCCCACCAAGGTTGTTTGCTCTCTTTTGGAAGTCAAAGATAATGACTGGCCCCAAATTATTTGTCTTCGATGATGTAGATAGCATCATGTCAAATAAGACATCCCTTGCGTTACTTAAGGCTTCACTGTCAGAAACAAACGGCAAACGCATAATAACCTACGAAACAGCCAAGAACACCGATGACCCACTCGTCCCAAGTTCGTTTGAGTTTGAGGGCAGGGTCATCATCATGGTCAACAATATGAAGCAAGAGAGAGCCGTAGGACAATCTTTGCTCGATAGGGGTATCTTCTATGACATGACTCTTAATCCTGAAGAACTATCTGAATACGTTGAGCAGATACTAGAGAAGATAAACGTTGACATCACCAAGGAAGAAAAAGAGGCAGTATGGGATAAGATAAAGAGATTTACTGACAGACCTGGCTTCTCGTTGCGTACTGTGGAACGTGCATTAAAATTCTATCGTTACAACAGAACTAATTGGTACGAGCTGTGGCTACCATTGATAAAAAAACAATAACAAAGCTGACTTATCAACAGAATAGGTTGACAAAAAATACTAAATATAATACACTTAAACTATGAAAATTAAAGTAGGAGATATAATCAATTATACGAATGACGGCGACCAACTAAGAATAAAGATACTGGAAATCTTTGAACAGCACGGGGAATATGGCCTAGGAACCAAAGTCAAATTTAGGAAATATGAAAAGATGTTCTGGTTCCATATCCCGATGTATACAACCGTATATGATTCTGATATGTTAGCTCATCTCTTTTCTGAATCAGAGTGGTACAAGAACAGAAAACAGATAGACTCAGCAGAGATATAATGGAAAACCAAAAGACAATTTTAAAGGTTTGAACTTGACCCAGACACATGGTATAATGAAAATATGAGAGATAAAAAAGGGAGATTCAAAAAAGGGAATATAGAACCAAAGAGAAATAGATTTCCAAAAGGCAATAAATTTGGAGTCAAACATGGCCTCCACGGACACCCTGTATACAGGTTATGGAGAAGAATCATAAATAGATGTGAAAATACAAATTATCATGGATATCACAGATACGGTGGCAGAGGTATTAGTGTGTGTGGAGAATGGAGGAATGACTTTACAAACTTTTATGATTGGGCAAAGGATAAGTTGAATCCATCATTACAGATAGACAGAATAGATAACGATGGGAACTACTCACCAAAGAATTGTAGATTTGTTGATGCTAAGACGAATATGCATAATCAGCCAAGAACGGTATATGTAGAAATAAAGGGGGAAAGACTGTCCACACATGAAGCATCACAAAAATATCAAATAGTCAGTTCTCTACGTATTTTAAGAAGAATAAAAAGTGGGTGGTCCGATGAGGATGCTGTGTTAATGCCAAAAAATAGAATCAGAAACTATGGAAAAGCCAGAAATTAGGAAAAAATATATACTACGCTGTATTGTAGGTAGCCAGGCCCACGGTTTGGCTACACCTGAAAGTGATACAGATTATCGTGGAGTATTCGCTGTACCCACCACAGAGATACTAAAGGTCAACGCTAAGATAAAGAGCACAAATTGGGTTGAAGGGAAAGAGGATAATACTTCGTGGGAAATTGGGCACTTCCTCAACATGGCTGTCCACTGTAACCCTACTATCCTCGAAGTATTTGCCGCACCTGTAGTGGAGATAGATAAGTGGGGAGAAATGTTACGTGACATTTTCCCATCAGTATGGAACTCCAAAGGTGTTATGGACGCATTCTGCGGCTATGGATTGAACCAGCGCAAAAAGATGCTAGAGGACAAGGACAGGAGAGCGAATAAGTATGCTGTAGCCTATCTCCGCGTCTTGGCGCAAGCAGAGCACCTGTTGCTGACAGGAGAGATGATGGTTAATTTCGGAGGCCATGAAGTATTTGAAACCCTTAAGTCTTGGAGATTTGCAGGAGACAACCTTGACTTTGGAGAGGTGGTCAATGTTACGAAGGAATGGGAAGAAAATGTATGTAGGGCATTTGAGCAATGCAAACAAGTTCCTGATGTAGACAAGGTTAACGAATTCTTACTAAGGTATAGAAAGTACGACTGGTATAGAGAATAGATACACTTGGTTGGTTCTTTGAACAGTCGGAGTGTCAAATCGGAGTAATTACCGAGGGACTTGTGGAATTGACCACGGATGACTCAGCCATGGGACACACTGGAACAAAACCGCAACGTATGGCGGCGGTGGGCGAGAGAGGCAGCGTTCATGACGTGAGGGTATCGCAAACAGAACGTGTCCATAGGAGACAGTAACTAGCAAAACTAGCATCTGTCGCACTTGCACACTCCGAGTGTTCAGGGAATCAACAAAGCAAAAACCCCCAATCAAGGGGGTTTTTGCTACAATAGTGTACTCGCAGTATCTAAATAGGCGCAATCAACAATAGCCCAGTTGCTATTAGTACAATTACCCATTCAGTTAAGTTCCATTTTTTCATACTATAGACTTATCTTTAGTTTGATTTCCCCAAGATGAGAATAAATCTGACCTCTTTGATTCCTATTCTTTCAATTATCACAAAACCCTGATTCAGTGCATTTTCCAACACTTCAATATCAGAATCATTTTGTGATATTCGTAGAACTTTGTATTCCGCGTATCCCGTATTTCTCATATTCTTATTTTTATTTGCACAAACCCCGCTTCTTAAGGCGGGGTTATATGCTTTTAATCTTTAGTTCGCGAACCTAGCTGACTTCATAGGAAGACTGTCAATGGTATCCGCTACACTAGTAATGGTAGCCCATTTGTCCTCACTATCTTTAGCCTGCCAAACAAGTGAACCATCGTCCTTCAACTCTACGCTGAACCGAGAACCTTCGTCACCGAAGTTATCAAAGTCAACAGTAAGGACAAATTCTTCTGAACCACCCTTTGTGATTTCGACATCTTCAAGTAGTTCAAGAGAAAGAGTTGTATCTCCGTTCTCTATTGTACCTTCAGCAACAACATCGCCATTTAGCTCAATCGTGTAGTCTGCCGTAGCATATACTGCATCGGTTGCTAGGACTGCTAGGATTGGGGCAACTGCTGGAATAGCAGGTGTAACCTCTACGCGAACCTTAGCTGTATACACATAATGTGCATTGACATTACCGATTTTCTTAATCCAAGCGTGACAAGCATGCCCCCTATCAATAGGCGTTGGATTTACCGTATAACCTTCGGGACATACAGCCTCATAGACCGCAGGAACCTCTGGTACACCGGCTACCTCTAGAGAACCAAGAGTCGCAGGCGTGATAAGCCTCAAGCCACGCTGGTACATGTCAAATGTTAGCCATGAACCACTCACTAGCCTTACATCGCCATCAACTGCCTTCATCGAGAATCTGAGAACTTCAGTCTCAAATCCGTCAAATAGGTCTTCGCTAATACCTAGGTCGTCTGACCTCTCAATTGTCAGATAAGCTGGGACAACATATATGTCCTCGCCAGTGTATCCGTCTACTGAAACGTCTTCGTTAGAACCAACGCCAGTTGCCTCAACACGCACTAGTTCAGGAGTGAATAAAGCTGAAACGGCTTCGTCTTGGTCTTGCAAGTCAACCATAACACTAAGGTCAAGGTCGTTTGCAAAGTGTTTATCGAGTTCGAATACTACTTCTGTTCCATCAACATCCTGTGAATCTAACAATGTAGAGCCAGCGTACAGGCGTGCACGCTTCACAACATCTTCGTTTAATCCTCCGACAACAACCTTTGTTAGGTCGAATGCTTCGTCCTCTGGTTCAAGCGTGAACTCAAGAATAGTTTTATCCTCATCACCCCATACGAGAATCTGTGGCAACAGGTCGTCGTGTGAAATATCAAGATTCCCATTCTTCTCAAGGTTCACGTAATCATTCTCATCGAATTTAGCATCGTCAAATTTTATCTCTACACCATAGCCATAATCTTGACCGACGGCATAGATAACACAATCGTTGTCAATACCTAGCTGTACCCTATCTCCGCCATCCCCATCAACGTCTGCCAAAACAGAGAATGTCTCTGTTCTGTCTTCCTTAACAAGGATGTTCAAGTTGTAGAAGTAGATGTAGTCACCACTAACCGTACCATAGTGAATTACATCGTCAACTTCTAAACGAACATTGCTCAAGTCAACATCGCCATAATTCCTGAAGGAAAGTGTCTGCAAAAGGACATCTTCGTCTGCTGATGCAGATGCTCTAAATTTAGCAACCTCTACATTCTGTTGATTGGCAACGATAGGGTCGATACTGCCGTGCTTAGACAATTCTAGTGTACCTGATTCAACGCTTGCGAATGTGAAGGTACCGCTTTTCAATGCAAAGTCGTCATTGAATAGCTCAACTTGAGCAATCTTGCCTACCTCTACTCCGTTAAAGTCAACTACCACGCTCAAATTAGAGCCTGTTGGTAAGTTGTTGAATGTCAAAACGGTGTCTGAGTTGTTGAAGGTTTCGGGGTCATCAACACGCTTCCCATCAATGTATAAGAATACATTGCCAAAATCATCGTGGCTGTTAAACCCTACACGACGTAGCTTCACCGAATCAACAGCCTGTGACACATCAACGCTCAGAATCTTAAATCCTTTTGCGTTATTGGTCAAAGTAGTTGAAGCTGGGTTATCGCTAGCATAGGTTGCCACAAGGTTTGCTGATGGGGGAGTTATCTCTCCACGAGCATAGTCGGGAACCTCACTAAGTGACGTGTAGGAACTTCCTGTACCATACATTTCCATTTCTGCGTTATTGATACAGAAGACCTTTTTGAAGAAGTCAACATCTTCAGCTACAACTTCGGCACCAGACATATCAATCCAGTGTAAGTTAGCTACGTCTTCTCCTACAACCTCAAGGCCATACACCTCTTCATCATTCATCTCACAATTACGGAAAAGACCGCTTGTGATGAACGCATCTCTAGTTGCTGGAGACACTTCTTTGACGTTATCAAAGCCAAGGTGTCCATACAACAAGAAAATCGCTGGGTTAACAAACAAGCGTTTGAACCCGTTTTCGTTTACAACAAACACATCCCAATCATTTTCTGCTCTTATGGTGTCTCCTTCAAACAAGTTGAAATCTGATGGAGAAACAGCAGAAACACCTACTGGCAATAGAAGTAACCCAGCAAAAAATCCTACCAGTATATTTTTTAATTTATTTTTATTCATTTTTTATATTATTATTATTACAAATTGTTCTCGTAACTTATCGACCACAAGCAACAAATCGTCTATGTTACATTATACAGCAAATACTTTTATTCTTCAATTATTTTTTATCCATTTTGGCATTATGTATTTTTCTGCTATCTCAACGAATTCATCATATGTAAAAGTTCCTCCTTTCGCTATATTGCATCTATTGCAGGACAAACAAATATTATCCATACTATACGGCATATTGTTATTCATTCTATCTATCGTGAATCTAATTATTTGTTTTGACTTCTTGCATAGAGTATCAATTTTTGCTAACAAAGATTCTGGTATTTTACAATATGAACATATCTTTTTTTTATCCATGTACCAAGCATAAAATTCTGTACTGTCAATTCTAATATCAGAATCAAATTTATGCCTGTTTTTAAAGTTCATTGACCTAACTCTGTCCTTGAAATTCATAGATTATCTAATCATTCTAGCATACTGGGTTTTCGTTGTCAAGTGCAAATGTGGACAACTTGTGGAAAATGTTCATAACTTCTTGGGATACTCAATTGAGCACAAATTACTCTCGCATCCATTCCCCCCACCGCTGGTCTTATCGTCTTTTTCATAAGAGCCGAGTTGTGAAAAATCAATGATTGGAAATTCTTTCTCTAACTTTTTAAACGTCTTAGCATCGACCTCTTCATTGGGTGCAAGTTGGTATACGTGGTCATCATCTTCCTTCGGAAGGAACGACAGGCCACTCACAATCTCCCAGTTATCCCATAGCCAATTGGCTACAGCTATCCATTCTTCCTTGCTAATATACACGGTCATGCTCACTGTGTGTTCTACATAGTTTATCTTAAGCATCTTCCAGTGTTCAAGCTGGTCTATGGCTGTTATGTCATGTCTGGTGATAGTGTCCTCATGTGCGGATAGCGGGAACTCTAATACCCAAGTCGTAGCATCCTCGACAGATTGACCGTTTTCTGGGTGACGTGGGACATTCTGTACTTTCAATAGTTCAAAAAGAGGGTCAGTAGCCGCAATACGCACCCTACGAATCTGATACCTTGCGTAACGTGGATGTGCGCCATTGGAACAGCCAAGCATCTGCGAACCTGTGCCTTCTGGTTTTATACAGGTAACAGCTGTTGACGGGTTAATCTCCATCTTCTTCGCATAGGTGAGGTTGACCCATATGGCACGTTCCCTAAGTTCCTTAAGCATCTTAGGATTCCTTACTAGGGCACAGTCATATTGGCCATTCAAAGATACACCAAGTAATCTTTCTTCTTCACAATTGTTCTTCCAACGCTTGGTTAGATAGGAGAAATTAGTGAGGGTAGCCTGATATGTGCCCAGTATAACAGCTACTTTCATTTTGTCAAGTAGCGTTGTCCTGGTGTCATCTGGGCGACATACGATAGACGTAAGGTTGCACATTTGACAAGAACGTAGTATTATTTCACTGCAAGGGTTAACCCCTACAGCTTGTAAATCATACTCGTCAAAGTGTTCGCGTCTACGCTCAGTCATCATCTGTATAACCCCATGACGATTAAAGATACCACGCTCACCTGTGCCAGACTCCATCAATGATAACCATTCTTTTATAAACTCAGCCTGAGTAGGTTTGGCCAAATAGACAGCAGAATTGTTAGCCATGACACGATTGCCATGCTCTATATAAAAGTTACCCTTCTTACTGTTCCTCATCTCAGAATCGTGGAGGTCAGACAAAGAGATTGCTGATGAACGCCTAGTCCCTCCAGCGACAACAACCTCTGCAATTTTGGTACAGATGTCATGTGTCTCAATTGGTCTTAGTTTTCTACCCTGTGCACCTAGGATAATATTACGAGTAAAGATAAGCAACTGACGCAATGGTTCTGGCCCAGAGGCTCTACCCCCGAAGGTCTTAAGTCTTGAGCCAATAGGACGAATCTTTTCATAAGAAAAGTCAATATCCCTCCCATCGTACCATGTCTTGATACCCTCATGGAGAGCATCTGCCCAACCTTCCCTACTGTCTAAGATGACGTAGGTGGGGAGCTTGTGTCCTGTCTGGTGCTCAATGACTGGTAATTGGTCAACGAACTGTCTTTCAACACTAAAACCAACTCCTGCCCCTGATGTCAAGAGGAAGAGAATTTCTCTGAATCTCTTCAGATTATCAACAACTGTGTATGTGCAATTCCCAGTCACTATGCCTTCTTCCATTGCGAAACTATGGGCTTGTCTTACTGTTGCACAATAAACTGGCTCTATCTCTCCCTCTTTTGCTACCTCTTTGATATTCCAGCGTGTGTATCTGTTTTCTTTTGTGTGTTCCACAAACTTGGATTTGTGTTCGTCTTTTAAGAGGTCATCCTTCGTCACAGACATGTGATGGAGATAAACCCTAAACAAAGATTCTTTTCTTCGTCCGTAATTCGTTTCTTCTGGTAGCTTGTTAACGTGATTAGTTGGCATACCAACAATACCAGAGTTTTGTTCTAGCCAACGTACTCCCTTCTCATTTGTGTATACAACGGTCTGTCCAGCATCACTGGTTGACCCATCAGCAGCAATCCATCCTCTTATAAACCCTAGAAGATACTCGCTACTCACGAGTTCAACATCTGGCAATTCCTTTAAATTGTTTTCCTTTGCCCACTTGTCGTAAAGATATACAACCGTATCTCCATCGTATGACGGTGGTTTGCTTTTTGGATAATTGTCAAAATACTCCACAAACTGGTTAGAGTCTCCACACAATCTGATAACGTGTCCAGATTTTTTCCCGTTTCTATATGTCGTTGTCCCATCACCGTAGATAAGTCCATGCCTAACGCCACGAATGTACCATTCTTTGTCCACGATAATTGGCCTTGAAGCGAATGAAATCGGAATACTGTCTTCTCTCGTTAGCTCTTTGGTCTTTTTCCTGCTGCCATCAGATAAAACCCATTCGTGGTCTGCTGTAGCCCTTAGTGTCTTATATCTTTTGCCCTTGTTTATTACTATGTCAAACAATTTCTGCTCTCCAAAGTAATTTATCTGTGCATTATGCCATTGACCGTCATGGCCAACAACATCTACATAAGTGCCAACTAGTTCATCTAGTCTAAATAACCCGTTTCTGGTCTGGATTTTTGTGTCTCCACTAAGACAATTATAAGCGGCTGCGTTATTTTTGCGGACAGCATCACCAGAAGCCCAGAGTAAGCGCATGGAAGGCATAACCTTTTGTTCTAGGATATGTTGTTTGACTTCTTTATAATCACCTATAGAGAGTTTGTCACCAAGACTCTCTTTCATGAAGCCCATGAATCTATCTATAACTTCTGTCCATAGTTCACGTCTCCCAAGGTCTTCTCTGAACCTCGAATACGTCCTTAGAAAGATAAAATATCTATAGAATGAACCATTAAAGTAAGTATCTATTTCGTGTTGTATTTGTTCTTTATTTGCTATCATTGCTTGCTCAGTCTTATTTTTGATACTTTGCATTACTTATTCCCTTGATACTCTTATGTATTGATTATAATGACCTGCTTTATTATATTCTCTGGGTTCCCAAATAAGGTTTATGTTTTTCTTTTGAAGCAAGAGTTTCCCCTCATGTTTTAGTCCTGTTAAGTCTTTTCTTTTTGCTTTCTTACCAAAAGGATTTTTTATCCATAAGATAATTATTTTTGAATCAATAGAAACAGTATCTCCTTCTTCGGCTATACGAAGTGCTTCTAAACATCCACGAAGTTCTCCTTCATTGTTGGTAAAATTAACTTTGTTTATATTTTCTAACTTTATTAGGTTAGAATTTTCATCAACAACGGAATATCCACCACCTAACGGTGATGGATTACTATCTAGGGTAAACCCGTCTGAGTAATATTTCATGGTCGTGGGAATGATTCTTGTGATGAGGACTTTTTACATAAAAAATATGTAATTAAAACACAGCACAAATTGTGTATGACCCATGCTTTTTATTTTGATTCTTGTGCCGATGTTGTAACAGTGCGGCTCTGTAGTGCCTATACGTTGAGTAATGAGTGAATTGTGACCCTCATTGTTTGGATGTCATGGGACAGAGCCAGTTCAACGGCATTTTACCAAGAGCTACACAGCCTACGTCGCAAACGCCTCGCTGCTGCTCTTGCCAATTCGTCATGGAGAAGCTATAGGATAGCCGACCTCTCCACTTAGTAGGTTGCAAAGTCCTCAAGCAGAGCCTACTTTTACCATCAGTGTGCTGACAGCTCTTCTAGTATATCATGCTGTCCATTTGTTTGTCAAGAGCAACTGTTGATAACTTTTTCCTAGTTATCAACAGTATCTATTGACAGATAAAACCCTATAATATATGATGATACTATAATAGAATCATGAATATAGACCATCTACAAGAAATGTCCGACAGAGAATTGAAAGAGTTAGTAGCTACTCACAATTGCAATCCCGAAGAAGGATGTTTCATTTGTACAGAAATGGCTGTAAGGTTCGATGATGAGGACTACGCACGCGGAGATGCTTTAGTTGAAAGTGAACAAATATGAAAAACCCACCAGCATTTCCAAACCAACTGTATCCTCGTGGAGACGAGCTTACAGACGGCATGACCCTCCTAGACTACTTTGCAGGACAGGCATTGATTGACATAAGGATACGGACACACATAGCAAGAGCAGAGGGGCGTGCGGTCTTCGAGGAAAGCCCAAAAGATAAGGCAACAGAGGCATACCTTCAAGCCCAAGCCATGATGGAAGAACGAGAAAAACTAACTAAATAACTATGGGTAAAAATGAATAATGAACGACCCACTCTTCTACCTCGCATTGCTCTCCCTAGCCTTTCTATATCTAGCGTGGCGACTTATTAACTAAACTTATGAAAGAAGAACAAAAAGGATTTACACCAAGAAAACCATGGTCGCCCTGCGTGGGAGAGGATTGTACGCACCCATCTCATAAATGCCCATTTTGCCCTATGTTCAGAGAGAAGGGGCCAGATATTATTGTCATTACGCCACTAAACCCAGTCGTGTTTGGCCATAAGCTCGTGATTCCAAGGGAACACACCGAGGATTTTACGGAACAGCCATCACTGACAGGCGTGGTAATGGAAAGAGCGGCAGAGGAGGCTCGTATGACTGGTGGACAATTTAATCTCATAACATCGAAAGGGCCAGATGCTACACAGACCGTATTCCATTTACACGTCCACCTTGTGCCACGGATAGTGAGCGATGGATTAAAACTTCCGTGGACGGGACAAATTAACTAACTAACTCACAGGGGGACGGTTCGCCAATAACGGCATGTAAAAGAATGAGCCGTTCCCCTAACTTTTAACTGACATGAACAAAACAATTATTACAATTACGGCCTGTATCCTTAGTCTCCTAGTTGTAGGAACCGCAATGGCACGATGGCATCGGAAGCCAAAAACAATAGAGCGTATTGTTGAGGTTGAAATTAATGACACATACTACGAGGGCGTAGAAATAAATGGTGACTGTGCGCTCGTAAATCCGCCATGCTTTCAGGATTTTCAGCATAAGGTTATCCGTATGGAATGGTAGCGTATTCAATGTAATAAATGACTATGAAGCTACCCAACAAAATTCGCCTGACGAAAGACGTGCTCGGTGTTCGGGCAGGGACGGTAATGATTCGACACGACAATGCGTGGGGTCTGCTAGATAGCGATGAACTAATAACGTGGCACGGGTACATTCCAAGCGATAGGGATATCGAGCTTATTATCTCTGCTGGAGCCGCCGAACCCGTCAAAGAAGTCTCCCCAGAGATTAAGGAGTTTGTGGAGAGGACAGTAAGGGAAATAAAAGAAGCAGCGAATGTTCACCCTAATACTGATGGTGCGAGCGGACTGTTGGGAGCAATATCAATTCTTATGAAAGAAGCAGGACTAACCCCCTAACCCTATGAAACAAATATATACAGAGAAAGCAGAGGCGTGGTTAAAAACACAAGAGCCAGTAACTTACGAGTGTAGTCATGTTATGGCCTTCGCCGCACACCTAGACCAAGAACAGGAGTGTGAGGAAAGTCCTGGCGCATGTCTAAAAGGATTCGGAGATAGACAGGTCTGTGAGTTTGAAAAGGGTCACGAGGGAGCATGTGATGACGGGGCTATATTTTCCAAGCCCACCCCCAAAGAGCAGGAGTGTGTCTGCGGTGAACCACACGCATCAGACATGATTGTACATCGCACAGATGGGCCATGTTATGCCAAGCCCACCCCTAGCGACAAGGCAGAAAAGTTTATCAAGAACCACC
>SDBT01004952.1_pt1 | contig 22472 bp, 18 predicted proteins | sample 2277101 | NCBI WGS metagenome assembly SDBT01 (sample SAMN10404973, study PRJNA504765) | marine sediment metagenome | isolation source: marine sediment core GS10_PC15, 103 cmbsf | place: Arctic Ocean: Southern Knipovich Ridge | collected 2010 | reverse complement strand
GTGCCCAGGAAGGCGTGGTAGAACACGCGGGCGCTCATCCGCCAGTTCGTGCTCACGTTGGCCAGGGGGCTGGTGCCCTCGACCGAGAGCCGCCCCAGAAGGTCCAGCCCGACGAGAATGGGCCAGATCCAGCAGACCAGGAAGACGTATCCCCCGATCCGGTGCAGCCGGAGGACCAACTTCTTGTGGGAGGCGTTCTTGCGCCCGAAGACGTACATGGCCGTCCAGAACTCGAACAGCGCCAGAGCCGCCAGGCAGGCGGTCACGTAGGTTTTCGTGACGACACTCGCGCCCGTGATCGCGTCCATGAATTCTCTCCCGGTTGTCCGCCCAAGAGCATGCGTCCGTTTGTCGGGCTCGTCAAGGCGTTGTCGGGTCGTGCGGCCGGGGGCGGTGTGCACGACGACCGGCGCGGGGCCAGGCCCGTATCAAGATCAGCGCGGCGGTCAGCGCTACGGCGGCGCCGGCTGCGATCGTGGCAGCGGCCCCGCCGCTCGGCGCGTCCGGCTGGGCGGCGGCCGTCAGCGCCCTTGCCAGGGCCGCGATCGGGTTCCACGCGGCCGTGACGTCCACCATCGGCCTGACACGCTGCGGGACGGGCAGCAGGCCGGAGACGAAGGCGATCAGCCCGACCGCCAGCGCTCCCAGCAGATGCACCTCGGGGTTGCTCCGCATGACCCCGGCTAGCAGCATGCCCAGCAGATTCAGCAGCATCACGGCCGCGCACAGCAGCCCGGCCACGAGCAGCGCCGACGCCGCCGACAGTCCGCCGTGAGCGTTGACGAGCAGGTAGAGCCCCAGCACGCTCGCCGCCTGGATCAGGTCGACGGCGGCCCCGGCCAGCAGCAAGTCCAGCATGACGACCCACCGTCGCAGCGGCAGCAGGCGCAGCCGCTCCATTTGGCCTTCGCTGCGTCGCCGGACGATGCCCACGGCCGCTCCGAAGAAGGTCAGGAACAGCAGCAGCATCACCAGCCCGGCTACCTTGGCTTGGGCGGGCATCGCCAGGGCCGGGGCTCCCTCGCCGCCGTCCGAGGCGACGATCAACACAAACGGCAGCGACAGCAGCAGCGGCAGAGCCAGCCGCATCACCAACGTCCGGCGGTCGGCCAGGGTCGAGGCCATCTCGAGTTGGAAGACGTTCGCAACCGTCACGGGCGGCCTCCTCGCGGAGGGCCGGCCGCGTCGATGGTCTTGCCGGTCCTCAGCAGGAACGCGTCGCGCAGCGTGCTGTGGCGGACGTCCACGGCTCGCAGCTCCGCGCCCGTCGAGACGATCCACTGAATCAGCCCGCCCACCAGTTCCCGGTCGTCGTCCAGGACGGCCGTGACCTCGTGGTCGTCCTGTCGAAAGGCTCGGACGCCTGCCAACGGAGGGGCGGGCAGGTCGGCCGGCCCGCGGAGGCGCACGCGCACCTCGCGTGTCGGCGCCAGCTCCGCCAGCAGTTGCTCGGTGGTGCCCTCGGCGACGATCCGGCCATCGTCCATGAACGCCACGCGCGTGGCCACGTCGGCGCAGAAGTCCGGGTCGTTGCTCGCCAGCCAGGTGGTTCGCCCGGCCTCGCTTCGGCGGCGGATCAGCCGTGCCAGGCGCGAAAGGAAGTGGGCATCCACCCCGGCGGTCGGCTCGTCGAGCACGAGCAGCTCGGGCTCATGGCAGAGGGCCTCGACGATGCTGAGCTTGCGGCGCATGCCGAACGAGTAGGTCGCGACCGGGTCGTCGGCGCGGTCGGCCAGGTCGGCGATGCGGAGCAGCTCGGTCAGGCTGGCGGCGACCTCTGGGGCGGACATGCCGTAGCTGCGAGCGACGAAGGCGGCGTTCTGACGGCCGGTGAGGGCGGGCCAGTGGACGGACCGGTCCAGGGCCGCGCCGCATCGACGCAGGTGCGAGCGGTCTCCGGCGTCGAGCCGGCAGCCGAGCACCGTCAGGCGTCCGGCGGCGGGGCGGGCCAGGGCGACCAGCAGACGCGTCAGCGTTGTCTTGCCGCTGCCGTTGCGTCCAAGCAGGGCGTAGGTTTCGCCCCGCGGGATCGACAGGGAGACACCACAGACCCCTCGGCTCGGGGCGAACTGGCGAACCAGATCGTGTGCCTCAATGACTGTCGTCGGTTCCATCGGGTGTCTCGCGGGCGGCGCCATCGAAGTGAAGCAGGGTTTCGGCCGTAACCTCAACCGGTCCGGGCGGGTCCGTGCGGACTATCTCATACACGACCACACGCTGTCCGACCTGGCAGATCGTGCCAACCAATCGGCTGCGCGCGATGTGGCGGTGGAAGGGCGGGGCCAGGGATCGGAGCTTTCGCAGCGTCACCTCGCGGGCGAGGGGCGCTTGGCCGCGGGACGATTCAGGAGGGGCCTGCGTCATCGTGCCTCCCTTCTGCCGGCCCCATGCCGAACTGCCGGCGGACCTGCTCGAATATCTCCGCGGTCACGCGCCGGGCCCCGGCGGCCCGGGCGGCCTGCTCGACGGCCCGCCGCGCCATCGGCCGGACGAACGCCGGCGCCCGCTCCAGCTGCCGCAGGGCGTCGGCGTCCCAGGGAATCTCCTTCTCCGGCGGGCCCTCGGTTGCGGCTGATGCGGCGGGTGCGGGCGCGGCCTTCCCGGCCGGCCGGTCCTGCGCCGATGCCGTCACCAGCACCCCGCACGGGCATAGCCGGGCGACGGCTTCGGCGTTCGAGCCAAGCTCGGATATTTCCTGGCGATGGTGGCCGAACCGGCCCACCACGACCAGATCGGCCTTGCCGCCGGTGGCCCGTTCGACCAGCGCCCGGCAGGCCTTGCCCTCCAGCAAACAGGTCGTCGCCTCGACGCCCGTCGCGGCGGCGCGTCGGCGTGCATCGGCCAGAAAGCCGTTGTAAAGCTTGGCCAGCCCGTCGTTGATGAGTGTCTCGTGCAGGCCTTCCTGTGCGGCCAGGCCCACCTGCTGCCGCGTCTCGGCCGATAAGGACTTGGCCATGGTGCGGAAGACATCGGTGTGGAACTGCCCGTCGTAGGCGGCGGCCAGTTCGAGATCCTTGCCGAGGGCCCGTGCCCATGCGGCGGCCCGTTCGGCGGCGGCAAGGGCTTCCTCGCTGCCGTCGACCCCGGCGAGGATGGCGCCGCAGCCCAGCGGGCTGCGGACAAGCAGGACGTCGCATCGGGCGTGCCGCAGGACCCGCAGGGCGGTGCTGCCAAGGGGGTCGTTGTCGCCGGCGCCCAGGCCGGAGGCGCCCAGCACGATAAGCCCGGCCGGCAACTCCTCGGTGAGTTGGAGCAGCTTGACGTAGTTGCGCCCGCTGACGACTGCCTGGCGGGCCGTTACGCCCTGGCGGCTTGCGGCGGTGGTTACGTCATCCACGTACCCCTTGGACAGGACCCGGAAACCCTCTTCGATCAGCGAGCCGTGCAGCGAGCGCAGCCGCTTCCTGGAGGGGCCCCGCTGATACTCAGCGGGCAGCCCCGGTTCCATGTCGACGAAGCGGCGGGAATGAAGTTCGGCGCTGTAGACGTGGCAGGCGACCAGCTCGGAGCCGAGCGCCCGCGCCAAGGCCACGGCGATCTCGCCGCCCGCCCGCGAGCACTCCGATCCATCCAGCGCCGTCAGAATCGTCTGGTACATCCTGACCTGCCGAACCGCGGGAAGAAATGTCCAGTCTTCCGCCGCCGCGTCCGACCGGGCCCGCAACCCGCGCTTTGGGGGCGTGCGGCGGCGCGATGGCAGTGTACGTGCCCGGCGGCTCGGCAACAAGGCCTCCGCGGGCCGCACGCTGCCGGCGTGTCAGTGGTTCCTCAACGCGGCTCCCCCGACGCGCGTTTCGGAGGCCTCGTCCAGCGTGGTGGTGATGCGGAAGCCCACGTATCCGGCCTCCGTTGGATTGGCCGGATCCGGGGTGGTCGACCAAGCGCTCACGTTGACCGCCCACACCTCGAGCGGGAACAACTCGCTGCCCCGCAGGGGGCGGGTGACGGTGTCGAAGTCCGTGCCTTCGATGCTCCAAGACGAGTCTTCGCCCTCGGTCAGGTCGGCCGGCGCCTTGTAGGCGTGCAGTTCGCCCGTGTCCGAATCAAACTCGATGCGGCGCAGTTCCGAGAGATTGACCAGGTCGTTGGCGCGGGTATCGGCGATCCAGAGCACCAGGTAGTCGTTTCCCTTGGCCAATACCGTTCGCGCCGACCGCAGGGCGGTATCGAGGCGCAGACAGGAGGTCTCATTGTGCACGAGCAGGTCGCGGAGTTCATTCTGGCTGGCGGTCCCGTAGCTGGCAGCGAAGATCATGACCGCCACGGCCGCACCGATTATGCCGGTGATGGCCAGGGTCAGCATCAGTTCCACGAGCGTGAACGCCGTGCTGCCCGTACGGCGGGCTCGTCGGGCGGAGGCCCTCTTCGATCGAATTCGCATGTCAGGTTCCCTTTCGGTCTGGGCGGACGAATGGCGCGCGGCCGCTGGTATCGGTCTACTCGGGGATGAACCGCGTCAACGTCCAACTTTGTCCCTGGTCGTCGGTGACGGTCACGGTGACGTTTAGCCCGAGGATCGCTGCAGCCACGCCGGGGACGTCCCGGCTTTCGTACTGGGCCGAGACCGTGCGCGTGAACAGCTGGTAGTCTTCGCCGTAGGCGTTGCCGGCCGCGTCGGTCACTTCGCCCGGCGCCTCATAGTAGTTATGGAAGTCGTCGGCGTTATCAAACGCGTCCACCCCGCTCTCGCCGGGCTCGGGTCCCGGGCTCGACTCACCGTCCGGGTCAACGTACGGCATGGCCACGATGCTCTCCACCAGTTCCTCGGCCAGACTCATCGCTCGCTGGGCGCGGATGGCGTCGTACATGCGCGACTGACCCGATACGATGGCCGTGGAGACCGCAATGGAGACGACCGTGAGGATCGCAGCCGCCAGCAGCGCCTCCATCAGCGTGAATCCCTTTTGGCAATCCTGTTGTCTCATCGCTGTATCTCCTTGCGGGGAGTTGCCTCCCGTTCGTTGGCCTCCTGCCGGGGCGCCTATTTCATTGCACTGGACAGCCTGAACACCGGCAGGATGATGCTCATGGCGATGAATCCGACGATCGCGCCCATGACGATGATCATGATCGGTTCGATGGCGGCCGTGACGGCCTTGATGGCTCGCTGCAACTGCCGGGAGTAGAACGTGGCGACGTTGTTGAGCACCTCCCCGAGCGTGCCGGAGTCCTCCCCGGCCGAGATCATCTGGACGACCGCGCTGGGGAGCAGGGGGGTTCCCCGGAGCGACTGGGCGATTTTCCGGCCCTCGCGGACGTCGTCGTGCACGGATTGCCACATCTTCCTGTGGAGCGAATTGGGGCAGATATCGGCCGTGATGTTCAGCGTGTCCAGCATGGGAGCGCCGGCGCGAACCAACTCGCCCATGGCGTAGAGGCTCTGGGTGATGTACAGCGCCCGGAGCATGCGCTTGAGGATGGGCAGCCGCATTTTCAACTGGTCCCATCGCGGCCGGCCCCACGACGTCCGGATGACGTAGCGCAACCCTACCGTCACGGCCGCGATCACGCCGATAACGATGTACCAGCGGGTGCGGAGAAACCCGCTCATCGCCATCAATATCACCGTCGGCTTGGGCAGAAGCGCCTCTTTGCCGGCGAACAGGGCGATGAAGCGGGGCAGGGCGAATGTCAGGCAGAACACGACCGTCGTGACGGCCATGACCAGGATGATGGCCGGGTAGATCATCGCGCCGCGCACCATCGAGCGGGTCTCCAACTGCTGGAGAAGATAATCCCCCACGCGCTCGAGCATGCCGCCCAGGCCGCCTGAAAGCTCGGCGGCGCGGATCATGTTGACGTACAGGGGGCTGAACTGCTTGGGGTGTTCGGCCAGAGCGGCGGAGAACGGCCGGCCCGCCTCCACATCGGCCCTGAGTTCGAAGAGGATCTTGCGGAACTTGGGGTTCTCCACCTCCTCGGCGATGCCGCCGATGGCGTCGCGGATGTTCAGCCCGGCGCTGATCATCACCGCCAGTTGGTTCGTGAAGTCATACACGTCCTGCCGGCTGGGCCCGAAGTTGACCGAGAAGCTCCGCATCCGTTTCAGCAGGTTCGCGCGCGGCGACGAGACGGGCGAGATGCTCATCACCTCCCCGTGGTTGGCAAGCAGCTCCGATGCCTCCCTCTGAGAGTGGGCTTCGAGCACCCCGCTGCTGCGGTTACCCGACGGTGTGCGCAATTCATACTTGAACCTTGTCATCGCTTACCCCCTATGCGCTGAGCAGCCTCTTGAGCCTCTCAGAGCGGGAGACGTGCCACTCGGCCTGGCGACGGTCGATCAGCCCGTCCAGGTACAACTGAACGATGGAGTCCTCGAAACTGCGCATGCCCTCTTCCCGCCCGGTCTGGATGATGTTGGGGATCTCGTGAATTCGGTTCTCCCGGATGCAGTTACGAACCGCCGGCGTGCAGATCATCACCCCGCAGGCCGGGACTACCCCCTGGCCATCGGCGCGCTTGAACAGGGCCTGGTTGATGACGGCCCTGAGGCTGTTGGCCAGCATGGAACGGATGAGTTCCTGCTGATTTGCGGGGTACACGTCGATGATCCGCTCGACGGCATGGTGGGCGCTTTGCGTGTGCAGCGACGAGAGTACCAGGTGGCCGGTCTCGGCGGCGGTGACGGCGGCGGCGGTGGTCTCCAGGTCCCGCATCTCCCCGACCATGATGACGTCGGGGTCTTGGCGGAGGGCGCTGCGCAGGCCGTCGGCGAAGCTGCCGACGTCCCGCCCGACCTCCCGCTGCTCGATGAGGCCGGTCTCGCTGTGAAGCTCGTATTCGATCGGGTCCTCGATCGTGATGATGTGGCAGGCGGACTTGCGGGTGATCTCGCTGATCATGGCGGCCAGGGTGGTGCTCTTGCCGTTGCCGGTCTGGCCGGTGACCAGGATGAGTCCGCGGCGGGCATTCGCCAGCGCATCGACGGCCGCCGGCAGCCCCAACTCGCTCAGGGCCGGGACGCGGTCGGGGATGACGTGAAAGGTGATGGCGATGGCGTTGCGCTGAAGGTGAGCGTTCACGCGAAAGCGGCGGCCGTTGGGAATGGCCGTCGAGTACTCCATGTCTCGCTCGTGCAGGAGGCGGCGGAGCCCTTCCTCCCCGGCCGTCTGGCGGATAAACTGCTCGGTTTGCTCCGGCGTGAGAACAGGGAACTCTTCCGCCGGTTCCAGCAGCATGTGCAGCCGCAGTTGGGGCTTGAAGCCAGAGGCTACGTGCACATCGCTCGCCCCGACTTCCACCGTCCGGGCCAACAGGCTGTTGATGTCGAATTCCACGGAAAGTTCCTGCTTATGTTTCGGTTACCCGCATGACCTCCTCGACCGTGGTCATGCCGGCGGCGATCTTCTGCATACCGTCCTCGCGCAGAGCACGCATGCCCGTCTCCCGGGCGACGTTGCGAAGCTTCGTCAGCGTGGGGTTGCGTGAGATCAAGTCTCGCAGCTCTTCGTTTAGTTCCAACAGCTCGAAGATTCCTATTCGGCCCTTGTAGCCGATCTGGCTGCACTTGTCGCAGCCGACGCCGATGTACAGTTGCTCAATCTCGGCTCCGCATTCTCTCAGATACGCCTGGACGTTCTCCTTGACGATGGTCATGGGGGTCTTGCACTGTTCGCAGATGCGCCGGACCAGCCGCTGGGCCAGGACCGCGTTGACCGACGCGCTGATAAGATACGGCTCGACGCCGATGTTGATCAGCCGCGTGATGCTGGAGGGCGCGTCGTTGGTGTGCAGCGTGGACAGCACCAGGTGCCCGGTCAGCGAGGCCTGGACGGCGATCCGGGCCGTCTCCTCGTCGCGAATCTCGCCGATCATCATGATGTCCGGGTCCTGACGCAGCAGGCTGCGGAGCGTGGTCGCGAAGGTCAGCCCGATGTAGTCGTTGATGTGGGTCTGGCTGATCGAGTCCAACTCGTATTCCACGGGATCCTCGGCCGTGGAGATGTTCAGCCGGTCGGCGTCCATGATCTGCATGGTCGAGTAGAGCGTGGTGGTCTTGCCGCTGCCGGTAGGCCCGGTCACCAGGACGATGCCGTTCGGCTGGAGGACCTGGCGACGGAACGCCTCCAGCGTGTCGTTCCACATGCCCAGTTCTTCCAGCCCGACCAGAATGGACTGTCCGTCGAGTATTCGGATGACGCACTTCTCGCCGTGGGTGGTGGGCAGGATGCTCACGCGCAGGTCGACGCGGCGGCCCTGGATGGTCACGGGGATGCGCCCGTCCTGGGGCAGACGGCGTTCGGAGATGTCCAAGTTGGACATGATCTTGAGTCGTGAGATGATGGCTGCGTGCATGTTCAGCGGAGGCGCCTGCTGCTCGAAGAGCATTCCGTCGATGCGGCATCGCACGCGGAGCCTGTCGGCCTCCGGTTCGATGTGAATGTCGCTGGCGTCCTGTTCCACGGCCGAGGAGATCAGGTAGTTCACGTACCGAATGACGGGACTCTCGCTGGCCTCCCGTTCCAGGTCGGCCACTTCCTCCGTGCGCTCGGCGACTACCTCCACGGCGTCCTCGGCAACGTTCTTGATGATGTCATCCACCTGCCGGTGCGAGCTGTCGGACAACTCGTCGATAACCGCCGTGATGTCGCTGGGCGGGACCACCAGCAGCCGGACGTCCGTGCCCAGGCGGCGCTTGACGTCGTCGATGAGGAAGATGTTGGCCGGGTCGTGCGTGCCCACGACGGTCGCGCCGCCTTCGCGGCGGATCGGCAGGACCCGCTTGGCCTTGAGGTAGTTGATGGGAAGGGCCTCGAAGACCTCCTTCTCCACCTCCTCCGGCGCCACCCGCCCGAACGGAAGCTTTAGACTGCTCGCCACCGCCTTAAGCGCCTGGACTTCGTCGATGATCTGGGAGCGGATCAGCACTTCCAGCACGCTGAGATAGGGGCTCTCGATCTGCTGGTGAGTGGCGTCGGCCAGCTGCTGTGCAGTGATCTGCTCTTCGGCCAGCAGGATATCCGCAGGCCGGCGCAGAGGCGTCGCGCCGTCCGCCGGGCTCCAGAGCTCCGCCGTGCCGAATTCGTGGTGGGTCGGGCTCGGGTCGGCGACAACCGCATCGCGATTGGGTGTCCTGCGATCTGACACTTTGCATCCCCCGTTTGACGCGCCGGCCCCGGTCACGGCGCCAACTCCAGAACGTGCGTTTCATCCTGCCACTTCAGGAGGACTCCTGCGTCATCGATCCGCTCGACCGTCCAACCTCGGATCTCCTCCCCCTCGGTCAGCAGGCAGTCCGATATGATCGCCGTGTAGCCATTCGATCCCTTCAGGATGGCCTGCAATCGCAAGTCCTTGACGATCGCCAGCGCCTGGCGCTGAGCGGCTTGCATATCTGCGGCGCGTGGCCTCTGGGAGGGGGCGCCGCTGCTGGCCGGCAGGGTCGTCGGCTGCGGCAGATGAAAGATCAGCGGGTTGCCGCGCAGGTCCTCCAAGGGCACCTGCCGGCGTTTGGCCTGATAGTAGGACTTCTGGATGATATCCATGGCCTTGGCCCCGTCGGACGGGACGGTCGAACTGATCTTCAGCCGGGCCAGGAGGTCTTCGACCGCCAGTTCGTCGGTTTGCGGACTGGCAGAAGCCTCGGTCGGCAGGGACTTGGGGCGCAGCACGTACACGCATATGATCGCGGCCACAAACATGCACCCCAAGGCCAGGTTCCCCTTGTTGATCCGGCCGAGCGCCTGCTTGTCAGGCGGCTCGGGGTCGGACACGGCCTCGGACCTGGGGCGGGCGTTCGCGGAAAGCTCGATCTGTTCGTCCATTGCGTTCATGTCGACAAGCTCGGCCTCACTAGGTTGTCGGTCCATTTCGGTCAAAGAACACGGACATCACGAAGTTCACTCGCATGTGCCCGGCAGGGCCGTCTTGGAGCACTTCCAGGTTCATCTGGTCGATCCGCATCAGCCGAGGCTGGCTCTCCAACGCCAGCAGGAATGCGTAGAAACCCATGAAATCGCCTTCCAAGTGCACGGCGATGGGCTGCTCCCCGCAGGGGAGCTTCCCCGCGGAGGGACGGGCGCTTCGGTTCGGGTCCAGGGGGCGAATGCTCTTGGTCGTCAGCCGGTTGGCTTCGGCCATCTGCCAAGCCTCCAGGAGGATCTTGTCGATCTCCTTCTCCTGCGGCATGCGGGAGTTGAAGAAGTCGATCACCTTCGAGAGCGACCGGATATCCGCATTGAGGCCGTCGATGGTCCCCGTCGCGCTCTCCAGGGCCTTGAGCTTGGCCTGGGCGGTCTCTACCTCCGCCATGACCTTCGCGTTGCGCGCGCGGTACGGGCGGAAGACGAACCACATCGCCAGGACGGGGATGCTGATCAGCAGGACGCCGAATACCTTCTCTCTCAAGCCGAATCTCATTGTGATGTGACTCCTTGACGGGCCGCCAGCGGGCCGATGTGCGTCCCTGGACGCTGAGGCAGCGAATTGTCTCCTTCGTACACGCTGGCGTCGGGCTTGAGCTTCAGGATGACCTGGAACTCGCGAACTGAAATCTCACCGATCATCTTCTCCTGGCTGTAGACCAGGTCCACCGATCCGGTCAGCGGGTTGCGGGCCAGATTGGCGATGAACTTAGCCAACTCGACGTCCGTTCCCGCCAAGCCGGTGATCTTGGCCTGGATCTGTGGCGTGGCCGGCGGGGCCTTACTAGGGGCGGGGGCGGCGGAGGCGGATCCTCTCCGCGTATACCGTCTGACTGGGGCCGAGGCCGGCTTGATCGTTTCGATACTCACCTGGGTGATTGCGGTCTGCTTGGGCAGGGCGTTGGTGACCAGGGCCAGCAGGTAGCTGCGAGGAACCTTCTCCAACAGGGCCAGGTCCAGCTCGGCCTTGCGGACCATGGTGGCGCGCTTGGAGTCGAGCTGCTGGGTCAGATGGATGAGTCTAGCGGCCTCCTCACAGGACCTGTGGGTGCGTTCTCGCACTTTGCGAGCCTGGCGGCTCTTGCGCTCGGAGAAGATCGTGGCGGCGATGACCGCGCCCATGACGACGGCGAACAGCAGCGTAAGCAGTATGTTGGCCCGGCTCTGGGAGCGCTTCTTCAGGACGTCGCTGGGCAGTAGGTTCACGGTGCTCATGTTTCCTCCTCAGGCGGCTGTGGCGCCCAGGCTCAGGCCGATGGCAACGGCCCAGCCGGGGTGCGGCCCACTGCCATCCAGACTGGTGTTCCTTCCGGCGCCCTGCGCCAAGCTGACGCAGAGCAGAGGGTTGCCGATCTTTGCGGGCAGGTTCAGCCGCTGGGCCAGCGACTGGCACAGGCGCCTGTCATAGGCCTGCCCCCCGACGAAGATCGCCAGGTCGATCCGCCGGTTCTTGAAGACGGACTCGTAGTAACTCAAGCACTTGCGGAGTTCCCCGGCCATGTCGTCGAGGCCCTTCTGAAGCAGTCCGTAGATCTGCTCGTCTATCGCCGCGTCGTTCTGGCCGCGTTGCGGATTGCAGCGCAGCGCGTGGGCCTCATCGGTCGAGAGGGACAGCCCGTCGGCGACGGCCTGGTCGAACTGCTCACCCCCGATCTGAAGATTCCTGGCGAAGACGACCTTGTTGCCATGCGAAATGGCTGCCTGCGTGCTGCTGTGGCCCATGTCCACGAACAGGATGCTCCGCGCCGAGTCGCTCGCTCGCCGAAGCAGATGCGAGAAGCACTCGACGATCGCGAAGGATTCGATGTTCACACCGACGACATCGAGCTTCGCACGCTTGGCCATGTCCAGGTAGGCGTTCATCACGTCCCGGGCGACGGCGATGACGATCATCTCGTTCTGGATATTGTTGTCGACGGCCACCTCGTGGGCGATGACGGATCGGATCACCGCGTCCTTCATGCCGTCAGGCAGCTTGCCGTCCAGTTCCAGCCTCAAGGACTGCACGGTCTGGCGGGGGGGCAGCTTGGGCAGCCTGACGTGATGAAGGAAGATCGTTTCCGCCGGCAGAGACAGCACGCACCGGCGTCCACGGAACGGTCCAGCCTTCAGGATGCTGCGGATTTTGTCGGCGAGTGAGTCAAGCGGCTTGGGCGTGCCGTCGCGCGGCGCCGATTCCGCCCCGGCGGCGAACAGTTCGACTCCCCGGCCGGTCTTGCGGAGCTGGGCAGCCTTCACCTCGGTCGAACCCAGATCGATCCCGATCGGCAGTATCTTCGCTCTAAAGTCCATCCACGCCATCACGGATCACTCCGCATGGGGCCGGCGATCGCGGCGGCTTGGGTTCCCCTCGAGCCGTCGGCAGGGGGGACTGCCCCCCGGTCGGCGAGAGACCCCGCGGGCACGGCAGTACCCGCGGGGCCCTCAGCCTTGCAAACCCCCCGACTTGGAGTCCGAGGCGGCGTTCCGCTCCGAGTCCCTGGAGCGTATCCCCCTTGGCTGGCCAGCCGATCCGTTCGCTGGTCCAGCCGACCCGTGGCGCGCGTGAAGCCTATGGCGGCCCGCGTGTGGGCGGGCGGGCAACGTCCTTCGGTATGGCCACTGTGGCGGTCCATCTGTGGCGCTTTCTCCCGTACTTCGCAGACAAAAAAAGAAGGCACGGTCGAGTTGCGGTCTTTACGAATAGACCCACTCAACAGTGCCTTCGACTTACAGGTCCTAGCCCTGTTCGACAAGGCAGCTCCGGCCGATGAGGCCGGGCCCTTGGATTCAGTTGTCTCTTCTGAGCATCGGCACTTGCCCGTCAGACTTTAGCAGCGGGCACCATATTCTTGGCGGCGCGGCCCCGGCGGGGGCCTCACACCTCCTGCTCGAAGCGAACCCACTCCACGGCGTACTTGAGCAGGTCCATCATCGTATCGAGCCCCAGCCGCTTCTTGATCCGCTCCCGATAGGTCTCCACCGTCGTCGCCTTGAGGTCCAGCCTGTCGGCGATCTGCTGGGTGGTCAGGCCCCGACCGATCATCTCAAAGACCTGCAACTGCCGATCGCTCAGGCCCTCGACCTGAGGAGCGTCGGACGGGCCTTGGCCGGTCATTATGGTTCGAAGCATCTCCGATGCCAGCCGGCGGTCGAGGTAGACCTCGCCGGCGAGGACCCGCCGCAGTGCCTTCAGCAGCGTCTGGCCCGTTTGACGCTTGTTCACAAAGCCCCTGGCCCCGGCCCGAAGGACGCGCTCGGCGAGCAGGGATTCGTCCTGCTCGCAGTAGGCCAGGATGGCCAGGTCGGGCCGGCGGACGTGCATCTCACGGATCAAGTCGATCCCGCTTCGGTCACTGAGTCCCACGTCCACAATGGCCCCGTCGGGGGCGTTCTTCTCAACGGCCTGCAAAGCCTCCTCGACGGACGCCGCCTCCCCGCAAACGGCCAGGTCGCCGGGCCCTTCGAGCAATCGAGCGATCCCCCGGCGCATGATCGGGTGGTGATCGACGATCAAGACGGTTTTCCGTTCGAGTTCGGGGGCCATGGGTTCGTGTCCGTCAGGTATCCGCGCTTAGACTCTGACGCCGCGCCGGTCCCACAAAGAAAGGACCGGGGGGGGGCGGCGGAAGAGGGATGCGTGGGGCACGCGATCCCTGCCCCCCCCGGTCGGCGGTTCCGTGCTGCGTCCTCGATGACTCGTTATCCAGTCCAATGGGCCACTCTCACGCTGCGGCGGCATTGCGTATGAACTCGCCGAAACGTTCGTGCTGCTGCTTGCGTCCGGCCTGCTCGCGCTCGCAACTGGCGACCACGACGTCGCAGTCCCTCCGCAGCAGTCCCACGATGTCGCCGTCCAGGCCTCCCTCGGCGGCCATGTTCTCCAGGATCGTCAGGGCCTGCGACGGGGACGTTCCCTGGCGGTAGGGGCGGTCCTCGGTCAACGCGGCGAATACGTCCGCCACGCACATGACCCGTGTCCCCAGGCTCATCTCGCAGGAGGCAGGATGGAAGGGGTAGCCCTTGCCGTCCAGACGTTCGTGGTGGAAGGCGGCCCACTCGCACAGGCTGGACCCGCCGATCGCATCGAGAATCTGGTAGGTGTGGTACGTATGCCCCTTGAGAATGGCCCACTCATAGTCCGTCAGGGCGCCGCCCTTGTCGAGAATCGCCGGCGCCACGGACAGCTTGCCCAGGTCGTGGAGATACCCGGCCGTTCGCATCAGCGACCGCTCCCTGGGGCCGAACTTCAGCAGCTCGGCCAGCGCGAACGACACCCCCGCCACCCCGGCCGAATGCGTGGCTGTCCACGGGCTCATCCCGTCAACCAGATGGGCCAGGATCTCGGCGATCGACTGGAGCGCGTGCTCGTCGATGACGACAGAGGCGGAGTCGATGCTCTCCAGCAGGCGGGCCTCGATCTTCTTGGAGACGCTATCGAGCCAGAAGGCCTCCTCGCTCGCGCAATCCCGGAACACGTCAACGACCTGGGGGACGAACATCTCGTCGCCGTCCAGGTGGATCCATTGCACAACGGAGTCCATCTGCTGGAGGATCGGCTTGCTGAAGTCGAGTACGCGCTCCACCTCCTCGGCCAGTGCGATGATGTTGCTGGCGAGGGGAACGGTCTGGCCTTTCCATTCGTGCCCCCGGCCCCCGGCCCAGCGCACGTGGTGACACCGAATGATCTGGGCGGCGTTGGCCAGCAGGGGATTGTGGCGGAGAAGCTCGCAGCCCACCTCGGCGTGCCAGGAGGCCTTCTCCTGATCGCCCGCACACCCGTCGGAGGCCACCTCGTTGATTCGGGTCATGCCGATGTCGTGCAGTGACGCCGCCAGGAACAGGTCGAGCAACTCATCCGTGGACAGGCCTATGTGCCGGGCGATGTGAGTGCTGACGTAGGCGACGCGGAGGTGGTGTTCCTGTATCTCAGGATGCACCAGGTCCAGTGTCCTGGAGAATGCGACGATCAATCGATCCAGTGGCACCCGCCGCCTGCTGATCATCGGTCACCTTCGTTTCCGCATGCCCGTCGGGCCGAAGGTCCGCCGCCGTGCACGCATGAAAAAAGGCACCGTTGAGTTCCGCCGCCTCAGCTGCGGCTCATCTCAACAGTGCCTTCGACTTACAGGTCCCAAACCTGTCCGACAAGGCCGCTCCGGCCTGATCGGCCGGGCCCTTGTATTCGCGTACCGACTAGTCTATCGGACGTGCTCGGCGGAACTTTAGCAGGGGATGCATTTTTCGCGCGGGGACAGGGCGCGTCGGGGCGGTCCGACACGCATACGCCCGCCCGTCAGGTGCTCGCGGTGTCCGAGGCGCCGGCGGCCGGAGCCGCTCCGGGCGGCTGCTTGGCCTCGGCCACCAAAACCTCCAGCTTCCGCCGCAGTTCGCCCAGGTCCTTTGACTTGAACGCGTGCTTGGTCTTCTCCAGCACGGAGATGGTCTCCCGCAGGCCCTCGGTCAGCGCCTCGGGCCTGGGGCAGTTGAACAGGTGGCAGACGGTCTGCTCGGACTGACCTTGCGCAATGGCCTCGGTAAGGCCCTTCAGGTCGGCCAGGACACCGGCCAGGTTGGTCATCGTCAGGTTCAGGAACATGGCCGCCGAGACCGGGGCGGCATTGGAGGGGCTGGCAGGCATCAACTGCTCGATGTCGACCAGGTAGGCCTTCCAGGCGTCCAGACGCCGTTTGGAGGCGCCCACGGCCTTGAAAGTGCTCGAGAACTGCATCCCGAGGCGCACCTTGCTGAGGAGTTCCTCGAAGTCAAGCGGCTTGATGAGGTAGGACACCACCGGCAACTGGACCGATTCGATGGCGGTGTTGAGGGACGGATAGCCCGTTACCAGGATGGCCGGCAGGCCCCGGGCGATCTGGGGAAGGGACCGGACGAACTCCAGGTTCCCGTTGCCGGGCATCTTGATGTCGGCGATCAACAGATCGTGCTCGCCGCCGGCCAGCAGCGATGCGGCGGCCTCGGCGTTGGCGGCGCAGTCGCAGTAGTAGCCTTCCCTGCGCAGCAGGTCTGCCGTCGAGTTCAGGAAGGTCTCGTCGTCGTCGGCGACACATATCTTGCCCAGTTCATTCATGGTCGGTCTCCTGGCGGCGGGGTCGTTTTTGGAGAGGCAGGGAAATCGTAAACACCGTTCCGCCGCCGGGCCTGTCCTCGAAGGTGAGCGAACCGCCCATCGATTCGACCAGCTTCCTTGAAATCGACAGTCCCAGCCCCAGTCCGGTCTCCGCGCCCCCCGTAAATTCCTTGGTCGTGAAGAACGGCTCAAAAACCTTCTCACGCACGTTTTCAGGTATTCCGCTTCCCTCGTCGGCGACGGTGATGCGAGCCTGACGTCGGCGGGTAGTGGCTGTCATGGCGATTGTGCCGCCGCGGGGGGAGGCCTCAATCGCGTTGTAAAGGATGTTGTAGAGAATCTGGATCACCGAGTCCTTCTCCAGGAGGACCGGCACGGATCGGGACGGCAGCTTGGCGGTCAGGTGCACCTCCCGCAGCCGCAGGTCGTGCTCCAGGATGTCCCCGACGTCCCGCAGGACTTCCTCCAGCAGGAACTCGCTGGGGCCTTCTCGCTCCGGGCGGTACACCGTGAACATCTGCCGCACGATCCGGGCGATCCGCTCGATCTCACGTTCGATGCGGTCCACGTAGTGGAAGTACGGATGGTCTTGACTGATGGCGTCCTTGATCAGCAGGAAGGAGTTCTTGATGCCGCTGAGCGGGTTGTTGATCTCGTGGGCGATCCGGGCGGCCATGCGTCCCGTGGCCGCGAGCTTCTCGCCTTCCTGCAGCGCAAGGCGGGCCCGCTGGCGGTCGGTGATGTCCAGCATGATCCCCTGGCGGAACAAGGCCGTGCCGTTCTCGTCCCGCACGACGATGGCCTCGTCATGGAACCAGACCGCCCGGTTGTCGCTGCTGATCATGCGGTACTCACTCACGAGCGGCACGCCATTGGCGTACGCTCGGGCCCGTTCGGCCAGCACCCGCTCGCGGTCGTCCGGGTGGAGACGTTGGCTCCGGACGCTGGGGTCCGTCCGGAACTTCTCGGGCGAAACACCCAGTATCCGCTCGGTCTGGGGGCTGACGTACAACAGTTCGTCGGCCTCCTGGAGGGGGACCACGTACGTGATGGCCGGAATCTGCTCGACCAGCGTTCGGTGCTTCGCTTCCGATTGTCGGAGGCCCTCCTCGGCGTGGATCCTGTCGCGGACCTCTCCCTCCAGCCCTTCAACCGTCCTGATAAGGTCGGCCGTGCGCTCGGCCACGGAGTGCTCCAGTCGGTCCCGGGTCGCGCGCAGGGTCTCGTCGGAGCGGACCCTGTGAACGGCGGTTCCCAGCAGCAGCCCCATCCGCTCCAGTATCTCCACCGTCTCGCGGGGGATCGCGTCGGGTCGGGCGTCGGCCACGTGAATGAAACCGATGGTGCGCTCTCCCGTGTGGATGGGAACCAGAGCGACCGACTCATGCCCCCCCTCGCCCGAAGCCTTGCGGATCCCGTCCCTCTGCCCGGGGCCTACCGTTGTCAGCAGATGCGTCATGTGATTCGTGTGGAACGAGCCGCCGTTGGTGTGGAACGGCAGGGACGAGTCCACTTGCCCCCGGAGGACGTTGACGCACACACACGGGTCTGCCCCGCCTGACAGTGCTTGTGACGCCTCGCACATGTTCAGACAGCCGACCTGAGCCCGGTAGAGGATGCTGCCCTTCTCGTCCGCCACGAGGATTCCCACGGGCTCGCAGCCGGTGAAGTCCTTGATCCAGGCGACAAATTCCTCGAGCAGGGGGGTGATCTTCAGGTGGCGGTTGGCGGCCACCAGCAGGTGACGAGTGAACCGGCGCGTCCGATCCATCTCCTTGCGCTCGGTGATGTCGTGGGCGTACACGTTGACGTAGCCGGCCTCGACGATGGGGGCGAAACTCAAGGAGAATACGCGCTCGCCGCAGGCAAGCTCCCCTTCCTGGCTCTGGCCGGCCGCGAGCGCATCGGCCACGAGTTGGAGCCACTGTCCGCTGAGAGGCTCTCCCTCGCGACAGTTCCAGGCCTCGATGAGAGGCCCGCTGGCATTGTTGCGGTACAGGATGTTGCCGCTGCCCGAGATGCGGAGGACGGGATTGGGGTTCTCGGCCGGGAACTTGGCCAGGTTCTGTATTGCCAACTCCGCCCGCTTGCGCTCGGTGATGTCGGTCACCGCGGCCAATCCGCCGACGTAGTTGCCCTGGTCGTCGAGCAGGGGGGAGGTCATCACGGTGACGTGGACGGGACGGCCGTCCTTGGCCAGAAAGATGTTGTCGTGCCGTTTGGGGTTGCCCTCGCGGCAGGCGGCCATGTGTCGCCGGGCCACCTCCACGCCGGCAGCCGGCATGAAGGAAAAGACCGGTTGGCCGTTCATCTCCTCCGGGGTGTAACCGAGCATCTCGGCCATGCGGGGGTTCACGAAGGTGCTCCGCCCCTCCGTGTCGATGGCCCAGATGCCGTCATTGAGGCCCTCGACCAGAACGCGATACCGCTCCTCGCCCTTTCGGACGGCCTGCAATGCCTTGCTGTTTCTCAGAGCGATGGCGGCGAACTCGGCGAACCCGCCGGCCAGGGCGGCGTCGTTGTCGGTGAAGCCTCCGGGCTTGTTGGCCAGTCCCAGCAGGCCGGTGGGCTTGCCGTCCAGGATCATCGGTGCGAACAGGACGTTATCCAGCGTGACGTGTCTGGCCGGCATGAACTTCATCCAGCGGCTGTCAGCGAAATGGTTGTCGTAGACGGGCTTGGCGGTGCGGTAGGCCTCGGCGCGGAGGCCGCGGACGGGCATCGGCAAGGACGGGTCCACGGTGCAGGGCCTCCCTCCGGCGTCCAGCAGGAGCACGTCGTTGTTCGTCCCGTCCGGCGACAACATGGCGACGTACCCGGCCGTGGCCCCGAGCAGGGACTTGGCCGAGTCGAAGATCGCCCGAGCGGCTTCCGTGAAGTCCTGATGCTCCAGCACGGCCCCGGCCGCGGCCAGCAGGGCCGCCGACTCGTCGCGCCGCCGCTGGGCTTCGGCCAGCGCATCGTGGAGGTCGTCCGCCTGGCCGCGCTGCGGGACGTGCTGGCCGGTGGGCTCCTCGCGGAGTTCAGGGGACGGACCGGCCCGGTCTCGACTGGCCTCGGTCATCGGCTCGGGAGTCTCCTTTCGACAGGCCGGCCCACGGCACATTTGCGCATGACTCCCGGCCGGGGCGGCGCGGAATCTCCGGACAGACGACGGGTGGCGGGGGAACCAAGAGTTGCCGAACGAGTGTCTTCGAAGTTCATGCGAACGCCCGTGCTCGCATCGCCCCATCGACTTACGAAGAGGAAACGAAGTGCACAATCAATATACAGGGTCCTGGGGGAACATTCAACCTGTATGTGGGGTTCTGATGCCGGAGTGCTCCACAGTTGCGGGCAGGGATGGCTGTGGCAGGGCAGGGAGGATGGGCCCGGAGGACTTACGCCGGCCAGCGTCACTCGGGTCCCACCGTCGATTCATGATGGGTCCCCCACGTATAGGCCCAGCCCTCCGGCGGGCGCGTGGCCGGCCGCGGCGCGGCAATAACGTCTTGCCTAGCCGGAAGATGAGGCCGACGGGGCGGCCGCCTTGGTGGGCGCGTACCGGCCGGTCAGCGTTGGCGTTGGCGGCAGGGCATGGCTTGCCGGGCCGCCGTCCACGCTTCGCATGGGGATCCGGTTGGCGGGGGCCTGGCTGTGACGGGTGATCTTGCCGAACATGAGCCGCAGCCCCCAGCCGAGTGTGCGCCGGATGGTCTGCGCCAAGCCCCACATGCCGGTCAACTGCATGAGCGCGTCAGCCAGGTATACGCCGCTCTTGGGGCGCACCAACGCGATCAGGAGCCGAAGCGGGTTATAGAAGTACAGGCACACCGCCAGGATATTGAACTGCTTTCGCCACGGCCTGGGGTGCGCGGAGGCGACGACGTGGTTCCCGTCGAACATGCGCAGCTCGGCCGCTCTGCCGCCGGCGCTGGCCAACACCATCCCCGAGGAGAAGGTCTCCTCGTAGATCTTCGAACCGGGCGAGGGCGTGATCATCAGGGCCTGCATGTTGACGGCGCCGGCCTTCCGCAACAGCCGGACCTGATTGAACAGACCGTAGTGACTGCCGCGCGTGTACAGCGGCTGCGAGTCGTGGTGCATCATCATGGCGATCGGCGAGATGCCTCGCTCCCGCAGCAGCCGGAACGCCTCGCGGGTATTGTCGACGCTTTGGCCCTTGTTGACGAGCGTGCCGGTCATGTCTTCCACGCCCAGCCACAGGAACCGAAGCCCCGCGCGACGCACCGTGCGCAGGTGGTCCTTCATCCGCACCGTGTCGTGAACGGTGGCCTCGGTGCCCCAGCGGATCCTCTTGCGAAGCGGCAGGCCGCGAATCTCCGTCCGGGCCAGCGTCTCCACGATCTGGAGGGACCGGGCCGGATCGTTGAAGAAGTTGTCGTCCGCGCCGAAGAAATAACGAATGCCGTACTCGTTGTGGAGTTGGCGCATCTCGTCGGCGATTCGCTCGCCGCTCTTTGTACGGTGCTGGCGTTGGTTGTAGGCCGGGATAGGGCAGTAGGGACAGTTGAACTTGCACCCCAGCGTCAGCACGAGCGACCCCATGCGGCCGTGCTTGCGCACCTGACTGGCAGGGAGGGCCTGGGCTGCCAGCGTGGGCTTCCTGCTGGGCGGCTCGAGAAGGCGGTATCCCAGAACCGGATGCGGCAACTCGTCCAGGTCGCCCACGAGGCGTTGGATGCCCGTATCGACCAGTTCCTCGGCCACGCCGTCGCGGTCGCCCCGCGAGTACACCAGGCCGGGGACGCCGTCCAGCGCCCCGCTGTCGCGCGCCCGAATGAAGGCGGACCGCATCGACTCGTTGCCCGCGCGGGCCGCCAGCAGCACCTCCAGCAGGTTCAGCAGGACGTATTGCTCTCCGGTAACGGCCACGTCCGCCCCCCACGGGTCGTCGGGCTCGACGCCGAAGACATCCCACGGCTCGTACAGGATCCTTGGCCCGCCGGCGATGATCAGCGGCCGCTTGGCCGGATCGATCCGACAGGCGTCCCGGATGAGGGAATCGCACCGGGCCGAGTGAAGCTGCATGCTGGAGACCATGAAGATGTCGGGGATTCTCCCGTCCAGGCGCATCTGGGAGGGACGGAAGTTCCGGTTCCACTGTTGCAGGACGATGCGGGTTTTCGAGAATCCCGCGTCGGCCATCGCCGAGCCAATGGCCCGCACCCCGGCCGGCACCATCCGCGTGGCCACGTAGACGAACGGCAGCATCTGCGTGCGATGGTCAAACGAGCAGGCGATCACGGTGGCCAGATCGTGTTGGGCCGCAACGTGCCGCAGGCGCATGCGAATGTCGGCCAGTTCTCCAGGCTTGAGCAGCTCATCACCACTAGCGCGACGAGGAAGTTCCATATCCGAATCCAATGGCTCAAAGCAGGCCGAAGGCAGGCTATCATGTCTCAATAGCCTGGCCAAGTACTTTTGCCGATAACGCCGGCCCGGCCGCGAGACAGGGCCTGCATGTGCCCCCACTTTGCGAACACGATGGCATGGCTATGACTAGCCGACAGGCCGAACGGCTGACGCTCGCCGCCAGCGGTGGCACAGTAGGTTCGGCAGGACGTATTGCTCGCTGGTGACGGCGCCGGCCGACCTGAGGCGGTCGTTCCCGACGGACGCAAGAGCCGGCCATCGAGGCCATCAGTGATCGTTGTCGCCCCGATTCAACTCTCGATGTCCTGCTCTTGGCCGGCGCGCGACAGGTCCACGTTATCGGCGCGAAGGGCGTCCTGGATGTCGCGGACGGGCAGTTGTCTGGGCGTGCAATCGCCCTGGGCCGATAAGGCGGCGGCCAGTCCGGCCGCATGTCCCGTGGCCATGCAGTTGCCCATGCTCTTGCCGGCCGAGGCGGCCACGTGCGTCGCCGAGATGCACCGCCCGGCCACGAGCAACCCGTCGATCTTCTCCGGCAGGATCGCGCGGTAGGGCACATCGTGGATCCTCATCGGCTCGTAGCGGACAAACCCGATGTCCAGGAAGCCGCTTCGCCAGGCAATCGTATCGTCGAACGCCTGCCCCTCCTTGGCGTCCTTTTCCGTCAGCACGCAGAGCCCCTTCACCCGCCGCGTTTCGCGGACGCCCACTTGCGCGCCTGTCGTGATCAGCTGCACGTCTCGAAACGTCGGGCCACCGAACTCGCGCAAAGCCGCGATCATCTCCAGCGCCTGGCGACGGGAGAGCGCCTCGGCCTCGGTGAGACGATGCGGGTCCGTCCCGTCGAAGACGCCGTGCGTCTTGGTGCCCGCGTGGTTGATGTACAGGCAATTGGTGACTGGGAATCGCCGCATGCCCCAGCGGGGAGGAAGCAGGGGGTACTTCGCCCGGGCCTTCTCGGCCAAGTCGCGCAGCTTCCCCTCATGCAGCAGACCCAGCGCCGCCTCCACGTCGATGTTGGTAACGTTCAGGCACAGCGTCATGGGCGAGAGATCCCGGTCCTTCATGGTCTCGGCCCCGGCGAAGAAGGCGACGTCCGCGTCGCCCGTGCAGTCGACCACGACCTTGGCGCGAACGATCTGGAGGCCCTGCTTGGTGGCCACGAC
>SDBT01004951.1_pt1 | contig 22477 bp, 23 predicted proteins | sample 2277101 | NCBI WGS metagenome assembly SDBT01 (sample SAMN10404973, study PRJNA504765) | marine sediment metagenome | isolation source: marine sediment core GS10_PC15, 103 cmbsf | place: Arctic Ocean: Southern Knipovich Ridge | collected 2010 | reverse complement strand
GCCTAGACGATTGCGGGATTCTTATGCCGCGCGACTTGCCGCGATGGCGCTACTTCCCTGTACCGGATTGAGGGTGAGGATTCGCCAGTTTTGCTTTGATCGGGGCGCTTGTGCTAACGTGCGCTCAGCAATGAACCCCCAAGGGAAGCACTCCGCATAACCTTCCTGATAGCCGTTAAGCCCTGGGGGGCTTGCTATTGAGGCGCCGACATGATGTCAGCAAGGGCAAGCATCTGATCACTTGATTGGAAACCCGAGACAGAGAAGCCACTTCTCCCGCACGCATGAAGGATTAGTGCTTCTTGCTTTGCTTCCGGGAATCGTGCTAGCTTGTCTTGATCTGCCCTTCTTACCTCGCTTGCATTGGGGCAGTAACCCAACAACAACGACCCCCCTCCAACCTCAGACGGGGGGGGTCGTTGCTCTTGATCTACTGAGAAGCAGTCAGCATATCTGCTATGGCGAGTAGCTGCTCGGGATCGGCCAGGAGCTTCTCAACCTCTGTGTCAGTTAGACCGACGCGGTGAAATGCGTGCGGGGCATTAAAGCGCTCCATTGCGAGCACAAGAAAACAGGGAAAGGCTATGCCTTTCCCTGCTGTGTTTTGCGAAAGAACAATCTTGAGATCCCCGTCTCACCAAGAGATAGAGGGCTACATCTTCCCCTGCTGCTTCAGCGATATAAGCCCTGCCGTGGTGACTATTAGGTGGTCGAGAACCTTGATTCCAAGCACCTCTCCCGCCTTCTGAAGTCGCTTCGTAATCGCCAGATCTTCCGGGCTGGGCTCCAATGTCCCCGAAGGATGATTGTGGGCAACAATGATGGAAGCAGCGCGGTCTGTGAGCGGATCAGCAAACACCTCGCGAGGATGCACTTGATTGCAATCGAGCAATCCCACAGTAATCCAACGTGTCTTGATCGGCTCATTTGCCCCATTCAAGCTCATCACAGCAAATACCTCTTGGGGCATCGCTTGGATCGACACGAAATGAGGCAGTGCATCTTCAGCATCACGAATCGGCTTTCCGTCAAATATCGTTCTAGGCTCCCGCGTCGTGTAGACCAATGCCCCGCCGATGAAGACCTCCAGCTTGTGATCTCCTGTGGCGACGCTCAGTGAATCATGTTGTTCATTCTCAGTCGTCATGCCGGCACCTCCCATAGTGGCGGAAAAGAAAAAGGGGAAAGGACGATGTCCTTTCCCTTCTCCATGGAACAAGGATCATTAGGAGTCCTTCGTCTTGGCGCTGCCGGCACGTCCGTTTTGATAGGAGTCGTAGACTTTCTCCTTAACGAACTTGACGATTGGCTCGATCTTCTCGTCGGAAAGATCTGTCAACATCTCGCGAAGCTCTTGTTCGAGCTCTCTGATGTAGCCCATGGGTCACCTCCTTAGGTGTCTGTCTGTGATTGGAGCGGATGGGGGTTGTGTGCCTCTGGGTTCCGGCAATTTCAGCTGTCCTGGATGAACGCTCGCTGTGGGTTCAATGGACAAACTGCCTCCCTTGAAGCGGACGAAGAACCCGCCAATCCGCGCGGAGGCAAGTTGGCGGGAGGCAAGTTCAGCTCGGATAGTGCCTTCGATTGTGGGGATCGTTTCCGCCAGATGTTGACGGTAGTAGAGACTGCGGACAGCACGCGCAAGCGCGTGTCCAGTCATAATGATCACCTCCTGAAAACTCGCGAGGAGGCTTTCGGGAAGTGCCTTCCTTCTTGCTTCCCGAAGGAAACGTGCGTGTTAAGCCATGAAGCTCGAAAGCACTACAAGAAGGAAGGTACATACATTATACCATGCTTCAGGTATTTGGCAAGACGATTTTGGCTTTAGCTGGAGTTCGCCGCTCGATCTCCTTCAAGCAGTGAGTGAGTCTTCGCATCAGCCGGCGTACGCCAGATGAAATCTAGAATTAGTTCGGAGTGATCCAAGCTGTAAGCGTCTTGGCACGCGAAGTAGAACATCCGGCTGCCCGTCTTCTTGGGATCGGCGGTTGCCGCCGTTATAAGAAGGTTCTCCATCCGCTCTTGTGAGAGGGTAATGGTGAGAACCCGGAATGATCGTGGGAAGAGTGAACTGCTACCCGAACGATTTGCCCGCCAATAGGCTTGGAGTTTCCGCAGGAAACGATCATGCGTCATCGTCCCACGATCTGCCTCAAGATAGAAATGCGCTGTGTGGCCGTCTGCATCTTTAAGAATGAAGTAAGCATCGGGAATCACCGGGACGTGCCTGCCCGCCAACAGGACGCGGGCTAGTGCTCTCTCGGGGACTTCCCACGAACTAAGATCAACACTTCCGTGGCGCTGGCACGCAAGACTAAGACAAGCACGAAACTGCGACACCATTAGAGTGTGAGCGAGGTACACTCTTTTTGCAGTCCGGTTGTCTTCCGCCAGATGGCGAGGCGGCGACCCCTTCTCGCCAGATCGTTCGATGAGAAGCTTTGCTCCCTTAGCTCCTAGCGCGTGGACGAGAACACGGTGCCCCTCGCTGCGAAGTTCTCGCTGGTGGGTGGGGCGATCGATGTACCCATGTTGAAATAGTCGTGATAGGCGCTCTGACACATTGTGTTTGGAACCACCAACCAGCGCCTGAATTTGGAACGTGGTCAGAAAGCGGTAGTCGGATACCAGCGCAAGCACAAAAACGTCCCGCTTTGTGAGCGCAAGAGGGGGAAGGTCGCTGTTGCTTCTTTTGAATAAGCGACGTCTCTTATTGTTCTCAATCTCTTTGTTCATTTTCTCCAGTAGACTTCATCCTCCTCGTTCGATTCTGAGGAGGTACGGTTCCGAATTTCCTCACGCACAACGTGCCGCGGCCGAGCACCAAACGAAAGCAGGCGGGCACGCAAAGCGTCAATCCCCGGTGGCGCGTCCCGGTCCGGTGCCTCAGCAGTTCTGAATGGCACCGGCGGACCTTCGCCGCGTACGTTCAAAAGAGCCTGGCGGGGAGAGAGGTCAAGAAGGATGTTGATGTAGCCTTCCATTTCCTCGGCAACGGGAATGAACACGGGGTTTGACCGCGGCACAGAGGAGAACAAGTTCTTGGTCTCCATTTGAAATTTGATCTCTTTACCTGTAGCGCGAAACGCCTGTCGGGCAAGCATCTCCGCGTCTTGCCTGCTAACACGGAAGTAGATTTGCACCTGGGCGTTGCTGAGGACCGAAGCGAGCAGAGTTCGTTCCAGCTGCACCAGGGTTTGGTTTGCCATCATGATCGAGAGCCCATACTTTGCCGCTTCAGAAAGAATTTCCTCGAAGCTCTTAGTGGCATAGTGCTGGAACTCGTCTACACATAGACGGTATGCACGGCGAGACTTTCTAGGTATATCGACCCGTGAGAGCGCCGCTTCTTGAATCTTGCCCACAAAGAGAGCTCCTACCAAATCCGAGTTCTGCTTGAGGCGTCCCTTCGCCAGATTGACAAGGGTTATCGAACCTTCGTCCATCCACTTGCGCACGTTAATCGTCGAGTGCGTCTGGCCAACCATGTCCCGGATCCACGGATCACTCACAAACGTTGAGACTTTATTCAGGGTCGATTCAATCCATTCCGCTTTGGTGCGGGCGGGGAGTGGACCAAACCGCCTCTCCCAATATTCCCTCGCTTCGGGATGCTTCAAGCTTTCTACCAGCCTTGCCCGAAACTCAGAATCGGTGAGCAAGCGAGGCATCTCAAGGAGCGTGAGTCCGTGCTCTGCCAGAGTGATGAAACTGTTTCGCATCAAATCTTCCATCCGCGATCCCCAAGACTTGTCCCATAGCTTCTCAAAGACCCTTATTAGCTCGAGTACGTGTGGGTAGATCTCTTCGCCGCGAGACACCTCCAGCGGATTGAACCCCACCGCCCAATCCGGATCCGTGGGATCGATGAGGATAACCTTCTTGAGCGCTTCATGGTTGGCGGGAAGCGTTGCCAAGTAGATGACGAGTTCCTCGTACAGATCCCCGTGAGGGTCGATCACGCACAACCCGTGCCCAGCGTCGATATCCTGCTCGATAAGAAGCCTTAGAAGTCGGCTCTTTCCAGTTCTCGTGCCCCCAACAAGATACGCGTGGGATTCCAGTGCTTTGACAAGGACTCCTATCGGTCGACCGAGAAACTCACCCAACTGTCGTTTCTCGCCAGTTGATCCGAACAACGGTTCAAGGACGTAGGAGATGATCTTACGGAGACCCATGACGGATCACCTGCCATAAACGTCTCAGTATTTGCGCAAACCACGTTTGACCAAACGGCCTTGGTGGGGGTCCTCCAACCTTTTGCCTAAGCCACCATCCTGCGGCAGCGCTACACGCGCTTGATAACACAAACGCCGCAATTGCCTCGTAGCGACCAGCAAACACGAGCCCAATTCCAAAGAAGAGGAAGAAGGTGCTTGCAGCACATAAGATGGACGCTACACGCCGTGGTTCGTCGGGCACAGCTTTGGGATCTTTCAGCCCGGTGCTCGCCCTCACTATCGTCTTAAGGATCGAAGCGTGAGCATTCATAAACAGCATTGCGGCAGCAGTGAACACGAAATACCAAACCCTCTTTGAGAGCGGCAACGGGTCCATCGAACCGCGAAACGGGTTTTGCAGTTTGAGCTTCATGGCTAACCACCAGGTGTTGGTTAGACAGTTTCTCGGAACGTCTTGGTGAGAACAAATCCGAGCGTACTTCGGATTTGTTCTTTATGGCACACATTCGTCGGGGCCCGCATGTTCCTCATCTTGAGTGGCCGCTAGGCCAGGCAAGTGATTGGAACTGCGAGACCCCCGACTACCCCCGGAATCAGGGTGAGGTCGCTTGTCGACCGAACCCCGATCTCCCATCCGGTAGGTGGGAGAATCAGCCTGGTTCGCAGGCTGATAGCCCTACGATCGCGGAGTGCGATGGCTTACATGTCAAACTTAGTGTCTATCGAGCGAGTGTAGGGGGATTTCGGGGGTAGTCGGGGGTGAGTGGCTTTGGCCGAACACTGAATGCTACTGCATTCTGTGGTCACGAGGGGCTGCATTCCTAGAGATGCAGCCCCGAATGCAGGGTTGAGATATCACCCTGCATCGTGACGGCCACCACGAAGACCCGACGAATGTGTGCCATAAATTTCGTTTCTCGTTCGGTACGTCTTCTTCGCTTTGGTCGCTTCGATCTCGTCGAGGGCCTTTGGCCCCGGCCGGTAGATGACATACCAGTCCTTTTGGTGGGGCACCGGGTTGTCCCACGTTGATTCAAGGAATCCCCCGCGAAGGAGTTCCTCGTGAGCGGGGTTGAGCTGCTGACGCATGCGAGAACGGTAGTCGTGTTTCTTCACCGGCAACAGCCGGCACAAGGTTGAATAGCGGTAGCGAATAACTGCATCCGGATTGTCGGCGACTCCGTAGAATTTCACCCCGAGAAGCTCATACAGCCGTCTGGCAATTGGTGTGTGAAGCTTCAGATAGTAGTCATAGTCAAGCGGCTTGACGTATTGACTGTTGATACTCTCCAGGTACCACGTTCCCAGGTACAGCAAGTTGTGCTCGGCAACGCTTCCGTCAGGATGGCGTTCGCCAGCGAAGATGATTCGCTCATACAGCGAGAAGATCTGATCGATATATCGAGCCTGCGACTTGGCGTAGAACATCCCTCTGGATTCAACCTGTGTTCCACGAATCGCAACCAGTGCCGCCCGAATCTTGCGGTACTCAGTTCCGCCTGCTTGCATCCTCATCCGCTGGCACAGATTGTGGATGGAGAACGAGATCGGGTTCTTCACCGGCAACCCTCTCTCAGTAATCAACTGCTCGATTGCACGATGAACGCGGTGAGCCAACGGCCCCGGTCGACCACTAGCAGGATGCGGGGTTACTCGCCACACTGCCGTGACGGTCTGATCGCCTTGCTTGCGAACCATGCTTGTCTCGATGAAGTCAGGCCCCCCTCCTTTGGCCAGGAAGAAGAACGGGTAGACCAATCCGTTGACTTCGCAACGCAAAGGCGCCGGAGTGATGCTTCGGGAGAGGCTCGAACTAGGAGCTCGTGATTTGATTTGTTTCTTGTACCGAGACGGTACGAGATCTGAGAGAGGTTGTAGCATGGTTTTCTCGTTGGGTTCGTCGCGTCGTCCGTAGGGGACAATTATCAAGACACACCCGTACTTAATTATCTACTTGAACTACTTCAGCGAAGCGCCCTTGCAAGCCCAGCAAGGGCTTACGAGCGATTTCTTTCATCGATATCCCGTGTCGGCTTCACTGATAACCCGTGTGTTCTTACACCGCTATCCCGTATCGGACGGACGTTTCTTCTCCCCAACTGTGGATAACGTGGGGATTGCTGGCTTCTTCTTGCCGTGGCGTGAAAGCCACTTCTCAAGTGGTTCGAGACGATAAGAATCACTCTTCTGACGGGAGAGGATGAGATAAGGGGGGAGATTTCGAGCACTCCCCTCCCCTATCAAAGGGGTTAGTGTTTTTCGTGGAATGATGTAAGCCATGACTTTTCGTGCACACACCGGGGTGGGGTAGGGGAGTGGGGAGAAGTGGTAATCGGTGGAAGCCTATCGCCATAGATACGGGTTAGATCTACTGATCCCCAGGTTGATCGCGTGTTGCTCTTGCTGTGTGCATTCAGGGGTAGTTATAGGATAGCAGATGTCGAAACGTGCGTGAAGTGGATAACTCGGCCAGTCAATCCGAATGAACCATGAGCATTGCGGCTCGTCGGCTGGAACAGCTTTTCTCGCACGATCATAACTAAAGTTGATAGAGAAGTCGTAGATTGCTCCCATCAGCGTTCATGATAAAGATCCTGCAAGGGCCCGCACTCCATTCCATGAAATAGATCCTCTGGCCATTTGCTGACCAGACAGGGTCATCTTCGCCTGCGTAGCTCGGTCGATATTGCTCTTCAATGAGACGCGTTGTTTGGGCGTCATTCGTGAGCCTCTCTTGATTACTGCCATCAGCATTCATCACCCAGATGTCTACATTGCGGCTCACAACACTGCCCAATGACCGCCCCCATCGAGCAAAGGCAATCTTCGTTCCATCCGGGGACCAGCAGGGGCTTTCATCCGCAACTCCGTTTCGCGTAAGCCTCTGTTGATTGCCCCCGTCTATGTCCCTGACATAGATCTCTTTGTTTCCTCCGTGTGCCTTGACAAAAACCATCTTCGTTCCGTCTGGCGACCACGCTGGGCTTTCCAGGAATACATCGTCATCGGTGATCCTCTCTAGGTTGCCACTACCTAAATCCAATACATAGATACTCCTCCGATTACCAACGAACGCTAGCTTCCTGCCATTCGGTGACCACGCCGGGAACTTGCAGTCAAGATCGTCCGGAGTTGGGACTCTTTCTAAGTATCCTTGAACCAAGTGGTAAATGTAGATGCTGTCATCCTCAACAAAAGCTAACCGCGAGCCATCGGGAGACCAAGCAGGATCTTCCGCTCGGGCGTCTTCGCCACTACTCACAAGAGTTCTTACTCCTTGGGCTGAGAGAATATAGACTTTCCACCATTCCCCAAACGCAATGCTCCCACCTGCTTTACTGATTGTCAGGCTTCGCCGATCACAGCGAAATTCTAACGGAGGGAATAGCATCCGTCTTCCCAGCACCCCTACCAATATGAGGAGAATTACCCCAATTGGTATCCCCGTTTTTCGGTTCCAGATCCGCTTTGCTCGAATTGAGCGCCTGCCTGCTTTTCGTGTGGCTGATCGAGGGGTTGCACTGCTCGCTGAGAACTTGTACCCAACAATGCCACCGATTAAACCAGAACAGAGCGCGAATACAGTTAACGCGATCAGGCTGGCGTTGAAGTCGCTGACAGTCTTTGCAGCAAAGACTCCCGCTACAATGGGTATGCTCAGACCAGAGACTCTCCAGAACAGACCTTCATTCTTAAGAAGAAAGGTAATGCCTCCGCCCACCAAGCCGGTGACTCCAATGCCAACAAGAACTCTTCCAAGCGTGAGCTGGAACTCCCGCGCAAAATAGATGAGGAAGTAGACCAATGCGCCTCCGACAACCATGCCGGCAATAATCCCTAGCGTCGTGCCTTTGACCTGGGAGAACCTGGATCGCGTCACTCTTATCCTGGCTGTGGGTTTCGTCGCTGTGCCCATCGTGGGCCTTCTCGTTGTACCTGGAGAAGGATGTGCAGTGGCGGGTCTGGCCATAGTTTCCAGATTCACCTGGACACGAGTTTCTTGGTCATCCAGGCAGATTGTGATATAGCCTTTGTAGTGCTTTCCCCACTCTTCGCCGGTGGCCTCTATCTCAACTTGCAGTGGTAACTGCTCGGAATCTCCAACCGACCTATATCCGCTGACACATAACCACGAGTCCGGACTGTGTTCCTTGGTAGGCGTGCAGAGAATCTTCTCATATGGTCCGCCGTCATTCTGCAAGATAACTGTGGCTCTTTGGACCTCGCCAGCTGGAACGCCGACGAACTGTATAACGGGTGGCGTAACCACTGGTTTGGGTTTCAGTACTTGGGATGTGCTACCGTTCCTTGCTCTCTGAAGCCACTCAGCGTGGTATCTGCGCCGCTTTTCAGAATCCTTCAGCGTTTCATAGGCTTCGTTGAGGTCAGCCTGTCCCTTGGTGGCACGGTTCTTGAACTTCTCGGGAACGTTGTCTGGATGGAGACGAGACTTGAAACGATATGCCTCTTTTATCTCTGCGGCGTCGGCGTCATGATCTACGCCCAGTATTTGATAGTAGTCTTTCCTGTTTTCCATATGGTTGGATATGGCGCCGGAAACGCCTGATGGTCCTTAGCGTGGCTTCTTTCCTGGTTCTCCCAGTGAGAGTAACTTTGCAGTTGCTGCAATGCCTTCTCGAAACTGGCGCCGGTGCACCACCGTGGCGAGGTCATTTCTCGATGCAAGCTTCTTCAAGAACTCATGGTCGGCGTCATCAGTTCCTAAGGCGATAATGTCGATCCCTTTGCTCTTGGCCTGAAGGGCTGCCGCAAGCGCCGTGCTCCTGTTGTTTGGCATTCCGTCGGTGACAATAACCAGAGCCCTTTTCCCGTCCGCTTCATCCAGTTTCTCTGTTGCCAGCTTTATCGCGTGGGTCATATTGGTCGACCCCGCGACACTTACTCGGTCAAGCGCTTTCTGCAATACCGAAATCTTCTGTTGTGGCGAACAAAGGTGAGTGGCATGCGAATCGAAGCTAATCAACCCCGTGCAGTAGCCCTTGTTTCGGGCCTCCTTGGCAAAATCAATGCCTCCTTGTTTCGCATGAGCAAGCTTCTCCCCGCTCATGCTGCCTGAACAATCGATAGCGAGATAAACAATCCCGATATCTTTCTCCTTGGAGCTTATGGGCCCCTTGCTTCTCTTGATCTCGATGCCTCCATCAACCGCGCGGACCTGTCCTGCTCCTGGATCCGTTCGCACCTTGACCCATTTACGAGAGTCGTTCTCTTTCATCTGGTTCCCCTTTTACTGCGCCACGGCTTTCCAGTATCGAAATTGCCGCACACCGTTCCGTCTTCATTGTATTCCCCCTCTTGAGGTGGGAGAAGAGAGAAAGGCTCAAAATGAGCGAGAAGACGAGCTGAACCCTAAGATTCTCGCTGGCAATCTTCGGACTTGCCTGCCTGTGCTACTCGAAGGAGGCCGTAGACGGTTCCTCGTCTTTGCGATACGCTCTCATTTTCCAAGTTGTCGCGCCAGCTGGAAGAGTGATTGCCATTGGATCGCCTCTTCACTTCGCAATGCTTCGTTTGATGCTCTCAAACCAGCCGCTAATCTTTCTCTCCACTTCTTCCTTCGGTGAACAGTAGCGCTCTCGTGAGGCGCGGATAATCGTCTCTCGATGGCTCTTTCTTGGCCTTGCCCGTGGAGGAAGACCATCGGCGTTGAACGGCCTTGACGTAACCCCGTTGATGCAGAGGCGGATATAGACTGAATATGGGGGAACGTGAATGAAGTCCTGCCAAGAGAACTCGGGTGAAAACTCCTTCTCCAACTCCTTGGCGTCGCTTGCTCCTACACGAAAGCAGATGAGTGTTCCCACGTTCCCGAAAATCGCATCCTTGACGTGTGTATCGAGTTGCTCGATGTACTGATGAGCAAGCGTTAGATCCAAGCGGTACTTCCGAGCTTCGGACAGGATCCCGATAAAGGATGGTGTCGAGAAGTTCTGGAACTCATCACAGTAGAGGTGGAAGTCCTTCCTCTCTTCCTCCGGCATATCAACACGCTCCATTGCAGCCAGTTGGAGCTTTGTCATAAGAAGACTCCCCAATAAGAGTTGATTCTCCTCGCCAAGTGTTCCCTTGGGCAAGCTGGCGATCAGAATCTTCCCTTCATCGATCAGCTCTCGAAAGTTCACCTTCGAACGCGCTTGCCCAACGATGTTTCTCACCAACGGAGAAGTCAAAAACGCCCCAACCTTGTTTAGGATGGGAGAGATAGCCTCTGTCTTGAAGCTTGATTGATAGGTGGAGAATTCGTTTTCCCAGAAGTCCCTTACCTTGGGATCGCTGACCTTGGCCAGCACTTTCTCTCGGTAGTGGGTGTCATAGAGTAGGCGTGGAATACCAAGTAAGCTTGAGCCCGGTGTCTCCAACAGCGCCAGGATGCTATTACGAAGGATGTGAGCCATCCTTGGACCCCATGAAGAGGAGAACAACTTCTCGAAGACTGACATCAACGATGCAGCAGCCAAATCTCGCTTTGCCGGCTCAACATTCCTTAACGGATTCAGCGAGAACGGCCACTCGAGATCCTGCGGGTTGAAATAGACGACGTCGTTAATACGTTGTTTTGGAATGAAATCGAGAAGACGCTGTGCCAGGTCGCCGTGAGGATCCAATACACCAACTCCACGACCCTGCTCAATGTCCTGGATGATCATGTTCTCAAGTAGCGTGGTTTTTCCCATTCCGGTCTTGCCAATCACGTAGACGTGATGGCGTGCGTCTCTCTGTTTAATGCCGAACGGTTTCTTGTGATCTCGCCAGTTTGTTGTTCCTATGATTGTGATGGCCATACCTCTCCAGCCCGGACAACCCGAAGCCACTGGGCAAGTACCAGTGGCTTCGACTCCTGTTCAAAAGGGTTCTTGCTCTTCAAACAGCGAACCTCTCTGCGTTGGTCTAGCGAGGAAGCTGGCTCGAGATGGAGGGGTACGGACACCAGTGAATAATACAGATATTATAACACGCTATCATGTCTCTGCCAATGAGCCGCTCAGAATTGGAGCCTCAGATTGGTGGTTATCCCTCTTGTAATCACTTCTTCGTTGCTCGCAACTCTCACATGAGTGTTGTTCGATCGGGTTCTCCCAGCTTGGTGTGCCAAAGTGGAGCGAAGTGACGGGCAACACGGCGCATATCCCCGCTTCCTTCGTCGAAGGATCTCCTCTTGCAGCAATTTCGCTAGCTCTTCATCAGACGCCGGCCAGTAGCACTTCTGGCGACCTCCTTGTCCGATTCGCCCCCATGCCTTGACCAAACACGTCTTTCCCCACAGATCTTCAGTTAGGTAGAGGTGATAGTAACGGAACCGGTTCCGCTTGGGGTCAGTTGAGGTCCATTTCCCGAGAGATACCGTTTTCATGGTTGCTAATCCTGCTTGGAGGAAGATTTACCAATGATTTGCTCATAGAGACAGCTCGTCTTCTGATCGGCAATATATGCGCTAAGGGCTGCTTCCAGCGCCACGGTGACAACGTCTGATTTCTTGACACCACGGTCGATACGACGAAGATCCAACCATGCGTCATCCAACTGATTAAGAAGATCCGAAGGCACGTAAAAAGTGGCTTTCTTACGCGTACCACTACCCCTCTTAGCGAGTGGTGTTTCTTGCGGGCTTTCCTCGGAATCAAGGTAGATGCCCGCGCCTTTACCTTTGAGAGAAGATCGTTTACTCATCCTGCAGCACCTCCTTTGCAAGTTCGCGATACAGCATAGCTCCTTGAGATTTCGGCAAGTACGAAAGGATCGGTTCGCCGGCTACGCTGGCTTCGGCGAACTTGATCGTCCGTCGAATGATGGTTTGGTATAGTTGCCCCTCGAGGACGGCCTCCAACTCACTAGCGGCCTCAGTAGAGTGAATTGTCCTTGTCTGATGCAAGGTACGCAGGACCTTTGCTTTAATCTCGGGATTACCCTTGCGTCTGACCTTGGCCAGAACGTGCGTGAGCTGTTTTAGCCCGCGCATAGCCAAGTACTCGGTCTGAACGGGAATGAGCACTCGCTGACTCGCTATTAGGGCATTGGTGGTGAGGACACCCAAACTGGGTGGACAGTCTAAGAAGATGTAGTCGTAGTCCTCTTGAACCGATTCGAGGGCCACTTTCAGTGTCCTATCCCACCCAATCTCTCCCAGCAATTCTCCTTCTGCTCCGGCAAGATCAAGGTTGGCGGGAACAAAGTGAACTCCGGGGGTCTTGGACTCTTTCACTACCGATGCCAGCGAAGCTGATTCATCGATGAAGACGTTATAGATGGTGTTATCGAACGTGTCCGGATCGAAGCCAAGACACGTAGTGAGACCACCCTGGGGATCTAAGTCGACCAACAACACCCGTTTACCGTGTTCAGCGAGCGCGGCGCCGAGACAGATACAAGTGGTCGTCTTCCCGACGCCTCCCTTTTGGTTGGTAACAGCGTAGATGTAAGCCATTCGGACAGAATAACAGCGTGACGGCACGCTGTCAAGATGTGGATAAAGTATACCAGCATAACATCATGCAGTCGAGATGGCGGAACAGTGCGCGGGTGGTTACTTAGATGCGATATGTAGCCAAGGAATTCTTGCGAAATGCTTCTTGTCGAACGTGTACACGTCTTCTAGCCCTTTCCCTCGCGCAAAGCAGGCTAAGTAGGCATCGGTGAAATCGATATTCAGTTCTGCATGCAAGACGGCTGCTTCTTCAAGAATGCGAGCGTTTGGCACTTGTACACCGGGCATGTTGAGTATGGCAATCGCTTTCTCGCTGGCTTCTTCCTTGGATAGGTTGAACACTGAACTTTCCAATGTCCACACAATTTCTGCGATGACCATCGCCGGGACAATGAGTTCGAGCTTCCCATCCCTTGCCCTTCGTAGTACCTTTTCGGCCGCTTTCGCCTGATCGGGCGGTTCTCCCGTAAAGTAACGGAGAAAGAAACACGTGTCGGCGCTAGCTTGTTTTGTGCTCATGGCGGGAGGCGTGCTCTTCACGTGCGATCTGTCGTGCTTTATCTATGCTCTCAATCGGCTGTTTTGCCTTCACTGACCCGCGCATTTCCAGTAGGGATTTACGCTTTATTGGCAACACTCGCACTGAATCGGCGTCTTCAAAGAACATGAGTCCATCCCCTTGTTTAAGACCCCACCGGCGCACAAGCCGCGCAGGCAAGGTGATTTGCTTCTTAGATGACAAAGATGAGATGGCCATGTCTTGCCTCCTTACTTTTACCAAATACCTTACTTCAACAGTATACTTTGGCTTCTTAAAGAATCAAGAGCGGAATTTCAAAGACGCGTCTAATCCAACCAATGCTCGAGGCATCTTCGTGTCCTTGTATGCTGATCTAGCTCTCGGATATCGCGAGGACGTCAGTAATGGCGAGCAGTTGTTCAGGATCGGCCAGGATCTTCTCAAGCTCGTCATCGGTGAGGCCGAACAGATCGCGAGCAACGTCAAAGATTGCACCTGAGCATGCGTTTGTCATGTCACGATCTCTCGCTTTCGTCGAAAGAAACCAAACAGTCGGCGCGGGGCGGGAAGAGCCAACGGCAAAAGCTGGTCGATTCGATCTTGTAGACGTGCGTTCTCAGCCTCTAGGCGCTCAATAGTCCGGTCCTTCTCCTCGATGAGCGCCTGAATCCACTCGTTGCTGATCGTTGGGTTTGACACTTGTTCGACGTGGTTTAACGTCACGACTTCCGTCTTGTTTAGCTCTAGGTTTTCGAGTCTTTCTTTCTCGGATTGCCGCAGGATTGACGCGGCCGCCTTGACGCTAATCGCGTCAGACCGGCGAATCTCCTCCAGATGCTGCAACATGCCAACGGCCTCACCCGTGAAGATGAGTTGGTTATTTCCTCCCCTCTTGAGGAGTGGCGAGAGAGTTCCGTCAAGCACGTCAAGCCGAAGTCGAACCGCTCGAACCGAAAGCCCCAGATTCTTGGCTACATCTTGGATTGTTGCAGACATAGTGCTTTGACGTTAATCGCGTAAACCCACGTCGAACAGTGACCCTGTCACAATATGGTAGGACAGTCGTCCGTAGCTTGGAGTCTTCTTCTGTTCGGTCCGAGTCAAACTCTCATTAAGGAACCCTTTGTCCTTTTGTGGATAGGTGATGAGCGTCCAATGGTGACATCTCCTGGCCGTATAGTGTCGTCCTCTAGGCGATTTACTCTGAATTACCGTTCAATAGCCAATTGACTGAAGCTTGTGTCCTCCGTAGAGTGTTTACATGTCTTACGCGAGAGGGGATTCCGTATAGGATAGAGATCTAGAGCAATGAACGGGTGGTGACATACTACCCTTACAAATAGAAAAGCGCCTAGAGGTGGCAGCCTCAAGGCGCGAAAGGTCTTGGTGACCAGTTAGCATTGGTACCATACCAGGGTTTGCTTGGCAATGTCAAGCATGTAGATGAGGGTATTCCGAAAACGTCTGTTCTCAACAGCCATTGCGGCGTTGAGTCCATTTGTCCCATTGAGTTGAGTCGCATGGGTCTTTCTCTCATCCCTCTTCAATCCGGCGAGAAAACTCCACCCCTTGGTTTCACCTGGAAGCCTTATCAGAACAGCGGAACAACGCCTGAACAAGTCGGGCAGTGGTCACAAGAGTTTGCTCGTTGCAATTGGGCGATTCTGCTGGGACATCCAAGTGGCTTAGTTGCGTTGGACGTAGATAGTGCGGCTGCGCTTCGCTGGGTTGAAGTTCAAGGAGGTTTCCGCCCGAATGGCCAAACCCCTCCGTGGTATTCAACCGGCCGCGGTTGGCAATTCCTCTTTCGTCTACCGTCTGACTTGCTTGACGTAAGAGGCGTCAATCCTACTCCGGGTGTAGAGATCCGAGCCAACGGTCAATACTCAGTTGCTCCTCCGTCGATTCATCCAAACGGCAAAGCCTATCAGTGGCAGAAGCCCCCCCAATCGTTCGCAGACATCCCCTATGCACCTCAATGGATGGTTGCCGCACTCCAGGGGAAAGCCACGTATAGGCCTGTCCCCAAGAAGAAGACGCCCATTCAACGGGGAACCATCGCTCCTGAACCTGTTGAACGACACAAGGAACTTGCTGGATCTAATCGAAGCCTATTAAACCTCAAGGGTACTCAGTGGCTGGAAACGTCCGTTTTCGGGAAAGGGTATAGGAATGGGGCCTTCTTCTCTCTTGCCAACATCTACAAAGCAGCAGGGTTGTCTAGGCGTGAATGTGAGCGCCGGCTTGAACAGTGGCGACTCAATCAGACTCGCCCTGTGTATGGAACTTATCCCGATAAGCAGACTGAACCAGAAAGAGCTTTCGAGTGCATCTGGAAGTATGCCTATGGCTTAGACTTGGGCCGTCTCACGTCGATCCAGAACGCCCAGGGAGAAACTATGCTGGAATCACTCGCCATTCACCTGGTCCGAGCTTATCCAACCAAGAAGAACCGCTCTGAACGTATCCACAAACCTTTGTTTGAATCGGTTGCCCGTGTGTTGGTCGCCCTGAAAAAGGCAAACGCTTTCGAGCCAACGATGCTGTCTCATGAGGAGTTGGGCAGGCTTGCCGGGATCTCGCCTGACCGAGTGGCGAAAGTCGCCGGGTTTCTGGAGGAAGTCGGCGTGAAAACCACTCACCGGCAAGGCCAATCACACGTTTCCTGCTATTCCCTGAACACCCTAAAACCCTCACCCAACCAACTTATTAAGCAGTTCGCAAGCTGGAGACAATACCGAGGTCTTTGGGGCGAGTTCTTTGTGATGTGCAAGGGGTTGTGGCGAACAATGCGCGCGTGGATGGTCAAGGCTTTCAATGTCCTAAACGCGGTCTGGAACAAGATTCAGGGTGCTTGTCAGAGTGAAACGATAAGGGTGGCGTGTGGCGAGGACAATATCGGCCGAACACGAGGGCCTCCTACCGGCTTGGGACGCTTGGACGCGCTCACAGACGATTTGAGAGTGAATCTTGCGCCGTGTTGATGGCTGTATTGATAAGAAGCCTTCACTCCAAATCCGGCATTCTCAGCGAGTCAGCATGCTGGCGAGTTCTCGGGCGTCTTCCATGGCTCAGGATTCTCTTGTTTCCGAATTCTCACCCTCACCCCAAACACGGGAGAGGGTGGCCTGGATTTTCTTCTCGAATCGGGAGATCAGTTCGCGGTTGGAGGCGACCAGCGACTGCTCGGCTTCGATCTCGGCGACGATGGCCTGCTGGGTGGCAAGCGGCGGAAGGGGAATCCTGACGTTTCGGACAAGCCGGCTGTTCAGGTTATTGACCACTCCACCCGTCGCAGCTCGTTCAAACTGCTGTAGCACCACGTCGGACCCAAGGATGTTGTACAGATAGTCTCTGTCCAGGTCCTTCGACGTATCGCGCAGTAGCAACCATCCGTCGTGGATGCAGCCTTCGATTGCCATGATGTACGGCCTGCCGAAGCTCATCGAGTTCGACAGAATGAAATCACCCGGTTTGACGTGCCTGGACTTGGCGGCCCCTTCCGGGGTGATTCGTTCCTTGGTCTGGGTGATGTACTTTGCGCCAACCTCTGCGTCGCCGATCTTGATCCAGTTCACACCGTCCGGTGCTTCGGTTATGAAGTCATGAATCGGACGCGGTGATGCACCCCGCTCCACAACACACAACTCTCCAATGGTAACCATCGGCCATTCAGGATGAATGGGAATGTGCGAGCGGTAGTTGTCAAGGACGGCGCGGGCGCCGTCGATGACTTTCTGGTAGCCGTCGATCTCCGCAACTATCTCCTTCTGTATCACGAGAGGAGGCAGCGGGATTTGGATGCTTCGCAACTTGGCTTGGTTAAGCTTCGGAACGGTGACACCGGTGATGTATGGCATCAAGTCCGCTTCGTTCAGAATCTCGATTAGATACCGATCGAGAGTCCGATCTGCTCTTGACCTAAGGACGTGCGCATGGTTATTCACCCAAATCTTGCCCTCAACTGCAAATGCGCTTTTCTCGCTTGCTCCCCACTTGGCACCGTCCTCGCCAACCAAGACCAATGGTTCATCGAATAGGTACCCTTCGACATGATCGAGAACACCTGTAGCGCCGTAATACGGATAGGGGCCGGGCTTTCTGTCGTGCCTAGTGATAGGTTTCCTGAGCTTGTCGAGGATTTCCACCACGTCACCAAGTTCAACGTGCGGGTATTGAGACAATCGCTGACCCCGCACTCGAAATTGCTCAGCACTCAGACTGAACTCGCGATTCACTGCGATCTTGTCTTTCTCCACGATCAGGCCAAGTGTGAGCTGTAATTCCTCAACCGATTCGCGAGCGCGGAGTTTGCCGAGATATTCAGCAAGCTCACTTGCGACCCGTGGAAGGTCATTCTTCTCGATAGCGCGGCGCTGGGCGCCGAGGCCGAAGCCGTCGTTCTCAACCTTGAAGAAGGCGATATTGTCGCTCAGCTTTGCCAACGCCTTGTCGAGGATTAGGATCGAAGTCTTAACACCCGAGTAGGGATTGAATACTCCCGCGGGCAGCGAGACAACGGCGATGAGGCATTCCTCAACCAGCATCTTACGTAGTTGCTTATAGGCGTTCTGACTCTGGAAGATGATGCCCTCGGGCACGATGATGCCCGCGCGGCCGTTGGGCGTCAGGTGTTCGGCCATGTAGTCCACGAACAGCACCTCGCTGCGCTTGGATGTCACGGAAAAGCGCTTGTGCGGCCTGATGCCACCTTTTGGCGACATGAAGGGCGGATTGGCAAGAATCACATCAGCAAACTCGTTCCACTTCTCCTCGGATGTGAGGGTGTCATATTCGTAGATATGCGGATCTGTGAAGCCATGCAGATACATATTCACTAGCGACAGGCGCACCATGTCAGGTGAGATGTCGTAGCCCTTGAAGTTCCTCGCGAGACGTCCTTTGTCGTCTGGCGTCAGAGTGGAATTCCCTTTGGCGTCCGTATTAGCGCGAAGGATGTGCTTGTAGGACGAAATTAGGAACCCAGCGGTGCCGCATGCGGGGTCGAGGATGGTCTCGTTCTTTTGGGGATTGACGATCTCAACGATGAAATCAATGATGTGCCGTGGTGTGCGGAACTGCCCGGCATCGCCCTGTGAACCGAGCACGGAGAGCAGATACTCAAAGGCGTCACCGAGACGTTCTGAGTGATCGTATTCGAACTCGTCGATGATCTTGAGGAAGGCCCGCAGGGTCTCCGGATCGCGATAGGGCAGATAGGCGTTCTTGAAGATCTCGCGAAACAACAGTGGAATGCCGGGGTTCTCCGGCATTTTTGTGATTGCCTCGGCGTAGAGGTTCAAGATCTCGTGGCCACCAAGCCCGGAATGCATCAGCCTTGCCCAGCCGTACCGGTGGAATTCGTCGGCGAAGAACTTTCGCTTGCCACCAAACTCTTCACTCTGGCCATCCATATCGTCCATGAACTTGTAGATCAGGGCTATGGTGATCTGCTCGACCTGGGACTTGGGATCAGGCACCTTGCCTACGAGGATATCGCGGGCGGTGTCGATGCGGCGTTTGGTGTCGGTGTCGAGCATCAGGACTCCTTCAAGCAACGAACTGGTTCAAGACGACATAATCCTTGACGTATTCGGGAATGAGGAAACGGTACTTCTCTGGCACGGCGAGGAAGTCACGGCTAGAAAAGACGGGATTGGTGGCTAGGTCGGTGAACTGCTTGTTCTCGATGATGTGGCGCACGTGGTCGCTGATAACGTAGGCCTTGAAGTAGGTCTTGATGGCTGAGATGGCGTCAGCCTCTTCGGGTTTGTAGTCGGCAACGAACTTGGCGAACTCCTCTTCCAGCAGTTCGTCCTTGGACTTGAACCTCGGGATGAGGCCGAAGATCTTCTCGAGGATTTCGCGCAGACTCAGACGGCGATCCACAGCAGCGGCCTTGCGAAGCTTGTCGAGAGTGTAGTACTCCTCGGGCTTGTCGAAGACCTCGCGATTTACGTAGTCAATAACGTGGTCCCATTGGCCGGCTTCGACAGCGGCGACAATGGTCTTGTCCTCGCACACGGCGTCCTCGAATTTCTCGAAGAACATTCGGTCGATCCTCATCCCCTCATACCCAATGGCCTCTTCCTTAATCGACGCAATGATGTCGGCACCAAGGTGCTCGTAGGTGCCGCCCACCACCACCGGGTCTTTGCCGGGGTCTCGCTCTCCGCCTTTGCCCTTGGGTCGGGGGAGCTTCAGCACTTCGTCGTAGTTGAATTCCTCCTCGAAGTACTCGCAGTTGGCAAAGAAGTCGAAAAGCTTGAAGGCAGTCTTTTGTGGCTGCGAGACGCCATCCTTGAGATTGTTGTCGAAAAGCTGTTCGAGGAAGTTGTGCTTGCGGGTGCCTCGCCCCTTGATCTGAATGAAGTCTGTCGGCGAGAAGATCGGACGGAAGAGGCCAAGATTAAGGATGTCGGTACAGTCGTAGCCCGTGGTCATCATGCCAACCGTCACGCAGACACGCGCCTTGCTGGTCTTGTAGGCAGGCAGAAAGTTGGCGGAGCCAAGCAGGTTATTGTTGCTGAAATTGATGCTGAACTGCTGGGCGTCGGTAATCTGAGAGGTAACCTGCACAGCGAAGTCGGACTGGTATTTGCCAGGGAACATTCGGTCGGCCATCTGGTTAAGGATCTGCGTGAGTTTCGCGGCGTGGTTCTGGCTAACGCCGAAGATGATGGATTTACCAATCTCACCGCTTACTGGATCGCGAAGAGCATTCTCCAGGAAAGTCTTGCAGAGAAGCAGGTTTGTAGCCTTGGCGAAAAAACGCTTCTCGAACTCTCGCTGCTTATAAGCCTCCTTTTGGTCTTCGCCCGTGTCGTCGGTAAACGCGACCACGAAGCCATCTTCGGAGAGCAGTTCGGTGGTGATCTCGGTGCGGGCATCCACGACGATGGGATTGACGAGGTAGCCATCCTTTACGCCATCAAGCAGCGAGTAGTGGAAGGTGGGCTGGCTATCTTCGCAGCCAAAAGTGCGGTAAGTGTCGCGCAGTAGACGGCGCTCGAGTTCGCGCGGATCTCGCGTGGTAGGTTTGGACGTGTCGAATTTCTTGAGGTAGTCCCGCGGCGTGGCAGTGAGGCCGAGCTTGTAACCGATGAAGTAGTCAAAGACAGCGCGGGCGTTACCTCCGATGGAGCGGTGGGCTTCGTCAGAGATGACCAGGTCGAAATCGGTCGGCGAGAAGAGCCGCTGGTACTTGTTGTCGAAGAGCAGTGACTGCACCGTGGTGACGACAATTTCCGCACGTCTCCAGTCGTCGCGATTCTCCTTGTAGATCAACGTCTGAAAATCGGCGGATAGCAGCGCCGCGAAGGTCTTCTTGGCCTGATCCTCCAGTTCAAGGCGATCCACTAAGAACAGAACTCGCCGGGCATTGCCGGAACGGAGGAAGAGCTTGATAACGGCTGCTGCGGTGAGTGTCTTGCCGGCACCGGTGGCCATCTCGAACAGGAAACGGTCCTTGCCATCCTTCACGGCTCGTTGCAGAGAGTGAATAGCCTTTAGCTGATAAGGGCGCAAGAAGCGCAGTTTGTTGACATGGATGTAGTTGGAGCGTTCCCCCTCGTTGCGCCATGCTGCCTCAGATTGGTAGTTCGGACGCTGGGTCAAAACGATGTAGTCGTCGCCTACTTGGTCCTCAATGAGACGTTGAGGGTTGGGCTTAACTTGCTGGTAACCGATCACCGAATCTGGCGTAGGAAGGGTCGTGATGATGTACGGGTTGCCGCGCTCAAGGTCCCAGAAGTAGTGCAGATTGCCGTTGGATAGGATCACGAACCGACAGTTCTGGGATCTAGCGTACTTGCGGGCCTGCTCCTTGCCGACAAGCGGGTTCTTGTTTTCCGATTTCGCTTCAAGCACGATGAGAGGGAAGCCTTTGGTGTCAAGTAGCAGGAAGTCGATAAACCCCTTGCTGGTCTTCTCAAAGTTGTCGCCAAGGGCATCCAGATCGGATGTCTTGATCGTTATACTTGGCTCGAGACAGATGTTGGCTGGCGCATTCCCTTCCGGGAAGAAGCGCCAGCTTGCTGCTTCAAGCAGCTTATTGATCTTGATTCGGGCTGTGGCTTCTTTGTCTGACATTACTTCCTTGGTATAGCCAGCCTTATGTAGCTGGTCTAATCTTGGAGCTAGTCTATACGACCACCCTCTGTGAAGGCGAATGATGGGACGTAGACGGTCTAGTGAGATGGTCCCAAGACAGGCCCCAATCGGAAGTTTCTCGGCAGCAGAAGACGGCTGTTGTTGCGAGAGCGATTAGCATGCAGCTTATAGGGGCGTCCCTGGAACACGCGTGGTCGTATGCCCGTGGTGCTAGCCTTCTCATGCTTGCTCATATCGGGCTCTGTCACTATAGTGATCTAAGAATGAAAAAGCTTCGAATAGCTATATGGAAAAGTATCGAGTTATTCTTTCGCTCCCTATTTCCATACGCGCTGGTAGTGGGCACCATCGGGGGCCTAGGCGTCGGGGCTTACATCGTGAGCACTGCCTTCGTCCGCGCGATCTCCGCAATGAGCCCGGAACTGCGCGCGATGCTTTTGGCAGCATTGGCTACGCCTGTAGTCGCGATTCTGTCTGTTGTTATTACCCATTTCTACGCGAGGAAACGCGAGATTGAAGCTATGCAGAGAGCGTCCAAAGTCGTCTTCTATGAGGAATTCCTCAATGAGTACTTCGACCTTCTGTTGAAGGCGACTGAGAAGAAGCCAGGCACTGCTCAAGTCGGACAGCTGGGGCCTAAGTTACAGCGGAAGATAAAAGACCATGTGGCCAAGACGGCTCGCAATCTGATGCTGTGGGGTGGAAGAGACACTGTGCGCGCATACCTAAAGATGCGTGATCAAGCCTCCCGTGGACCGAAATCCGAGACGGACAATGGAATCCCGATCATCCTGCAACAGTTTGAAGACCTTCTCTTTGCGATTCGCCATGAGCTTGGCCACTCCAATCGCGGCGTGTCGAAGGGTGACCTTCTAAAGCTGTTCATCACGGATCTCGACGCACTTCTCGGCCGCTAGGGCGTAATCAGATCACGATACACGAGTTCTTCTCGTGCTAGGAGCGGAGACTCGAACTGTTCTTCTTTTGCTGGCTCCATAGGTCAAAACGACTGCGTGGTTCGCTATTCTTCTTCCTCACCCGGAGAAAGATCCAAGACAGGCCCCAATCGGGAGTCATTTAGCAACGAAAGACGGCTCTTGTTGCGAGTGCGCAATTGGCTTGTATTCCCTGTCCCGATATCCTGCCTTCACCATGATGATGAAGCCCGAGCTGAAGCGCGACTGCCCGTCGACAATATGTGCGTCTTTTGCACACCAATCA
>SDBT01004949.1_pt1 | contig 22488 bp, 17 predicted proteins | sample 2277101 | NCBI WGS metagenome assembly SDBT01 (sample SAMN10404973, study PRJNA504765) | marine sediment metagenome | isolation source: marine sediment core GS10_PC15, 103 cmbsf | place: Arctic Ocean: Southern Knipovich Ridge | collected 2010 | reverse complement strand
TAAGATAGCAAAAAAGAGTTGAAGCAGAGTTGCTAATACCTCAGCAATCTCTGTGATGCTGGGTGCACTTAATAGCACTATCATTATTGAGGCTTCAATCAGAGCTGAAATGACAGCGAGAATGAAAGCTGCTAATGCAGCATTGTCATTTCTCTCTCGGTAAATGGCTAAGAATGCACTGCCCTGAATGACGAACCAGAAAATCCAAAGTCCCACTTCTGTGATATAAGCACCCACTGTCAGAGTGGACATATTGAACGTATTAACTAGGCTTGCCAGACCAGCGCCTATTCCAATTAAGCTTCCGATGACTCCAAGCGTGTGAGCCATAGACAGTTCTCTTAGCATTCAGCGATCCCCTCAGTAGCACCAGACTATCACACATCCTCAAGAGTCTTTCTGAATATAATTATTCCGAGGAAATAGAACGTCATGGCACGAGAAATATTCGGGCCAGAATTCTTAGCATCACATCATTCAGTTCATTGGTAAATCAAACAAAGCATTAATTAATCAACTCTTCAGGTGAACTATTGGTGAGATTGTGGGAGACTATAATGACAGCATGATTGATCAATCACATTCGATTAGCAGAATTGATCAAGTCCGTCAGTATCTCTCAGGCTTGCGACGTTCTGAACGAATCATAATGGTTGCATGGATCATTGCGTCGATTGGCCTCTTGATTATCTGTTTCATCCTAGATGTTTCAACACCATCAACATATGCTCTACATTCCCCAGCTATGGGTTTGATATTGACTGCTCTATTTATGCCAGTGCTGCTAGTTGTGTTCGCGAGAAAAGAAGAGGACGACGGCATTCCACTTAATCTAAGCTACAAAACACTGGTCTTCTTTGTGATATTGCATAGTTTGAGTTATAATTTCTATATATTGATATTTCCTGACGTATTTCTAAACCCGGGGGGCTTTCTCGGAGCCTTTATTATTCCATTGTTTATTCTCGTTTTTGTATACAAAGTACCTCTGAAGAAATTAGGATTTACAGGCGGCGATTCTAGGAATATACTTGGCTCATTAATGATTTCTGTTGTCTATGGCATTCTAGTCTTCGTTTTAATGGGGTTCAATAACCTACTTGAAGCAACTGACTGGCTGTCGAATGCGGGATTCGATGTAACGGAATCTCTGCGTGTACTTCCACAAGCAGTGCTTTACAGCATTCCTGTGCTTACAATAATAGCATCAATACCAGAGGAGTTCCTATTCAGGACTGTCATTCAGACAAGACTGACAGAACGCCTTGGAAATATGCGAGGGATTCTTTTGACTTCATTGGTGTTTGGAATGTGTCACATTCCGCCAAACCTATGGATGTTTCTCATGATTACAGGTGGTTCATTTGAGTTCGCATTATTCCAAGCGGTCGCAATTTCCTTTCTATTCCAAGCGCAAGTTGGTATATTGTTTGGGATTGCATGGGTACGAACAAAGAGCTTGATTCTACCTATATGTCTACACACAGCCCATAATGTAGTAGAAATGATGCCGGTCTTCTTGTATCTCATGTTAGGAGTCCTTGCGTGAAAAAACAAGGCTTCAAACTTCTTCGGTGAGAAAATATCATCAACCTTCTTTCAAGTACAAGAGAAGGGCGTTCATTTGGATTTCCTTTTTGTTGGATCGTCATGGCACGAGAAATTTTCAATTATCTACAGACTATGATAAGTGCGGAGCACAAACAGCGATTAGACCAGTATAGTAGATGAGAATTGCTTAGGGTGGTAATTTAAAATCTCCACCTGAAGCATCGGCTTTTGAGTAACAACTCTTGCATAGAGTAACTAACCAGACGTGGGCGATTGTTTTAAGTTCAAAGGAACAGTCAGTTAGGTGGGGAAGAAATTGAGAAAGAGCATCTTGGTAGGAATTCTGCTTATCCTCTCTGTCACATTGTATTCCGTGGATATAGCTACATCGCCAAATTCTATGACAATAGATAAACATCCAGTATCGATTCTCTCAGACTATGTGGTCCATGATCCAATTTTGATAACATCTGATGATGATTTTGAAACACAAGGATGGCCTGGAAATGGAACCGAAAACAATCCATATCTCATTGATGGATTTGTGATTAATGGGAGCAAGTCACCCTCAGAAACCTGTTTGATGGTCGAAGATACTAGAGTGCATTTCTCCGTGACTAGCTGTTATTTTTTTAATGGGCAATTTGGAATCCAATTTGACAACGTTTCCAACTCTAGAATTGAGAATAATGAGATACATCCGGTCGATGCAGATGGCATTGTAATAACAAGTTCTGATTTCATTACAATTAAAAACAACACACTATTGGGAAGTGCCTTGCATGGTAGTGATCACGCTTTAATCCTTTACAACTGCGATAACACGACGATAGCCAAAAATACTTGTATCGAGTACTGGAATTTTGGTTGTATATGCCTTTCATCCGATTGTAATAATAACACAATATCCAGTAATTTCTGTTCTAGCAGGCGAGGTATATGGCTATGGGATTCGAGCCAAAACACACTCTTCAACAATACATGTAACGATAATTCCAATTATGGAATATTCATCACTTCTTCATCTTCTAATCCACTCTATTATTGCTACGGGAATATTCTCCTCAATAATAGTTGTGATGATAATGGTTATGGCATGTGGATAGAACGATGCTCATTCTTCACTATAACAAACAACACAGTTTGTGACAATACATACAATGGTATTCAGTTCAACGCTGGGATCAATTCTAGTCTGACTAATAATCAAGTGTTGTACAATGGTCAACATGGTATTGTGTTGGGGGAAAATTCCGAGTTCAACACACTATATCGGAATATTATTGGTTGGAACTCGCAATCAGGTTTACAGGAAAATGCGGAAGATTATGGTTCTAACAACTCCTGGGATGACGGTATAAGTATTGGAAATATATGGAGCGACTACACAGGAAGTACCACGAATTATTCAATCCATGGAAGCGCAGGATCAGTAAATCACTATCCTATGAAGGCAGATACAATATCACCCACAATCGATACACCTAATGATAGAGAGATTCAATTTGGATTCAATGGTTACTCAATTACATGGAACCCATATGATGAACATCCAGAAACGTATTCGGTCTATCGGGAAGGAGTCTTAATTGAATCAGATACATGGTATGGATCAAGTATCACTGTGGATATCGATGATTTAGAATTGGGCGTTTACAACTATACACTCATAGTTTCCGATACATGCTGGAACACGAGAACCGATACTGTAATTGTGACTGTTCTTGATACAACTGAACCAATAATTGATGGTCCTGATGACTTCCAATACGAATATGGAACTACTAATCACAGAATCACATGGACAATCACAGAATTCAAACCTTACTATTTTGCGATTTATAGAAATGAAATACAAATTGATTCTGGACCATGGGATGGCTCAAATATCCAGATTTCAGTTGATGGATTAGACTTTGGAACATACAACTTTACTCTTGTTGTATCCGATACTAGCAACAACAATGCTAGTAGTACGGTTTTGGTTACTGTCATGGATACAATAAATCCGGTGATAAATAGCCTTGAAGATATTCAGTTTACGAAAGGAACTACAGGTCATAGCTTAACTTGGACCCTACAAGACACAAATCCCTTTAGTTTTGTAGTTGTAATGGATTCTATCGAAATAGCTTCCGGACCTTGGAACTCCACTGGTGAAACTGTGACAATCGTACTTGACCACATTACTGTAGGAACCCACTTCATAACAATCACTATTACTGACCTAGCTGGGAACGAGGTATCGGATGTAGTTATTGTATCAGTTCTGCCAGAGAGCACAACCATAACGACTGGTCCATTAGCTGATTCTCAGTTTCAATTCATAGCTGTGCTTGGAATTGGGTTTGGAGTGGTGATTTTAGTGATTGTTTTTGTTGTGTTCAAGAGGAAATAGCAAAACAGCCTGTGCATTCGCCGTTGATCCATACTAACTCCCACTCGGAGTGAACTATAAGAATAAGCGTTCGACGGGGTCAGGTTAACCAGGGGTACTTTCCCTGTACCTGTATTTTGTTGAGCCATCCATTCATTTTTCTAGTATCTATCAATTTGAGTTGAGTATGTCAATAGTAGATTTGAAATAGTCGTTCATATAGAAGTAATTCAAATCATGGAATATGAATATTTGATCTATCTAAAGAGGGAAAATGAAACTATCGTGAGTTAGTTTACAAACATGTCTATGACGCATATCAAGGAAACGGCTTGAGTGTTTATGTATAATCTAGAATGAGTTGGTTGAGTGAGGGAAAATGGATAACGAATCAAGAAGTCCCAATGATTTGGTAGGAAGTAGAGAAAATCTTCCGATGAATCTACAAGGAATCATCAGCTTGATTGATTCAGCTCGTGACAATCTAGAATCCGCAAACTTCACAATTGATTTGGTGGAAGAATTCTTTCGAACCATAGGAGCAATTTCGTATTCACGAGTACAATCTAACCAAATATCTTCAGATACTCGAACAAAGATTGACGACTTTATTGTTAGAAAAATGAAGACCCCTAGTTTTGGTACTTGGACTGAGTTTTCAGATAGGTGTATCAAACCCCTCAAACAAATGGGAGATCGCTTTGCAACTGATAACAAGTTAATGATGGATAATAAGATTAAGGACTGGAAAGTCGCCAAACGTATTCTAACTGAAATATATAGGTTAGATTCAGGAACATCTCCACATAAGAACAGGATTAAGATTAAGAGATTTCTTTCTGAAACAGTTAATCTCCGAAATATAATACGTCATCGAACTCTGTCAAATACATCATTACAACCACTATTGGATATGGGTTTCAAAGACTATGTTGTTAGTATGATTACAGAGTTGTTTGCTCGATTTCATCTCAGATTGTACTATCCAATTTCAATTGAAGAAGAAGGTGTGATGTCGTATGTGGTTTTTGGAACAAAGCGTCGATATCAACCCGTTGTAGTGGAAAAGAAAGAGAACATTTCTCTCGGTGAATGCTATCTTCAGATATACGATGATGAATATCCATTTCAATTCCGAACAAGGATTATAGAATACGATTGGAAGCTGAATCAGTGTTACGTATACCTCAAATCAGAGGGAGTACAAGTACATTGTATACCTCTTCAGGGCAATCCACACTCACGGAAAGGAAAATGGAGCTCATTGGAAGAAGTATTTGAAATTCGAAAATTAAAAACGCATATTGTGAATGATGTTGTCACTGATTCTGAGTATGTCTTTGATGCAATCAGACAACATCTAGATCCTAATCTAGCTATAGCACTTGAACAGATGGAGTTAGAATCCTCAGAGAAACTTGTTGTTGCAAATGCAATCTTGAAAGAGTATAGCCTAAAATACTCTCAAGACTGGGACTGGAAAAAATGGTATTCTGGTCTTATTATTGGGTTTGTTAAACTGGGGGAATTATAATGATTCTCCGTGAAATGATTATTAGCAATTATCGGAATTTTAGAGATACAAAGTTACAAATTCCCCAACCTACTGAAGAAAAATTCATCACTGTAATAATTGGTTCCATGAGTTCAGGTAAGACCGTTTTCACAGATGCTTACAAATGGTGTTTGTATGGTGATTCTATTCAACTAGGTAATGGAATATTATCACGGTTTGATAAAGTTAATCCACCAATTACTACCTCAGTAAAAACCGAGTTCGATGCCGGTGAAAGAGGTATAATATCTCTTGAGAGATTTACTGATTTTATATCAGTTGAAGGAGAATTAAAGCAGGTGTGTTCAGATGGCATTTGTTCTAGTGCGATAATGTCAACAGTATTCAAAGAAAAAAGAATTCCATTTGATGATCCCGAGAAGTTCATTGAATGGTACTTTCCGAAATCAGTCCTTCCCCTTCAAATATTTGATTGTGAACGATTGACTGATGATAGGTTTCTATCTAAAAAGATAGCATCATCTGATACTATTTTGGAGATAGTATCTAGAGTTACTGAAAAACTTGAATCTGTACAAGAGATATTTGGCGCACTAGATGAATACCTCTCTCTCAAAAAATACACCGAATTAGCAAGAAAAAGTACCGCACTATCAAAGCATCTTGAAAAACCGTTTAACAAACAGAGAAGTGGGATGATTGAATTAGGGAAGGAAGAACGATATATTCTTGAAACGTTTCCAAAAGATATTAATCACATTTCACCTTCGGTTATGAGTAGGGGGGAATATAGTGCTATTGTGATGTTGAAAATCCTTCAATCACTATCAACTATTGATTTAACAAATCCCATCATAATGGATTCCCCTTTTGCAAATTTCGATCCCACTACTACGAAAAAACTTGGTGAGATTATGAAAACCAGGCTGAAAGGGAAACAGGTCATTATCCTAATGACAGATTCTGAATATGGTAAAATTATGGATACGTTTCAAGATTGTATTCAGGTTGAGTATGAAATTGACTATGATTCCAAACATGGAGCCTCATTCAAATTACGTAATTAGCAATATGGTGACTAGAATGGACCCAACTACATTCGAACAGGTAGTTGCTCATCTTCTTAACGCTCAACATAATATCAAACTAAAATGCCCCTACAAACGTAGGACTAATTCTCGTCAATTCGATGGATATCGAGAATATTGGTATGGGATATTCTCTCACTACAAGATTGGGGTTGAGTGTAAGAAATGGAGTAAACGAGTTGGAGTTCAAACTGTAGAAGCCTTTTCGAAGAAGCTTGAACGCTGTAAACTCAATAAAGGAATTATGATCTCATTCAGCGGTTTTACGTCCGTCGCCATAGATGAGGCTGAAATGTCTAATATTGACATTTACAGTTTCAGACCACTACAAATCGGAGATGTTGCTGCTAATATTCGACAAATGGATTTTCATGAGATTTTGATGCCCTTTCCAAAAGTAGATTTTACTATATCCGCTGATGATATCACTCCTGAAGAAGTGAAAAATTTGGATATTCAGATGAAGGTGATTGAAGATTTTGACATCTTTGATGAGAAAGGCGCGAAGGTTGGAAATCTAGATCGAATTGCTGGTGCTATGGCTGAGTTTGAGGTTTTAACACAGAGGAAAAGAGTGGGTAGAATAACTAAGGATTGGACCTCTCAATCACATTATTTGCACACTGAATTGAATGGTCGAACCCTGAAACTCAAGGTGAATCTCATTGATGTCAGGTATAAAACTGCAATTATAGCAAAGCCAGGAGTATTCCGTCATGAAGACCATTACATCATGAAGAACGAGATCACCGGTGCTCGTGAATTGATTCCTCTTTGGCAAGTTAAGAAAATAGTTACCAAGTATAAGAAATAATCCTCTCATTCAATTTTGCCTTGTTATTGAAACGGAAATCCTTCATATTCAAGAAATATCTATGTTTATACACAAACCGAAGATAATATATCATTGTCAAAATAAAACAAACTCAAGCAATTTACTGATGATGAATTTGAATAATGTTTGTTTCTCGGGGGACACATGAATGACCACGCAAGTTATGTTCATGCCACCCAGTTTGGTGCGTGACTTTGCTTCCACTGGTGAAATCGAAGTAGATGAGTTCATTCAAGATATCCTAACTAAAGAGATTGGAATGGAAGTAAAACAGCTATTGCTTGACGAATTCATGTTACAACTAGATGGGTTCTTTGATGATATGAATAAGGCTCGAGAAGACGCAATAGGAGCTTATTCTTCTCTTCAGAAAATAATTACGGATTTATATGAAGACAAGAAAACGATTTCCGAGATACAGGACAACTATTCACCAATTCTGTCTTCCAATTTCATTTTTGCCTTGAGGAATTTCTCTGGATTGCTACAAATACTGCTTATTGGAATCCAACAAGCTGAATTACCTGAAAAGAAATTACCCAAGAAGATCGTTCGGAAGTTAGAGAAAGATATGCGACGAATAATAGCATCTACAGGAAATGACATGCCTGACGCAACACAGATTTCTAATGATGATGAAGTTTACGAGTCACTTCTTGCTGGAACTATATTTGGTTTTAATGTAGCGCTGTTTATGACGCTGGTAGTAATTCTGGCTGCTGTTGTTCAATCAAGAACCGAACTTTCTGAATTCCAACTTGAGCAAATGGAAGCGACTCTTCGAGATTGGACACAGGAAACAATGGCTCAACTCGCACTTGTAACAGGACAAAACAAATCGAATACAACAATACCCGATTTGCAAGGTATCATCGCAGATGATGAAGATGCAATAATAGTAGAAGAAGGCTTACAAACTTTTGATTCAGATATGGAGTGAATGGGTCTGTGACTACAATCATCCAACCAAAGGCCGGTGATATTCTCACTCTAAATCTAAATCCGACGGTTGGACATGAACAAAAGGGTCACCGTCCATGCATTGTTGTATCTATACCGGCTGTTGGAAAACAAAGGAGTAAAGGTCTCGGTATCCTGATTATCGTACCTCTTACATCCCAACAGAAAAACTGGTGGACAGTTGTACCCGTGCCTAACCAAACAGGATTAACTGCAGATTCGTTCGCCCTCTGTCATCAAATTAGAGCAGTATCAACCAAAAGAATTCGAAATATTTCAGGTTCTGTTGATGAAAAGGAACTTGTTAAAATTAGGATGGTTCTTAGCACAATTCTGAGTCTTAGTTAAGTAAAATATCGTTCAAGTTACTCAGATTGACGGGGTTGTTGAGCCACCCTTTTCTTTTTTCATTCAGTAAATCTTGTGAGTAGACTATCTAACGCTTTCATTTTGCAATTGTCTTATTGAGGAGTCGTAAGATTCGTTCATAATCGATCTTTGAATGTGAAATCTGTTGTACATGAGTCTTCAATTCTGTGATGGTGTGTTCATACTCAGCTTCATCAACTCCATGTCGTAGAATGTTCAATGCTAGAGCTAAGATGATTTCTGACGCAATATCCAATTCTTCTAGATATTCACTTGTTGCACGCTCTAAGTATACCGGTTCTTCAAAGATACTGTGGCCCTCATTCAATCTCATACTGAATTCCATACAAATAGGGTTGTTGTGCACGGTGAAGGAGAGTATCTTGTAGTGACCATGTGCAAACCGATCTTTTGATTTACCTAAGATACCCCATCCTTCTAAGTCAGATACAATATCAAAAACAGATGGAACAGATGAATATAGATACCAATCCGATTGAATAATTTTGATTGCATCAAGTATGTATGCAGATTCATGATCCACCAGAGTTTCCCAGTCTGGATTGAGTTTCTCAAGTTCTGTAATTAGAAGTTGCCTAAACTGAATACTTGTTATCTTACCATCTTTGCGGATTCTCCGTTTAATATCGATACATCCCTTTTGATTTCTATACTCTCTTATTGCCAAGGAGTTAAAGAACGCCCCTCGAAGGCATGTTTCTAGGGCTGAGCGTAACAAAATGATTGCGGCAACATAACGAAATGAGAATGCATGGAGTACAGATGAACGAAGCAAATCCATTGCTTGATGCAGATATGCTAGAAACGCACCATGCTTTTGATATCTTGAATTGAAATCCGAACGGACAAGGACAAGAAGGACTTGGATACAGCCCAATAAATAGATGGGACTCACATTAGTTGAATCCAATTGCATTTTTGAAAGAGTTTCTTCGAGTGCTATTTTCGTACGCTCTATTTCTCTTATCACAACATCTCTCAAAGTTAGCTCTGCTTCTTCTGAACCCAAATCAAAATCCTCCTCTGATTATATTCGTGTTCATTTATTCAACTTACGGAATTGTCAAAACTTCAAATCGTCCATTGATTCATCGAAATCAGGTACCCTTCTTTTTCGGTGAGTAAAGCGTATCCAGTCACCGAAGGATGGTATACAGTGAGGTATATCCTTGACAAAGAAAATGACATCCAGAGATGCTCGCAGGATTCAGTCACATGCTGATAAGACTGGTAAGAATCAAGACTTCAAGGCACGTGCAATGAAATCTGCATCCAAGAGCGAGAAATAGATCAAACAGGGAGCTGACTACAGCTCCCTTACTTTTTTCTTGATAGGTGTTTTATCTTGATATGTAGGTGGTATGAAGATGAATTATGGGAGGTTCGCAATACTTGATGTTAATCATTCGATTGTGAAGCAAATCCAATCAGATTTGGTTCCATTTCGAGATTTGAGATATTATTTGCAACCAAGTGAAGTTGAGGCAATAGACGAAGCTAATAGGGTTTTTAGTAAAAGGAAGCAAGATGATTTCAAGATAGTTGAGCATGATATTATTGGATGGGCACTAAAGGTTGATGAGAAACTACGAAAACTCCCAAGTAAATCCAAATCTACACAGAGCCAAGCTTCTGCACTTCTATGGGTCCCAAAGGCTCGAATTGGGGGTGAGGATATTGGTAGGATTAGCAGAACCTTTCTTGAATTGGCTATGTTTGTACGATTGGATAGTGGATCCTGGAAAAAGAAGACAAGATATACAACATCAAACAAAGGTGTTGAACCATTTGCAGCAAAGAAGGTCACTGACAACTTACAAGAAGTATTTTTGAAGCATTACAAAAAAACTGACATTGAGACGGATTTTGTAGTACCAACTGGATTGTTGAAGGAGATTATCCAGAAAGAAGCTGATACCGCTGAGCACCTAGATCGAGAATCCCTTATTCACGCACAACTCCTTACAGAAAGTGGTGAGTTCACAGAACTTGCACGAACACTTGTCAACGTAATTGAGCGGTGGTGGTTAGTAGAAACTCTCATTTCCCATCCTGATGACCTGAATTATATTGCTCCACAAATCCCTTTAGAGAGTCTGCTATATGCGTTTGGTGAATCAAGCAATAGTGTACATCTGAGTGAAATATCGAATTATTCTAAATTCAAAGATGCTGATCTAATACACGAGATTATGAGAGCTCTATCCCATTATCCAGATATATCACTGAAACTCAGCAATGATGAAAGTGAAGTTGAGTCAACTCAATCATCTGCTGGACTAATTTGGTGCGATTCAAAAACATTGGTGCAAAAACTAGCTGATACTCCGTTATGGGTATGGTTGGAACCTGTTAATTTCGAGAGAACGATTGTGAAACGAGAAGTATCTTTGCTCTCATTAAGATCTGATGTAATTAATGAATTTACGAGTAAGATTGTATCAAAAGAAGTTAACAGCTTACTCATCGAAGCACCAACGGGATGGGGGAAAACGGGGGCGCTACTATTGATAGCAGCTTCCTTGGAAAAGAAAGGATTACCAATTGCACTCTATCAGGGTGGTGCTTCAAGAGCACGAATACCAAAAGAAACGGTAGTTTTTGTCGATGATGTTCATAAACTAAGTCTATCGTCTTTAGACTTTCTAGCGAAATTGAAAGAAGATGGTTATCAAATTGTGATGACATTATCTCAAGAACATGAGTTTCTCTTATCCGAGAAGATAGCTCGACTCAAAAGAGATGGTGTAATGTTTGACTATATTCCAGCAAGACTACATCGTCTTGACGTAAAAGACACGTTGTGTTTGATTAAGGAGAATTTCCCAGACCTCTCTTCTGATGATTACGAACGCTTGCTCAATAAGGTTGAACCATTGAGTAATTCACCAGAAGCAATTGCATTCCTTTCCATGCAATGGGAGTTAATTAATAGAGGTAGTATCTCTCTTTTGAATCCAAGTGTATACTCAATTTTCAAGACACCCCCACTTCTTCTAGATATACTTCTCAGAGGGTCTTCTTCCAATCTTGAAGTCGATTCCGAATTAACAGCTCTAATTATTATCAACAAGCTCGGAGGAGAGATACTATCAACTCATGAAAAACACGTCAGTAAAATGGCAAAAGAGATATCAAAATCTAGAAGATTTCCACGCTACTTCAAATCATTTCTTGAACCAATTAATTTGCCAGATTATACTCGTATCATTCTAAATCAAGGAATTAGGAGACTCTTGAGTCTTTCCAGGAGTTCTGAGAAGTTTCATACTATTGCTACTGAATTGTATAGAAATAACTCGATTTCAAAATATGATTTAGAACTAACTAAGGATTTGCTTGACTCAATTGAAAGAGTAGAAAATCGATGTACGGGGATTGTCGAACAATTTTTGGGTCGGATATTGATAAAACAGAAGAAAATCAAAAAACTAGAACTCATTCCATATGTGGTACATATTGGAAAATCAGAAATCTCATCATCGTTTATTGAGAAACACTATGGATGGTTGAAGAAAGTCAAAGGATATGACTTACAGAAGAATCTAATTTCTCCACTTTTTCTAAGTTCTATAATGGAGGATCTCGCAACAATAATTGATCACCCAAATTACATACAATTGGATGATTGCGTACTAGAAATCTTTGAGATATTCAGGGATATGTGGAAAAGAAAAGTTGCTATACTTCAGGATGAGTTCAATGCTTCATATCTTGAGTTGCTGTCTGCTATTGCTAGGAAGAAAATGCAGAGTGGGAAGTATCAAGAAGCTCTCTCATTATTTGAAGAAGGAATCAACCTAGCTGCGAAAGTACGTCACTTGACTTCACAAGATAGATTACTCTGCGATAAGATACAGCTTCTTCGAAGTCTATCACCTGCGTTTTGCCCAACAATTAGACGTACGGTTTCAGATGCACTAGATGTAGTTCGAAGCATAGAAACTCTTGATACTCGTCCCTTTGAGGTGATTGTGCGAAATCAAGAAGCTCTGGCTATGCTCCATTGTGGAGATTTCGAAACCTCTATGGTTGCAGCCAAACAGGCTGAAAATCTTATACTTGATTATCAGATAGATCCCCCTGACATTCGTCGTATTAGTCCACTTGAATTGACAAAATCATTAGCATGGTCTCATATAGAACAAGGTTTCTGTGAATATGAGAATGAGAATTACAGTGAAGCACGAGCTCATCTTAGATATGCTGCAAAGAATTTACGTGAAACTCGCCATGAAATAGAGATTCCACAAATTCTTGGATATTTGCCTGCTGTCTATCTTCGAGAAGGTAAAGTATCAGAAGCTGATGATTTAGTCGCAAAAATTTCCACAATGGTTTTTCCATTGAGATCATGGATTCTTTCTGGTTCATCTGTTGCTTACTATTATTTTCTCTTTGAAAATGCTGATATTAATCGAACAGAAGAAGCAGAAAAACTTCGCCAAATATCAAGGGAATTTTATCCATATGACGAATTTCCAACTTTTCTCCGATGGTTTGACTCTCTTCGAAGAATCATATATCATCGTAAAAAGAAGAAATATGAAAAAGCTGAGAGCCTTGCATTCGAATTTATGGAGTGGTTGATTAGTGATTCTGAGTCGAAACAATTTGTTGCAATAGAATATCTGCGAACAATCCTCACATTTGTATTGCGAGAAATTGGTATATGTTACTTTGAACAAAGTGAATTCAGGAAATCTGCTGTGATGTTACTTGGATCCTTAATCTATTGGATACCTATCTGTGGCTCACAAAGACATCACGCTAGAAATTTACTCTTGGAATGTATCTCAAATTCCTCATCAAATCATGCTAATTTCTCAGGTTGGCAGGTTGGATTAGATTCCGATAATCTTCTAGTCATAGAATTGAAGTCTGAGAAATTAGCTTTGTCTGAATATGAAGAACATTTTTGGATTGGATTGTCGCAAATTCTTGAAACTAAAGATTCCAAATAGAATGCCATTATAGTGAGGAAATTTCAGTAGAGAAGAGAATTCTGTATTTCAATTTCCGAAAAACCTAAAGCGATTTTATGTAAGCCATAGATGTAGTGGTTAGTATGGGTGAGGATAGGACTTACTATACAGCAGAAGCATATCGTGTTGTAACTAATGAAGAAGGCACTCCCTCATATGATGCAGGATACCTTCACGAGTTTGCATTCAAACCAGATGAATCTATTAAGCTGGCTGCTTCTATTTTGAATCGTTTAGCTGAACATCCAGCTCGGAGTGTTCGATTCATGGTGCGAACGAACAACAAAGTTGTTGTTGGCTGATCCAGATGGTATGTTTTGTCGGAAGTAAAAAAGTGGAATGGATTACAGATGGAAGTTGAATCAGTTATTATTAGATCGAGAGCATTGACCCAAATGCTCGGTTATGCTATTGAGGTTTACAAAAATGAATGTACTGGAGTACTGATGGGAGATTCGTTTAGAACTGCTGGAAAAGTTGTAATAAATTCAGCAGTTGCTCTTCAGACTGCAGAGAGAGAGTATACTGGTGTAACACCAAAATGGCATAGATATGATCGAATTACCGAGGTTCTATCATTTCTATCGTTAGATTGGATTGTTGGAGAGTTTCATTCTCATACAGATTACAGAAACAAAAGACCAAGTTATCGACTTAGTGATCCTGATAAGGAGTATATTCAATCAATTCACCACACAGGAGAGATTGAATTAGTGATTGCACTATATCGGAAGAAACGGAAAAGGGAATGGGAGTATACCAATAATGCTAGGGTTTTGAAGGGTACCCTTGGAAAGTACTCCATTGAGATTGGTGCATACTACAAATCAGATGAGAATGATAGTGGTACTCTCTCAGAGATATGGTGTCCAATTGTTGAAATTGCTAATATTGCTTCAGAGTTGGATATGTCCCCATCTCCTGGATATATCTTCAGTTATATTCCCCCTCAATTTCATGCAGGGCGATTTCGAAAACTTACACGATTGATAAGAAAGTATGAGGACAAAGTGATTAGTACATTGGATTTTGAAGCTGGAGAAGATTTACTTCAAGAAAAGATTCAACCTCTTATGCAAGAGATTGCAGCGTTATCAGAGATCTATGGTTAGCAATACTTGATTAACAAGGAATTACCCTATACTTACTCATTGTTGAGCCACCCTTTCTATTTTGTAGCAGTTTATCATATCAATCTGAATTAGGTTATCTCCTTAGCCACATTATTTGCAGAACAATTCCTGTAAATATCAGAAGAACAGCACCAAGTCCATTTCCAAGTAATCCAAATATTAGTCCACCTAGGATAAGAATTGCGGGAACATTATCTGCATCAAAGTTGAAACTCATATGATTATGCACCTCCTTTCAATCAATAATACTTTCGGTTACCTCTAGAACATTAATGTTCTTTTAATAATACTATTGACAAATTTCTATTTAAAAGTAACTATCGAACTCAATAGCAGCACAGATGGACTTGGGGTATAGGCTGACGGGGTCAGGTTACCAGGGAGCTTTCCCAGTACCTGTTTTTTCTGTTGAGCCACCCTTTTCTTTTTGCAATGTTTTGTCAGAATTAGTTGAGCCTATATTCTTTCATGAAATCATTTTGATTTTGAGATATCCTTTAGAATTCTTTTCATATCATCGAGTGTACCCTCAAAATTAACATGAAAAATCTTTGAGCATTCAACTTGATATACTATATTGTATTATTAACCTGCAGTACTGGAAAATTATCGTGGTTTGATATGCGTAGGGTAAAACTATTTGTTATAGGCCTTTTGTTCTTGATTTTCTTGTTCTCTTCAGTTAATGATGCTGTCATTTTCAGAGGACAAGACCCAACAGTTGCGCGAACCAATGAACACAAGCTGGTACCTGCTGATTCTTACACTCCGCATGGTCCCATCATTATCACCGGCGACGCTGACTTCTCCAGTCAGGGGTGGCCGGGAAATGGTACTGTTGAGGATCCTTACCTAATCAAGGGTTTGAATATAACTTCAGATGCCATATGTATTAACATCACAGATACGACTGCCTACTTCAAAATCCAAGATTGTGTTATCTCCTCTGTGGGTTATTCGTTTAATTATGGAATCGTTCTAGAAAATACTACGCATGGATTAATTCAAAATTGTACCATTGAACATCATTCATTTGGAATCTACTTGTTATACTCCCCCCACACTACACTATCGAACAACACAGTTAGCAACAACTTCCATGGATTTTACGTACGTGTGTCAAACGATTGTACATTGAGAAACAATACAGCTATCAATAATGAATATGGATTCCATGTGCGTAATTCAGATAACTGCACCTTGGTGAACAATACTGCTACCAGTAACCAAATTTATGGTGTATATCTAGCTTATTCGACGAACTGTGTGTTGAAGAACAATACACTGGTTTACAACGGGGTTTATATCACTACACACAGTATCCCTGAGTGGTTACATGATTTACGAGACAACTGGGTAAATGGGAAACCTCTTGGCTATTTCAAATCTGTCAATAACATATCTATTGACGGTAGTCAGTATGGTCAAGTGATTCTTGCAAATTGCTCTGATGTTACTGTGAGTGACGGGACATTCACGTATTCTTCAGCAGGCATCCAGCTTGGTTTTTGTATGAATTGTTCTATGACAAACAACATCGTGAGTAACAACTACTATGGATTCAATCTATACTCCTCAATCAATTGCACTCTGATAAATAACATCGCCAACGATAACTTAAACGATGGATTCCACTTGTATTACTCGGACAACTGCACCTTGATATCCAACATCGCCGCCGGTAACTCGGGTTATGGATTCTGGGTCGTGTTTTCAGATAACTGCACGTTGACACACAATAATATCACAGACAACGATTTGGGACTCTATGTGCGCGAATTAGTCAACTGCAATTTGATGTACAACACAGTTAGCAACAACCACAATGGATTCAAACTGTACTCCTCATCCAATTGTACGTTGACAAACAACATCGCAAACGATAACACATACGATGGATTCCGTTTGGATTATTCGGACAACTGCACCTTGATGTCTAACATCGCCGCTGGCAACTCAGATCATGGTATATATCTTGATGAAAACAGCGACCATAATATACTCTATCTAAATAAACTTGGACATAATAGCGAGTCTAATGCTTGGGATAGTGGAAGCTTCAATAACTGGGACAATGGTGTATCATCTGGCAACTACTGGATGGACTACAACGGTACAGGAACATACTTGGTTCCTGGGAGTGCAGGGAGTATAGATGAGTATCCGTTTGTTTGGGATACTACACTCCCAACTATAGATAGTCCATCGGACTTAGAGTATATTGAAGGCGATAGTGATCACTCTATTTCGTGGACTCCCGGTGACGCTCATCCTGTGAGCTATGTCGTCTATCTTGATGGTGTTCCCGTGAAATCGGGAGCCTGGAACTCTAGTTCCGAGGTCATCACGATCTCTGTCGACGGCCTGAGTTTAGGGACATACAACTACACCATCGTGGTCACTGACATCGGTGGGAACACCGCTAGTGACACAGTGATTGTAACAGTGGCTGAGGTTTCCACCACATCAACAACCACAACTACTACAACTACGACAGAAACATCAATTCCCACATCTACTACAACCTCTACTGGTACCACTCCGGGTGGGTTTGATTCCATGATACAGCTTGTGATTGGAGGAGTTGGGGCTATTGCAGTATTGGTCATTGTCTTCGTCTTTCTCAAGAAGAAATCATGAGTTAATATGAGAAAGAGAATCAGTGGAAAAGCAGCGAATAACCCCATTTCAAATGGTGGATACAGCATGTTTCGCAATCCTTCGGATAAGAAACAGGAACACTACTGATAATACAATGATTGCACCTAACTGTTGTGGGTAACGGGAGATACAAACAGGCAGGCGCGCAACAATCATTCTACACTACCCCAACATATACCACTGTGTCAGATCATTGCATGAGAACTCAGGCACTCTCAGTAGACTGTTCAGGATGAGGGAGAGAGAGATGGGTGTAGAATGGATTTCGCGGAGAGTAAGGGTATTTTCAGTTTTCTTGTACAATTTGTATTCCTGTAAATGTCTGATTTCCCGAGCTTTTTTGCTTCCTACGTTAAACATGGAATCTGAGGAATCTATCACCTAGAACACACAAAAGGAAAATCATAATAGACCACATAGAATTTGTTTCCTAACTCAGTCAGTTCTTCAACTCTGAGGTGTTAATTCAACAACTTTCGAAATCTGTGAATAACTGTGATAAAAGAAGATATACATTAATGGTGGTTCTTGATGTACTTTGTATCCTTAGTGGTGCTTTTCAATGCTCAATAGAACAGAGTAGTGGTGGATGTCACAATGTGCAACGTACACGACGAACGTGATGCATGGATGATGCTCATGGACCTGTCAGATATCAAAATGGATCTATTGAACAAACTAGAAGAGGATGCTAAGAAACAGGTGGACACTTCTCTGGACCTGAAGAACATTACTGGAATGATGAAGCAACGGTATATTGCTCTGAAGGTGGTTCAACTTCTGAAGAAGACCCACAAAGAGTTTGATGCCGCGTGGAGTCACTAAACGTCCAATCTGAGCAGATTTCACTGACCGAAGATTTTCTCAGTATTTTAAAAGGAAAAAGACTGGTTGTTTGAATAGAGAATTTCGTAAATGACAGGTCAATGAGTGTGGTCAAGATTGGATCTCAAGAATATTCAGAAAGCAATTCAGAGTACCTTTGAGAATGCAGAGAGATTCCTCAAAGACTCGGAAATTCTTCAAGAAAATGGAAGTATAGGTCATGCTACTAGTTTAGCAATTTTGGGCTATGAAGAAGCACAGAAGGCATTTGAATTGACCAAGTTTCATCCTCTCTTTAGTGAGTTCTATACAGTTGAATATTTAGAGGAATTGAAAGCTCAATTAAAGGATCACATATGGAAGCATATTCATGCAAAGCAGCTTGGAGTTAGCTTGGAAGCAATTATTGCTTCTGGAGGCTTCTCTGATTCTCTTTTGGGTGAGTTAGGATTTCCTTCGGAGATGGAACTTCAGGAAGCAACCGAATTTGCGAGCTCAAAGAATCTGGACAAGATGAAAAATGATGGTTTGTATGTTGATGCATTTAAAGATCCATTCTGGACTCCTTCAGCCACGACTACAGCATCTGTTGAATTTGCTCTCTTCTTCAATCCTTCCAGCATCATATCCTAATTCTTAGTCAAATAATTGCTCAATATCCTCGATAAACCCAAGCTCTAAACTAACACGGATTGCAAGACTATCCTTATTCTCTCCGACGTAATCACTTTGTGCTTTTCCTCTTAGTTCATTCCATAGAAGTGTGCGTGAATCTGATGTCTGAAAGTGTGTCCGTAATGTTGCTAGGAGCTTTTGAATATCAACCTCAAGATTGTGTTTGAGCACTTGTCTAAGAAGTTGGATGGTTAGTGAGGGTGACAATCCAATATTTATTTCCAAGATTATCTTTGACGTAATTACGCCATAACTATGATTTAGTCCAAATGCTGGATACCAACTAGTGATGGCTGGTAGTACTTTCCAACCGTTCAGAATACTATGTTCGATGCACCTGAATATACAATCTGCAATCTGAAAGATCCGTTTTTCGATATCATCGGAATAGGGTGAGGTCTGGCACCCCTGATGTAATTCTTGCTTCGCGCTCCGACAAGCTACACGAAAGATATTGTCAATCACCTTCCCATTCAATTCAATTATCATAGACTTGCTGAGAAGACCCAAGAGATCTTCAATGGAATGGGTTGTGTACGACCATCCTCTTTTCGCCTCTGCATCATAAACAGCCTTCACCATTGGAGCCAAGTCGTGATATTTGAAATGTTCACTCAGACTCTTGGCTTGTGCACTTACCTCGGTATTGGTTGCAGGCAGTGTTCTCCACCCAGTGAGCTCCCGAATAGCGTCTGCAAGTTGGCGAGTGTTGTTAGCAAGTACTATTCGTAACAGTGGGTCAGGTGAATGAATCTGACCATAATACCAACACCAGTTCATCCAGTAATGCTCCAGAGTGTACATTGACATTCCAGGAATCGTTGTTGTAAGATATTTCCTGTAATCCTCACCGTTATCGTGGAACCCCTTCCAGTCTTCTTGTATGGTAAGTTGAATCAATTCTTTCGCCCAGACTTCTACTGTTTCTCTGAGTTGTACATTTTTTTCATATTGACGTTCGTCATCTCCAGTCCATTTGCGAAACACAGCAATAGTTGTTCTTCTTCTTACATCACCAGCAAATAGTTCCGTCAACCAGCGACAGAACGAGAGGAACACCATTGCGGAGGGGAATCTCCGTTTTCTATACAATATCGGAAATGAAACTACAAATGAGAATATAGACCAAATACCAAGAATGACAGGAATACTTGATAGCGGGGGAAAAATAGAACCGAACATGAATAGAACTGGAAGACCAAGTGTAACAGCCCAGAACAATTGAGATACCTGATCTACGTCTGACCTCACCTGAATACTATTCAAGGTTCGACCAGTTTCTCTCTGAAGTGTATTGTAAATGGGTTCAGCTTCTTTCATTGACGATTCCCATGGGCGAATGAAATGGATCACTCTTGCCATGAGCTTCCGCGTTTCTACTTGGCGGTATCGAACATAAAGCCAGAATACAAATTCAAGAAAATGCCGCTCGATCTGGGCGGACCAGAGGATGACCCCCAAAAGTGAAGAGAACGGAATCACCACTAGAGCTGTTTCAACTGTTAGAGTGAGAGGAACACCAATAGCCTGTAGTATGAGGGTGCCGAGTATTGAGCCTGCTGTGAAATAGATCGCATTTCCTATTCTTGATGATGATACAACCTGTAACGGACTTGAGATATCTCTCCACTCCTTAGGCAAGTGTTCAATTCATCAGGTCATAATTCTTTGCACCAGTACCAATTGATATGAAGAACGATTTGGACCATTTTTCCGGTGATTTTTCATTTACTGATTTTCTCTAAATTCAGACCAAGAACAATATGAGATGCCTTTCTTACCTGCAAGTTGATATTTCATAAGAAGTAGTTTGGTGAAAGTCACATCCTCGTATAGAATCGCCTCCAAGTCCGCTTTATCAAAGAGCAGGATATTGATACCCTTTCCCCACTCAATTGCCAAAGTACTCATTTTGCAGGAATTTGATTTTTCCTAATGAAATTGATTCCCTTGATGAGAGTTGTATGTCAGGATGGGGGGTCTCAAATCACGAAGAATTTGGGTGAAGATAGGACCAAGAACTATTGAGCGTCTGAAACCTGAATTGACATGTTGAATTCAACGTCATCAAAATGTAGTATCACAGCCATTACAGTTTCATTGAGGGCTTCATCAAGTAGTCGCTCACAGAAGGATAACTCAGCCAGTTCCTCGATGGTATTGGTTTCGGAGATGATACTGGAGGACCTTGATACTGCATGAAGGATGCGTTCCAGGTGGTCATGAGAAGAAGAGTCATCTATCCTGTATTTCAGGAGTTCCGTTGAGATTTGTATCTCCTGCAGGTTGTTTCTGAGGTCGTGGCTCATCAGAACAAGGTACAGCAGTGCTCTGTTTCTGGCAGTCTTGAGGGCTTTCTTTAGATTCTTCTGTGTTGTGATGTCAGTGAATATAGCAAAACTCCCCTTATACTCGCCTTCTTCGTTGAACAAGGGAGATGCAGAAACCATTGTAGGAATCAACCTTCCTGACCTGTGAACAAGATGGGTTTCATAGCGACTTGGTTTGCCAGCGATACGCTCCTTTATCTTATCAAACACTGCATCAAGTGAAAGGCCATACATGATGTCAGTCGTAGTCTTACCCACTAATTCCTTCTCGGTGTAGTCAAGCATCGCGCATAGAGCAGCATTTGCATGAACCAAGACGCCCTTGTCATTGATGACTCCAAGACCCTCGTTCATTGTTTCCACTAGTGTGGAGTACTTCATCACATACTCGGAGAGAGAACTTTGAGTTCTACGCTCCTCAGTCACATCAAGTACTTGTGCAAGTATCTTGATCTTATTATCACCGTTTGTCAACACTGTAGTGCGAATTTGGAGATCTCTGGCATCGTCTTTGCCACGAAGCACCTTAGCCTCATAGGTTGGAGGAATTGTTTTTCCATCAAGCCTGCTGGCGTATCGCATATCAACAAAGTCAGAGCTATCGGGATGAATGAATTTCAGGAAAGACTGACGAAGAATCTCATCTCGTGTCCTACCTATGATCTCACAGATACGGTTTTTTCGGTTTTCTGGTTCACATTTCGATATTCGGTTTATTCTCTCACTTTCAACCCCGACCTCTTCTCACCAAAAGACACCAGACGGTCAATTCTGGCAGTCTTACTGAGACTGACCACTCAGAACATGGCACTTCCCAGACGATTCTGGAGCGCAATAAATGGGGTTGAAAGAAGTTTCTCGGAGAAAAAGGCATATTCAAATTAAAGCATTATTGCCCGTTCCCACAGATGCCTATTATTGGTGCACCTTTATTCCTATAATGCTATAATTAATACGCTGGGGAAATCCGAGAGAAAAGAAAAAATAGATTAAATTAATACGCTGGGAAAAACCGGACAGAAAAAAATAAATCCAGATAAGTCATATATTCACTAAAAAATCTAATCAATACCGTTCTCCTGAGGGTGAACTCCTCTTCCTCTCTTAGAAAAACCACACTCTTGTTCGTGATTCTTTTTGCATCTATAGCACGATGGAACAA
>SDBT01004948.1_pt1 | contig 22492 bp, 22 predicted proteins | sample 2277101 | NCBI WGS metagenome assembly SDBT01 (sample SAMN10404973, study PRJNA504765) | marine sediment metagenome | isolation source: marine sediment core GS10_PC15, 103 cmbsf | place: Arctic Ocean: Southern Knipovich Ridge | collected 2010 | reverse complement strand
GTATCATCAAGATCGAGATGCATTTTTTGCCCGATGTTTATGTGCAGTGCGAGGCCTGCAAGGGAAAACGTTACAACCGCGATACGCTGGAGATCAAATACAAGGGCAAATCTATCGCCGATATTCTCGATATGACCGTGGAGGAGGCGCTGGAGTTCTTCGACCGCATACCGAAAGTGAAAAGGAAACTGGAAACGCTGACCGGCGTCGGCTTGGGATATATCCACCTGGGTCAGCAGGCGACAACCTTATCCGGCGGTGAGGCACAGCGGGTAAAGCTCTCCACGGAGCTTTCCAAGGTCGCCACCGGTGATACGCTATACATCCTCGATGAGCCGACCACGGGTTTGCATTTCGAGGATATCAAGATGCTTCTTAAGGTGCTGGATACCCTCGTTTCCCGCGGCAACACGGTAATCGTGATCGAGCATAATCTCGATGTTATCAAGACTGCCGACTGGATAATCGATCTCGGCCCCGAGGGCGGCGACGATGGCGGCCGCGTGTTGGCCACAGGCACCCCGGAGAAGGTGGCGAAGGTGGAGGCGAGTTATACCGGGCAGTTTTTGAAGAAGGAGCTGGGGGGAGGATAGCCAATATATTGTATTTTTTCTAATATTTACTGACAGGAATTGACAGGGGGCTGATCTTATAATAAAAATAAAAAGGGTATATTATGGATAATGAATATTGTATTGGAGACTGCGATCCCAAAAAGTCTAGAGTCGATGGGAATTGTGGAAATGCCGTGGCCAATGACGGATACGTTGCTAGGTGTGGTTCAGCGTGGACTATTGAAAAGGGGGATTTAATTGATAAATATATGGGGATATTCTCCAACGGAATGAAAGATAAATATAAGGTTGGCGGATTAAACTATATTGATTTATTTGCAGGGCCGGGCAAATTCTTTGATAGAACCAAAGGCGTTGAAAATACCGGATCCCCCTTACTGGCCTTAGAGTACGAATTCAGGAGAATATTCTTAAACGACCTTAATTTAAAGAATGTAGCTGCTTTAAGAGCGAGAACAACAGACGTTGACAAAGAAATTCAAATTTACGGAGAGGATGCCAAGAAGGTTGCAAAGAAGATTAATTATGCTTTGCCCGCAAACTCTTTGTCTTTTTGTTTATTGGATCCGGATAATATGAAGGATCTTAAGTTTAGTACAATAGAAGACATATCAGCAAACAAAAAGAAAGTTGATTTGTTGATTAATTTCGCATATGGTATGGATTATAGAAGGTCATCAAAATATTTGATGGCCGAAGAATCAGACAATCTTAAATTTGATGAGTTTTTCGGAACTAAAGGATGGCGCGATATAGAAAGGAAATTCCAGGATAGAGAGGATAAGTTTAGAGCTAACGCATTAATTGAACTCTACATAACTCAACTTGAAAAAATCGGATATTTGAAATCTGCTAAAGGCGAAAGACATAAGTATATTTTCCCCATTCATAATCTAAAGGGTGGGTTACTTTATTACCTTATATTCGTTAGCAAGCATGTACGTGGCTATGATTTTTGCAGGAAAATCCGCCCATATACACAGGAACAGCAGGAACTTTTATAGGCCATGGCCCAATCCTCTAAAATAGAATGGACAGAATCGTCCTGGAATCCGGTGACGGGTTGCACCAAGATTAGCGCTGGCTGCAGATACTGCTACGCTGAAAGGCTGGCTCACCGGCTTCAAAAGATGGGGCAGCGTCGGTATAGAAATGGTTTCCAGGTTACTCTTCATCCCGATTTGATCGACATTCCCTTAAAGTGGAAAAAGCCGAAGTTGATTTTTGTGAACTCGATGAGTGACCTCTTTCATGAAAAAATACCTGATAATTTCATAATAAAGATATTTGAGACAATGCGGCTGGCTCATTGGCACACCTTTCAGATTCTCACGAAAAGAGCCGCCCGGCTTTCCAGACTTTCTCCAATACTAGATTGGCCGGATAATGTGTGGATGGGTGTAACTGTGGAAAGCGAAAAAGAGATTTTTAGATTGAAAGAATTGCAGAAGGTCCCTGCGGCTGTTCGATTTGTTTCTATGGAGCCTCTTCTCGGTTCTATTCCGAATTCCCCCTACAAAGATATTGACTGGGTAATAGTCGGCGGCGAATCGGGGCCGAACGCAAGACCGATGGGAAAAGAATGGGCGATTCAGATAAGAAATAGATGCTATCAATATAATATTCCATTTTTCTTCAAACAGTGGGGTGGTTTTAGGAAAAAAGAGAATGGTTCCCTATTAGAAGGAAAATATTATAATGAATATCCTGCTGCTCGTAGGGGCGTATTGCAATATCCATACGGATCCGTTTAGGACGCCCCTACAAGGTAATGTAGATATTCCAATATGTCCGAAAACGAAAACACCCCCACGGAATACCCCATAGACGGCACGTTGGATCTGCATACATTCCAGCCTAAAGAAGTGAAACAGCTGGTGCCGGATTATATAGACGCCTGCCTGGAGAAAAAGATATATCAAATAAGGATCGTCCACGGCAAGGGAACGGGGACGTTACGGCGGATGGTTCAAAGCATTCTTGAAAAGCATTCCGCGGTTGAGCGATTCCGGCACGAGAGCGGAAGCGGAGGCGGCTGGGGCGCCACGGTTGTTGATTTGAAGGCGACCGATATATAATAATATGCAACGGACGGATTGGTTTCTGCGTTCAAGAATAGAAATTGTGGGGATAAACAGCTAAACGCGCTTCTTTTTCTTTTGCGCTTTTTGCTTTCGGCGAAACTTCGACCAATGCTCCTCGGCCAGTATATATCCGATACAGCGCCGCGATCCGCAATGGCAAGGGTGATCCTCGTAGGCGTCGAAATCATAGCCGTAATTATATGATATCTCCTCGCCCTTTTTTATATCCTTCATGGCGATAGTCCAGATATGACCGCGGATAATATCGATCTCGCAGTTGGGATCGCAGGAATGATTTATATATTTGGCGGTATTCCACCAAACGCTGCCATCTATATCGTGACGCTTATTTAATGTGAAAATATAGACAATCCCTTTATTGTTGTTCCCATACTGCGATTTCTCCCAGGCGATATCGTATATGCGGTCCGATTCGGCCTTGGTGATCTTTTTACCGACATATTCTATAACTCTCGTCCCCTCCGGGATGTCGGTCCTGGCGAATACACCGGTACCATGTATCTTTGATTTTCTGACAACGATGAATGGCGATGTGGTCCTTTTCACTGCACTATCCCTCTCCCGAGTCAATAATTGCTTAACCGCATAACTTTATTTAAAAAATTCCCTCAGGATTTCGCATGGCTCCATCCTGAGGGAAAAATAGCTAAATCATTCTCAAAAGCCCGCTACTTTATCAGCGCCATCTTCTTGACCGAGCTCTTTTCGCCTGCCACCAGCCTGTAGAAGTAAATACCCGACGGAACATTATTGCCGTTCCAGACCAGCTCATGCTCTCCGGCACTCATAGTTCCCGAAAGCAGGGTTTCAATCTTCTGGCCCAACAGATTGTATATATCAAGCCTGATATTACCGGCGTCGGCCAGCCTGAACTTGATGATGGTGGAATTGTTGAACGGGTTCGGGTAGTTGCCGATTAACGCGAAATTCGTCGGCGTTTGTAAATCCTCGTCGGTAACATCGGTAGGCTGTCCGATAAGCACGATATATTCCTGATCGTCAGTATCATCCGACGAGTCGGTGCATTCGATTGTAAAAGCGAATTCCCATTCGATTGTGGGGATTCCAGTTATCTCACCGGTGTCTTCGTCCAATGTCAAGCCGGGTGGCAGACTGCCGTCGGTTACCTCGAACGAATAGGGATCATTGCCTCCACGGGCTTCGATAAGGGCTTCGTATTCTTGCCCGAGACCACCGTCAGGCAACTCGGTGGTGACGATATTCAGTTCGTAGCTTTCAGGAAAGGCGCTTCTCAAGATCCAATCGTCGATATCAAATTGCAGTGATGTTGGAGCACTGCTCACGATGAATCGGAAATCGTCCTCGCGGCTATCGTTCCAGACCGTGATTATAGTATCGACCCCGTCTACTTCAGGATAGATCTTGATTGGCATGGTGAAAACCTCGGGAGCCGGCGACCCCTGTGTCTGCCTGACATGCAGAAAAATCTCGTAACGCCCGTTATCGGTTTCCTCACTCATCCAGGAGTATCTATAGACCGGGCGATTCATCCCCCAGAGCCACTCATCGAAGAACCAGCCCAGATCGGCGCCGTAGTACTCTTCCATAATATACTGGAATTCGCGAGTTTGAATTGTGCCGTACTGGTGGTCAGGATGATTGGCATATCCATACATGCCCTCGAAGAAGGCATCATCTCCCATTACTCCCCGTAGCATATGTAAAACCCATGAGCCTTTGTCATAGACAGTATTGCCGTCGAATAGAGGATTGGGATCGTAAATCGGGCCGCTGGGATCATTGACGTCATTGTTGTATCGCATGTAGTTTAAATAGGCATTATAGCCCTGAAGCTGTTCTGTCCAGAGTGCTTCAAGGTAGCTTGCAAATCCCTCGTTCATCCAGATATCGGGCCAGGTATCGCAGCTTATCATGTCGCCGAACCACATATGCGCCAGCTCATGCACCAGTATCCAGTCGTACGCATGGTCTCCCCGAATCAGCCCCGCCCCATAGCTTGTATTACACTGGTGCTCCATGGCGCCGCCCCAGGGGAATATAGAGTGCCCGTATTTTTCCCTTATGAATGGATACTCGCCGAATATATCTGCTAAGATTCCTATCGCCTCCGGCGTGATGTTCAGATCTTCCACAGCGTCGTCATAGTGCTCGGGATAGACATAGTTGACAATCGGCATGGAGTCGCCCTCGGCGTAGTAATACCAGTCGGTGAAGCTCTGGTAGTTGGAGATAGCCAGCGATATCAGGTATGTAGTGATAGGATAAGAGATATGCCAGCTAAAAGTCCGGGTGCCGTCGCCGTTATCGATGTTGCTGACCAGGGTGCCGTTAGACGTGGCCACCAGATCGTCGGGCACCGTAATTAAAACGTCGGCCGAATCGCCCTTATCATGCGGCATATCCTTGCAGGGCCACCATTCGCGGGCGCCCTCCGGTTCCGATAAAGTGGAGATTATCGGGTTGCCCTGATGGTAACTCCAGCTAAACGATCCCCAGCCGCCTCCCGGCGGATTACCATTATAGTAAACCACCGTTGTAAATTGCTCGCCGGCATCATAAGTCTGATCGAGGGTGATTTCAAGATTGCTGCCCTGATGGGAGAAGGCAGTGGGATTACCATACATCCGCACCGAATCTACGTCCAGGGCATAGTGCAGGTCATAATCTATCGATGACAGACCATCGACAACCGACTCCGATGTCATGGTGACCTTGCCGGTGATCGTCTCTCCGGCAATGTCAGTGACGTCGATATCCAGCTCCCAGTATCTGACATCGTAGTCCGACTGATCCAGCAGCAGGCCCTGCTCCTGCCGCTCCATAAGCTTTTGATAATAAAGGGATTTCATCCTCCATTCGGCATCGCGGAATTCATCATGGCTGATCTCCTGCGCGAAAAGCGCGGCCGAAAAGGAAAGGATCAAAATACCGGCAAATAACAGCTTCATTTTCATCGCATCCTCAACCTTTTTTGAATTTAGAAACAGCGATTATCTACGATTCCAATATATAAAATAATGCTATTTTGTCAATTCCTATAAAATAGGGCGGTGGCCGGGTTATAAACCGCAACGGAAAACCCGCCCCCGGCGAGTTAAGGATTGGAAAACGCTTCCGCATAGGGTATAAATAACCATAAACAAATTTCTCAAACTTAAACCTGCATGGGCTTTAGGAGTTTATATAATCCTCGATACAATCTGTGTCGGCATGGGGATAGGAGTTCCGATCTTCTGCATACTTGTCGGCTTTCCGGCCGGCTGGCTGGTGCTGATGATTTTTATATGGTCGTTTTTGCAGATTCTGGCGACGGCGTTTGGGGCATATGTGACGGTGGCCAGTTTACATGAGAATGCGGATCACCACCGACAGGCGCAGGCGCCACCTGTATGCGAGAATCAGACCGCTGCTTTATCGCTTCTTTTAAAATAAGCTCTTTTGGTTTTCTTCTTGACGCTCTGAAAATACCTCCTGACTATTTGCCTGAAATGTCCCGGATGTTCTGGAGACAGTTTTGACTTGATTACACAAAGAGCATCTCTTAACATTCACTTTAAATGTCCCGGATGTTCTGAAGATGTACACCGAAATCCAACAATTAACGGAAAAGTAATCAAATGGCGGATAGCAATAATACTAACGGATCAAAGCGGCGTTTTCTCTGGATACTGGGAGGATTAGGTTTCGGCTGGTTAAGCGCCGGAATATATCCGGTTTATAAATATCTCAGTCCCCAGGCCATACCCGATCCCTTCGGGGAGGATGGCAGGGCGCTGGTGGAAAGAGTAACATCTGCTGAAGTAATCAAGCCGGGTATGGGGAAAAATGGCGGCTATAGCGGACATGGATTGATTGTATTTCGCAACCAGAACGGAATATTAAAGGCGTTCGATTCAAAATGTACACATGCTGGCTGTAATGTCGAGTTTCAGGGAGACAAAATTTTCTGCCACTGCCATGGCGGAACTTATAATCTGGAGGGGAAAAATATTGCGGGTCCTCCTCCGCGACCCTTGACAGAACTGGGTGTGCTTGAGGAAGACGGCCTCCTTTACGTTTACCGCCTGGGAAAGAAAAAGGGTGATGAGGTTCTCTCATGACATATTATTCAATCCCGCCTGAAGCCGAGTCCAGATTACCTGATCACAGTAAACTTTCCGGGAAAGTAAGCCGCTACTTTCTAAAACGCTATCCCGTGTGGCCGATGATCGATCATCTTGCTAACAAGGTGGTGCCTGTTCATAAACACTCGGTGTGGTACAACATTGGCGGCATAGCCCTTTTCTTTTTGACTGTTCAGATCATAACCGGCGTTCTGCTTATGGTATATTATCGCCCCGGCCTGCCATGGGATTCCATACAGCGCATTGTCATGGAGGTACCGTTTGGCAACATGATCAGAAGCGTTCATCACTGGAGCGCCAATCTGATGGTATTTACGCTGTTTGTTCACATGTTTAGCACGTTCTTCATGAAAGCTTACCGTCGTCCCCGGGAATTCACATGGTTGTCCGGCGCCGCTATGATGGGAATGATCCTGATATTCGGTTTTTCCGGCTATCTGCTGCCCTGGGACGATTTAAGTTTCTTCGCCACCCGGGTCGCCATGTCTGAAATTGAGAAGGCGCCGCTGATCGGCGCCTGGCTGGCAGATATTGCCCGGGGCGGCGGCGATGTTACTATCGATACTATTGGAAGGTTCTATGTACTGCATGTTATGGTTCTGCCTCTATTAATTCTTGCAGCAGTCGGCGTTCATTTATTCTTTATTCAGGTTCAGGGTGTCAGCGAACCGGATTCGTTTGCCGCGCTTCCTGAAAACAAGAAACGTTATCGTAAATTTTTTACAGAATTTATTTTTGCTGAAATTCCGGTCTGGCTGTTTTTAGGTGCGCTTTTAGTCGCGCTTTCGGCGGCTTTTCCCCGGGAATTGATGCCCGAGGCCGATCCTTTCTCGTCGGCTCCGGAGGGCATCAAGCCGGAATGGTACTTTCTGGCCCAATATCAGCTCTTAAAATTCTTTCCGGGAAAGCTCGAGATGGTCGGTTTGATTTTATTGTCACTATTACCGTTGGGAATCCTGGTGGTGCCGTTTATCGATAGAGCGATCCCTTCCGACTCCCGGGGAAGGCTGGTTAACAGGATCGGCATCATAGCGTTACTTGGATTGATTGTCTACACTTTCTGGGGTTGGTTATCATGATTTTTTCTATGGCAATTATTCCGGAGAGTTGCGGATGAATTACCCCGTTTGGGATATTCCGTTTCTCGGTAGCGGGCTTATAGTTGCGATCATCGCAATCATTCATATTTTGGTATCGCATTTAGCCATCGGCGGTGGAGCGTTTCTATTCGCGGCCGAACTCTGGTCAAACGGTCAATCCAACGGCGGGAAAATCAGGGAGTGGCTTCACGATTACGCGACTTATTTCCTGGTTTATACTACTGTATTCGGTGCTGTTACAGGTGTTGGCATCTGGTTTGCCATACAGCTTGCCAATGCCGAGGCAACGAGCCTTCTGATACATCAATTTGTTTTTGCCTGGGCCACTGAGTGGGTAATGTTCTTGGTAGAATTGACTATCCTGTATCTATATTATTACGGTTGGCGGAAAAATTCGCGGTCGATGCAGACCTTCCTGGCAGGAGCGTATTTTGTAATCTCCTGGTTTTCCCTGTTTATCATAAATGGAATCCTCGCGTTCATGCTCACTCGCGGCAGCTGGAGCCTTGCCAATCCCGATATTTTCGCCGGCTTTTTCAACCCTGGCTTCTTGCCCTCACTTCTAATTCGAACGCTGTTTATGTTCTTACTTGGCGGGCTTTTTAGCTTGATTATCGCCTCACGTGTGAGTGAGGATGATTTTAGAGAAAAGATAATTAATTTCAGCGTTAAATGGGTAATTCCGGCTGCCATATTCATACCGTTTTTGCTCCTCTGGTACTGGTCGACCCTTCCGGAGAATACCGTGATGCTTGTAAAAGAGGGGATAAGAGGAATTGGCGGCGGCAAGCTGGAGGCGATAACCAGGTATTTCTGGCTGGCTATCACTTCAGGTGTCTTGATAGTTATTGGGACGGCTATTGTCGCCATTCGACCGAGAGTCATTTCAACAGCCGGAATGATTGGCCTGTTTATGATAGCGCAATTTGGTGTAATGGGAGCGGAGTTTTTCCGTGAAATGGCGCGCAAACCGTATGTAATTTATGATGTGCTCTACTCGAACTCGTTGTGGAAACAAAACAGCCTCAACACAGATTATATGAAGACTCCTTATCTGGAGAAGGCCGCGTGGGAGCCCGAGATCGAACCGCTAAGTCAGGAACACGGTGAATGGCTTTTCAGATTGCAGTGTGCCAACTGCCACACACGGAACGGCTACCGGTCGATTGATAGCCGCACAGAGAGTTGGACCGGCGAATTCGGTTACCGCTGGTTTTTAACCATGCATGAAAGCGGTGTTATGCCGCCGTTCCAGGGTGATGATTATGATCGGGCCGCCCTGAGTGCTTACCTGGTTTCATTAAACGGCGGATTTATCACAGCAGATGAGATATTGAAAAAAGTAGAACCTGAGCAGCCACCTGCAGATACTCTTTCTTTAGGTGAAATGCCATCAGGAGAAAAGCAACCATGACAGATTTGGCCGGGATTTATCTTTCAATCATAAGCTATGTTAATCTCCCTCCTGCTGATCCATTAGGCTATCCGGTGCCTGCATGGATTCTATTGGATCTTTCTTTCCTGACACTAACTTTGCATCTTCTGGCGATGAATTTTACAATTGGCGGTACCGCGATATTGCTATTTACTCTGGTAAGGAAAAACCCGGATTATAGAGGAATCAGGCACTTTTTCGGTTCCGGTCTACCCCTGGGTGTATCATACATAATTACTCTGGGAATTCCGCCACTATTATTCGTGCAGGTTTTGTACGGGCAGCTTTTTTACAGTTCATCAATTCTTGTCGGCTCATTCTGGATTCAGGTAATCCCGGCGCTTATAATTGCCTACAGCGGATTTTACTACCACAAATTCAAACGGCAGGAAAAACCCCGCTGGCAATGGCCGATAATCATCGTATCCCTTATCTTTCTACTTTATATCGGTTATATATATGTCAACAATTTTACGTTATCGATGATGCCGGAGAAATGGCTGCCAATTTATTCTGCTAATCCCGCCGGCAGTGTTCTTCACCATGGTGAACCGACTGTCATACCGCGCCTCCTGCTGTTTCTATCGGGGGCATTCGCGGTCGCCGGTATGTCGTTAATCTGGCGCGGCACCTTCCTTCTAAGATGGGGCTATCAAGATGAAGGACGGCGATCACACTCATTCGGTTTTAAGGTTTTTCTCTTAACCCCCATGATCTGGCTTATTGCAGCCGGCGGAATTTATGCGGCGCGCCCGGAGGATGTGGCCATGATGTTCGCCTCAAGTAACGCAACTACAACTCTGCTCATAACCGGAATAATAAGCGGTCTGATGGCAGGCATTTTCGCCTTTGTTTCCCTCAATAAAAAGAAACTGATTTATCCATTCGTGGCTTCATGCGGAATTTTCGGAGCTATGGCAAGCATGGTAATCTTCCGTGATCTCGTCCGACAGACAGTGTTGAGCCCATATTTCAAGATATCATCTATTCCGGTGAATGCCCAATGGGGCATGTTTGCGATTTTCATGGTATCTCTCGTCATCGGGCTGGTGCTGTTGATAGTGTTATCAGTAAAAGTTTTTCCGCGAATCGCTGAGATGGCCCGGGAAAGATTTGATAGTATAATTTAGGTAACCTACGCTGGTCGAGCTTCCATACGGGTCGCATTACCGAAGAAACCTGACATCTAAATCATTGTCTTTGTTTTTAAATCTTAGTATCAGTCCGATTTTGAGATAAACTAACACTTAGGGGAATCGTAAAATATTCGTTTTTCTGAAGGTGGAAAGTGGCCAGGTTGCGATAGGAACGCGACATTTTCCCGACTTATCCGGGGTTATTATCAGACTATATCAAATTGCGCGATGCCGCTTAGATATTTCGAGCTCTTGCTTAACCTGAAGGGAAAGTAGTTCGATATCCGCTCCGCCCGGTCGGCGTAGTGGCTCATATATTTCAACTCCAGCACAGTGTTGCGGTCGTCTTTTGATCTGGCGACGAAGTTCTGTCCGAATTTCAAGACCCGATAATATTCCAAATTCGAGTCGATTGTAATCCGGAATTGACCGCCTGCCGATACCAGATAGCTTCGATCGTAGCGAACCAGGACCACCGGCTCCAGGGATTGAAGCAACGGCCTTAAGGATTTCGGAATCTCCGCCGACTTCAGCAAATTTGAGAAAGTCCGGTATTCGAAGCCGCTGGCTATGGAAAATGAACTCAACGGGAACCGCATCTTTCGGTTCATCCAGCCGTTTTTTATTTTGAACTCCAGCACCGGTTTGATGGTCGCGTTAAAAAGTTGTCCGTACCATCGAATCCGGATTTTCATCCTGTTACTTGCGCCGCGTAGATTATCCCAGTAGTTTCTCAAATCAACGGTGTCCAGATAAAGGCTGTTTACGTATCGTGGATAGTATATGTTACGGAACATGGCCGGATGCCGCTTCACGAATGATTCAATTTCGGGCTCTGAAAGCGCCGACAGAACATACTTTCGTTCACAGCGGTAGTCGTTTCCATCCATAGTATCAGAGTGCATCAATCGTATATCCTCAGAATTAATTCTCGGGCATCTGCAATGAAAAATAATGATCGAGATTCAAAAACTGCCTGAATTTTCACCCGGACGTTATCGGTTTTGGCTGCCATATGCGATTTCATATAAGAAATCCCCGAGGTTTTCTCGATTTGGCTTTATCTCTCGGTCGTCGACTGTTATGATTGATCCCCTTTCAATCAGATAAGGCATTTCCACATTATCGATCTTTAAGTTTTTCACCCTGATTGATGCCGAACCGAATTCTGATTTCTTTTTATATGCGGCCAGACCGACACGGCTGTCGAATATCTCGATATCTTCTATCACGATTTGGGATAAATCCTTGCTGGCAATGCCTACGGGGCAATTCCCTATTCTAACCTGACTGGCCGTCAGATAACTGTTTTCGCCGACGCTGATACCTTTATCTCCTGTCCGGTTAATGACTATGCCGCTGACAGTGACCTCGCTGCCGGAAATATCGACAGCATCGTTGCCGCAATCGAAAAATGAGGAGTTGACAATTTCACCCTCGGAAAAATCGGCGTCAACAGCGTCTGATTCCGTCTCGCCGAAATTTGTGTTTTCGATCCTGAACTTAGAACTTATGATATTTAAAGCATCCTCCGATCTGCTGCGCATAAACCGGCATGAATTAATAACCACGGGAGATTTGTAAAACGTTACCGCACCCGTTAACTCCCACCCTCCTTCCGCGAGGTTTGACAGGTTGTCGAAAACCACATGCTTTAAGATAGAGGTCGTCTCGGCTTCAAAAACAGCGATTCCCTGCCCCGACGAATCATCCGAGTAGAATACGATAGGAGAGTCTTTCGTCCCCGAGAACCGAAAGGGAGAATAAGAAAGTATCTTTGCCCCTCCGGAGAAATTGAGTCGGGTATCCGCGCCGCATATAACCAGATATCCGGCGGGGATAATCAGATCATCACTCAGGCTCCAGTCCCCCGGTTTGAGGAAAACATGATTTTGGGCGTGATCGATCATGATAAATTCGAATCTATCGAAATTCGGTCGTCGCCTGATAAAATCGTTCTCCGCAAAATCCTCGGTGAGATGCGACCAGGGGAAGATGCTTTCAGATCTCTCGTCGTTTGATCCCAGCAGCCTGTAGTGAATTTTCAAATCTCCTGCCATCGTATCCGACCAGACGAAGGCCTGTGGTTTTAAGAACTCTGCGTTCTCAAAGCTGACCGGCGCCTTGAAATTTTTGGATGGGAGAATGATCTCCCTGGAAGGCCTGAGACGCAAGGAGTCCCGAAAGGATAGACCAGTGACTTCAACCGGCAGAGTATGAATATTGGCCAGTTCGATCGTTAGATAATCGGGGTGGGAATTTCCGAAATATGCCTGAATCGCTCTTTCGGGATTTAGTACATCCCTTATGTATTGCTGGTTTCGATACAGGATTTCCTCTCCCTCGAATCTGTATGCCGGGAAACTTTTGTAGATTATACCAAGCTTTTCATTGAGCTCGATCCTTATGTCCTCGAAAAATCGGTCAAGGAAATCACGCCTGGATATCCTCTCCAGCGCCCTGACGTATTCAACGAAGAAATCACGATCTTTTAGAAATAAGGAAATCCAGGTGTTCTTATCGGTGTTTTCGCCTTCCAGCATTTCGATGCCGGCGTCCATTATACCCTGGTTATCGTATCCTATCGGTTCCAGCAAAGATGTCACCGGGTTATAGTAGAACCTGATATTCCTGAAAGCGGTTGAATGATGATGCCCAAGGAGGTCGACTATGGCAAATAGAACCGCAGTCTGTTCCAGGTCGAATACACTGGCCGCTCCCAGTTTCCCCATACGGAAGGATTCCAGCAGGTCTTTGGCTGCGATAAACTGGTTTCGATAAGTCTGTTGCTGCATTATTTTCCGTGTCTGGAAAGCGTCGATGGGGGCAATGGCGAAAGCCTGGTCATCGGGAAGAAATCCTCCCCACAGCAAATAATCGTCAAATCTTATAATGGGCCCTGCACGCCGCTTGTTGTGCTCAATCAGTCTATCCTCAAAATGCTCTTCAATGGCGTAAATGCCGAGATCCCGTCCGTTTACGACTACCTCGATAAAATCATATCGCAAGGATATAAGATCCTCGTATTTTAAAAGCTCATGAAAAACCCATTCGTTTAAGTAACCTCTGGTCCTCGGACGCTGAATAGAAAACTGTTTCATTCCTAAAATCGTGTTTTCTCCCCTGATCCGGATCCTGAAGGACCATTTGTATTCATCGTTCCAGTGGTCTATATTATCACCCTTAAGACGAATATCAGCGTTCATGGGTTTGTTATTGTAAGTTATAGTGGCGGCGACCTCGTCTCTGGCATCCGGCAACAGACACCCTCTTCCGAGGGCTATCTGTCTGTTGTGAGCCAGCTTCTGATAATTTATATATCCGATATCGATGGTTATCCTCTCGGGAGCGGAGGTCAGCCCTTTGAGATAGTTAGGTGCCACTGCCAGTTTTGTCTTTGGCAAATTCTCGATCCATTCACGGATCGTCGTTGCCCCTCCATATTTATGGAGGACCATTCCATAATATAAGCAGCCCACAATTACAGCGAGCTGAACGAGCAGGGCCAGTATCAGCAGAAGCATCCACTTCCTAAACCGAGAACGATGGAATAGAAAGCGAATAGCCTTTTTTATCGAACCAGATTCTCTATTGTCAGCTAATTCCATCTATACCAGCGCTTTGTTGTCGAAAAAAGCAATCTTTATACTATCGTCGAACTTACGCAATTCGTATCTCGTCTTTTCTAACTGTTCGAAATTCTCAAATTCAACCAAAAATGAAACTTCCAGGACGTCCTTGGTCTCGTCAAAACGTTTCATGTTGACAGACAGACAGTGTTCTCGAAGCATATCGACGAGGGGGGAGAGTTCAGCCTTGTTCCGGACCGTGCTGACGGTTAGATGTAAATTCTGGAAATCATCCGGTTTTGTAAATTTGACTTGCATCAGGATAATGGCAACAATGATTATGAAGGCCACAATTGTTATTTCTCTCTGGTCGGCTCCCAGACCCAGACCAATAGCGATGGCAATGAAAAGGTAGGATAGCTCTTCGGGCTCCTTGATGGCGGCCCGGAATCTCACTATCGAAAGGGCGCCCACCAGGCCCAGGGAAAGTGCCAACGATGATTTCACGATGGCGATTATCAGCATCGTGGTCATGCTTATCATCATAAAATTCTTACCGAATAGTCTCCTGTTCGACAAAGACATACCATATCGCCTGTAAACAAGACCGAGAATATAGGCCAGAATCGCCGTAATGACGAGATTGATCACAAAGCTGACCACCGGTATCTGTATGTCCTGGCCTATGAGGAATCTGCTAAAGGCCTGAGTTGAATCCATAAATACCTCGCACCTTTCGTAAGTTAGATACTCCCGTAAAATGCCCCCATAATTAAAGCCACGCAGATCGGGTTTCTTAGAAGCCCGGCATTCTAAAAGTCATATACAGCGAGAAATTTCAAGCGTCAAGGTGTCATTGAATGATCATTTCAGGAGCACCATCTTCTTCGTCTCCAGGTAATCACCCGATTGGATCTTATAGAAATAGATTCCGGTTGGTTTATTTTCCGCTTTCCAGGCAGCCTGATGGTATCCGGCATCCTGCCGTTCGCTGAGGAGGGTTTTAATCTTACGCCCCCTTATGTCGTAAATCGTAATCTCTAATTTCGACGCCTCATGCAAAATATAACGCAGGGAAGTTGAAGCGTTAAAAGGATTCGGGTAGTTGCCGAGCACGGTGAACTTGTCTGGCATATTCTCAGGATCATCGACGGAGACCAGGACGTCCCAATCGAGGAAAAAGACATCATCATAGTAATATTCGTAGTTGTGGGCTCCGCCGAAAATTGTTGCCCGATGATCGGCAAAATTACCGGTTATGGTCGTGAACCTTCCCCTTGGTGAAGGTATTTCGCCCATGGGTATAATCTCGGTGTACTGTATTGAATCGAGATCTATCTGCCAGAGATCGTTCAGGCCTGGTCCGGGATAGGAGGAAAATCCGCCGAAGAAAAGGGCCCTGTTGTTACGTTTATCGTACAATAGAGGGCAGTAGCCCCGTGCAGTCGGGTGCGGCGGATCAGGATAATATTCTGTCCAGGTTCTTTGGTCAAGATCGAGTACCCAGAGTTCGTCAAGATATGATGTGCCCGGATTATATCCACCGTACACCATCATTTTCGGACTATCCTGTATTATCAAAATCGGCGCCCCTTCCCTGGGCAAGGGTGGAGAATTTTCATAGACAAGATTTCTCCAGGTGTAAGTTTCGAGATCCAGAATCCAGGTGGTATTATACCTTTCCCCGTGCCAGCGGCCGCCGAACATAATCATCTCGTGGGTGTTCCAGCGATAGGTGGCATAGTTGCATCTTGTGGGAGGCGGCCATTCGCCGGACGGTTCTATCTGTTCCCAGATCAGGGTATTAAGGTTAAGAATCCACAATTGATCCGTAATATATCCTCCCGGATATGTCACGCCGCCAAAAATTACCATTGTGGTATCGACAGGATTATAAATGCCGCAATGAGATCGAAGCACGTTCGGCCCCTGATTTTCCGGTATTAACTCAGTCCATTCCATGGTAGCGGGATCGAGCGACCATAAATCACCCAGGGTCGCTCCGAAACGAGCCCCTGCATAGATAATCATCCTATCATAAGCATAATCGTGGATTGCGGTATGGCAAATGCGGCCGGAAGGCGAATCGTTCCGAACCTCGCCGTAACTCCAGCGCTCCTCTTCAGCATACACGCCGGTGGATGAGATAAGCGTGATCAGACAAATGATTATAACGCTACGGGCTGACATCTTTCCCCCTTGTTTATAGGGTGATAAATAGCCTTTTCCCCGGTGCCTTTCGATAATGCCTTACAATATCAAAATGTACATTCACGAATTCTGTGTGTCAAGGGAAATTGCCGGGGAAGCTCCCGAATTGAAAGAATTGCGAACCTTAGGATTTGAGTTTGAGAGGGATATATAGAGGGTACCCAAGGCTCCAGGATGGATTAGGGATCTAGCCCGGTGAGGGTCAACGCGACTACGGGCCGCCTGTAGCGCTTTTGTTTTCTCAGCGCTTGTCCCTCACACTCAGATGCGTAAGTTGAATAGTATCGAGAGCAACAACCAGAGCGGCACAATGATCGCTATCGCCATGTGATACCACTTGTTGGGGGTAACCGCCAAAGCGCCAAACATGAGCAGGCGGACGTATTCACTCAAGATGGTGTCCAACTCAAAGGTATGGTTAACGAAGCGGCCCAGAAAGCCCGCGGTGGTCAGCAACCAGACCACCAACGTCCCGAAGATCCAGGCATGATTCTTATAATAGAAGTCCCGAAGATCGACTGGACGGTCTTCGCGTGACGGCGGGAATAACAGGCCCGCGAGGAGGTAGACAAAGATAGGTACCAGCAGCATATCCGCGACCCCGTAAAAGCTCTCGCCATGGATATTATTTCGCAGGTTTCCTATATTCCAATAATGCACGAACGCCCCGTAGATGGTGACCCCAATCCACACCAAGTGGACCCAATACACCTTGATTTGCCCGCGGCCGTTAATCATCCACAGGATTCCCTGAAGAAGCTTCACGACAGCAAGGCCGGTAATGACCGCACTCAAGACGCCGAGGAACGCATAGAATGTCATTTTGTAATCCTTGTTTATTGGTTTACAGTTGCTGTTCCGGGAGCGGTTACACGCGTTTGGTTAGGATACTGCATATAACTGCAGAAGAACCAGTGCCAATCGCCATGTTAGAAATTGCTTTTGATGAACCTCCTTTAGTTTTGACGTGTCTGTTTCTTAGCGCAACAATATTGCGCTGAATTACAGCGCTGTGTCAACACCTAAATTACTTTCCCCGAATTGAAAGAATTGCGAACCTTTAGTTTCACCTTAAACAGATAGGAATTTCTGTCTTATAGCTTTTCGGATTTTGAATATAGCGACTGATTTATGAGGCCATATATTTATCCGGAACTTTTGATTATTTTTACCATATAATCCCAGCTCAAATAAGCGAAACCTGGATCAAAGATAAATACACGGCCGTCGGTAAGTTCTATTTCGGAAACACAGAACCAGGTGTATATTGCCTGATCGGCGGATAAATATACCTGGACTACATCTGTTTCATCGATATAGGCGGTGTATATTACAATGTAACTACTTTCGTAATCGGCAATGACTATTACGCCGGACTCGTATATAATTGTCGCTCCCGATTCTCCATCAGCGCCCTGTGGTCCCACTGGACCTTGCTTTCCTTCGCAGGCAAATGTTAGCAATGCGATCATGACGAGAAAGCTTAGCTTTTTCACAATTCCTCCTCGGTTTTAAGTTTTAAAAGAAAATTAGTTTGTTGGAATGTAATTTAATGGAAGAATTATGTATTAAGCAAGAGGTTTCTCCCCGCATTGAGAGAATTGCGGACTCACACGGGAAAACCATCTTTGCCAGAGTTGAGTGAAACATGGGTTTGTGCAGGAAGTCATTATATCTAAGGCTATCTCACACCATTCTCTTCTCCGCGCGGCTTCGGCAGCCAAAACGAAAAGGAGGTTTTGAAATGGCTGCGGCGCTTCTTTCCATGTTGCCAACTTAGCATGTTCTTCTTTCGACAACCCCTCATGAACAAATGCTTCAATCCTCATGTCTAGCTCGTGAAAGTAGTCATCGGATCTTTGTTTGGAAACGGCCAATGTATCCGTGTTAGGTTCAGTCGTGATTCTATGTGACTTATCAAGTTTTGGGATATCCCCTGAATACACATGGAGGCTATCAGTCACGTGGATAAAAGAACCTATCTCAAGATGCAGCCAACCTGCCAGCACCTCTTGAAGCGTCGTGAACTGAACAAAGTTATACGGCGTTCCAAGAAACAAATCATTACTCCGTACTATCTGCATCCACTCAAGCGCGCCGTTGTTAACTTTCAACATCGAAATAAGGTTACACGGGATATCTTCATTTCTAGGTTTTCCGTCAACATCAGGTAGGTCTGTGCAAGCGTCCCAAATCTGGAGGACCACCTGTCGACAATCTGGATTTTTATCAAGGGTTTGATAAGCACGTTCCAGTTGATCGAAGCCTAAGTGCTTTCGGAGTCGAAACCCATATGCTCCACAGAAATTATCACCGTTGCCAGCGTACTTCGGCAATTGGCGATTCCAGTAGTTCAAGAACTTAGAGTCACGGCGCCCGTTCAGGATCCAGACTATCTCGGCAATTGCAAAGGCGATATTCGCTGGCGGCCAACGTGATGTAATCCATCTCTGCCTCGGGTTCTCAATAGAAAATCCCACGTGGAGCATCTCCTTTGTTCCGCCATTTCTGCTTCCCTTATCGTGGATAGCATTGCCCTTCCGAAAGGCCTCGATAGCCTTCTGCCATACAACGTCTGCAGTTTCACCGTCAAACAAATGCATCATTGTCGCTTCTCCCGGCGGCTGACTAGCTCGTTAATTTTCCATTTCGGCGGATACCAATATTCTATTATCCCTTTTCCGGGACGATAGATCTGCTTAATTCGTTGACGATGACCCGCTGTTTTCACATGCGGATGCGCAACGCGGCTATATTTATCCGTCTCACAGAAAATGTTTTGGCAATCGATCAACTGCAAAGGCCTGCCCCACAGAGATTGAAAATTCAACCCGAGCCGGCTAAACTCTTCCGCTTGTCGGTCAGCCATCATACGAATTAGGTCACTCTCGCACAGATCACCATAATCTGAAAAGCATTTTCGTATACCACTCCTTGCACCTGGTCCTGGCATCACAAAGTCCATTTCGCTAAAATTCATTATATTGCTATAATTAATATCAATAGCTAATTGATATGCCAGAAAATCCCCAATCATAGGATAAGAACGTAGTAAATCGAAAACTTGTTTCATCGAATTCATTTCTGCAACCCGTAATGGCACTTCATCTCGCATAAGCATTTCGATCAACCTTAAGTGATTTCGGTGCTTTCTCCGGTGGCCAAAAGCGCTAACCCCTGAAGGCATTATATAGGCAGCAGAATAAATCCGGCCACCCGAAAGCAAGGCTTTCGTCAGAATGGAGTCATACTTTTCAAAAGCGTAGTCGGAATAGCTAATCGTCCCCCGCTCGCCCATCAGCAATTCCCAAGTGTTAATCCGGTTAAAAATTTTAAACAAGACAATGCGAAAGAAGGTTTCCTTTGTAGATTGGTCATTCTGGTAAATGACTTTCCTAATCAGATATTGACTCACGCGATCTGAAGCTCGATAAGCGTTAGTAAATTTGTAGGTTGAAATAATCTTGTCAGCAGACCATGGCGGCGGTTTCTCCGCTATCTTTCGGTAGAATATCTTTTGCCTCTCGGCAGCAAAGTACCAGAAAGTATTGTATATGCAAGTAGGTTTCGCACGAGAAAGTGACACAAAAGAAGCTATTGGGGGGAAAATTGATCGCTTCTTTTTGGTCTCACGCGACAGGCACTCGTTTACAAGAAAAGTCTGACCAGAATCTCTGACAGAATGTTGCATCAAGACTCCTACTAATCAATGCGCCATATAATTCAAAACCTTGCATTCAACGTCTGAGATTGAATACGCATCATCTAAGATTTCGACTCTGTAGTGCTCGCGCTCCTTCTCAGCAAGTTTTTGATATTCAACCTTTAACCTTTCCCAAGTGGACATATCGACATCTTTTCTAAAAGGATCCTCAGGAATCAGCAAGAATACTATTGAAGGGAACACCGAACCCCAGTGTGATAACTCCATTTCAATCATGGCCTTGAGCGTGCTGATTTTCAGACCGCTGAGAATGCCGTAAGCCCAAGTGGACCACCAAAAGCGGTCAAGCACTACTGTCCTCCCATCACTCAGAGCAGGAATAATCTGACTCTCGATAGCATCAAGGTGTGCAGCTACGTGCAGAGCCTGTAAGCTTGTATTACTCAATGACGTAATCTCGGCATTTTGGGGATTGTGTTGTATGCGGTAAACAAAATCACCTATTGTCCCTGCCTTATTTCCCGGGAAGGCAACATATTGCGTGAGAATCTTGCTGGCTATTAAGCTATCCGTCAAGGACTTTGCCAACGATGACTTGCCTACTCCATCTGGGCCTTCGAAGACAATTAGCTCCCCTCCCCTGCCAATCTCTTTACCCCTTGCTAGCACTGGTTCTGAGCCCTTAAACATGGGGAAAAGAAACATCGAAATAACCTACTAGCTGTAGTACTATTTATTGCCATTCAATGCCGTTGAACACCAACGAACGTTCTCAAAACAGGTCCTTGAATAATGAAATCTTTGCGAGCAACCTCAGCGCCATGTTAACGATTGGGGTTATCAGCACAGTAAAAAGAGCCACAGAAAGCCCGATTATTAAGCCCAATAATAGTCTGCGGTTTATCGAGGCTTCAATGTTAACCTCCGATATCCTCTTGTCAACGCTATCCCTCAATTTCTCAATTTTACCCATTAATGCCGACGGTGAGTAAACATCGCCGTGCAACTGCATTATGTCTCCATCTGAAATGGTATCCTGCCCATGGTGTTTGTGCTCTTTGCCATACGGTATTTCATCTGCTTTATCCAATTCTGAAAGCCACATCAGGAAGATACGAGCACCTCTGGAAACAACGATGCTCTTACTCCCGGCATTGTATACCGAGAATAACAATTTGCCTTCAAATCCAGGGTCTACATGAAATCCTGAAATATTCACCAACCCGAGTTTCTTAATCCCAAATTTGATGGCAATAAAGCCTATATATTTTTTGGGGATGGCTACTTTTTCTTCAGTAATAAGAAGTGCAAATTGACCAGGGGGTATCTCTCTCTGGTCACCCAGGCTGAGAGTCGATTTTGTCTTCATATCAGTGCCAGTAATAAACACTTCTGAACCCATGGACAGTTCATATGCCGCCGTGCGAATACGATCCTGATCGAATGGTTCAACAACCTTTGGTAAGATTTTCTGAAGAGACTGTGAGCTCAGGAAGGTCATTTCTCATTCTTCCCGTTCTTGGGGTTTCCCATCTGCAAACTGTCAAGATGCACTGACACCAGCTTGGCTGCAGAACTCTAGGGCATAATTATATTTACCAATTGTCCAGCTCGTTTGCAACATTTTTTTTGGGGCTGCTGGTATTTTAAAACCATATGCCTCCCCGAGCCGGGCTCGAATCCTACGGATCCGTAGGACCAGTCCCGCCTTCGGCGGGATGGTTAATTCCGCCTTCGGCGGAACTCTGCCAGCTGAGCATCACGCTCCAGGAATCTTCTGATACCTCTCTTTTTTATCTTTTTCTCTTGAACCATTGCTTCAGATCGCGAGGAAAATTCCTGTCTCCACACCAAAACCCATGGGCCTGAGAATCGTTTGGTAGTCTTTGTTGCTTTATAATTGGGATCGTTATGTTGATGGATGCGGCGTTCCAGATCATTCGTTGATCCGCAATAATGTCTTCCGTCAGTTTCGCTTTTGAGGATGTAAGTCCAGACAGGCATAGCGGAGGGCTGTAAATTCTAATGGATCTTGATTAAAAACGCCTCAGGCTGGACTCGAACCAACGACCCAGTGGTTAACAGCCACTTGCTCTACCAACTGAGCTACTGAGGCGTATTCTGTTTTCACCTCAACGCCCCGATGGTTGATCCCGCCTTCGGAGGGACTCTGCCAACTGAGCTACCGAGGAGTATTCATTACTATCGGTTAACAATGAAATCCGCTTAGCAACCGTTGTCAAGGCGAATATGGGCTGCCCCTGGACCTATGACATCCAGTCCTCGGGATCGACCCCCAGCCCGTCGGCAATACGGTTAATATAGTTAAAAAAGGCGATCACCTCCACGGCATCGGTGACCCCGCGATCATCGAGGCCGGAGGATTTCAACCGGTCTATGTCCGCCTGCTCGATTGACCATGTCTCGGATGTCAGTTTTTCGGCGAACCCGCAGAGCGCCTTATCCAGATTCGATAAGTCGGCCTCCCTCCAATCAGTCTTGACGGCCAGGGCCAGTTCATCGCTTTTGCATTCCGACCGAAACTCGGCGGCATGCGCTTCCACTCAGTAATGGCATTTGTTGACTTTTGA
>SDBT01004947.1_pt1 | contig 22492 bp, 22 predicted proteins | sample 2277101 | NCBI WGS metagenome assembly SDBT01 (sample SAMN10404973, study PRJNA504765) | marine sediment metagenome | isolation source: marine sediment core GS10_PC15, 103 cmbsf | place: Arctic Ocean: Southern Knipovich Ridge | collected 2010 | reverse complement strand
GCCGGTATATCGGCCGAATCACCAAGCTTTTTCGCGTGTTCCACACGAGTCGCAAGTCTAACAAGTTTCGATCGAAAGGGTTAGACAGACGCACTCGTCTCGTGTCGAGGGTGGCCCCGTACTTGCTATAGGGAATCCGCATGACGGTGCGGATTGACACAACATCAGAGGATTCGAAGACCATTGTGAGCGTTGCTGGTCGTCTCTCGGGACTGGGGGTGTGCGAGTTTCTGAGGACTTGTGACTCGATTGATGGCGAGCTCGTGCTCGACCTCACCGGCCTTCGTTCAGCCGATCCCGAGGGAATCAACGCAATCCGAGAACTGGTTCGTGGAGGTGCGAAGCTACGAGGAGTGTCACCGTTCATTCGACTCCTGTTGAAGGATCAGCCGCACGATGTGAGTTAGTGCATTTGAACCAATAAATGATTTATTTGTATGGTTTTTGGTTTTTGGCTAAGCTTGCCATCATACGGCCAGCATGAGGCAAACGCCGTGGACACGGGCTAGTTCCCGTTTGTCACCATCGCGAACGGATGTGTCGTCATGATATCCGGGCGAGAAATATCTCGGCAAGTGTCCCGTTGAAAGGAGACGGAACGAAATGCGAACGAGTCGAACGAGAGACCTACTCTCAGTCGTGTCTTTAGTGATGGCGCTCAGCGGATCAGCAACCGCCGAGGACACTGTCACCCAGCAATCCAAACGTCCCAACTTTCTCCTCCTCGTAGCCGACGACATGGGCTTTACGGATTTGGGCAGCTACGGAGGAGAGATTGCGACCCCCGTGCTGGACCAGCTAGCGCGGGACGGCGTGCGCATGACGGAATTCTACGTGAGTCCAACCTGCTCACCGACACGATCCATGCTGCTGAGCGGAACGGACATGCACGTTGCCGGCCTCGGAAACATGGACACCTTGCTCGCGCCCAACCAGATAGGCCAACCAGGTTACGAAGGTGTGCTCAATCAGCAGGTCGTCACGGTGGCCTCGCTTCTGCGCGACGGAGGTTACCACACTTACATGGCCGGCAAGTGGCACCTCGGCTACGAGGCGGATGAGATCCCGCGCGCCCGCGGTTTCGAGCGGGATTTCTCATTGCTTGCAGGCGGGGCGAGTCACTTCGACGACCAGTGGAACCTCGAATGGCAGCGACCCAAAGCACCGTACATGGAAGATGGGCGCCCTCTCGAGAAACTGCCCGGGGATTTCTACTCGACGAAGACCTATACCGACAAGATGATTGAGTTCATCGAGTCCAACCGCGGTGACGGGAAGCCGTTTCTATCCTACATGGCCTACACCGCCCCTCATGGACCCCTCCACGTACCCGACGACTGGCTGCGCCGTTACAAGGGCCGCTACGACTTCGGTTGGGATGTTGTACGGGAGGTTCGTTTCAGGCGACTGAAGGAGCTCGGGCTGATCGACGCCGGGGTCGAGCGCGCCCCGAGGCTCTGGTACGTACCGAGGTCCATCGACCTCACCTTCGCAGTGAACTCGACCCTGGGCCGAAAGATGGAGATCTACGCGTCCATGATGGAGTACCTCGACAAAGACATCGGACGGCTCTTCGACTACTTGAAGGAGATCGGGGAGTACGAGAACACGGTCATCATCTTCATCTCCGACAACGGAGCAGAAGGAAACGATCTGAGAGCCATGCTCAGCGGCCGACGCGGTACACGAGGTTGGCTGCATGCAGCCTACAATTTCGCTGAAGACAGTCCCATGATGTGGGGACGCAAAGGAACTTACGCGGAGTATGGTCCCGGCTGGGCGACTGCCGGAATGACCCCGTTCCGGCTTTACAAGGGCTTTTTGACTGAGGGCGGCATCCGCTCGCCCTTGATCGTAAGCGGCCCGGGAGTCCGGGGAGCGGGCACGATCAACAGGAAGGCGGTTCTCCATGTGATGGACATCGCGCCCACGATGTTGGAGTTCGCCGGGATCCGTCACCCGGATACCTATGAAGGCCGCGACGTCTTACCGATGGCAGGCGAGTCCTGGGTGAGCATGCTGGCGGGCGAATCCGAGTCACCCCGTGGACCTAAAGACTGGCTTGGTTTTGAGTTCTTGGGGATGCGTGCGCTTCGCCAGGGCGACTGGAAGCTCTTGTGGCTGCATGAGCCTTGGGGGGTCGGCGACTGGCAAGTGTTCAACCTGACCGAAGACCCGGGAGAGATGAGGGACCTTTCCCAACAGAATCCCGAGAAAAAGCAAGAGCTCCTGGCAGCATGGAATGCCTATGTGGAGCAGTTCAATGTCATCCCGACCAACCGTCATGCCTTTGAACAAGCCAAGAAACAATTGCCCGGCCGGTTCGATCCTCAAACGGAGGCATTCCCGGTGCTCGTTGGTCCGGTCTCCGAGCAGTACAGGCAGCTGGTCGAGATGTACGAAAAACAAGCCCGCAAGTATTACACGTGGAGGTAGATCATGAAGCGATCGAACAGAGGATTCAAGGCCCGTGCCATCGCGGCTATCTTCACCCTACTGGTGTGTGGGACGGCATCGGCGCAGGATGACGGCGCTCGTGCCTACTGGAAAGCTTTGGCCGGTGCCAATGTCGTCGCCTTCCAGTATCTTCCCTTCGACGGCGACAGCTTCGGCTCCCAAGCCTTCGATCCGGTCCACTACATCTATCCGGAGTCGGAGTTCCAGGCAAACCTCATCATCTTGACCTACGCCCGTCACTTAACGCTTTTCAATCGTACCGCCATCTTTGGCGCCACCCTGATGGGCGGAAACGTCGACGTCGAGTCTTTCGAGAATCCGTTCGATGAAGGGGCCGGAGAAGGCTTCAAGCAAGCGGCCCATGGTTTTGGGGATCCCGGCGTTAGCCTGACGTTGAATCTGGTCGGTGCGCCCGCCCTTCGGAGTTTCTATGACGTGACGAAGTACGAGCCCAAAGCGGTTCTCGACATCTCCGTAATGGGCTCCATCCCCATCGGTGAATACGATTCCAACAAAGTCGTCAATCTGGGTCTCAATCGCTGGTGGACCCGTATAGGACTCCCCTTCACCTATCACATCGGCCCATTCGTCCCGGGCTACCGGACGTCGGTCGAGTTCGTACCGTCGGTCTTTTTGTTCGGTTCGAACGACGACTTCCTGGGTCGCACACTCGGCACTGATCCGCTTTATCAGCTCGAGGCCCACGTGACCCGGGACTTCACTAGCCATTTCTTCGGCTCGGTTGACTTTCTCTATCGGCACGGTGCGCTGGCCGAAATCGAAGGCATCGAGTTGGGGGAGAAGCTCGATCTCCTGTCGGTGGGTTTCACGCTGGATTACGCCGTGACGGATAACGTCGGATTGCGCGTCTCCTATCACAGTCTCGTCGGAGGTGACTCGGAAATCGATGGTGACATGTTGCGCATCAACGTCAACTTCGGGTGGCACGCACTCGTCGAGAACACGAAGAAGCTGGGAGGACATTAGGGCCGACTCACTGATAAGAGAAGCCCATGGAAACCGAACGCGCCGGCGCTCTGGATCGTTTCCTGCGCCTGTTTGCGGACGTACGCGCCGGGGAAGGGGTCAACGCTCTCCTGCTCTCGCTGAACATCTTCCTCATTCTAACGGCCTATTACATCCTCAAGCCGGTTCGTGAAGCACTCATCCTGGGCGAAGGCTCAGCGGAGATGAAGAGCTACATCTCGGCGTGACAGGTCATTCTTCTCGGCATCTTGGTCCCCATCTACGCTCGTCTGGCGGCACGGGTTCCTCGCCGGCGACTCATGAACATCGTCACAGCGTTCTTCGTGGGATGCCTGGTTCTTTTCTACCTTCTCGCGCAAATGAATGTGCCTCTAGGAGCCGTCTTCTTCCTGTGGGTGGGCATCTTCAATTTGATGGTGCCCTCCATGTTCTGGTCGTTCACCAACGACATCTACACCAAGGGCGAGGGAGAGCGTCTCATTCCCATCGTACAGTTCGGAGCTTCCTTGGGCGCCGTGCTGGGAGCGGGCATCGCCGCTCTCCTCATCGCTCCCCTGGGCGTTTACCAATTGATGCTGATCGCGGGTGCCATTTTGGTTCTGGCAGTCCAAATCACGAACTACCTCGACAAGAAAGAGCGCCAGCGAACAGAAGCCGAGCTACCCGATGCAGGTACCACCGCCATGATGCCGGCTGCCACCACTCAGATCCGCGACGACCAAACGGGCACTCTCCAACTGACCGAGGAGAAAAAGGAAGAGCAACCAAAGAAAAGCGGTGCATTCGGCCTCGTGTTCCGGAGCCGTTATCTTCTGCTCATCGCCTTTCTGATGCTCTTCAACAACTGGGTGAACACCACCGGCGAGTACATCTTGGGAAGCGTCGTCGAAGACTCAGCCGAGGCGGCGGTCGCGGCGGGCGAAGCGGGCGGACTTTCGGTGGAAGAGTACATTGGCCGGTTCTACTCACGGTTTTATGGGGTGGTGAACATCCTGGGCGTGTTGCTTCAGCTCTTCGTGGTCTCACGCATCATCAAGTACTTCGGTGTCCAAATCGGAATTCTCGCGCTGCCCATTATTGCATTCGGGGCTTACAACTTCTTGGCCTTCATACCGATAGTGGCGGTGGTTCGTTGGGCCAAGACTGCGGAAAACTCCACCGACTATTCGTTGAATGCGACGTCGTACAACATGCTGTTTCTGCCCTGTACCCGCGAGCAGAAATACAGTGCCAAGCAGGCGATCGATTCGTTCTTCGTCCGTGCCGGAGATGTCGCCTCGGCTCTTCTGGTCTTCGCCGGCACGACTTACTTTGCACTGACGACGGGAGGGTTCGCCAAGTTCAACATTTTTCTCGTGATCATTTGGTTTATTTTGGCGGTACTGATTGGCCGCGAGTACAAGCGGCTACGGGCCAGCGGACAGCCGCCCCGCTAATCACATTGAGAAGGAAGAATAACCGTGAAAAGCAAGCTGGAGAATACAACTCTTGCTCGAGCCTTCACCCTATTGGTGATTTTGGCTCATGGTCTCATCTGCGCTCGATATCTTACGGCGCAGTCAAAGACCAAAACCGTCATCGCCGGTGAGCGATATGCGAACGCTGCCGGCGGCCAAGCATGGCTCCTCGGCGAGGACTACCGGGACCTCTGGGCGGCGCCCATCGATGTGGAAGTTCTGGATCTCCAAAGCGAAGGGGGTGGCCTGAGGCCGGTCATGCGTGTGGGCGGCATGCAGACTTTGGGATTGGCTCTCAAGGGGCGGGACGGCAGGGATTACACGTTTCGCGCTGTCGACAAGAGTGTAGCCGGAATCATGCCCGAAGAGTTCCAGGATACGGCGATTGAGGATATCGCTCAGGACCAAATTGCTGCAAGCGTACCCGGGGCGGAGATCATTGTTGCACCTCTTGCCGAGGCAGTGGGTGTACTTCACGTGGAATCGCGCCTCGTGGTGATGCCCGATGATCCTGCCTTGGGAGAGTACCAGAAGGATTTCGCGGAAGTCTTGGGCATCCTCATGGAGTACCCGGGCGCGGTCTCGGAGACGAATCCCGGATTCGAGAACGCCACCGAGATCATTGCGGCCATGGATTATTGGAAGAGGCGAACGGCGGGACCGGAAGCCTTGGCCGATTCTCGCGCATTTCTGAGGGCTCGGTTGCTGGACATCTTCATCGGTGATTGGGACCGGCACCGCAAGCAGTGGCGTTGGGCCCGAATTCCCGGGAAGTCTCACCTGCAGCCGATCCCGGAGGACCGCGACCAGGCTTTTACGGATTTCGAGGGATTCGTGTTGGACCTCGCCCGCACCAACGGCTTGTATATGAGTAAGTTCGAAAAGGACTACCCGCCCATCTGGAAGGCGACGAACAATGGGTGGGATCTCGACCGCTTTCTCCTGACTGATCTGGAAAAGTCTGAATGGATGGAGATCGCTCGCGACGTCCAGTCGAGAGTGACGGATGAGGTCATCGAAGCCGCTTTTCGCCGCATGCCACCCCAGTACTACGAGCTGCGGGGCTCGGAGCTCGAGGAAATCCTCAAAGCGCGCCGCAACAAGCTCGTCGAGGAAGCCAAAGTCTACTACCACCACTTGGCGGGGCTCGTCGACATCCAATGCAGCAACAAACGTGAGTCGGTGGTCGTGGAACGTTTCAATGATGGCGAGGTGGATGTGACCGTGGCGGTTCAAGAGAACGGATCGGGAGGGGAGCCGTATTACCACCGTCGCTTCAAGCCCAGCGAGACTAAAGAAGTCCGCATCTACCTGCAGGGAGGCAATGACCATGTCACGACCCGGGGATTCAAGAAGGGTCCGATACGGATTCGCGTCATTGGCGGACCCGGAAACGACGTAGTGGACGACTCCCAGGGCGGAGGGGTCGACTTCTATGACTTCGAGGGCAACGACCGAATCGTTGGCAGCAACGGTACCGACTTGGATACGCGAACCTTCGTCATGCCGGTAAAATCCCACTATTTGGACGAAGTCCCCTGGGTGCCTACACGCGACTGGGGACGGTTCACCAAGCCGCTTTTTATGTTTGGATTTCATCCTGATTCCGGTTTGATCCTGGGCGCTGGCTTCGACTCCATGGGGTACGGCTTCCGTAAATACCCCTACGCCAACCGCCACATCTTGACCGGGGGCTTTGCCTTTGGCGTGAAAGAGCCGGTCATCGACTACAAAGGCGAGTTTCGACGTGAGAACGGTTTGTTCCATTTCGGTCTCCATGCGCGGTGGACCGGTGTCGAACAGTTGCGTTACTACGGTCTGGGCAACGAGACGACGAATGATCAGGAAGAAGATGTCTATATGATCTCCAATCGCCTCGTCGATTTGTTCCCCGCGGTGGAGATCTCACAATCCCGCAACCTCGCGTTTATGATCGGGCCGCTCATCAAATACTCCGACTCGACGGGAACAGACCCTGACACCATCCTCGGGCAGGAACAACCATACGGTGATGGGAAATTCGGCGCAGTGGGTGCCCAAACGCGACTGCGTTTCACCACCCGAGAGCCCAATAACGTCTTTGCGGGCGGTATCGAGGGCTTGATCATCGGCTCCTACGTCGCCGAGGCTTGGGATGTGGTGGATGACTACGGACACATCGACGGATTCGTCTGGGGACACATACCCCTGGGCGATAACACCCTGATATCGGTTCGGGGGGGAGGAAAGAAGATCTGGGGTCCTTTTCCGTACTTCGATGCCGCCTATATCGGAGGGGGTAAAACGACCCATGGACTCAACTTCAACCGCTTTGCGGGAGACACATCATTCCATGCCGGGATCGTGCTGCGAAGAGTTATCAAGAAGATCAGCGGCGTCATTCCGGGAGAGATCGGTTTGGCTGTGGCTGCCGATACCGGCCGTGTGTGGTTAGAGGGTGAGGACTCCAATGTGTGGCACAGAGCGTGGGGAGGAGGTGTCTTTTTTGCCGCCTTCAAACGTCTCATGATGTTCGATATTGGGTTCGGAAAGAGTCGAGAAAAAACCTTCTTCGTGATGCAGGGAAACATCACCATGCTTCAATTTTAGGCTCAGCGTGGACTCCTTCCCGTTCGAGAGAGTGCAAGAAAACATCGAGTTACGAAATAGTGGCACAGAGGAGGCCAGAAAATGAAATCAGGAAATTTCGGAAAGAGCATCTCACTAAAGGACAGGTCGCTGAGCAATCTCCTTTTTATGTTTTTGTCGGTTTCAGTAGTCACAGTTCTTAGTCTGCCGGCGGCAGTTGCCCAGGAAGAACAGGAACAGCAGGAGGTTCCTCAAGAAGAGATACAAAAATATGAAGAAGTAAAAAAAGCGGCGAAGAAAGACAGAATAGACCAGGCCGTTCAGCAAGATCAGACGGGAAACGATCCGCGCGTATTCGCGAACAAGTGGATGCCCTTCTATCGCTATCAGGAATTGGAGAATGGGCTGACACAGCAAGATTTGACCGCGTTCGGCACCGTTGCCTTCAACCCCACCGTCGGCATGTTCTATGAACTGCCACTCGCCCAGTACCGTGATTTCAGCGATGTTCCAGGATTCCCGCCGGACACTGAGACTAAGGCGCTCGGCATGGGAAACACGAGTCTCAAGTTCCTGGTCAGACCGAGAGCGTTGGATTTCAACTATGGCAAAGACGGGAGCATGAGCGGTTCGGTGTTGTTCGGTACGGATTTCGTCCTCCCCACGGCAACCGATGCCGCGCTAGGCGGTGACGCCTTCCTGTTCGCACCGATCGTGGCGGTTGTGCTCGACATGCCTCTCCATGGATTTTTCGCCATGTTGAACCTCTACTACTTTGATGTTTACAAAACCGACTCGGCCCCGGAGACGTCGCAGTACGTCGGGCGATGGTTCTATATGCAGCCCCTCACACCCCCGGGCCACTGGTGGGGACTGTTCTTCGTGATGCCTGAGTTTCAGCCGATCTACAATTTCGAAGCAGAAGACTTTTCCCTATGGATGGGTCTCGAGATCGGCAAGATCGTGGCCCCTGGCAAAGTCGCTTATGTCAAACCTGGCTGGGGTATCGATAACTCCGAACTGACTGACCGCAAGTCCACTTTTGAGTTTGGGTTCCGGTGGTTCTTCTAATGGGGCTGAGAGAAATGGGCCTTTCTGGCAAATCAGATGAGTTACCGGCGAGATATGCCGTCGTCAATATGAACCTGCCGGGTTACGCGAATAGCGAAGGTCCACCCTCCGCATTCTCTGAGCATCATGGTAAATGTTACTACGAGGTCATTGAGTGAGTCGCTTATCTGCTGGTACCCAAAATACCGTCAAGAGAAAATAGTCGAGAGGGCACGATCAAGTAGAGCTCTCTTGCGTTCATTATCGACACCGCGCACCGCTTTCATGCAGCGACGCCGCGTGAGGAAAGCGACGAGTTGCAGTCTTCTTTGAGGGAGAGTTGCCGAAATGAAGTTTGTCCGGGAATCTGTACGTTCACTGGCATTCCTTCGGCGAGGTCCCTCCAGGCTGATGATGTTGCCGTTGGGCTTCGTCCTCGCCGCCGGGCTAGTGGAAGCCCAGGACAAAACGTCAACTCAGATCTGGGGAAACGTGATCCTAGGCCACCCGAGGAGCGAGCACCTGCTTTTCGGATTGGATCTGCAGCCCAAGACACAGATCACCGGTGACAACCGGTGGAGAAACCTCGATGTAACCCCTCTCGTGGAGTTCTACCCCAACACCTGGGTGGACCTGGTGGGAGAGATCACCATCGGTTACACGCGGCAAGTTTCTGACTTGAACCCATTCGAGCTCACGCCTCGACTCGGCATTCGCCTCCATTTATTGAGCAACCTCCGCGAAAGACTGAAACTCGGAGTGCACGTTCCCAGACGCCTGGGAGTGGCCAACCTGACCCGTATCGAGTCGCGCAACTTCTGGTACTCCGCTGACGTGGAGTCCCGCCATGAGTGGCGCCTTCGGAACCGGACCGAGTTCAAGCTGAGTCTCAACCACCAGGACCTCCACATTGACCGGACGATGTATCTGATCATGGATTTCGAGGTGTATGTCCCGCTGGGAGATGACATACCCGAGAGGTTCGCCACAAAGCTACGGGCACGTGCCGGGGTGGGATATCGCGCCAACTACAAGTGGCGGCTGGAAGCACTGTACATCCGGGATAAGCAACGCAACACCTTCGGAGAAGACTTCGTTACCTCTGCGAGTATTGTGGATGTGCGGCTGAAACTGTTTTTCTAGCAGACGAAGGTCGAGCTATGAATTTGAAACTCAATCATCGCAGCAATCTAATGAGAAGAACACCCTTAGCCTACTTCATTTTCATCCTGGCAGTGACCCGAGTTTCCTTCGCCAGCGAAAAGGACAAACTCGTCGCTCTTTCGCCGGAGGGTGAAGCTTCAAAGGGAGTTCAGGTATTCACAATCCCGACGCACCTGGATCTTTATGGTGATCTATCAACGGGTCTGGAAATCGACATCAATGACCTCCAGGCTCCTGACGCGAAGAGCCGGGACCAACTGGAGCGAAGCTCATCGGAGGAGCGCCTCGATCCCGGTTTCGCCAATTTCCATCGTGCCATCGGATACAACTTCACGAAAGGTCTCTTCGCCAAGGACAACCTCAAACCCTTTATCATCGGTTCATTGGCGACGCTCGCCATGATTCCACTCGATGATGAAGTCAGCGACTACTTTCAAGGGAAATCCGAAGAGCTGGGGGATGCCGGCCAGGTCATCGGTCTCGCCGCAGTCGCCGCGGTGACGGGTGGCGTGCTTTTGGCAACACCTTTCACCGAAAGCCAAAAATACAGGGCCTTTTCCTTTACCCTGGCCCAGTCCATTATTGTGAACAACGCCCTGGTTTTTTCCCTCAAATACGCCGTCAGCCGTACGAGACCCAACGAAGAAAACAATCAGTCATTCCCCTCCGGACATACATCCAACACGGTCGCGCTGGCAACCGTTTTGAATCATTACTATGGCAAAAAGATAGGCATTCCCCTTTACATCGTGGCAGGCCTGGTCGGTCTGTCACGCATCGAAAAAGGCAAGCACTTTCCGAGCGATGTCGTCTTTGGCGCCACGCTCGGTTACGTTTCGGCCCGTGCTGCGATTCGGGGCACCAAGTACTATGCCTCCGAGCGCCAATGGGCTCTCATGCCTTCAGTTGGGCGAAACCATGCAGCCCTTTATTTTTATCTCGAGTTCTAATGACCCAATTGATTGAGAACGGGCAAGAGGCTCTCGTCAAAGCGTTGCAGAAACAAGAAGAATTCATGCCCTCGATGGGTGCCGGGCAAGAGCAGGAGCGAGCGATCGACACCAAGGCCGATCAGGTCCTCCGTGACATGAGCACCTATTTGAGCAAGCTCGACGTCTTGGGTCTCGAAGCGGAGGAGATCTTCGATGAAGTCCCCCTTTCCGGACCCCGGCTCGAGCTCTCTCATCGTCGAGCCATCGTCGTCCAAAAGCCGAATCACATCGTCGGTGACGTGCGCGGTGACGAGATGGACCGAAGCGTCTGGTACGACGGCAAGACCTTATCTCTACTCGACAAACAACACAACGTCTATGCCGTGAATCAGGCGCCCGACACGATAGATGCGATGCTGGACTACGTTGCCGAAGAGTTAATGATAGGACATTCTATTGTGCTGTGACGACGAGACACTCTAATTTTCACTCAACGTTCTTCTTCCTGCGGGCATCTAGTCTCGAAAAACAATAACACCATCTGTGGAAAACAGCGATAGGAGGACGATCGGGAGCGGTCTGGGCGTAGGGAGGCATCATAGGGTTTTGTATGCGGTCTCGAAATGTGGTGCCAAGGCCCCGAAAGAGACGAAAGGGGCCTATGTTGGCAGAGCTCGATATCTTAGAAGAGGCGGGTGGAGGTGGTGTGAGTGCACTATGGTGTCTAGGTCATGTTATGAAGGCATGGGAAGACACACTAGTGATTATTGATTGTCGTGCGCCGATAGGGCAAGCTCGAGCAAACTGCTGGTGGGAGGCGGAGACGTTCATCTATTCCTTATATGTGATGGAACGACCGAACCGAACGCGACGGAATGTCCGGTGTTAACTCCGCCGACCCAAGGTTTCGATGGGTAGCTCTACAAAAAGCTTTCGGTAGTCGGCGGCGAACTGTCCCATATGCCAGAAGCCCCATTTGTTGGCAGCATCCGCCACCAAGACCTCGCCGCCGCATCGATTCAACTCTCCTCGTGCACCATTGAGCCGGACGGCTTTTAGGTAGGATTTGGGAGACACACCAAAGTGCTCGCGAAATGCGTAGTCCAGAGTCCGCCAGCTAACACGGGCGGCGCGACTGACTTCCTGCACGGTCACAGGCTCGAGTGGATTCTGCTCGATGAAGGACCGCGCGCGCGCGACCGCTATTTCGCGGACATGCCAGGCAGGCATGCGCTGATGGTGATCGGCGCGCGAGATTGCCAATTCCTCGAGGATCCGGGCCGGGATTTCGAATTCGAGCTCTCGACGGAGGCTGGAAGACTCCAATGACGACGGTCGGTTGGTCACTTCTTCACACAGTCGACGTAATCTCCCTCGGAGGCCTTTCATGGCCGCGCGGTCGCAGCTCGCAACCCATTCCGCGTCACCCAAAAGGCGATCCACACGCTCGATACCGATCGTTTCTCCCACCGCAACCAGGTGTTTTTCGGAAAACGAGAGGGTATAGGAAGCAAAACCAGGCGGCGACACCGCTTCGAAGTCACCCCCCGGCCGGAATGTCGTAAGACTTCTTTCATCGAGCTCGTGGCGACACCAGCTCGTACCTTGGACCCGTTCCTCGATGAGTCCAAATGTTCGAGTACCGGGAGGAGAGCTCCCCCGCTGGTCGAACCGGCGGTTGAAGTAGCTTCGATCGAGCTTTGCCGTACCCACGCTGACCTGCAGCATTTCGGCCCTCAGAGGTCCCCTATCGAGCTGATGCCAGTCGAGATCCCAGCCCTTGGCGCTCTCCTTCAGTTCGTCGAAGTCGTGGAATCTGCGGTGCTGCAGCAGACGGCGCTCGAAAACTCGAGGAGGCGTGGTTCCTAATCCTCGATCCGGGCGAGCACACACTTAAATCACTCCGTGCGAATTTTTGATGTTCACATGAAGCCGCTTTGAAGAAAAATACTAGCGGAGTAAAGAGACTTGTGTCAATAATGTTTCAGGCTTGGCAGGCTCCGCAAGCGGGACGGGGCGCGTAACTCGAAACATTCAGCAACCTCGATATTCCGGCCGGCAAAAGGGAAATCTTGCTCATTGGCGGCAGGCTTCAGGAGGCTTCTTACTGCCTCCGGTTCGGTTGGGCCAGAAAGGAAGGTGTAGGTACATGAAGCGTGCGGGAGTAGTAGCACTTGTTGTCACAATCGTCACTTCGTTTTCTCAACTCGGACAAGCCCAGGATCGTTCCGACCGCGAGTGGCAGAACAACCTTTTAATATACGGTTTTGCGGCGTCGGTCACCGGTGAAGCCCGTTTGGGGCTCATCGAGCAACCCATCGATATCAGCGTCAGTGAAGTTCTCGACAACCTTCAGATGGCTTTCATGGGCGCCTATCGAGGCAGCAACGATCGCTTCAGCGTGACGGCGGATTTGATATACCTTGGCCTTGGGAATTCTAAGGATACAGGTCTCGTTCGCCGTGCCGATCTCGACGAGCTGATTGTCGACGTCACGGCGGGCTATCGTTTCTCGCCCATCGTCGAAGCCTTCGCCGGCCTGAGGATTACGGACCTCAGCACCAAGATGGGGCTAGGAGATCCGCTTAGACGCGAATTTGAAGGCTCCAAAACGTTTTATGACCCGATCTTCGGCGCTCGTGTCATCGTTCCCCTGGACCAGGATCGCAAGTGGTGGCTTCAGAGTCGCGGCGACATTGGAGGCTTCGGCGCCGGAATGGATTTCACCTGGCAGGCCATGGCCAATGTCGGATTCAAGCCATCGGAATGGATTTCTATCTGGGGCGGCTATCGCGCGCTCGGTCAGGACTTCGATGGCGCGGGTGATCGGGAGAAGTTTGGCATGAACCTCACCTATCACGGACCCGTTTTCGGCCTCGGATTTCACTTCTAACGTCTCGCATCAAGAACGAACGGCTCGCGCCGCGGGTCGACATGCATCTCTAAAATGGGGGGAAGTTTCGAAATTGCTACAGGGAGGACAAAGTGAACCTAAAAAGCACATGGATTGTCGTGCTGGGCTTGGCGTGCGGGGCGGTCCCGCCGAGCTCGGCGCAAATCGTGCACGACGCCGAGTACTACATCCTCGAAGCGCAAAACGGGCAGACTTGGGCGGTCGAGGATGGCGAGCTCGACACCAAGCTGCGAGAGCTTCGCGAGCGTTACGGCAAGCCACCGAACATCATTCACTTCATGTGGGACGACCAGCCGTTGGGTGCGGTGGGCATTCCGGCCATGCAGCAAATCCGTGGCTACGAAACGCCCAACCTCAATCGTATGGCTTCCGAGGGCATGCTCTTTACGCGTATGTATACGGAGCCCGCCTGCACGCCGACGCGTGCGGCGGCTTGGACGGGCCAACACGCGCGGCGCACCGGGATGTATCAGGTCGGCTTTCCAATCGAGTACCACGGGCTTGCGGCTGACAACGTGACCATCGCCGAGGTTCTCTCTCAGGCGGGTTACGCGACCGGATTCTACGGCAAGCTCCATCTTGGCGACATCGAGCAAAGTTACCCGCACAACCAAGGCTATGACGAAGCCTTTACCGCGATCTACAACCAGGTGGTCAGTCTTTGGAACATGGAGGGCGAGGCGGCGAACGCCGTGATCAACCTCAAGAAGGAGCTTTTGGCCGAGAACCCATATAAGCTCGACCAGAATTTCATCCAAGATGCTTACGTCTTCTATATCGAGGGTAAAAAGGGCGAGCAGGCTCGAGAATGGTGCGGGACCACGAACGAGTGCTACAAGGCGTTCGATGCCGAAGCTCAAAAGCGCGCGCTCGCCTTCATCCGCACAAACGCTGCGGCGGATAAACCCTTCTACGTCGCCTGGTGGCCGCTGTTCACCGGCTTCATTCCCGACCCTGTAAAGGTGACGCCTCAGCGCGGACTCGTCGGCGAGGCCTATCACAAGAACCTCGACCCCGCGGCGGGCGCCCTCATGGACACCCTACGCGAGCTCGGCATCGCCGAGAACACGCTCGTTATCGCCATGGCGGATAACGGCCCGATGACCCACAACCCACCCCAGGGCGCCGGGCTCGGAGAGGGGCCTTTTCGCGGCGGCAAGGGCGACTTCCTGGAGGGAGGGGTGCGCGTCGCTGCACAGGCCTGGTGGCCCGGGGTGATCGAGCCGGGTCAAACCGTCGGCGACATGATCCACGTCACCGATCTGTTCACGACGTTCGCTCGCCTCGCGGGCGCCACCGAGTACATCCCCACCGATCGCATTATCGACGGACTCGACCAGACGTCTTTACTTCTCAACGGTCAAGGCCACAGCCGGCGCGACTACGTGTTCATCTATGCCGGTCCAAACCTCGCGGCGACCGTTAAAGAGCACTACAAGATGCACTGGATATCCTCGGACCCGTTGCAGGCGGCGAGCGGGCTGACCGCCGTTTTTGATCTCTTCAACGATCACCGTGAGGTGAACCCGATCGTCGTCGGTGGGTTCCACTTCAAGGAGCCTTTCCGGCGCATGCGGGCGCGTCATGAGCTCTGGATCAAGAAGTACCCGCACCGGGATAGTGCTCACGGTCCGGCCTACACAGGGATCGCAAACGCTCGACCCGAGACTCTGGCTTTGATCGATCCGCCGGTGGACTTTCGACGGCTGCCGTTCGACCCGCTCGAGTTCATCGAGCACCTGGATGAGCTGCCGTTCGATCCGAGTGGAGAACCGGGCCTCGGCGGCAGGCGCGAACGCGATTGAGCTTCGTTACGCAGACTACATTCGTCAGCATTAGAGGTAAGAGAAGATGAAGAAGATCCTGTTACTGCTCGTCCTGGCTCTGGCGTTGGTCCCTTCGCAGGTTTGGGCTCAAGAAAGCAAAGTCGAGATCGAACCCTTTTACGGCTATCAATTCGGCGGTAGTTACGACGTTGTCCGGGGCAAACTCAGCGTGCCTGCGGCGGGCGTCTGGGGCTTCACGTTCGATGTTCGCGTTACCGACAACGCGATGGTCGAATTCCTGTACAGCCGTCAAGACAGCAAGCTACGATTCCAACAAGGCGGCGTGGGACCAAAAGAAGATCTCTTCGACCTTGCCGTCGAATACTATCAGGGTGGTGGACTCATCGAGTTTGGCGATGGTCCGGTGAAGCCGTATGTGGCGCTCGGCGCGGGTGTGTTGCGACTGAATCCCAAAGCGGGAGAGCTCGACAGCGAGTGGAGCTTTGCGGCCAGTTTTGCGGGAGGCGTCAAAGTCTTGCCCGGACACATCGGCTTCCGAGCCGAGTTTCGAGCGCTCGTTCCGTTCTACGGAGGAGGATTTGCTATCGGTTGCGGCGGCGCCGGGGGCTGTTACACCGGTGTGGGCGGGTTTGCTGCTACGGTTCAGGGCAACGTCAGCGCCGGGTTGATCATCGCGTTCTAGCGGCCGAGGTGTGATTGTCAGGAATGCTGATACGTAATCCGAAAGTGTGGGCGCATCTGTTAGGTGTGATGTTGATTGGGCTCACCGCCTGCGGGAGAGAGCAAGGATCACCGCCTGCCGAGAAAACGGCACCTTCTGAGTCACGCCCCGAGCGTCAGGTGCCGCTCGATGGGCAGCCAAACTTCCGCGACCTCGGCGGCTATGTGACCAGCGAGGGTCACAGCGTGAAGTGGGGACAGGTCTACCGCTCTGGAGAACTGCCTCGCTTGAGCGACAAGGATGTCGAGCAGATCGAAGGACTCGGCATCCGCACGGTCGTCAGCTTCCTCACGCCGGAAGAAATCGAAGCGCGGGGGCCGGACCGCCTGCCCGGAGGCGTGAGGGAAGTGTCTCTGCCCGTCAGCGGTGGCGGACTCACTGAGGAAGTAGGTGAAGCTCGCCGCACCGGCGATTTCTCCAAGATTCCCACGGATCTCAATCCCGAGTTTCATCGGATGCTCACCGGCCTTGCTCGGGAGGAATACACCCAACTGTTGCGCGAAGCTGTCGATCCTGCGAACCGTCCCTTGGTGTTTCACTGCTCTCATGGAATCCACCGCACCGGGACAGCAGCCGCCATTTTGCTGTCCGCACTAGGCGTACCTTGGGAAACGGTGAGGGAGGACTACCTGCTCTCGAACGACTATCGGGAAGAGGAAGTGGGTCACCGCTTGTCTCAGCTCCGCGCAAAAGCGGCCGAGACTTTGGGCGTCCCACCGGAAGAGGTCGACACGACCAACATGGAAGCTTTTTACATCCTGGAGAGCTCTTACATCGATGCAGCTCTTGCTGAAATGGTTAAAGAATACGGCTCGGTAGAGGGCTACATTCGAAACGGTTTGGGCATGAGTGACGACGAGATTCAGCGACTCCGGGCTGAGCTGCTCGAGTAACGTAGATAAGAGGAGGACGGTATGACGAGTCGACTCGTTTCCTGGCCGGCGGTGGTCTTCACCGTGGGCCTGGTTCTTTTAGGGAGTGCGAGCGCACGCCAAGCCGGTGACGGAGCCGGCATGGCCGAAGAGGTGCCGGACGTCGACGCTCGGGCGAAGCGCATCTTGCGCGAGATGGGCGAGTACCTGAGCGCAGCCACCGAGCTCGCCTTCGACGCCGACCTGTCTTACGACTCGGTGATGGCAGACGGGCAGAAGATTCAGTATGGAGCCGTCACCCAAGCATCGGTGCGTCGCCCGGATCGACTACGCGTGGAGTACAACGGGGACGAGAGGCAGAGCCGTGTCGTCTTCGACGGTCGCACTTTCACGGTTTACGATGCCGCTGCCAACGTCTATGCCGTGACCGAGGTCCCTTCCAATATCGATGCGGCTCTGGATCAAGTCTTCGAGAGCTACGGATTTTCGGTGCCCATCGCCGATTTATTTTACGCGGATCCGTACGGCATCTTGATCGAAAACGTTGAGGCTGGATTTTTCGTCGGCCGGCATCCGGTTGACGGGACACACTGCAATCACCTCGCTTTCGCGCAAGAGGAGATCGATTGGCAGATCTGGATTGAGGACGGGCCACGGCCGGTGCCGCGTAAGCTCGTCATTACCTACAAGAGCGAGGAGGGCTCGCCGCAATACGTCGCGCGCCTTTCGAACTGGGACTTTGAGCCACGATTTTCGAAGTACTATTTCGAGTTCGATGCGCCAGTGGGCTCGGGGGAAATCGAGTTCTTGACACTTGACGTCATTCCGGAAAAGGAGGTGCAGCCATGAGCCGAGCTCGAGGAGTCCTCGTACTGGCAGTTGCTACCGGACTTCTGATGGCGGCGACGCCGCTCACGGCCCAGCCGCCGGAAGGGAGCGTACGTAACTCCGGTTCCGCAGCCAAGAAGCGGAAGAGGGATACGGCTAAGCGGTCGACGGCGCGGACCAACACCGCTCGCCGTTCGGGTGCCCGCGCGGGTTACCGGGCCGGATATCGTCACGGTCGATACAACTCCTGGCACAACGCCCGGAGAGACTACTATCGATGGCGCACGGTGACAGGGCTTTTCAAGCTGGGTGTTTACGCGGCCACGAGACCCAAACAGACCACCACCGTCGTTGTCACCGGAACCACCTACTATTACGCGGGCGGGGTTTACTATGTGTCATCGGGTAGTGGCTACGTAGTGGTCTCCGCTCCGCCCGGCGCGGTTGTTTACTCGGTACCCACCTACACCACCACCGTCTACGTGGGCACGACCGAGTACCTCTACGTCAACGGAACCTACTACGTCCCAACAACGAAACCGGCGGAGCAGGCGCCGCCACCACCGGCGGGCACCGCCACCGCGGACGCCACCGAGAGCGAAGAGCCCTCCGACATTCCGATGATCGAGGACGACCAGAACTACGAGGTGGTGGCGCCGCCTCCGGGCGCAACGGTACCTTATCTTCCCGAAGAAGCGGACGAGGAGACCGTGAACGGCAAGACCTACTTCGTCCACGCCGGCACTTATTACAGGCCTTTTGCGAGTGACGGCGAAACGATTTACATGGTCGTCGAAGATCCCTGCGCGGCATAGGGGAGGAGCACGCGAGGTGCCGTTGACCAGCCTGAGACTTACCATCGCTATCGCAGTGCTGGTCGCTCTTGCGACGCCGGCAGCCCAGGGTCAGGAGAGCGGGGAAGCCGGTGGAGAACCGGATCTCACCGAGATCGACCGCCAGCTCAATAACCCGCTCACCAGCCTGTGGTCGCTGACCTTCCAAGACAACCTGGGGATCAAGGAAGGCGATCAAATCGAGGGTACGACGTACAGCAACCTGCTCTTCTTCCAGCCTGCGATGCCGGTTCCCATCGGCGAGGACCTGGTCTTCATTGGAAGGCCGGTCTTTCCGCTGGTCACCAGCCCCATCCTGAGCCCGGAGACCGGGGAAGTGGAAGGGCACACCACCGGCTTCGGAGACCTCCAGGTGCTGTCGCTGCTCGGGCCGAGCCGGGCCACCGGGTGGGTGTGGGGCGCCGGTGCCACTCTCAAATTTCCGACCGCCTCGAGCCCCGAGCTTGGCCTTGGGAAGTATCAAGTGGGTCCGGCCGCCATGGTCATTCACATGGGCAAGCCCTGGATCCTGGGATTTCTGGTGCAGCACTGGGAGGCGGTTGCCGGTGAGGACGAACGTCCGGAGACCAGCCAAACCGACTTTCAATACATCGTCCGCCACTCGCTCCCCGACGCCTGGTCGGTAGGAGCCGGGCCGTCCATTACTATCAACTGGGAGGCGGACGGCGACGACAGGGTGACTTTTCCGGTGGGGCTGGGCGTGACCAAGACAGTCCGGCTTGGGAGTATGCCCGTCAAGCTACGGGCGGAGGTCCACTACTCGATCATCCGCCCGGAGTCCCGTTGCGAGGTGTGGAACTTCCGCTTTCAGGTTACTCCTGTCATCAAGAGCCCGTTTCGGTAACCACTGCTGGAGAATTTCCCCTGATTTACTGCGATCTCCCGCGCGCGGAGATAGGCCAGATTACCTCCACCTTGTCATCGCGAATGCCGATGATCTGGTCGTAGAGATTCACCACCGGATCGCAGTGGGGAACGATGAGCTCCAGCTTGTCGCCGACCTTGTAGGTCTGGCTGGGATTGTCGTAGCGAATACTCCCGAACTCATCGGAACGGGCGCGATAGCTGATGCCGCTCTCCCCAACGACGATCGGATCGGGCTCGTTGATGGACATGGCTTTCGCGCCGGCATCCGCCGTGGCCCGACCTTCGAAGCTCGCGTTCAGAACCGTCGTCAGCACCGTCAACGAAGGAACGAAGTCCGTATAAACCTCGTTTCCCTCGGCGTCGCCGATAGCCAGGTACTGGGCATCCATGAACAGATAGCTTCCGCACTGCACGTCGGTGAAGCCTGGATTCTCGTGATCGATGTTATAGCTACCCGTCCCGCCGCCGCTGAATATCTCGGTATTCAAACCTGCTTTTACCATCTTGGCATAGGTCTCGGCCGCGCCTTCCAATCGCTTCAATGTGCTTTCCCGCCTCTTCTGAAAACCTTGAATGTGCTGAGAGGCTCCGTCGTAGGCTAGGATCCCGCGGAGGCGCAGTCCGGGAAGGCTGTCCACCAGTCGGGCTAGCTCCACCGCCGGCTCCCCTGGAACGATGCCCGTACGGTGCCCACCAGGATCCACGTCCACCACGACGTCGGCGACGACACCTGCTTCCTGCGCGGCGTCGGAGAGGTCACGAGCGTTCTCGTTGGTGTCGACGGACTGGATGAAGCGTGGAGCCCGTTTCCGTAGCGCCATCGCCCGTCGAATCTTGTAAGGCGTCACGTTGCCTGTTGTGCACAAGACCTCATCCACCCCGCTGTCGATCATCACCTCCGCTTCGCTCACTTTAGCAGTGCAGATTCCGACCGCCCCGTCGGCGATCTGAAGCTTCGCGATCGCCGGGCACTTGTGCGTTTTAACGTGTGGGCGGGCGCGAATACCCGTTTTGGCCAAGGCAGCTCGAAGCGTTTTGAAATTACGCTCCATTCCTTCCAGGTCCAGGCAAAGGGCCGGAGTGTCGAGATCCCACTTGGAAGTTCCCACCAGTTTCTCTCCGAATTCAAAGGACTGCATCTCGGCGGAGCTACCTTCCGTGGACCCGGAAGTCCAGACGAGAGCACCGGCCGCTCCAGTCGATTGCAGAAATCGGCGACGTGACCAACCAGAATCCAGCATAGTAAGCCTCCTATCTTGGCTCAGGAAAGATCTACTACCGGGCTTCGATTGGGCGATAGTACTTTCGGGGGGTGTCTGGATGCAAATTCTGGCAAAAAGGCCGGCTGAACCCTAGCCGGCGGGATCGGACTGGCCCTGCAGATCGGCCACCGCTACTCCGATGATCTCGGATTCGATCTGGATTCGGTAATGGACATGACTGATTTCATCTGCCATGGCTTGAAACGAGTTCGAATCGAATTGGACAAGATCAGACAGTAATAGCAGCTTTGAATGTAGCATGAATTTATAGCGCAAAGTATACTTGCGTTTTGTCGTCACACCACTACACAGTTGAGTAACCGTTATGCGTACAACAACCCTGGCCTTGATTCTCACCGTTTGCGGCCTGTCAGGCTGCACCGGTTCAACCCAAGAACAAAGCGAGGCAGTGGCAACCGGGCCGCAAAACAGCCTGCTCTATGCTGTTGCTTGGAAGCAAACGGCTGCCGAGTATCGGGCACTTTACTACCAGGGATTCAACTTGGCGAAAATGCATGTGGAGGCGGCGATTGCCAATCGAAATCCTACCGGCAAGCCTCTAGCCGTGATCAGTGATCTGGATGATACGTTGTTGCTCACGCTGGATTACTGGGGTCACCTGGTTTCGCAGGATCGGGATTTCTTTGATGACGCCATCTGGGACAGATGGATTCCCGATAATACGGTAACCGCCAGCCCCGGGGCCACTGAGTTTCTCCGGTTTTGTGCGGACAACGGCATCGAAGTGTTCTATGTCACCAATCGTGACCAGGGTGAGGCAACCTACCAGAATGCAATGGCCCATCTGGTATCGCTGGAATTTCCCTATGCTGATGAGGACCACTTGTTTGTCTTACGGGAAACTTCCAACAAACAAGCCGTCCAGGAAGGCATCATGGAAGACTACGATGCCATTGTGTTGTTGGGTGACAACCTCAACGATTTCTCGCGCAAATACTACTCAACCGATGTGGATGAACGCCGGGAGCTTATGGAGCAAGATCGGAAAGCCTTCGGCCGAAGAAACATCATTTTTCCTAATCCCACGAATGGTCATTGGCTGCGGGCTATATTTGGCGACTCCGAGCCGCCTCCATCTGCCCAAAATCGGCAAACCCTCAAAGAAGCGGCCATGCGAAGCAGGTGGAACCCTTGAGCTGCTGTCAACCCGTTTCAGTGACTTCAGCCAGCACCATGTGAGGTGCTTTTTCGCTGAAATAGATACTTATAGAACCATCGTCATTTGCTTTCAATATATCCTTGTCATAAGACGACAGAGCCATTGACGATCTGGCCAATAGGTTCGAGGGAGAATCCCGGTGTTTCGAACATGTATTCCAGATACCCAAAGCCATCCTTTGCCGCCTGCTCCAGCGCCTGCTTTATCTTGCCTTCCGGAGTAAAGGATTTTCCTTTTTCAATTCCAATTGAGTCAAGCATGCCATAACCCGCTCGACCAGGTCGGCGCGCAGCTGATCCACGGTGATTTGGACGACCAGTCGTGGCGCGGGGTGGCCTTTGCTCGACGCCGGTCAATCCTCGAATGGCGGACCCGGGGAATCCCCGGTTGGCCCGTTCGTAGCGAAAGTGAGCATTCTCCTAATGAAACAATTCGGTCTTTCCCGGCCGCCAGGTCTTATTGAACCATGGCTCCAGCAGCCCGTAGAGGCTAAAAAGCAGCCAGAAGCCCTTGCCCGGAACCGTCTAGACCCAATCGTGAATCGAACCTGAGTTTCCTTACGATTCGGCGCCGAGCTAAGTAATCTTTCACC
>SDBT01004946.1_pt1 | contig 22492 bp, 42 predicted proteins | sample 2277101 | NCBI WGS metagenome assembly SDBT01 (sample SAMN10404973, study PRJNA504765) | marine sediment metagenome | isolation source: marine sediment core GS10_PC15, 103 cmbsf | place: Arctic Ocean: Southern Knipovich Ridge | collected 2010 | reverse complement strand
CGACGACTAAGGTCGGGGGGTAGCAAAAAAAAATGGCTGACATATTTATTAAGGATCCTAACAGCGTGGAAACTTTCACAGTCGTTTACGCTAGTAAGAGCAATCTTAACGACGGAACGGCAAGCGATTCTGGAGAACTTCAGGGTGAAACGATAAGCACGGCGGTGGCCACTGTCCCGGCCGGCATCACGCTCGACTCAGATAACCAAAATCAAACGGCTATTCAGGGCGTAACGTATGCTATTAACACCGTACACAATATAGTGTTAAGCAGCGGAACGGCCGGCACAGATTACGCCATTTTAAGCCGCATTACGACATCTGGAAACCGGACGCTTGACAAGACGATAACGATTATTTGCCAGGAGACTTAGATGATTCATTACCAGAAAGGCGTAAACGACATCCTAGAAGCGGTCGCTAAACTCCCGGCCAAGTCGCTCATACTGGCTCTCGATGATGTCCAGTTTTTAGATGAGTGCAAAAGAACCAACGGGAATGTGGTCACTTGTCTGCGCCATTTTTACGACAAGGGCCAGCAGTTCGACGGCGGATTCTCTGGCAATATCATCCGGGCGCGGGAGTTCTTCGCTACATTCATTGACGAGACATTTCGTAAATTTGCGCATAATGTAGATTTCGTTAAGGGCTTCAATGAATATCTGGCCAATAGCCAGAGCGCGGCGGAAGTACAGGCACGTCTAGACTGGGCTGAGGCAGCCGCTACCGTTTGGATGGACGAATACCGGAGCCAACCGGAATATGCCCACATCAGGCTTGCTATTTGCTCTGCAGCCATCGGTAATGACATCCCGGTCGGCTTCGCGGAAATAGCCACTAATCTGGATTGCGTCATTAGCTACCATGCGTACAGTTTGTGGAAGAAGAAAGTACGAGATCCGGGTGACTTTAAATGGTTGTCCGGCCGCTGGAATACAATGGACCAACAATACAGGGCGGCCGGCTATACCGTCGATTGGATATTTACGGAGGCCGGGCCATTCGAGAGCGCCGTTACGGGATGGCGCAGTCCCGAATGTTTGGGATTCGACCGAAACTTATACGTGGAGTCTATGAAACAGTGGATAAACGACATGAAAACAACCGACGCTTATAAGACTGGCAGGCTTAACGGATTCGCGCTATTTACAAGCGGGCGGGCCGGCGATACGTGGAAGGGCTATTGGACTGAGCAGCCAGAGCTGAACATCTTGGCCACGATGGTAGCTGAAGAATGGAAGCCCGGAGACAGAACTCCACCGCCACCTCCTCCACCCCCGCCGCCTGACGAAGTGCCGTATGTGGTCGTCGTCAACCTGCTGCCACAAGACACGACGATAGGCCAAAAGGTTGAGGTGGTCGAAGCGGTACACGACGACAAGGAAACGATATTGCAGTCAGCAGACGACGCGGCACGGCTAGTGGCGCCAGGCCAACCGGGTAGCGTGGTCAAGGTGTGGGAAGCCGACCACTGGACCGGCGATATTGAGCAATGGCTTACCGATAGAGGCGTGGCCAGCGTGGAGCATTGGGAATTCTCGGATTCTATATCTACCGAGCCGGCTATCACGGACATAGTTAACGACCTTCCAAAACACGCAACAAAGAGATATGGAACACGGAAGCTGACAGACATAACCACGCTTACCATTCACCACACGGTTGGATGGGCGACCGGCGACGATATGAACGCCATCACAGGTATAGCCAACTTCCATGTCAACACAAGGGAATGGCCTGGCATTGGCTACCATTACGTCATTCCGCCATCGGGTGACATCTACCAGACGAATTACGACGAGACCTGGAGCTACCATGTCGGCTTGCCCGGCAACGGGTACGCGGTAGGGATTGCGCTAGGCGGGGATTTTACCAACCACCCCCCACCACAACGGCAACTAGACGCGGCGCGAGAGCTTGTTGTTTACCTTAAAGATAAGCTAGGCGTTGAAGATGTGCTACCACATCGACTTATGGAAAACGCGGCGACGGCTTGCCCCGGCAACACTTGGGAAGATTGGTTCTGGGACCTATCGTATTTTATGTTGTTCGATGAAACATGACCGATAAAGAGCTTTTGCGGGAAATAATAGATGGCGATGTCGAGGTTCCGGATCGAGTCACGAATAGACTATTGTTGGAGGCGATTATACATAACAGCGAACAGAACGCGGAAACTAACGCCCACGCCGAAGAAACCAATACGCTTATAAAAGAACAGAATAGCCGCATATCCACGTTGGAAACTAGAACACAAGCCCTTGAAGTTCAGGCGACGGATTACCCAACGATGCTTCAGCTAATCAAGGACAATCCCGGCGGCGCTCTAAGGTTTTCTATGTTTATATTATTCGTTTTATTCGTTTTAAATACTCTGGAGAGTCAACTAATGCCCTGGATATTCGCTTTACTAAAAATGGCGGCGCCTTGAGCAATCGCCCGATAATAGTATCGGTAGTATCAGACATCCACGCCGGCAGTACCGTCGGTTTATTTCCACCCCGCTTTATTCTTGACGACGCAGGCACAGCCGGTCCAAGTCCGGGTCAAAGGTGGCTCTGGCGCCAATGGCGCATGTACTGCGCCAAAGTCCAGGCGATAGCGGAGCAGCACGACGCCAAAGTTATCACCGTTATCAACGGTGATTTGTGCGAGGGAATCCATCATTCACAATTTCAAGTACACTCCGTAAACCCTAACGACCACGTAAAAATTGCGTACATGGCCCTTGAGCCGCTTATTATGCTGTCCGAACAAGTGTATGTGGTTCGTGGTACGCCCGCGCACACCGGCGAGTCCGGTGGTCTTGAGGAACGGTTTGCCGACGATGTAACTAACACCGTTCCAGACGGGAACAGAAGTACATGGTGGCATCTGCCCATCGATGTCAACGGGACGCGATTTGATATAGCGCATCATGGCAAGCTGGGCACGTTACCGCATACCCGGCCCAACGCCCTAAACGGTATAGCCGTAGCCACCATTTACGAACACGCCATAAGCGGAGATAAGCCCCCAGACGTAGTTATTCGCTCCCATTTGCATCAATTCGCGGATACGGGGCTAAACTACCCGACCCGCGTAATTGCGACACCTGGCTGGCAATTGATAACGGGATTCGTCCACCGAATAAAGCCCGGCGCGATACCAGATATAGGCGGCTTGATATTCGTTTGTCATGCTGGGGGAAAGTACGATCTTGACGTTGTTCAGTTCCGCCCGGCTCGGCGGAAGCCGGTTAGGGTGACATTATGACCGACGAATTTACTGAGGCGGACCTATTAGCCGAGATTGAGAAGTACATCGCGGCTAATAACAACGTCGAGATTGAGCCGGACACTATAACGCGGCCGGAGGTGTGTCGGGCGTTTTCAGTATCGCGTAAGAAGTCACAAACGGTATTGAACCGGATGATTGAGGAGGGGGTGCTTGAACGGACGAAGGTAAACAGACATAACGGCTGGTTTATGTCGCGTGTTAATGGGTATAGACTAGTGAAGTAGCCCCGGCGAGACTGCGCCGGGGCTGATAACGGCTATCCGTTTCTTTCTACCGAGAGTGCTATTATTGCCTCCTTTGTCAATTCGTGTAGTTTTGGCGGATCATGTTCTTCTTGAAACAATCCCGATATTCTGTCATAAAATGATAATATTTTGGGGTTGTCTCCGGTTATTGCAAACATTGACAAGCGCAACAGCTCGTTGTGTTCTAACAAATCCGTATACGCTTTAACCGTTTTGTAGACTGCTGGGTTCATATCATGTCTCCTTTTCAGCGCCGTCGATGGCGGATTAGTACTTTCTTGGCCTATACAATATCATGCTTATTGCAACACTAATGAACAATGATACATATCAAACAACTCTCGAACCTTGACTGGGTGTATTAACTCCCAGTAAAAGCCGGCATCGTCCGAAACAAGAAAGATCGTATTAGCAGCATTAACAACGTCAACTATATCTGGTACCGGACTCATAATTCGTCTCCCTAAAAGTTTTATATTATCAAGGGCTCGATCTCCCCTTTCAAGGTAGTCTTTCACCAATGCAGAGGGATATGGCTTAAACGTGCTCATTCAAACTCGCCCCCTCCCTCGGCTATTTTCTTTCTTAGCCAAGGCCGATAGATCTCCGCATCTTCAACAAGTGAGCCGTCAGGCTTACGCCAATGTGAGAAGAGTTTTCCTTTACCGTCACGAAGATTATTCGTCCATCCTTTTCTATAAACTGGAGTATAACCCTTCTGCTCCATCTCTATGGTAAATTTGTCACTTAATGTTTGGTGTTTATTAGTCATCGGTAAGACAACCGGCAGGTGCATTGTATCGTTGATACGCTTCGCCAACTGCTTGAGGAAAAGCAGCCTTGAGTTTTTCGAGATTGTCAGTATCCGCCATATAGACCAGCGCCATAAAAACGCCGTAAAATGTAATGCCGTCTAAGACTCGTACTTCTACAGACATTTGATAGTCATGCAATGAGGTAATCATTTCACTCCTTAGTAGCTCCTAAAAAGGCGATCCATTACACAACCGACTCCCAGCCCTATCAAGAAATATACAACGATAGAGAGGACAATCTGAACGGGGGTCGGGTCTGAAACTACAAGTGTAAATATAGTAACTATTATGGCCGTTAGCGCAGCTCTAAGTAACAAATAAACGGGTATTCTTTTCATCATGCTACTTCCTTTCTAGCCTTATCCTGTGCCACCTCTAGCGCGTCCCACAATTCCAGGGCGGCGTCTGAATCTACTTTCTGTTTGGGGTCGTCCTTATAGTCTCCGCAATATTCCAAGACATGCCAGGCATTGTCGAAGTACGGAAAGGCGATGGCGGCGGCGGTGGCCACTGTCATTACCTGCTGCATATTCGTTGACTTTACACGATTGCGCCAGGTGTTAACTGTTTCCAGATCCGGCACTGACAAATCGTGTTTTGCTTTCTTCGTGTCATTATGTCCGGTTTTGGTATTGCCGTTAGTAGTCTGTTTGGGGACTGGCTCCGGTTCAGTATCAAGCACGGCGGCTTTCTTGGTTGGCTTCTCGATAATCTTATAGCCGTCGAAGAGTTTCCATTGCATTTCCATACCGTAAAGGTGACGGGCAATACCGAATTTGACGGCGGCCCGCTTAAGGGCGTCACTATAAGCGGCCTTAAGCGGGTCGGCAAATCCGCCCTCGTTTGTCTGACCCACATCTGATTTACTAACACCGAGAACGGTCAGGGTACATTCTACATTCTTACCATCGTTGAGGACTTGATACGAATCAGACCAGCCCCCTATCCCAACGACAGCATCCAGCCGGTTCATAACATCGCGGGCGTCGATATGCGCTGTGCAGCCGGCTATCTGTTCTCCCTGGTTGTTTTTAATATCTACCTTTTGCCCGTTGACCGTTTTCTTAGTTACTTCCGGTTTGAATTTAATTTCCTGGGGTTGGAATTCTTCGGCCAACTCCTTTTGATAATTATTCAGCACCGATATTTCTGTCATCGTCAATCTCCTTTCTATCCCAGACACTAGCGCACTTGGCGCACACCGGGTCTGTTTCTTCGTCAATATGTTTGGCGGGTGTTTCTCCACAATAATGGCAGGATATATCATTGTCTTCGTGAATGGTCTCATAGGACATTACCCAATCTCCTTTCGTAAAGTAAATCTCTAGGCTGATAAAATTCACTTGGCTCCCCAGATAAGTCCCACTCCGCTACCGGGTCCGGCGCGGTCTCCTGCGCGTGGATACGGGCGGGGAGGTTGGGGTCGCTGTTGTGGGCGGCGAGCCAGGATTCGTCAATCTTCATTGTTCCTTCAGTTCAATATATACGGTGTCGGCGCTACTAGTGACGCTAGTTAGATGAGCGCCGACCGTGTATATAATGCCGTATCGACCATAGACTTTGAGCCACCCTCCTGGCTCAAAACTGACCCTATCTGCTTGCCAAACTTTTATAAGTCGAAGAGTGCCTGTATCAAATAGCTTTACCAGCATGTCATTCGCCATTATTGAGATTCTTCAACGCCATACCATGAAACGCCCTGCCAAATCGCGTGGTGTGTCGTGATTTTCCATTAGGCAGTTTTTGTTCCAAATACAGATTTTTTTTAATCGGGTTGCTCCCACGCTGCTTATAGTATTTGGTACATAGTGAACAAGGTATTGAAAGTATCAGCATCATAACTAAATCCTCGTATCCATCTCCAGGCTTTCTTGCAAATCCAGCAAGTCGGACGCGGCCATTTCAAGCGCGGCTGGGAGAACGACGCGATACCAGAAGTGGTCAGCTGTAGCCCAAAGCGCGTTTTCGCTTGGTTCGCCGATGTTATTCTCGGCGACGGCGACGAGACGGGCGTATTGTTCGTGTAAGGTGTCAAGGGCTTGTCTTGTCATGTCGTTACTCCTTTGCGGCCGGGGCCGGGCAGAAACGCAAAAAGCCGAGTTATTTACTCGGCTAAATGCTCCAATTAAATTGATCCCATACATCCCCGCCATGCGAGAATATATAATCCTCATCAACTGCGAAGTGAGACTGCATAAAACCAATGCAGTCATTCCAATCACCTTTAAGGCGTATTTCTACGCCATAATGCTGACCGTCTTCATTGATTAGATTTGTCACATTAGCGGTAACTTTATCTTTTGTTACCGTGTAGCTGTCGGGTCTGTTGTCGTGCACGTCGTTCTCCTTATTAGCGATGGGGCCTGGGGTTAGCTGCTATTGTTTATCTAGCCACTCCGACCATGTGTTGTTAATGATCTGGCCGATAACGTGTTCTTCGCCGGAGCCAAATTCTCCGTCAATAGAGATTCGGCCAGTTCCGGCATGGGTGAATTCGATGTCTGCATTGGGATATTGTTGGGCCAATTCACCGCGTAGTGAATCGAGATAGGCACCTGTATCGCCGTATTCGACTCCCATTGCATCATCGGATAAATCAATATCTACCGTAATCATAGGGTTCATGGCGGGCGCGGTTCGGTCCGTCATCATAATCCAGTCGCCGGCTTCGGCGCTTTCTTCTTGCTCGATTGTCAAATGTCCTACTAAGTATCTAGTAGGGATTTGCCCTGTATCCCAGAGGGGTAAGCCAGTTGCATCTGCTTCTTTCTTGGCTTCATTATAATTATAATCGGTGTAGGTTTTCATGTCTCTCCTTTAATCCGTAAATGTAATCATTGATTCCATACAAATATTATATACTTTTTATATAAGAAGTCAATAGGCAATTTATATTCGTTATTGACATTCTATACAATATTTATATAATGGTAGGTATGAGTGTAGTTAAATTCAAAATCAAGATGTTGCGTATGGCATATAGTAACGGAGACGGTCGAACTAGAGTTTCGAGAAACTTCCACCTGCGGAAAGAGCAAGATGATATGATTGCTCAACTAGCAGAGGAAAACGCAGAGACGAAAGTAACCGTGTTGCGTGCTATTATTGACGAATGGCGCATCATGAAGTTGTCAGAGCGAGACAAATACCCGGAGTTAGCCGGATAAGTAACAATGAATCATAATCTCCCCAAGCGATGAAAGCAAAATACTGGCAAGATTGCGTACGGTGTGGAGAATATGACAACGTATTCGAGACGTATTACTGTACTGATTGCCAGGGCACCGGTGGCTGGTGGGTTGAGGTCGAGGTAGTCAAAATACAGGGTAACAATACGGGCAAACAACAATGAGAAGCCAGCAAGCTAAGGCCCAGATTCGGAACATTGACGTACTTTGTATTCGAGACAGCGCAATAACCCAAGCGTCAATGTTCCGCTTCTGCGCCTTACATCAGCGCAGGGATTTTCTTTCTCCTTACAAATGGGGGCGGGTTTGAGTTCGATTACCCTCCAACTTGAGAGCCTGCCCCCAACTGTTCATCCACCGGCGGAGCCGGTAAGTCTGGGATTGGCCCGGACCGTCGCCCGTTTTGGACAATGGAGCGATTTGCTTCGCCGGCTTAACTTTGCCACTATCGGCGCAATCCCCAAAAACGTGCCGCTAGTTGCCGACCCGTCCGCCCCTCCCACTCCGTAGACCCATTGGCAACGCTCTAACGGACGGGTCGGCTTTATCTAATCTATGATACCGAAAATTATTGTTTTATTAGCTGAGGTTGATGGCCTAGAACTGCGGCTGAACGACCCGTACATCGCCTTGAACCACGCCGCCACAGAATTTAACTACAGCAGAACGCATCTGCTAAAGTTAGTTAAGGATGGAACAATCAGGAGCGTCAAGCTATCCGGCACGACACTCCTTTACACCGAGGACATGGAAGATTACGCCGCCGGCCGTATCGGAAGACGCGGCGGCAACGGCAACAGGCGCAGAGACCTAGAGTAACCTAAAGGACAATGACGATATGACCGAGCTATCATTAAAGGAATTAAAGGCGGAAATTCGTCGGCTGAACCAAAAGTGTGACGACCTCGAAGAAGCCATCAGCGAGTTGGAAAAGGTGCAAGACGGTACGCCTGAGGTTGTTGTTACGTATCCCGATCACTGGAGATTAGTTGCGGCCATGCGCAAAATCGAGCAACCAGAATGAACGTATACGTCGTAATGAAAAACAAGATAACGGAACTTAAAGACACCATCGCCGACCTCGAAGCCCAGCTCGATATTTGTAAAGCGCTTCGGCCGGAAACTGTTGCCGAGCTTGAAGCCGAGCTTGAAGCCTGCGAAGCGGCCAACGCCCGTCTATTGGCGCAGAGCCGGATTAAATCGGTGCCGGGCTACCAGGCGGGCGGATGGCGGCAATGGGAGAAGAGGCTTTGATTCACCTGCTGAACGGTAACGCGCTAAAGATTCCTTTGGCTGACAAGTCGGTGCATATGTGCGTGACCTCTCCGCCTTATTGGGGCCTCCGAGATTATGGACTGGCGACGTGGGAAGGCGGCGATCCGGGGTGTGATCACTCAAAAGACAGATCGGCCGGAATTGCATCATCAACTCTTGAAGGCGGTAAGTCTACAACCAACCATCAACAAGAGGCATCATACCGCGACACCTGCGCCCGTTGCGGCGCCATCCGGCACGATGCCGGCCTGGGCCTGGAAGCGACGATAGACGAGTACGTGGCCAATATGGTGGCGGCGTTTCGGGAGGTGTGGCGGGTGCTGAGGGATGACGGAACGGTGTGGCTTAATTTAGGGGATTCTTATTCAAGTCAGGGTGGACCAGAACCGGCTCAGACTAAATGGCGCGTCGATGGTGCAAGCAATACCCAGAATGGTGGGCGAAGCCGCAACACACCGGCCAGCCTCAAGCCTAAAGACCTTTGCGGCATACCCTGGCGCGTGGCCTTCGCCCTTCAAGCTGACGGGTGGTATCTCCGCAGCGACATAATATGGTCGAAGCTGAATCCCATGCCTGAGAGCTGCACCGACCGCCCAACGAAGGCGCACGAATATCTATTCCTGCTGTCGAAGCGAGCTAAGTATGCGTATGACGCGGACGCGGTAATGGAAGAACATCAAAACGGGCCGGAATGGATAGGCCGACCGCCTACAGTAAAACTAAAAAGTAACGGAGATAGAAACGACGCGGGGAGTCGTGCAGTTACGGGCAACCCCGCCGGCCGCAACCGTCGCACCGTCTGGTCAATAGCAACCCAGCCCTACAGCGGGGCACACTTCGCCACATTCCCCGAAGCCCTGGTCGAGCCGTGCATCAAGGCCGGCGCGTCTGAGGCCGGGTGCTGCCCGGAATGCGGGGCGCAGTTTGAGAGGGTGACGGAGCAGGGTGGAAAAGTCTCAACGGACGGCCGTAAGACCTGGAACATCAACAAGAATACCGATAGCACCTTAGTCAAAAGTGCGGAGGTATGGCGACGAAAAAACACGCAACTCCGAAGCATGGCGTACAAGTATGAAACTACCGGCTTCTCGCCCACCTGCGCCCACACGAACGACGCGCAACCTTGCCTGGTCTTGGATCCTTTTTGTGGCTCAGGCACCGTTGGCCTCGTAGCCCGTCGTCTGGGCCGCCATTTCGTAGGCATCGACTTGAGCGCGGAATACCTCCAGCTTGCCAGGCAACGGTTGGAGCTGGACCGGCTGGAAGCGTGGAGCAACGGGCGTAAAGTTGAGGACGAGGACTATTCCAAGCTGCCGTTGTTTGTGGAGGTTAGTACATGAGAGGCTATCTTATGCGCGGATTTATGCTAGGCGGTGACGTGAAACCATTACCTTGTCCGTTTTGCGGGTCGGTTGATACGGTAATTATAGAGATTCTTGTAGGCGGCCAGGACCATTTTGTACACTGTAAAAAATGTCTAGCCGCCGGCCCGATAACTGAGCGCAAGCAGGCCGTCGCCTTGTGGAACGCGGTGAAGGCGGAGACGGGGCTGGGAGGATGAGCCTAAATCGCCATGAAAACCATGATTCAAGTGCGAGCCATGCAAGCGATAAAACACATAACCAGTATGCGAGCCATAAAGTACATGGGACCCATTCTCGAAGTGCGAGCCATATGAGTCGTGAAAACCAAGAAACTGATGCGAGCCATTTGGCCATTGAAACCCACAATACAAATGCGAGCCGAGGAGCAAGTGAATACCAATAGTCCGATGCGAGCCAACGGGTCCGTGAAAACCAAAACAAAGATGCGAGCCACACTACATATGAACCCCATATATGAAATGCGAGCCAAGGAGTAAGTGAATACCAATGGGTCGATGCGAGCCAAATGAAATATGAAAACCAAATCATGAGAGCGTAAAGGAGAACCATGAACGACAAAGAAGACAAAAGGCCAGACCCGAAACCCCGCAGACATCCAAAGTTATGGCAGTCTTACCTATGGTGGGACGAAATCATGCAGATGAGGAAACGGCATCTACTCCGCATCAGCAGTATTGAAGCTGGTAAGTCAAATCTAGATGCCCAATTCGAGCGTGACATGATGGAAAAGGCAGACTTAAACAAACTTGTTATTTACGCAAGGGAGGTAATGGTCGAACATGGCGAGGACATTGGTCCATTCTGGGATGCTGCAACTAGCGTCAAAGGATTGGGGCAAGGTGGACTTGCCGCACAACTAATCGCGCAAGTGGACGATATTGCCAAATTCGCAACTGTCTCAAAGTTGTGGCGCTTTTCCGGTTACGCCGTTATCGACGGCAAGGCAGACCGCAACAAGAAAGGCGAAAAGAGCAAGTTTAACCGGCGCCTGAAATCTATTTGCTGGCTAGTTGGGCAACAGTTTATCAGGCAGCAAACAGCGGGATATGTAGATATTTACTACAAAGAAAAGGACCGGTTGCGAGAACTGTACCCGGAAAAGATTAAGGAAAACGGCAAGTTGAAATATAACGACGGCCACTTGCACAACATGGCCCAGCGCAAGATGGTCAAGATATATCTACAGCATTTCTGGATTATCTGGCGCAGCTATGAAGGCTTGCATGTATCTCAGCCTTACGTCCATGACGTGCTAGGGCATGGGTCGTATATCACACCTGAGAGCTGCGGGTGGAAGGTTGAGCTACAAAGAGCATGAAAACCGATAAGGATGTGCGAGCCAATCCCCCTATGAAAACCACAAAGAAAATGCGAGCCAAGTATTTCGTGAAACCCATTCAGGATGTGCGAGCCACATAGTTGATGAAAACCATATGTTATATGCGAGCCAAGTTATAGATGAAACCCACAATCTTTGTGCGAGCCACCCCGAGGATGACACCCACGATTTACGTGCGACAAGTTTTACAACCCGCCGGTAATGTGGTATGATCGGGATTGATGAAGCTACAAATGAGGATGTTAAAATGTTCGGCTTGCAAAGCCCATTAGTAGACAATAGAATAACAGCGACCCCAGCTATCTTCGTTTGTGGCTTCATCACTCCAAGCGCGAGCCGGCTGGGGTTTTTGTGTTCCTGGGGGTTATTCAATGCAATGGCTTAGACTTTATCACGAACTTCTATATGACCGAAAGATTGTCAAAATTGCCAGAACGGAACAACAGCCTAAGAGTACCGTTTTAGGGGCCTGGATTGGCATACTGATATTAGCCAGTGAGTCACCTGAGCGCGGCCACCTATTACTGACCGAGGGCGTACCGTTGGACAAGGACGAAATAGGCGATGCGCTAGACCTGCACGGCTCTGACCTGGAATATCTTCTGAATGCATTTATTAACTGCCGAATGCTCCATACCGATGGTAACTGCTTAATTGTTACGAATTGGGATAAGCGTCAATTCAAGAGCGACGATAGCGGCGAAAGGGTGAAACGTTACAGGGCAAAACAGCGTAACGTTTCTGTAACGTTACACAGTAACGACCATGTAACGGCCCCAGAAGCAGAAGCAGAAGCAGATACAGAAACAGATACAGATAAAGATAAAGACGAAGAAGGAGCGCCAGCGCCTATTGCCATCTATTGCGACACAGTAGGCCAATGGCCCAGTCCAACCAATCAGGAAATCATCGCTGACAGGTTAGGGCAAACAGTCGATAAGGCGGCTCTTGAAAAGGCTTTTAATATTTGGGTTGTTGACCGACAGTACGCGGCCACTAACTACAGCGGCATTTTGGACTATTACGAGAACATCAAGGCCAACGCTAAATGGCACCCGGACACCAAGCCTTCCGCTAACGGCAGCCATAAAGAAACGGGAACTGAACGTGCGGCTCGACTAATGAAGGAGTTGGCAAATGAATAATTGGCTTGATGACCTGCTTGAAGAGTACCCGACAAAGCGAAGCGATGGGGCCATTATGCGAATGGTGCGGGCCTTCAGCGAATACGATGATGACACGATGCGAAAGGCAGTAGACGCCTACATGCTCGAAGGTACGTACTTTCCGAAGGTGTCTGATTTACACCCTTATATATTACACGCTCTATATGCCGTCAAACAGCAGGGGCCGACAGAATACGAGAAAGTATTACAGATGGACGACGAGGAGATAGCGGACTTGGATGCGCGGATTCTGGCCTGGGAGCAAGAGCGCGGCACGATACCGCCTGACGCCCAGCTCTACAGCGAGTATGAAGAAAGCGAGAGAGCGAAGGTGGCGGCATGAAGCATTATTGTACTAAGGATTCAGAAGAATTAGGCGAAATTGAGCCGGAATATACCGGGGTAACAACGGCACAATTTAAATGTTTTGAGTGCGGGCGATTGTATGCAGAGGTGTTTTTTTCTTCTGCTTCGGACGGTGCAGAATTACAACTTATTTATGATCCTGAATGGAATCTAACGACGGATGCTACAGGATAAAGGTGGCGGCATGAAGTACGGAAAACCACATTACTGTCAATGCGGCGCCAAGCCCGTTAAAGTGTTGTCGATAATGCTAGGCATTGGCACGGGTCGAAGCAAATACAAAGGCATGAAACGTACTGAAGCAACCTTGCCACTTTGCGCGGACTGCCTAGAGAAAGAGCGACGGCAAGAGGCTGAACGCTACGGGCGCGGCGAGGATAGGCGGGCGCATTTTAGGCCGCCGGGAGTTTGGCGATGATTAGCTTGATCGTACTGGCCTTGTTTTTTGCTGCATTCGTTACGGTATGCACGGTGCTGGTCGTAAGCGCCGTTATGCTGTCGGGTAGGTGTGGTCAGGCAGAAGAGGAATATGCAAAAAGCCTACATGAGCACGGATGAAATAGAGTGCCCCGCTTGCAAGGCGAAGGGAAAGACGGCGCTAGTGCGGTTGACGCGGATAACGGCCTCGCGGTTTGATTGCTCTTGTGGCAAGCGGACCTGGGTCGAGTGGGTGAAGAAATGAATAATCCCTTTTGGTTTTCGCTACATAAATATCGTAAAGGCCGGCCTCATATTGTGCTAGGTATTTGGCATATTGGCGTTGGCATTACATTGGGTAAGTGGTTAGTACCTCGACCAAGATCGGTACACTTTTACTTTAGGTAAACAAAGGAATATTAAATGCCTAGCTTTGATGGATTGAGATTTGATGGATTAAGAATGGTATTGGACGATACAGGCGACCGTATCGCAAAGGGCCGGGCGGACTTCCAGCCCAACCGCGCCCGTATTATGAGTATCGTGGCGGTTGTCTGTGTGTTAATCGCTATATTTGTGATTGGCTATCTAATGGGCCATAGCTCGGCCTCGTCGTCTATCGTGGAAGGGTTTTACATACGGGATGATGCCAGTCCAGGCGAGCCGCTAACATCCCCGCTAACGAAGCCGCGAGCCGATGATGTCTACGCTGGTTACGCCGGTGCATTGGTGGGCCATCCTGGCCGCGAGCCGGATACCTTGAAAACGATTAAGATTAGCCGGTACGATCCACAGCTCGGTGGCCCGAATTGCTTCCGCTGGGGTAATGGCACATGCTTAAGTCCATTGGCAAACGGAGAGCGATGGGAAGATAACTATGGCGTGGCCATCGCGGCGCCTAGAGAAGTACCCTTCGGCACGGTTATTGAGATTGGCGGGCAGTTATGGATTGTAAAAGACCGGGGCGGCAAGATAGTTGACAGTGGCGGCGTCTGGTGGGTTGACCAGCTATCCAAAACGGCTTTGTATCCGTATGGTCATGAGATGATAGCTAGTGTGTGGTATCCTTAGGCCATAGGGGGTAAATGATGTTTGAAAATTTAATAACGATATGGCTTAAGGTTATTCTAGTTGTCTTGTTACTGTCTACTATCCCGGTTAGCGTTCTTTCTTTTGAACATGCATGGTGGGCGGGCATCTTTGCATTATTTATGTTTATACCTCTTTGGTTTATTGTTATTCATGCAGTAATTAATCCCAATTGACTAACAGCGTTAAAATGTATAATATATTCAATAGGAGCTAAACGTGAACGAAATTAAACCTGGATTTAAAACTACAGAGTTTTGGATAGTTGCGGTCGTTAACATTATAACCGCCGTTATTGGTATTCTAGCCATTCGTGGCCTCGTCACAGCGCAGGAAGGCGATCTATATATCGCGATAGGTTCAACCGTCGTAGCAGCCATTGCGCCGCTGGTGTTGGCCTTCACGACGACGCGATATGCTCAGGTAAGGGCGCAGGTTAAGACGGGGCCACGCTGGACGGGACGGTGACGGATTATATTTAGGAGGTAGATATGTTAAAGTCAATTTGGAAATTCGATCATCGGGAAAATGGCAGGTGGGTTTACCACAAATATTTACAGCGTTTTTGTGGTAGGCGTATAGTGTCAGAGGAATTACTTACCTACCGACAGAATTGTAAAGATGTGCCATACGAATTATTTACCCGTTGTTCGCTGCGATGACAACGGCCTGGGAAGATAGCACAACTAAGCGGGCCGGGGGCGGGTAGTCTGAATTGCCGGAATTTAACCGCTTACAACAAGAGTATATTCGGTGGTTAGCGACATCAAGATATGATCGCGTACCGTCAACTCAAGTTGAGTTTGGCAAGATAGTCGGACGGTCAGACAAGACGTTGCAACGCTGGCAGAAATTGCCCGGTTGGTGGGACGCAGTTATCGCTGAATCGCGCTACAGATTGCGAACTAATATACCAGAAGTTTATGAGTCAGTATCGAGGGAAGCAGAAAAAGGCAGCTTTCAACATGCCAAGCTAGCTCTTGAACTTGCTGGGGAGTATGTCGAAAAGCGGCAGACTGAGCTATCCGGCAAAATACAGACTGAGGACGTGACGCAGATGTCGGACGAAGAACTAGATGCCATCGCTGAAAGTTAAAGCGCAAGCCGAAAGGGAACGGCGCCGCCGCAAGAAACTACAGCTATCATTCACAGATTGGCTGATAGACCGCTTTCCAACCTGGGAATGGATGCCGCCGCATCTAGTAGAGGTGCGAGACCGTTTACAGGATGTCACCGACGGCAAGATAAGGCGGCTTATGCTGTTTATGCCACCCCGACACGGGAAGAGCGAGATGCTAACCGTCCGCTTTTCGGCCTGGACTATAGAGCAAGACCCGACCAAGCGCGTTATCATCGGCGCGTACAATCAGACATTAGCTAATAAGTTTAGCCGCAAGGCCCGTAAAATCGCTACGGAACGGGTAGACATCAGCAGGGAGCGCACGGCTGTTGACGATTGGGAGACAGTACCCGGCGGCGGGCTTCGCGCTGTTGGTGTTGGCGCTGGCGTGACGGGCATGGGTGGCAACCTAATAGTTATTGATGACCCGGTGAAGAATCGAGAGGAAGCAGCCAGCGAGACTTACAGAAATAAAGTATGGGACTGGTACACCGACGACTTATATACCCGACAGGAGCCGGGCGCGGCGATTGTGCTAATAATGTGCATGACTGGCGACACGCCCGTGCTTATGGCTGATGGTACTGAACTTCCGTTACGTGAAATAAAAGCGGGCGATCGGGTGGCAACCTACGATAAAGGCAAACTGAGAACGTCTACGGTGCGAAATCACACCAGCAAAGGTACTGATTTTGTGTATGAAATCAGGATGACTTGTGGTAAAATTGTCCATGCAAACGAGAGGCATCCGTTTCTTGTGGAGGAGCATGGAGATCTTAAATGGCTGAGGCTAAAAAACTTAACTACAGCGCACAAAATCGTCACCGTAAAGGACAATGGGGTAAATGGAAGGGCAAAACCTGCTCCGTTGAGGGTTGCGAAGAACCTGTTAGTTGCCGGGGATACTGCAAGTCACACTATAGCAAAAAGATGTGGGCTGACGGGCATCGCTCGCCGTCGGTCAACCAAGAATATCGTCGAAACGTACGCCTCAAGCAGAGGTACGGAATTACCTCTGCTGAGTACGATGCAATTCTGGCAGAGCAAGGGGGTAGATGCGCCATCTGCAAACAGCCCCCAGCAGACAATGTACGAGCGCATTGGGGCGGCAAACTGTGCGTCGATCACTGCCATGACACGAACACAGTCAGAGGGCTTTTATGCAACGACTGTAATCTCGCCGTGGGATATGCCAAGTCAGAAGCAACCGCACTCGCCGTGGCCGAATACTTCCGACTTCACAACTGAACCGATTGCGAGCATTGAGCCCGCTGGCATCGAAGAAGTTTTCGACATCCAAATAGAGCGCACGGAGAACTTTATCGCAAATGGTTTGGTAAGCCACAATACCCGCTGGCACGAAGACGACCTCGCCGGCCGCATACTCAACAGTGAGGACGCTGGTAGCTGGACTATGGTAAAATTACCGGCGCTGGCTATGGCTGGCGATACGCTAGGGCGCCAGGTAGGTGAACCGCTATGGCCTGGACGCTTTAACGCTGACGCCCTAGCTAACTTTAAGACGGTATTGGGCCGTTCGTTTCATGCTCTATACCAGCAGGAGCCGCAAGAGCAGGAAGGCGAGTTCTTCAAGCGGTCATGGTTTAAGACCGTAAACGAAGTACCATCCGAGGCGACTCGCGTCCGCTATTGGGACAAAGGCGCTACTGTTGACGGCGACCCGACGACGGGCGTATTGATGGCCAGGCACGGTGGCTTATTCTACGTTGAGAACGTCAAGCGTGGCTGGTGGACTAGCTATGAACGGAATCAGGTAATGTTATCAACCGCACAGGCAGATGGGCCTAGTACCATTATTCACGTAGAACAGGAGCCGGGGAGCAGCGGCATAGATTCAATTCAGGAGATTGTCAGACTATTGGCAGGCTATGGTATCAGGGCGGACAGGGTGACGGGACCGAAAGAGGTCAGGGCAGAGCCATTCGCGGCTCAGGCAGAGGCGGGCAACGTCAGGATGAAGCTGGCCCGCTGGAACGAGGCGTATATTGACGAGTTGACTAGCTTCCCGAACGGCAAGCACGATGACCAGGTAGACGCCAGCTCAGGGGCATTTCTGAAATTAACGGTGGGCACGGAGGTGTTATGGACGGCATAAAGATAATCGTTTTTGATAACGGAAAACTAGCAGCAAGTATGGGGCAGGGAGTATCGAGTATAGAAGCAGCTCGCATTGAAACGGTAATAGACAAATGGGTAAATGGAACAACGAATGGAATAGGTTTCCGCGCTGATGATATTGTTATAGAGTTTCAAAAGTGGCGCGGCCCTGTTGCTATCGTTGATTAACGGTGGGAACCGAGGTGCTATGGACAGTATAGAGCAATACGAAGGACTAAAGCCCGGCCTATATTTACAAGTCGGGGCGGAGATGAAGGCAATCAGGACGCCGCAAGATGGATACATATCCAATTGGGGCGAGTTCGGCGACTGGTTGACAGACTATCACGGGCGGCCGTCGCTGGAATCGTTGGCGGAACAAGTGGCCTGGATATTCGTGGCCATCAACAAACGGCGGCAACAACTGCTAGAAATACCATATGACTGGCTACGCGGTACGGAAGAATCAGAGATACCGCCATTCAATATGCCCTTCAAACAGCATTTGCAGCAGATTGATACAGCCATGCAGCTATACGGCGAGGCGTTTCTTTATAAGCGCCGGAACATAGGCGGCATGTTTACCGTGCGCTGGCTCGACCCACAGACGATAGAACCGGACTATGAAACGGCAACCGACGACGGCGTACAGCGATATTTACGCTTGCTAGATAACGGGCAAAAGATGGCGTTACCGGCTGAGGACGTTATCCGCTTCGTGCTGCCAGGATTACGAGAGTTAAGACCGGGGCCATCAGCCGGCACAGCGACAAGATTAGCGGCATCCGTGTTACGCGGCATCGACCAGACGGCTAGTACGCTGTATAAAAACAACGCCCTGCCGGTCATGCTGGTTAAGGTCGGTGTCGGCACGTCGCAGCCGGAACGGGAGAGGACGGAGGCGTTTTTCAAGCGTCTGTTTAACCGCAACAAAGGCACTAACGAAGTGCGAACCGTTGCCGTCGCGGGCGAGGTGGAAATCGAGACATTGAGCTATGCTCCTAAAGACCTCGACCAGTCGCCGCTAACTAAACAGCAGATAGAGACCATTCTAGCGGCCCACGACGTGCCACAATCGGCTATCAAGAGCGACGCAGCCAACTATGCAACGGCTGTCGCGGCCATGCGCGGATTCGTGTCGGCTATCGGGGCTCGGTTCGAGTACATTGCCTCCGTTTACAACGAAGACCCAGACCTGATGCAAGCTGGCTTTACGCTTCAGGTGCGGACGCAAGACCATTACACCATGAAGGAAGATGAAGCGAACAGAGCCGAGGCGGCGTTCAACTACGTTCAGGCCGGCGTATCGACTGAGGGCGCCCTGTGGCTGGTTGGCATTGACGCCGATGAAGTGCCAGACGATATTGAACTTATCGCCGAGCAGCCGGAACCGGAGCCGATACCGCAACAGTTTGCAGCCCCACTACCTCCGCCACCGAATGAAGGGCGGCAAGAGGAAACACGGTCATTCAAGAACTGGATTAAGAAGCGTACTAACCCAGACCCGTCAGACTTTGAAGCGTATTATCTAACGGATGCAGAGAAGGGGGTGATTTTCGCACAGGTGACAGGACAGGAGGCAAGCACAACCGCGACATGGGACGATGTGACGGTAGCGGTACATGAGTTCAAGACATGGGCCAGCGAGAACGACCCGGAATTGGCGTTAATGCTGGAAACACCTGTAAGGAGTAATGGTAACAGTAGCTAACGTCCTGGAGAGCGTAATACGCGAGGCTAAGGCGCCGCGTCGTATCCCACTAGGCAAGATACACCCTAGCGGCGTGGAGCTGCGTCGCTTCGAGCGACAAGGCACGGAACAGATAGCCAGGGCGTTACAAGCCCTGCGCCGGCGACTGTTTGCCGGGCTTAATGCTGACAGTGTTGGGCGTATCGTCACCCGCATGAGTGACCGAGAAGTCATGCAGCCGTTTAGGGATGTCATTCAGGCATTGGTACAGGAATGGGCGCTGGCCGGCTCTGACTTCGGACGGGAACAAGTCGAGCGCGTTATATTCGGTACGCTAAAGCAGGTGGGCGGTATAGCCGTTGATTGGGCGCTGGCCAATGAGGCGGCGGCGCAATGGGCGGAGGGTTATAGCTTCCAGCTCGTGACCGGCATCGAAGGCACGACCAAGCGCAGATTGCAACGCGAGATTGCCGGGTTTACTGACAGTGGGGAGACGTTTCAGGCTTTCAGCAGGCGGTTAGATGCCAGCGATATGTTTAGTCCGGTCAGGGCGCAGATGATAGCCGTCACCGAAGTAACACGGGCCTACGCGGAAGGCAACAAGATTGCTTGGCGCGAGAGTGGCGTAACCGAGGGCATGGAATGGAACACGGCCAATGACGAGTTGGTTTGTCCCATTTGTGGGCCATTGGACGGCGAGCAGGTGAAGCTAGACGACAAGTTTGATGGTGGCTTTGAAGCGCCGCCAGCGCATCCACGTTGCCGGTGCTGGCTTACTCCGGTCACGGTTGGCGATTTGGAAACAGGCCAGGAGATATTCGATAGGCTGAACTTGCCTGGAATAGGCGAAGCGGCCGGCCGAGAGCTATTTGACATAGCAGACGAGATTGCATTGATTGAAGGCGCGGGCTTTGATTCATTCGTCGGCATTCGTCCACCTCCAGGTCGGGCGCCGCGTGGTTTGGGTACGGAGTACGCCCAGCGCCGCCGCATTGTTAAGAGAATACAGGCGCAAATGAGGCACAGGGAAGCAGCTACTAGCCAGATACGGCAATTCAGGGGGCAAACAAGTATGAGAATTCGGTGGAAGTTTGACGCTGCAGTAGCCAGAGAGCAAGAATTGAGCAAGGGCATAGCTACCATGTTAGATATTTCTGGCGACGCGACAGCAGATTGGTTCTTTAAAACTGAGATGGTTGACGGTATAATTAAATATATGTCGGCAATAAGGTAACATTATGACCAGAGAAGAAAAAGAAATACTGGCTCGTAAAGTGCTAAAACGAAACGGGTATACAGAAGGGGAGATAAGGCAGATAATTCGCCATATATTTGGTGATAAGAAACCTTCTCCTGGTGTCTGAGCGCATCACCATACACGGCGTCGGCCCGGCCATAAAGAAGTTAAACAGCTTGGGCGACCCTGGCATAATGAAGCGGGCAATGAATCGGGCGGTACAGCACATACATAGGCGTATAGCCAAGTATCCACCGAAGCCAGCACACAGCACGTACATCCGCAAGGGATCGTCTGGTTTGGGCGGGCGGTGGACAACTGACGTTGACCAGGGCGGCAAGCGGGGCATCGTTGGCAACATAACGCCATATGCCATCTACGTGCAAGGGCCACGCCGTCGGCACTTCCACAAGGCGGCGGGCTGGTTAACGATTCAGGACGTGGCCGAGTCAGAGGCGGACGCGGTGGTCGGTAAGTTTGAAGACGAGTACAGGAAGGCGATAAGGAAGTAATGCCTGAACCTGGGCCAAGCTATCTAGTAGCGACAACCATCGACGCGGCGATGCTCGATAACTTAGAACGGCGGCTCATTGCCTTGCTGGTGCTAGTTTGGCAACTGCAACGAAAGCGATGTAAAATAATAGCACTTGACTAATATATTATAATTCTAGCGGCTTAACAATTTAATATTGCTCTACGCGGGCTGAAAGAATCCCGTCTACGGCGCAGACTCATAATGAGTTCTGCGCCGTTTTTTGCGTTTAGGGGTGAGCATGGAAAAGAACCAACAAAGTCTGGAACAAGAAGTACAAGAAATGGAAAGAGCATTCCGCGAGCAGTTTCCGTCAACGGACTATGACCGTTGGGTTATAGAAACGCATGATGATTATGTTATTGCCTCGGTATCAGACAGGTTCTATTGGATTGAGTTTTCCAAAAGCGATGACAATATAGTCTTTGTACCTCTTGGTCAGTGGCAAGAGGTTGACAAAAGAGTATCTTGGGAAGCCAAGGTATTGGGCAGAAAAAAAGGAGTCACTTTAATAGCCTTCGGCGGAGCTATTAAAGCGCTCGGTGATGGCTGGGTAGAAGGCCGGCTTGTACCGCATACCGCAAGTAACGACTTGGACTTTGAAGGAGATTACTTCGATAAGGATACAGACTACGCCGTAGATTGGAAGGCGGAGCCATCAAGCACACACATCTACTACGCGCACGGGCTAGATAAGAAGTTGGGCGTTAAACGTCTGACTAACTTCGGGGGAATGACATTCTCTGAGGACGTGGGCGTTTGGCTGAAGCATCAGCTAGACCTGCGCGACGAATACGAGAGAGCCATTTATGCGATGGCCAAAGAGAACAAGCTAGGCTTCTCGTCTGGTGTGCCAGGGCATCTTGTTACACGGGAGCCGGTACAAGGCGGCAACCACATAAAGACCTGGCCGCTAGGGTTGGATGCAAGTTATACGCCAACGCCGACGGCGGGAACGGAGAAAACAAAAGCAATCACGCTTAAACAATGGCAGAATGCAACCAACCTAAAGGCGCTAGACCTAAAGGTGCCAGGTGATGGCACGACGGCTAGGGCGACGGCAGCGGGGGCAGACGCCAATAAGAATCTATCAACAAAACATAGGGAACTAAACATTATGAGTGAAGAAGCAAAAGCCGATTTTGCTGCCATGATTCAAAAGGAATTCAAGGCAAGAGATGAGGCGAAAGAAGCAGAGGAGAAGGCCCAAGCCGATTTGGATACAAAAATC
>SDBT01004945.1_pt1 | contig 22494 bp, 21 predicted proteins | sample 2277101 | NCBI WGS metagenome assembly SDBT01 (sample SAMN10404973, study PRJNA504765) | marine sediment metagenome | isolation source: marine sediment core GS10_PC15, 103 cmbsf | place: Arctic Ocean: Southern Knipovich Ridge | collected 2010 | reverse complement strand
AATTATTTTCTCATAGCCATTTTTTCTTCTTCTTTAATTTTTAGCCTTTTCTTTTTAATTGGAAATTATTATATGGGGTTATATACATTAACTAGATTTTTTTCTTTTTTTGTTTTCTTCAATTTAATAATAATAGAAGAGACCTACATCAAAAATTTTATGAAAAAAAATAAAATTTTGATTATGATATTAATTATATTACTTCTATCTTTGGGCGCTATTTATAGCTTAAGAACAATAGCTTATGGTTAATTTCAATAGGAATTGTACTGAAAATAAAGTTTTGGTACACTTCGCATATATTGCGATCTTATATAAATAATTTCATTAAGCAAAATATGCAGAATATAATTGAACTAGTTTTGTATAGATTTGATGGGAATAATCTTAGGTAAAGATGTTTAATGAGGGGGATTAGAAGCCATCGTTCCAAATACACCTCCAGGACGCCTTTCAAGTCTTTCTGAAGAACAAAAAGAAGCGTTAAAAACGGATGTTCTAATGCACCCTCGTGAACTAAGATACGAAATTAGCAATTGGGAGGGAAAGAGCGTGGTGCACAACATTAAACAGAAGTTTTATGTGGAGTTAAGTGTTCTCCAAGCCCAGAGCTTCCTTCACGAGTTAGGGTTCACTCTCCAACGGCCGAAATACAAGTTTCCAAAGGCCGATCCCAAGAAATAAAAAGAATCCCTGAACGATTTTAAAAAAGTCTGGATTCTCTCGGAGAATATGGCGTAATTCTTTTTCAGGACGAGGCGAATATTTAGTTTTCGCCGTCATTCATTCGGATATGGTCGTTGAAACGGTAACAACCCGAAATCTTAACCTACGGCGGTCAATAACGACAACATCTCATTGATGCAGTTTAGTATCTGGCTGGAAAGGTTCACGTGGCATTATTTGACACTTTAAAAGAATCACATTTCCAACACGTTTTAGAGGGGCTTCTTGCCAGGTAAAAAAACGCGGGAAAAATCCTTCTAAGGTTGGACAACACCCGAGCGCAACATTCCAAGGAGTTGAAACCCTTTTTAGAAGCTAATAATGATAAGCTCATGCTTCTCTTTCTTCCTTCATATTCCCACGATTTAAATCCAATGGAGTGATTTTTGAAGTTTTTAAATAAACAAGTCACGCATAACACTTTTTTTGACACGTTCAAGAAATTTCAGCGTGCGCGCATAAAATTTATAAGAAAATTTATATTATCATCAATAGAAATTAAAACTCGCTGCAGTTTTGCGAAATTAATTCCGTCGTTATAAATAATTTAATAAAATTCATCAAAGCGAGGGATTTGTCGGAAAATATTATATTACGGGGCTTTGAAAAGGATAAAAGGAAAATTTATTCAAATATTGGTATATTAATTATCCAACTTTTGGAGAAGGATCCCCTAATACGATATTAGAATCATGTGTAACAAATACAATTGTAATAGCGTCTAATATTACTGGAATAAGGGATATTATAACTCACGGTAAGTCAGGTTTATTATTTAATCCCCTTAAAGAAGATGATTTATTGAAACAGTTGATGTATTATAAGCAACATCAGGATTTAGTCCCGGATATTTTAAAATCTGCAGGAAATAAGACTGTTGAGTATTATAATGTAGAAACAATTGGTTATAAAATACATGACTTTATCAGATCAAAATGGATATACAAAAAACGAAAAGAAACATTAAAATTACGATATTATCTCTAGTTTTCCCTCATCCAAAACGGGGAATTATGCCCGGAGTAGAAAATTATGTAGAAAGTTTTGCCATTCCTCTAAAAAATTTAGGACACGACGTAAGAATCATCACTACTTATTGGAATGGAAAGAAAAAATTTGATAATTATAAAGGAATTCCAATTATAAGATTATTAGATTCTAAATCTTTATTTGGCAAACTAGGTTCTATTTTTCATCTAAATAACATTACATTTGGATTGAATCTTCTTTTAAAAAGAAATTTCAAATTGTACCAGGATTCTGATGTGATAATCATACCATTAGCAATCGGATTCACACACTTCTTTAAATTGAAAAATATTCCAATCATCTCATGTTTTCTGCATTATGACAGAAAAATATCTTTAATTAATCAATTTAATCTACCTTTTTATCATCATCTAGAAAAAAAACAATTTAACAAACATAAAAATGTTATAACTATTTCTAATCACTCTAAAAAAGATCTAATGAGATTTTATGGTATTGATAAAAAAGATATTAATGTATTCCCAGTTGGAATTGATACCGAGAAATTCAATCCCTCTAATTTTTCAATAAAAATCAGAGAAGAATATGGAGAAAATATTCTTTTATGTGTTGGTCCCTTTTTGAAGCGTAAACGTATAAATATTTTATTAAAAGCAATGACTAAAGTAATTAACGTGATTCCTGAGGCCCATTTGATATTGGCAGGAGATGGATTATTAATGAAAGATTTAACTAAATTATCTAATTCGTTAAACCTTCAAGACAACACAGATTTTTTAGGATTTGTAGAAACTATAACTCTTTTAAAACTATATGCTTCCTGTGATATTTTTATACATCCTTCTGAATTTGAGGGATTTGGGCAAGTCATTTTAGAAGCAATAGCAAGTGGAGCACCATGTATTTGCGCAAACAAAGAACCAATGTCAGAAATCGTAGGAGACGCTGGAAAAACCTTTGAAGTAAATGATCATGAGGATCTTGCTGAAATTATTATTGATCTATTGATTAATCGTGAAAAATTAAAAGATCTTAAGGAAAACGCTATTTTTATATTAGAAAAATATAATTCGATCAAGATAGCAAAAGATTGGAGCAAATACATTGAAAAAACAGTCAAAGTTTATCATAAACATAAGAATTAATTTATCATGAAAAAATAATTTAAATAAATTATAATTTAATATGCCAATAAAGATAATAATTATTGCAGGAACTCGACCAGAATTAATAAAGTTAGCTCCTTTATTAAAAATAATTACTGAAGATCCTGAATTTTCTTTATTATTTATTCATGCTGGTCAACATTACGATTATAGCATGTCAAAAATTTTTTTAGAGGAATTATCCTTACCATTGCCTAATTTTAACATTGAATGTGGTTCAGGGTCGCATGGATATCAAACTGGCACCTTATTAATTGAGATTGAAAAAATTTTAGTAGAAAATAAGCCAGATATTGTATTAGCTGAAGGTGATACTAATACTGTATTAGCAAGTGCTTTAGCCACTAAAAAAATAAATAAATGTTTTATGCATTTAGAAGCAGGGATAAGATCTTTTGATAAACGAATGCCAGAAGAAATAAATCGAAACATAACCGCTTTTTGTACGACATTTCATTTAGTTCCAACAGAAAGAGCTGCTAAAAACTTAATATTTGAGGGAATCGATCCAAAATCAATTTTCATAGTCGGTAATACAATTGTTGATGCTGTTTTACAAAACAAAAAATTAACTCAAACTAAATCTAAAATATTTGAAAACCTTAAGATTACTGTTGATAAACCTATAGTATTAATAACCTTACATCGTCCTGCCAATGTTGATAATAAAAATTCACTTGAATTATTTATAAATTCTTTAAATGAATTACATAACTTTCAATTTATTTTCCCTATTCATCCAAGAACTAAAAAGAATCTTCAAGATTTTAATTTACTCTCTAAACTTCAGAAATCATCAAATATTCTTGTTACTGAACCATTAGGCTATTTAGATTTTTTTAGAATATTTTCAGAATCACTTTGTGTTCTTACTGACTCAGGTGGAATTCAAGAAGAATCTTCGATTCTAAATATTCCTTGCATTACTTTAAGGAACAATACAGAACGTCCAGAAACCTTAGAATATGGGACAAATGTTCTAGTGGGGTTGGATATGGAAAAAATGAAATCAGAAATATTAAAAATCAGATCAGATTCAACGTATTTAAGAGGTAAAGAAACTCAAAATCCCTTTGGTGATGGTAAATCCTCAGAAAGAATTGTAAAGATAATTAAAGATCTCTATAATCAAAATAAATTAAGCAATGAATATTCTAAATTATGGGAGGGTATTCCATCAAGAGTTTTAAAGAAAGTAGAAAATAAAGATATCCAAAAATCTGTGAATGATTATGAGATTGAAAACAATATTGAAATTAAATTAATTTTTGATGAGAAAGGACAACCGCATTTCCCCTTTAATAGTAAAGCTCTTGAAAAGGGGGATATAATATTAATAAACTATTTTAAGAAAGATCTTTAATTTTTGTTAATTTCTTTAAAATAATAATACTTCAATTATTGATGATATGTCAAATTTATTTTAATAATTCTAAATATTATAAGCACTTAGATAAGCTATGAAAAATAATTTCTTAGATTTAATATCAAAGCCTTCTCAGGATATATTCACAGAAATTAAAAAATATTTACGAAAATTTATACATGCTCCTGTTTATTATCTTAAAGGAAATTTAAGTATCCTTAAAGGTTATCTTATCAAGATACCAGATTATGCCGTTATGAAAAAATTAGATAACAGTCTAAATTTTTTTTTTGACTTTTTTGGTGATCGAAGGATTCATGAAATGTATAAAGGTATTTATCATCCTCATGTTGTAAATTGTCTTAAGAAATATTTGAAAAAAGGAGATATATTTATTGATGTTGGAGCAAATATAGGTTATTTAACTATGCTTGGAGCTGGATACGTAGGTAAATCGGGAAAAGTTCATTGTTTTGAACCGGTCCCTATTTATTTTAATCTTTTGTCAAAATCAGTTAAAATGAATAAAGAATATAATTTTATTCTAAATAATTGTGCTATTGGTGATTCTTCAAGAGTAGCTGATATAAAAATATCAAGCCTTTCAAATATTGGATGGAATACTATGGTTCCAGTTTTCGATATAGAACCTAACAAAATAAAAGAGATTATAAAAGTTAATGTAATCAGATTAGATGACTATATTTTTGAAAGTAGACTTGAAGAAGTTGATTTAATAAAAATTGACGTTGAAGGGTTTGAGTTTAATGCTTTAAGAGGGTTAATCAAATTTTTTAAAAAGAATAAAGATAATTTACCACTATTAATAGTTGAAGTTATGCCTTCTATTGCTTATGAATTAAAAGATTTAGAAAGTTTTATGTTAAAACATAATTATAGAGCATATGATATTATTACCGAATATCCCATCAATTTAAGGAAATTACCTACTACTACAGATGTATTATTTAAACCAACAAAATAATCTTTTTGGTGTATTTTTATAATTATATTATGGATTCCTCATCAAACTTGGTTGAATCGACACGGGTTTACAAGAGATAAGCATTTTATTAAAAATCTAGCTAAAACTAAGAAACATGAGATTCATGTTATCCAACACACTCAACCATATCAAAATAAAATATTAAGTTTTATAAATCCCACATTAATTATGGAATCTTTTAAAGATTGGACAATTTTTAAAGATGGTATTTACCATCATCATCTCCGACATGTTTATTTTACAAGATCTCATCAAATATTGAAATTTAATAACCTCCTCTTTAAAAAAGCAATTAAAAAAATATTAAAAGAGTATAAAGTTGAAGTAATTATATGTGGTCCGAATCATTATCTTCATGGATATCCCCCTGCAAATTTAGGAATCCCATTAATATTTGATTATTTGGATTTTTTACATGATTTTAAAGATCCTAATAGAGAAAACACTGAAATTCTTAATGGGTACTATAAAACAGCCACAAAAATATTATGTATCTCTAAAACGCTAATTAAATCAATGCCTCCTGAATATAAAGAAAAAACTGTTTATCTACCTAATGGAGTTGATTTAGAGTATTATAAATCATATAAATCAAAAAAAAAAATATCAGATATTAAATATATTAGCCTAATTGGAATTAGTATTTCTGAATCTTTATTCTATTTAGATATTCTTCCTAAACTAAAAGAGAAGATTGGAGATACTAAATTGCTTTTAGTTGGTGGAGGACCAAGATTACCACAAATAGTTAAATATATCAAACAAAAGAAAAATCGGGAAGATTATATATTAGAAGGCTTTGTACCGTATGAAAAAATTAGAAAATATTTCTATTTAACTGATGTTGGATTATATCCTACATTAAAAAATAGGTATTATGATTCTGCATGTCCATTAAAAGTTTTTGAATATTCTGCGGCCGGTAAACCTGTAGTATCAACAGGATTGGAAGAATTGAAGAGGTTAAAATTCCCTAATGTTTTTCTGGCAAATCCTACTCCAAAAGATTTTATTAATAAAATTTCTGATGCAATAAATTATCATGGTTCATTTCCTAATTTGAACAATTTTACATGGGAAAATTTAACAAGAAAGCTTGAAGATATTCTTAAAAATATATAAAAAATTTTTACAAACTATTCTATGTCTAAACTTGAGTATAAATTATCCTTATTAATTCCTGGATGGAATGCTGCATATTATATCGAAAATTGTGTCAATTCACTTTTAGAGAATGATTACAATAACTTTGAGATAATTTTAATAACTGGGGGTTCAGATGATTCTTACAATATTTCATTAAAGTTAAAAAAAAAATACCCAATAAAAATTAAAGCCTTTAAACAAGAAATTCCACATAAAAATACAGCATTGAATATTGGATTAAAAGGAGTAGCAGGAGATATTATTGTCCTTACAGATATTGATTGTGTGTATCAAAAGAATTGGTTGAGTTCTATTAATAAAATTTTCCAAAATCAAAATTATAATGTGATAACTGGCCTTTATTTACCACTCCCAGATAGAAATAACACTTTAGCAGAATTTAATAGAATTAAAATAGGAAATAATTTATTAAAGTTTAAGAATGAAACAGTTATTATTGGAAATAAATTATGTGGTGCTAATAGTGCCTTTAGAAAAGAAACTTTTTTGGATAAAATCGGAAAATTTGATGAAAAAATTCCAACTGGAGATGATAAGATATTAGGGATAACTTTTAATAAAAATGGAGAAGATCTCTATTACTTCAGATATATTTATGTATATACCGAATGCTATTCTAACAGCCTTAAAGGATTTATAAGAAGAAGAATTAGATGGGCAAAGGATTTATATATCACTCTAAATAAAAAAAGAATAATAAAACTCCTCATTTCATTTGGAATTGCATTATTCAAACTATTATATCCGATTGCTATTTTAATATTTTGGTTCCTTTTTTTCCAATTAGATATATTTTTGTTATTCATACTTTTAGTTCCTTGGTTCATTTTTTACCTACTGTATATTTCCTACTTTTTTTTTCAATTAAAAAAGTCAAGTATAAAGGTCAATAGTCATTTGGGTACTAATTTTAATTTTAAGAAAGCTTTTAAGATAGTTCCGATATTGTTTTTTACATACTCAATAATCACAATAATGAGCATTTTATATCCCAAAAGAAGTAAATGGTAAGGGGATGTTGTCTATGGAAGAGTCTATCTCTATAATAGTACCTGCTTGGAATGAAGAACGTTATGTGTTAAAAACATCTAAATTTCTAAGCAGAGTAGAGTTGCCTTTTAAGTATAGTGAAATTATTTTTGTAGCAGGAGGAACCGATAATACATTTAAAATCTGTAACAAAATTAAATTAAATAATTTTAATAAAGTAATTACTCTAAAGCAAACTGCTGGTGATTTTAAAAGCGGAGCATTAATTAAAGGATTAAAAGAAGCTAAAGGAGATTATATTGCATTAATAGATGCAGATGTGTTTGTATCCCCTAATTTAGCAATTGAAATAAGTAAATCCTTGAAAAAGTATGATTCAGTATGTTGTGACTTCATCCCAATGATTCGAAAAGGATTTTGGTATAATTATTATAAATTATTCAAATTAATCTGGGCATATAATCCATATTATTTAAATTCATTAATTGGAGGTGCTACTATTTCATTAAAAAGGGATGTATTAGAAGAAATTGGCATTGAGAGCTTCTTTTCAGGTAAAACTACTGCAGGTGTAGATTATTATATGGGATTAATTTTAAAAAAACATAATAAATCAATAGGTTTTGTTAAGGATACTCACGTAATTATACCAAGACCTAATAATATCAAGGATTTTATTAAAGATCAGAGGAGATGGTTAACAGCATTTATATCATTACATGAAGAAAACAAAAAATTCATTATGAGTAATTTAATATTAGATTTTTTACACTGTTTTTTTCCTCCTTTAATTATTTTATCCAATTTCAAAAAACTAATGAAAATCTCAATTAAAAAAAAATCTAAAATAAAATCCTCAATAATTTTGTTTTTTACTGAATATCTTATTAAATTTATAAATATAATTACGATTATTAGGCACTTATCAAAGAGACAAAAATATTTAGGACATTTCAAAGGTGTAGATCGCTACTTTTGATAGTATACTAAAAATTTATGCAAATAAATACAAATTTTAAATCTATTTAATTTTTCTATCAATCATGGGTTTTAAAAACAATTTTATTAAATTTTCAAAAAGGATAATAAGAGAAAAGGAGGGTATCATTCGCGCAATAAGTATAGTAAGAAATGATGAATGGAAAAAGTATAAGAAATTTCTCGGTAAAGGTTACGAGTGGTATATAATAACTCCAGCTAATTATGACTATTGTAAAAATGTTTTTAACCTTAATATAGAAAAAGAAGAATTTATTAGAGTTTTAAAAGAAAGAATAAAAGTTTTGAAAAAACACAAAGAAAAAATACAATTATCAATCTTCTTATGCAAAATCAAGAAATTTTTAGACGATCAGCTTCAAGAAGAAATATTCAAGGAAGCTTTTGATTTCTTTCAAGAAATGAATGTAACACCAAAATTTTTTTTTCCTATAGATATGGTTTACAATCAATTTACAATTAACCTTGCTAGGAAATTTGGTTTAGAAGAATTAACTGATTTTGATCTCTTTATCATTAAGCCATTATTAAGAATTTTAAAATTGTTTAAGATTAAGTCTGGTTTTGTTAATAATTTCTACAAATTCCTTAAAATCAAGGATTTCAAGAGTATTCTTTATTTAATTATAGGAGAATTGAGAGATGTAAAAGAAAAAACCGTACATATTGAAGCTTTTATGAGAGGTGATATGTGGAATGTTATAAAAAGGAAAATTCTTGGGAAAGGTTATACGTTGTTTGTAATAACACCAGTAGATTATGATTATTGTAAAACATACTTTAATATAAAAATAGATAAAATCGAATTTTCTAATACACTAAAGGAAAGAATAAAATTTCTAAAAGATAACGGTGAAGAAATTCAATTACATGTACATTTCTGCCAACATAAAGATTTTTTAGATAATGATTTACAGGAGAGCAAATTTCATGAGGCTGTAGGATTCATAAATTCTTTAGAAATAAAGCCAAAAAAATTTGCAGCTGGATGGTGGGTATTTAACAGAAAAACGCTTGATATTGCAGAAAAGTACGGTTTTGAAGAGATTTTTGACTATACTTTTAACCCATTTAAGAAAAAAATTAAGTTAAAAGGAATTACTTTAAGTTATGTACATAAATATTGGCATGATTTTGATTTTATTTAATTATTTGAATGATAAATATTTATTAAAATTCTAATTCTTAATATGATAATAGAAATTTGCTTAAGTTTTTTTGGTCTTGGAGCAGTAATGAGAAGAGCAAGGCAAGAGACTAAAGCTTTAATCAAAGCAGGTTATAAGGTTGTGGTTATAACAGATCTAAAACATATAAAATACCTTCATTCTTTTAGGAAATATCATTCAAACTTGAGGATAATTCCAATAAAACTTTATTATTTACCATATCACTTTCGTAAAGTGTCCAGCGAGTTAATATTTGCCTTTCGGGCTTATAGAGCGCTTAAAGAATTAGTAAAAAAAGAATCAATTGAATTAATTATCTGCCATGCTTCGACTAATTCTTATGCAGCTGCTTCTTTTGGTAAAAAGAAAAACATATCAACTGTTTTAATTCTTCATGAATTGATAAAAGATCGTATAGTATACGGTAATCCATACAACTGGTGGACAACTAAATTATATAAGCACGCAACATGTTATGCTTTAAAAAATATGAATTATCTTATTGGTGTTTCTAATTATATGAAAGATTTATCTGTCTTAGATGGAGCAAAAAAGGAAAATACGTTCGTAAATCATAATCCAGTTGATCTAGAACTTTTTTACCCAAAAAAAGATGTTATTAAAGACATCGACATTTTATTTATAGGGCGTTTATCTGTTGAAAAAGGCGCTGACATATTGATTAAAGCTTCTCAGTTTTTCGAACAAAGATGGAATGTTACTATTATTGGTGAGGGCGCCCTACATCAAGAATTAGAGAAACTAGCATCTCTGAGTAAATCTAATATAAAATTCGAAGGATGGATAGAATTCGAAATATTATCAAATTTTATTAATCGAACGCGATTATTAGTTGTACCATCGGTCACGGAGCCTCAAGGGATCGTTGTGCTAGAGGGAATGGCGTGTGGAGTCCCAGTAATAGGTTCAAAAACTGGGGGGATCCCAGATATGATTAAACATGATACTAATGGGTGGCTTGTGAAAAAAAATGATCCTCAAGCTTTAGCAAGATTAATTAATGATGCTTTAATTGATGATAATAAATTAGAGAAAATCGGGGAAAAAGCACTGGAAACTGCTAAAAAATTTTCAAAAAAAATATTTGAAAAAAGAACAGCAGAATTATATGATTTTTTAATCAAAAAATAAATTATTCTAATAATTTTTAGATTTAAAGATTTTACAAGAAGAAGGATATATGAAAATTATTAATTTATTTCTAAGCATAATAGCAGAATATACTCCTAAATTACATCAAATTATTGAAACTATTATTAAAAAAAAAAGTTTTTTTGAACCCATAAATATTAAATTTTCAAAAATTTTCTATGAAAATGAATGGGATTGCGAGGAATCTGTATCTGGGGGTGGATCTAGTTTATCTCAGACGGAAGTTTTAAGAAGAGAATTACCAGATTTATTAAAAAAAATAGGGGCTAAGACATTATTAGATGTTCCCTGTGGAGATTTTAATTGGATGAGATACACAAATTTAGATCTTAAACAATATTTAGGTGGTGATCTAGTACCAGAAATTGTTTCTCAAAATAAAAAAAAATATGAAAATGATGTCAGAAAGTTTAAATTAATAGACATAACTAAAATGAAGCTCCCCAAAATGGATGTAATTTTATGTAGAGACTGCTTTATTCATTTTTCCTTTAAAGATATTTTCCATAGTCTTAACAATTTCAGAAAAAGTAAGTCGACTTATCTTCTCTGTTCCACTTTTATAAATCGACAAAAAAATAGAAATATTTTTACAGGAGGTTGGAGGACTATTAATTTACAGAGACCTCCCTTTAACTTTCCAAAACCAATTGAGCTTATTTTAGAAAGTCGTAATTTATACAAATGTTTAGGATTATGGAAGATTGAAGATATCCCTTATATGTCTTAAGATGGTTAATTGAAATTAATATTCCGAGTATTCTTATACTTCATGAACTCATAAGGGATAGAATCGCATTTGGAAATCCTTACAATTGGTGGACTACTCAAATGTATAAACATGCGACTCGGTATGCGTTATCTAAAATCCAATTTTTTGTTGGAGTATCTTCATACATGAAAAAACTCGCTATTTTAGATGGGGCAAAATCAGAAAATACATTTGTTAAACATAATCCAGTTGATACTGAATTGTTTTATCCTATTAAAAATATTAAAAAAGATATTGATATCCTATTTATTGATAGACTATCAATTGAAAAGGGAATAAATGTATTAATAGAAGCTACACTATATTTTTCTAAAAGTTGGAACCTAACAATAATAGGAGATGGCGTTTTACGTAAAAGGTTAGAGATGCAGGCTAAAGCAGTCAACTATAATATCAAATTTGAAGGTTGGATCAAATTAAAATCAATACCAAATTATATTCGAAGAACTAAAGTATTAGTAGTACCTTCTGTGACTGAGCCACAAGGTATTGTTGTAATTGAAGCAATGGATTGTGGAGTTCCTGTTATTGCTTCTAGAATCGGAGGTATTCCCGATATGATAAAACATAATGAAAATGGATGGCTAGTTAAACATCAGGATGCTAAAATACTATGTGAAATTATAATTAAGTCTTATTGGATGAAAGAATATTAAAACAAGTTGGTGAAAAAGCATTAATTACTGCAAAAACCTTTTCTAAAAAAAATTTTATTCAAAAGATTGTAAAGTTCTATGAAACATTAATGGGGCAATTTAAAAATAGAATTAAATGATTAAAAACCACAAATCTTCTCAGTATAAATAAGGGAGATCAAATTTATAAGAAAGGATAAATATGTGGAGTAAAATAAGAGAGACAATTCTAAGAGTAACAAATATTAAATTATTACATGATTTTTTCAAAAAAATTCCAAAATCACAATTCTCAGGAAGGATTTTTAGGAATATTGGGAGTTTTATTAAAATAACCCTTGGTACGATAAGACGTATATATCAAATAAAACCCTATCTCTAATAATTTTAAGTATTTTTAAAAAATCTCAATTGTCGTTTAATTTGATGTTAAAAAAGCTTAAAAAATTACTGGAAAATAATATTAGATTTGAGTTATTAAATAAAAAATATATTGTAAAAATTAAAAATTTCAAAATATTCATTCCAAATATTTTTGAGGGAATCGAATTAATTTATGAAGTATTTATTAATCAAGATTATAATAAATTTGATTTTAAAGATAAGATTATTATAGACATTGGTGGCTTTATAGGAAGTACTGCTCTCTTTTTCATTATAAAAGGTGCCAAGAAAGTGTAAGTTTACGAGATTAATAAAACTAGTTTTAATACATTAAAAACCAATATTAAAATAAACCAATTGGAAGATAAGATAATTCCATATAATTTGGGAGTTTCTAATGATTATAAAAAGCAAACTCTGCTTATTCATGAAAGAACATCACGTTCAGGTCTATTTAAATATCTTGATGATGGTGACCAAATTTTAAAACATTCAGTTAGGCTTATTCCTTTTAAAGAAATCTTAAGTGAATCAATTGACATTATAAAAATTGATTGTGAAGGATGTGAATATGAAGTTTTAGAGAATTTATTAAATCATGACCTTATTGGTAAAATAAGAGAAGGAATCGTATTAGAGATACACAATATTAATGATAAATATAATTATAATTATGGATTAACATTATTAAAGAGAATTGGATTTCGAAATGTCAAATATGAAGCAATTAATAAATTTATAGGAATTATTACTGCAAAAAAGTAATCTTAATTATTTTATTAATTTTTCATAAAGAACTCGATATTTATCTACAATAATATCCCAATCATGATTTTCTTTAACAAAAATTCTCGCTGATCGACCTATCCTTTCACTTAAACTTGTATTAGAGATATATTTTAATATTTTATTAGCTAACTCAATATGATTATCAGGTTCAAAAACATCACCAGAAATACCGGGTTTTACCATTTCTCTAAGAGCGGGTAAATCACTTGTGATAACAACTTTCTCCATTGCCATTGCTTCTAGTTCTTTTAATGGGGTTACAATATTACACACACGAGCATTGATACGCGGGATCACAACGATATCTAATATTGAATAATAACTTAAAATATCTTTAAATTGGATGTGTCCAATAAATTTAATATAGTCCAATAGATCATAATTCTTTTTGAAGTTTTTTTAATTTTAAAAAATAATCATTTAAACAGCTACCGATTAGTAAAACTCTTATTTTTTTATTAGTAGCATTTATAGTGTTAATTGTCTTAAGATGGTTAATTGAAATTAAAATTTTAATTAAGCTAAATTGTATATGTAAGAAATTTCGCGTATTCTTTATTATTTTTTTTAAAAAAATATTTTTTTCGTAAATTTAAAAAAGCCACATCCAAATCCACATGAATTTAGGTGGTTTTGAATTCAGGTTGTATAAATATTGGAAAGATGAATTACTGTTTCAAAAATTACTAATGAATCTATTTATATTAAACAGAAACTGACTCCAAAGTAGTTTTCATGTCCGTGAACGAACTATTCTTATTTTATATTAATTAAATTAATTAGAAATTATTTCTGTTTAATTAATTTTTAACAAGTACATGATTATATATATCAAGGTATTTAAAAACAATTTTATTCCAATCATAGTTATTTTGAACGTATACCCTTGCTTTAATGCTTAATTTATCTCTTTCAATTTGATTAGTAAGATAAAAGATGATAATTTGTATACATTCGGAATTAATAGAAAGGACATTGATATTTTATTTGTAGGTCGGAAGGCCTAATTCTCTTTTTTGTGTAATATATTTTAAGTATAATATGAACAAAGACAATAATAAAGAATTTAAAGGGGAAATTAAGTTCTTAGGACATTTTAAAAGAATTAGATATGAAAAATTCACCGAAGATAATTATCTGAGCCCCTAGGTGTTGCTATAATAGAAATTATGGCATAAAGATGTCATAATAAAAATGCTAATTTTTAAAAATTTTACATTACCTTTTTTAAATATCCATTTGGATTGAATGTCATAAAAAGTTTTTCTTTGTCTTTATCTATAATGAAATCTCTATTTCCCTTTAAGAATTCGTTAACTGCTTCCATTGGACCTGCCCACTTATTTTTTCGTTTCTTAAGAATACTATCTAAATTAGTATCTTCAATAATGATATAACTTCCAATAGAAACTATACTACTATATATCTTTAATTCGTTAAGAACATGATTTTTGGTGTGGTTAGAATCCAGAATAACCAATACCTTTTCTCCTTCACCTATTTCCATTTTAACTTGGTTTAGAATTTCATCTGAAGTAGATGAACCAATTATATATTGAATTCTTTCGTGTTGAGGTCTTTCCGCGTCCTCAACAATATCTATTGTGATAATTTTTCCTGTATTAATCAAATCACATAAAGAAGCTAAATAAAATGCACTTCCCCCCTTATATGTTCCACACTCAATGATTTTATCGGGTTTTAAATTATAGATAATTTCTTGATATATCCAGAGATCTAATGGACATTTTTGAACGTTCTTTCCCAACCAATAAGTATTATTCCATGTTCTGGAATGATTAAAGTAATATACAAAATGAAATCTTCTTGTTATCTCATTTTCATATGATTTCTTCGGAATAAGTCTTCTATATAAAGAATGATACAAGTTATCTATAATACTTAAAATTTTATTAAACATTGAAAACATTAATGCTAGTAATAAAGATTCTATAAGTTCTTTATCATTTAATATTATAAAATAAAAAACCTATAGAGACATGAGGCATTTTTATTCTGATGTTAAAATAATTTGATTATTTTTTCTAAATGAAATTAGACGTTAATATCTTCTAATTTCCATAATCCTAAACATTTAGTTAAATTACGACTTTCAAAGATTACCTTACCTGGTTTTGGAAAGTTGAAATGTTTAATCTATCTGGGAATATGGGTTATTCTGAGTATTTGTGGATATGTATTGGTTTAATTAGGGTTTTTGATACAATATTTAGAACAGGGCTAGAAGCAAAAAATTTTACACATGCTTATAAATATATTTCTGTTGAATCAATTTTTATCAAATAACTGATTATATATCTTAAGGTATGTAAAAATGATTTTATCCCAATCATAGTGATTTCGAACATATTCCCTAGCTCTAATACTTAGTTTATCTCTTGCTTTTGGATTAGTCAGATAAAAGAGGATCTTATTTGCTAAATCACCGGCATTTTCCGCTTCAAATACATCACCAGAAACACCAGGTTTTATCATTTCTCTTAAGGCTGGTAAATCACTTGTTATTACAACTTTTTCCATAGCCATTGCTTCCAGTTGTTTTAAGGGAGTTACCAATCTACAAACTCTTATATTTTTCCTTGGAATAACAATTATATCCACGATCGAATAATAATTTCTTATGAAATCTCTTTGTATTCTTCCTATAAAATAAACTGAGTTTTCTATTCCTAATTTTTTTGATATTTCAACTAATTCTTTTTTATAAGCATTAAAACTGCTTCCTATCAAAATTAATACAATCTCTTTAATTTTTTCTTTAACTTGGGCTATTGCTTGTATTAATACATCAATTCCCTCGAATCTTTGGATTGATCCTATGTAAGCAATAATCTTCTTATTTTTTAATTTAAGACGTTCTTTTAGATTCAAATCTGGTGAAATTGGTTTAAATTTTTCTGTATCTACTCCGTTCGGAATCACAAAAACTTTCTTTTCATCAAAACCTCTACTTAATATTTCTTTCTTCATATTTTTTCCGAGAGTTATTAACGCATCGGCTTTTTTCATTAAATTTGTTTCAGATCTTCTAATTTTCATATATTGATAACCAAACTCTTTAAGACGATCTACACCTACTCTAGAATCCTCCCAGAAACCTCTAATTTCATACACAAATGGGATTTTAGCTTCACGTGCTACTTTCTCCCCAAAATTAGAAAATCTTGCATATGTATGGCCATGAATTAAATCAATTTTTCTATGCTTGACAATCGACCTTAAAAGACTCATAGGTGTTTTTAAAATCTTTAGATAAAATATTTGAGATACACTTTCTAAAAAAGGGACGTTTAAAAAGTTCGAATTATTTAATAAATGTAATCTCAAATCTATGGGATATCTATAATAAATATTTCCTTCGATAATATCTGGTCTTGTTTTTTTGATGAAATATGGATCAACTAGAGCAATTGGACTACAGAACAATTTTTGTTTTGTTAAAATAGAATGACTACGTACCGTATATCCTGATATACTAGGATAGGATGTTTTAAATAAATGTAAAATATTTGGTTTCATATTCTATATCATAATTCATTTTAATATCTTCTATCTTTGTGATCCAATAGATTTTGTTAAAAAATTTAGAGATTCTCTGCTATTTTAATTTACTTTTGCGAATAAAATAGTCTCTTCATTATGAGTAGTAAAATGGTCTAAATATAATTTATAATTTAAATTTAAAGAATTGATAAATTGAGGGATTTTAATAAAGCTGTCAAAATGATGGTAAATTGAAATAGCTAACTTTGGCATAAATTTTTTTAGAACTTGTTTTGCTCCAATCAGTGCGTTAAGTTCTGCTCCTTCAATATCCATTTTGATGAAATCTATCTTTTTTATATTATTAAATCTTACATATTCATCTATAGAAATTGTTTTTATTTTTACTGAATTATTATTCAAAGCTTTTAAACTTATTTTGCTATTTGGGCCATTTTCAATAGAATATAAATAATCATTTGATGATTTCCAAATAGGAAATTTAACAATTTCAATAACTTTTCTTAAATGGGTGTTTAAATTTATATTTCTCTTAAAAACATTAAGATTATTTGTAATGAATTCAAATGAGTAAACTCTTCCTGAATTACCCACTCTATTAGCAAAATATAAAGCTGTATCTCCCCAACAACCTCCTGCATCTAAAACATAATCACCTTTTTTAGCACATACAATATCCTCGTGTTTATAACAATATTGCTCTAACAAAAAAGTATTTAGAATATTTAACGGGAGAGAAAAGAGTTTTATTGGGATTTTAATCTTTGATAAATTAAAAATTTTTAAATCCCATTTTCCAATTTTTTGTATTTCATTTTTTTCGGCTAGGACATTAATATTGTTTCTTATTTTCCAATAATGAGTATTATTCAATGATAATTTAACAAATCTAAAACCTAAAATATAGCCACTTAATAATTCTATAGTTTTATTTTTTGAATATTTATCTTCCAATAAATAATAAAGAAATGAAACTGTTTTTGCTTTATGAATTACGTATTTTAAATCCATAAGATTTTTAGATTTGATTAAATATTTATAAAAAAACCAAGCAACCTTAGGAAATTTATCAGAAGAAAATTTTGATCTTATTTTGTGTTTTAGTATTACTGAATTGAACTTGTCGCTATCTAGTATTATTTCTTTTGGGTGAAAAAAATCTTTAATCAATCTTATTATTAGTTTAAAATAAAAAATCATATTCTAATTTCTATAGATATATTTAACTAAATACTTATATTATTCATTTATTAATTAATAAAATAATAAAAAAATTATTATTGATGTTAGAAAGCAAATTAAATAAATAGAAATAGGTCTAATGATCTCATTTAAAATTTAATGATAGTCTTATTTACTTTTAATATATTATAGGTTTTCTCAATATATTTTAGTAAGATTTAATATTAATTCCATATGCTCGTTCCTAATAAAATAATTATTAATAATTAAATATATCCAATGGAAACTCATACGAAATTAACTCAAGACATCAGTTTTTCGTTATTAATGGCAAATTATAATAATTCTAACTATATTGAGGAAGCAATAAATAGTGTAATTTCCCAAACATATTCAAATTGGGAATTAATAATTGTGGACGACTGTTCTACAGACAATTCTCTTCAAATAATTGCTCCTTATTCAAAAAGAGATAATATAAAATTAATAAAAAACAAAAGAAACCTTGGTTATAGTGGGGCTTTGAAAACTGCTATTGCTTATGCTTCAAATTATATTATTGGAATAATAGATCCTGATGATAAAATACATTTTCAGGCTTTAGAAAAAATTGCTGAAGCTTATGAAATGTATCCAAATTGTGGAGTTATATACAGTACAATGTGGATTTGTGATTCAGAACTAAAAAATTGCATAGTCTGTAAATGGATTAAAAATATAGAACCAGGTGACTCAATGATTTTTAAATCAAAAGTTTCGCATTTCAAAACATTTCGTTTAGATGTATACAAAAAGACGTCTGGTTTTAATTCTACCTATATTGATATTGCTGCTGATGTAGATATAATTCTAAAACTTGAAGAGGTTACATCTTTTAAGTATATTGATATTCCTTTATACTACTATAGAATGCATGCTCGTGGGATTTCTAAAAATATAAATAATAAGTTAAAAACACGAATCCAAGGCTATATTGCTATAAACAATGCTTATATTAGAAGACTTAATTTTAATATTCCCAATATCACGTTAAAAGATCTTTATCTCGAATATTTTATAATTACATTTCATAATTTTATTTTCAAGTCAATTTTCTTAAAAATTATTAAATTTATTTATCCATTAATTGAAAAGATGTTTAAAATTGTTACAACATCATCAAAAAAGCCACTAAATATAGTTTATTATTTTTTAACCAATTTAATTAAACAGTAATCACAATTTTAATTTATTCTTTTAAAGATTTCAACATTATTTAATTTTAGAAGAATCGTAATAAGATTTTTACTTTTTTATTCCTTTTTTATTCACGGTTTAAATAGCATATTTCAATAAAATTAGGATTGTTTAAGAATGGAAACAATTCTTTCTGCTGTTTTACCATCCCATTTTTCAATATCCTCTCCTTTCTTGTATGAATTTGATAAAACTTTGTTAATATATTTTGTTGCGATTTCATAATCACGTTCCACTATAGTATTTGTTCCTTTCTCAACTGTTATGGGCCTTTCTGTACTATCTCTTAATGTTAAAACAGGAATCTTAAGGAATGAAGCTTCTTCCTGAATTCCTCCTGAATCTGTTAATATTAATCGAGAATTTTCCATTAAATTCAAAAATTCTAAATAACCAACTGGTTCTGTAAGTATGAGATTTAGATTTTTTAATACTTTTTCAAGATTGAATTTTTTAATATTCTTTTTAGTTCTAGGGTGAATTGGGAAAAATACTTTAATTTTTTCTTGTAAATAATTAATGATTTTTATGATTTTCAATAAATTTTCTTTATTATCGACATTAGAGGGGCGATGGAGTGTAATCAAAGCAAATCCTTTTTTGTTTAGATTGTATTTTTCATGATAATTAATTTGTCTAGCTCTCTCTAAATTTTTAATTAAGGTATCGATCATAATATTACCAACAAAAAAGATCTTTTTTTTATCAATGCCCTCCTTTATTAAATTGAGCTCAGCGCTTCTTTCTGTTATAAATAAAAAATCAGAAATCTGATCTGTTAATAGTCTATTTATTTCTTCTGGCATCGTTTGATCAAAACTACGTAAACCAGCTTCTACATGAGCTATTTTTATTCCTCTTTTTTTAGCTACGAGAGCACAAGCTAACGTTGAGTTAACATCTCCAACAACTACAACTAAAGAGGGCTCTTCTTTCAATATTACTTTTTCAAATTCAATCATTATTTTTGCAGTTTGAGACGCATGTGTCCCAGATCCAACATTTAAATAAATATTTGGTTCAGGAATTCCTAATTCATCGAAAAAAACTTTAGACATATTATTATCATAGTGTTGACCAGTGTGAATAAGCTTATATTCAATATTACTGTTTTTTAATTCGTCGATTATTGGTGCTATCTTCATAAAATTAGGTCTAGCACCAGCAACAATATAAACATTATTTGACATATATTTTCAGAATTTTAATTATCTTATAGTTTATTAATTTTTTTTGTAAAAAAAAAAGTTGTTCTATGATATAAGTATTTTGAATTTTTGCTTTTTAATTTTAGAGTTTGTAATTATGCCTAATCCCATACTCCATAAATCTATTGTAAATTTTATTCTATTATCATCTTCAAAAGTTTTCCAAGCCCAATGCATATCTTTTGACCAATTTATATCGTCAAATAAAAGAATAGCATTTTTGGATAAATATGGATATATTTTATTTAAATAATTTATTGTTGCTTTTCCATCATGATGACCATCTATAAATGCAAAATCAATCGGTTGGATTTTTGGTAATAAATCTGGTAAAATGTCATTAAATAATCCGGTTATAATATCTATTCTATTTAAGTTTAATTTCTTCAAATTATTTTCAGCTAATTTGACCAAAGAAGAAGCACCTTCAATAGTATAAATTTTACCTTGATTATTCATTTCTAATGCTGCTGCTTGATATGCAGCTGAAATCCCAATGCATGTTCCAAGCTCTAAGCAAATCTTTGGTTTAAATTCTTTTACAATCTTAAAGAGTAATAAACCCCATTTGAATAGAACTGTTGATTCACAAATCTGTCCAATAGTTTTCTTTACAATTACTTTATTTCCTTTTTTTTCCAAGGATATTGAATCTGTATGTGTTCCTGCCCCATAATTTTCAAAATTAATTTCTATTGTTGATTTTCTTAAATTATCTCTTAGTTTTTTTATTCCTTTTACCCATTTCAATTCCACCGGCGTAATTTTATTCATTTTTACCTGTTCTATAGATTTAGATGCAATTTTTAATATCGGATTATCGATTTTTTCAATATTCTTTAAGTTATTCTTATTTTTGTAAATTCTATAATAACTCTTGTAAAACTTAGTTACAATTCTATTATTTCCAAACATAAGTATTCTCCAAAGTTAATATCAATAATAAACCAAGCCTCATTAGGTTATATTTATAATAGATAGAAATTAATTCTATTTAATCAACTTTCTTCCATGGAGTTCATTTGTATCTCATAGTATTTAGATACATAACCCCAACCAAATTTAATTAGTACATTTCCTCTTTTTGTATTTTATTATTTTTTCATGAATTATTGAATAAAATGAAAAAATATTCTGGTAAATTCTGAGAGTTTTTCGCTTTAAATTAATCATCGGTTATTTCAGGTGTTTCTAATTCACGAGGAACAGTTTAGTCGCTTGTTAACACGATTTTTTCATAACTATTGTTTTGAAAATATTAAATTTATCTATATTAATTTAAATAATTAACAAAATGATAGAATAGTCGTCAATATTGAAATTTTTAAACAAGTTTGTATTTGATCTTTTGTTATTGTTAATTTTACTTATTCATTATTTAAAAGTAAAACAATAATAAAAGTAAAATTTTTCATTTTGAATTCTATAAATTTTAAGCCAAAAGTATTACATTTACTTCATAAATCTTTTCCTGAGTATGTGGGATATACAATCAGAAGTCAATATATTCTATTTCATCAAAAGAAATTTGCTCATCCATATGCACTTACAAGACCTTTTTTTATAAGAAAGAATGAAGCTGATTTTTTTGAAACTGTAATCTACTTTAGATATCCAAGGAATTTTATTAAAGAAGTAGTTCATAAATTATGTTACTATCATCCAAAAATTACTAAATATTACAATTTAGTATATTATTCTTATTTACAAATTCCTAAGAAATTTATTGAAAAGATTGTTTTTAAAAAAGATATTGACTTAATTCATGGGCATACACCCTATATCTTTTCAAGTTTAGGTGTGAAAGTCGCCCATAAAAATAAAATTCCATTTGTGTATGAAGTAAGAGGATTATGGGAAGATACAGATGTTATTTTAGGTTTATATAAAGAAAACGATTCAAACTACTTAGAGATCCGGCAACAGGAAACAGATCTGATGAAAAAAGCTGATGCTGTAATAACTCTAGGTAATTTGATGAAAAAAGAATTAATTAATCGTGGAATTGAAA
>SDBT01004944.1_pt1 | contig 22495 bp, 28 predicted proteins | sample 2277101 | NCBI WGS metagenome assembly SDBT01 (sample SAMN10404973, study PRJNA504765) | marine sediment metagenome | isolation source: marine sediment core GS10_PC15, 103 cmbsf | place: Arctic Ocean: Southern Knipovich Ridge | collected 2010 | reverse complement strand
TGCTCGACAAAGACAGCCTGATTCTCTTGGAATTTCTCAAGTTGTTCCTGCTGCTTCTCGATCACGCTCTTCATAGCGTCGAAGGACTTAATCAATTCGGGGTCATGATCGTCTGGATTCAGTTTAGGCAGGGAATTAAGAACGCTTTTCTTTGGCTCGACTTTGCCCGCCTCCCGTGACGCGGCGAGCCGCTCTTCGTTGGCTCGGTATACTTCCTGCTGCTGGCCCTCAAGGTGAGTGACGATACGCAAGAGCGAGTCTTCGGTCCCAAATGACTTCGCATCCTCCAGGGACATGCCAGCCTGGACAGCCTTCGTTAGGAGGTAGTCGCCGGGCTTGCCGCTTCCGTCACCTAGATCGGATTCGTCAGTCCTATACTCGTCACCATCGGGATCAGAAGCATCATTGTCGACTTCCTCCTCTTCCCCGTCATGTTCGACGGAGGCCTCCCCTTCTCCCTCGCCTGCGGGGTCATCGAACTCCTCGCCACCTACGTTACTTGAACCACGATTTCTTTTGGTTTCCTTGCTTCTGTCTTCGAAGTCCCCGGTCTCAGGTTCCGAATAATGATACTCGCCAGTGGGCTTTTTCTTATCTTCGAATTCACCCTCAACCCGATCGTAAGATTGCTGCTCTGTCGCCTTGCCTGAAGATTCAACAGCAACTTCGATTTCTCCGGCAGTTTTTTCGTCAACGGGCATTCTAATTCTCTCTTCTTCTAACAGTAACTGGATTTGTCAATAATACCACGCGCCTTCAGGGCTCGCCTTCGATGTGACGCATCACGGTAGACTGGATCTCCGCCGTTTGTAACATCGGTCGGAACACCACAACGCTTGAGCTCGTCTCGAAGTTCCTGAGCCTGATTCGCATTCACCCCCGAGCCGATACAAGTCATCGGCCAACCAGCCCCCGTCGAATGCACGGGCGACAACTCAGCGCGATAGTCACGACACATTAGGCCGAGATCATCATGAGCAATCTCCGATGGGGCATCGCCCCGAGCAAACTCACGCTCGACCGTGTGCTTGCCATCTGTGGTTGTGAAACAATAGGTGACTTTCATTTCATTCTTCATCCTAGCACATTGGCCATAGGCACCAGAGAAACACCCCGGCTCACGCACCAAATTGATCGGAAACCTGCTGATTTTGGGACTCTTGTACCCCGCCCCCCATTAGGGTCTGCATCATGTTGTTCGTTGCACCCTGCCTAGTTGCGCCCGGTCGGCTGGTGTGAACGTACTCACGAGTTTGAATCGACTCAGCACCAGAACCTAACGACTTCTTCTGCTGGTCAAGCTGTGATGGCCCTGCCCAAGTAACGATCTCAGCAAGCTCTGGAACGTCAGCCAATCGAGCGACATGCTCAAGCAAAGTCTGAACGTCCAATACGCCACCCGCGGCTTCGATCGCCGGCAAAAGCGGGAAGACATATTGAGAAAGAACGGTCCCGATCTTCTGGAGCTTCGAGCTTGGCGAGTCATCCTGCATCGAGTAAACATCGATCGTAATGTCGAAGATATCGAAGTCACCTTCTCGCGTGTCCCTGTTCCACTCAATTGGAATACTCAACTTAGTTCCTGGGATCTTCTTTTCCAGAAAGCGACTGCCAATTGGATCGTGCCACTCGTACCAAGCGAACGCTTGGAAAACGTCCTTGTTGAACCGGATAACATTATCGGCCATGTCACGCAATTGAGCGCCGGCCGCTTCACCTAGCAACTTGTCCTGCCCAACGGTCTGCGTCATCGGGGCGAGCCCACCAAGGCTGTCCAGGTTGCCGCTGAAGTACGAGCTGAGATCTCGCACTTTATCATAAAACACAAGGGTCGGCGCTTCGACTCCACCGGCTGTTAGTTTCTCAGGCTTAGGTCCAGTGTACGTGATACCATCTCCATCTTTCGCTCCCTGAAAAGCCAGGATACTATCTTCATCCCCACCGTTGAAGCCAAGCACATTCTTCTGGCCATCGGCCTGAACTCCAAGCTTTCGGAAAAGAGCGTTACCCAGCTCGTGAAGATCGCGCCATACCGCAACAGGCGGAAGCGGAAATAAGTTGCCGGGGACGAATGTGAAACCAAGTTTATAGTACGGGCTATGGTTCGGACCATCCCAGTCAGTTACCTTTAAAAGCTTCTCACCTTTGATACTGTACGTGGCCAGGAGCTTTTCTTTGTGAATGAAGATCTCCCTTACCCAAACTTGATCGCGGAATGTCTCGGGACTGCTATTTCTGCTTGCGACTTCTTCGGCGCGACGTTGACCCTGCGGGCCGATGGACTCGTATTCGTCAGGCCTCAGGGCATTCTTGACACTCTTTTTAATATCGTCGTCATCTTTCAACGCATCAAAGTCAACCCAGTAGTCGCACCCCTCGTAACTAAGCTCTTCAAAGTGCCTGGCTGTCATGTCGCATACGTAATCATCGATCGTGATTAGATCCCCAAACGGCTTCCCGTAGTCCTCGCCCAGGACTTTCTCGACCGACTCCAGTCCAACGCGCAGGATTCCGATAGAGAACAAGGCTTCAGTGATAAGCCTTCGCTGGGTAACGTCATAACCAATCTCAATGGGAATCTCGTTCAGCGCCAACTGGAACGCATTCGCCAATGCGCGCTTCTCTCGCTGTCGAGTTGTAATCATACCACGAGGCGACTTCGGAGCCAAAGACCTGACATAAATGTCAACAGCTAGCTTTAGCATGTTCACGGGAACCGGCCTCTCAAATCCGCCCTCCGTGTGATGCGACCCAACAAATTGCTCAATCCCCTGGACACGCTGGTCACGTTGGAAATCAAGTTGCAAATTCGACCAATCGATCGCTTTCCTGAGACGAGAGAATTGTTTTGGGTTCAGAAGATTTGACATTTGAGCCATTTTTGTTCCAATCTGGTCATCGCCAGTCTGAGCTAAGTTCACGGCCGCTTACTAGGCACCCGGACTTTTCGTCCGACATTCTTTTGCGCATCTCGCGGCGCCAAGCTAAAGATCCGATAGGGACTTTGGGGGATTCGGAAGCTGATTTAGTGGGTCGCTCTGAGATTCCCCTGACTCCAAGGGCATCCGCAATAACGCGGTCTCCATGATTCGATCGAGCTCCACTAGGGTCTCTTTTGTCGGAAGCCTTAGCGTGGCTAACCGAGTCGTCTTGATTGTAGACATATTCGAGAGTTTCCTGAAGAGCTTCTGTGGACCTGTTAATACACTTATCGCCTTCAATGGCATCCCGATAGGCACCGAGTAAAGCTTTCTTGTTATCATTTGTCGGTACCCATCCGGGTATGTCAGAAATTTTCTTACCGATGGCTTCATCGCGGCGTCGATAAAAGATGTTTCCATAATGAAGTTCCATGACCCTTGATCCGAATTGCCGACCAACACCGTTTGCTTCCCAAATCAAGAATGCACCGCCAAGCCACTTAGCAAGAGCAACGGCAAGCTTTGCGAATTGTTCAGGACGAATGTTAGGATTGACATACTCAGCAATCTTTTCAGTTGTCAGGTTGTCCCAGCCCGATGCAACGGAATTCGATGCACCCGTGCCAGCAGATATGTCACAGCCCAAGGAGACCTTGTGTTCGTTAAGAGGTTCACCATCCTCCCCTAACGTAAACCACAGACGGAGACTCCCCTTGGGATTTTCAACGAACCTAATCGGTTCAGCAGTTTCATTATCATACTCCAGCTCACCCATAAGAGTCGGAGGTCTGGCATATTTCCTGATCGCTTCAGTGATCTTATCCGGAGAAAAATACTGCCACCCAGACCCGAGATAATCGATATCAAGTTCCTGAGCAATCTCCTGTGCGCTTGGCGTCCTCGCACACTCACCATCGTACCAAGGGGAACGAGTCTTGCCGTCCAATGTTGGGCGGAAGGGTTCGAGGTCGTCTTGCTCGCCCCATCGGGCAAGTAAGAGCGCCTCTTCTTTATGGAACTCCTCCCACCCCTTATGGTCCAGGATCTCAAGCTCGCCCTTGGGGCCCGTCTTGTACAGACCCTGCGACTTAATCGGGTGAGATGACCAATGGAGCCTGACCTTGTAGATCCCAGATTCCCGAACCTCAAAGAATGCGTTGCCAGTTCCGGCGGGTGTGGAGTTAAACACCCTACACTTGGTAGCGTCACGAGTCGCACTCAGGACCGCGTTCCCTACGTCGACTACTGCAAATTCATCCAGCATAATTGCGGTACGCCGATCACCACGAGCAAACTGCGGAGAGGTTGCCTCCCCGTCGATCACTGAGCCGTTCTCAGGGTTCTCGATGTGCATACTGCGCTTGTGCTGCTTCTTGTCATACCCCCGTGGCCTGAGCCAGGCAGGCATGTTGTCCACGATGTACTCGACCTTCCAGAACAGGGACTTCGGATTTCCGATCTGATCGACGTAGTTCTCCGTCCTGGAACCGAACAGGAATGACTGGTCCCGATGGTATAGCCAGAACCAAACGAAGATCGTGACAATCAACCAGGACGCACCCATGTCGCGACTCTTCTCAATCAGGACATCCTTCCGGCCCATCCTGAAGATTATTTCCAAAGCAGCCTGAATCTGAAACAGGTACGGAATGAACGGAAGCTTAGGAAACGGCTCTTGCCGCGGGTCGTAAGTCCAGACGAATCCAGTAAGCCAGAACACGAAATCCTTTGAGCATGCTTCTCGAATGGCCTCCGCATACTCCGGGTCCTCCATTACCCTTCTGTGGACCTTCGAGCGCCAGCGAAGGTTCTCGCGGATATCCCGCGGAACCTTCGAAGCAAACGGAGTCTTTACTAGCTGACTAGAACGCATTATCCGCCCTGAATTTCTGTTTACACGCAAAGCAGCAGAAGAAGTGCCATTCGTTTTTGATTGCGCCCTTCTTCAGCCAGTACGCCGAAAAGGTTCGATCCCCACTGTTGGATCTATTCGATGCACGACCCCCGCTTTCGTTGTCTCTTGTCTTCGTGACGAACAGGTCTCCGGAACACTCATCGCAAATCTCTACGACCTCAACCTTTTCTTCAGTCCGTGACTTCTTCTTTTTCTTCGGCTTCCGAACCTTCGCTATTTGTATCCTCGCTCGGCTCACTCTCTTCATGTTGGGGCTCCTCTTTTTCTTGATCTAGTTCGTCAAGCATAGTAGACAACTCTGCGATCGATCGTTGGCCTGCCCGTTTCGAAGCGCGGTCGTCTCCATCGGTAGACTTGGCCTCAGACTGCCCAACGCGCATCAGGAAGTCTTTCGGGTTCCCACGCGCCATATCGTAAAGGAACCATGCAGTGTTGTTGGGGCACAAGCCAGGGTGCTTCTTGAGGCGCAGGAACTCGCCCGCGGCCTCCATGGCCCAGGTGAGATTTTCCCGATAAGACTTTTCCTGGTCAAGGATGACGACTTCAGCTTCCCTGTCTTGGTCAATGACAGATTGGGCAACGTCACCGAAGTGCTGGATGCCAGGATGACTCTCGATGTTCTTGTCAAAATCCCGAACGTCATACTCACGAAACAACTTGTAGAGACACGGGAAGTCTTTCGACGCGCAGACTACAGCCTCACCGTGAGAGAATCCCCCGGCACCCTCAAGCTCCTTGACTCGCATCTCCCATTCATTGTACTTGCGCCTTTCCGTGCCAGAATCCTGCCGCCAAAGAACAGATCGGCACCGCGAAGAGAACTCCATGATATGCTTGGAGATTGGATGCTTAGGCATTACCGCTCCATCTCACATGGAAGACCGCCAAGTTCAGGAGGGCAGCCGGGATAACGTAATACTTGACACTTCCAGGCGACCCCAAGGAACAAGCGCATAGCGTCATCAGCAAAGCAACAAACAAGAAAGCCATCGCTGCCGGTTGGGCTTTCAGGGGCAGTTTCCACATTGACATTCTCCTATTGAGTAAGCTTTTATCATACCAAATCGTATGGCAGGCATTGAGATTCCACCTGTTCGGGAGTCCCCTGGGCAGGTTGCGGTGCCGGCCTCAGGCACATCGATCAGTTGCGCTGTGCAGCCGCCAACCCTACCCAGGGGCCCTGATTCCCTGCCTACTGGGCAGCGGGAATATCGGGCTCGTCAGGCACATCCACCCCCATCCGCCACTTCTCGTCCTCTGCCAAGATCGCAGCGTGCTGCTGCGGAGTCAGAGGAGTCTCGCCTACCTTATACGACACACTGTCGTTCCCCATTGTCTGTGGGGGCTGGGACGATGAGTCAGGCTGAATCCCGGGATGCTCATTGAGCGGGACCGAACCAAGGTCCGTATCGTCCTGTGATTGAGATGGGGCAGCGTCAAAGCTCCCGGCAGCAAGGGCAGCCTCGGGGTCCACGGGGTTTCTTTGACGGAAGCTTCGTGGGTCGTTCGTCGCGTAGGTCTTCGCGGGCTCAGGTTGGTCGGGGTGGGTCCTTGTCGCCTTCTCGACAATGCTTTGTATCCCAGATGCCAAAGCTGGATGGTCACGATGAGTAGGCGATGGAACCTTACCCGAAGCAAATGACCCATGCTGTCTCGGCCAAACCCTCGGCTTCTCCACATGATCCATCATCTCGGGCCCAGTCCGGATGAGCCCACTGTTGTCACCTGGCCAGAGATTGGTGTCGCGTATCTCCCTATACTTTTGGGCTTGGGAATCCATCGGCTCAGGTTCAGTTCGTGGCTGAGTGCCAAGATCTCCAGTCGGATCGGAAACGATCTCTTCAGGCGAGCACATCAACGCAGGGTCCAGGTCCTTGTGAGGAATTCCGGTCGGACCCTTGTCAGCCTCCTGGGCGGCATCTAATTCTTGCACAACTCGAAGACCGACTTCCTCGGAATAAGAGTTTTTGAAATCTCTCGCAATACGCTTGTTCCCTTCTAATTGTGAGGCTTGTCTCTGTTCCTCAGTAAAGGTAATCAAACCTTCATCAGGATCATCCAAGACCGTGCTGTCCAAGTTAGGATTGAAGTGAATCCGCTCACCCTTGAACGTCACGGTCTCCTTCAGATCTTTAATGTTAAGCTTCTCTGCCATCACGTCGGTCTCTTTCTCCAGATCTCGTTTTTCACATGGATACTGAGGGACTCTATTCGGGAATGCGGCATCGACTTCCTCGTCAGTTTTAGAGTCCAATGAGTCGGCAAACTCCTCCAACCCCTGAATAATTCTCTCTTCAGCAGAAGGCTTCATGGCAGTTGCGGGATCAGGACCTGGTGACATGCCGTTTTCAGAAGCATCCATGTCGTCAGAGATTTTATCGTAAGCCTCTGTGCCCGGCAGGGGATCTCCCGCCTCAGGGCCTAGTGGGATCAGAGGCTCGCGCAGCGGACGCTGCGGCAGTCCTGGGATCGGCCCACCGCCCCCTGTTAGGTCAGGCTCACCAGGATCCTGGGGCTTTCCTTCCCACTCAACACTCTCATGGACACTCTCACGACCTAACGGGACTGGGAGCCGAACAGAAGGCCCGCGGACAACATCACATTCATCGTGAAGTTCCTTCGAAGCAACCCAGTCGATCGGCCCACCGCCTCCTGTACGATCAGGTTCACGGGGCTTGTCGATCCCTTTACCGCCACTCTTCTCCGGCGCGTCCTCGAACTTCTCCGGAACACTCTGAATGACCTTAGCCTTCTGGATAGCCTCGGCGAACTTATTCAAGCGTGCAGCGGGCCTTAATGAGGGCATCACGAGTCCAGCTTCCTCCAGAGCATCCCAGGTGGTGAACTTATCCTTTACACTACGAAGAGCCTTCTGGTAGCAAGAGTGACAGACACCTCGACAATTACAGGGTTTAGAGCAACCCTCCGTCATACAGCCTTTCTTGAACTTCTTCTCTTTCGACATTTCTTTTCTCTTCTTTTCAAGGACGGGGACTCTGACTTCTTAACTTCATCATAGCATAGAGCTCTCGCCGTGTCAAGAAATACCTTCTGCTGTCCAATGTATCAGGCTCCATAGCGGCCCGAGGATTTCGATTCGCTTCCCTCGTTGGTATCAGATCTCACGCGCAGAGCAATGGGTTGGGGTATGGGTACAGCTCTGCGGTGAGTTCCGGTGAGTTGCGGCATCCGGCGGTATGAACCCTATGCCCCCCGAGGATTTGAATCAAGGGTTCAGCCTGAGAAGCTCCTGCAACGCGACCCCATTATAAGTACTGACTATGCGTGCCCTCTCTTAATGGTGGGTATCGTGGGTACGGGGTGGGTACGCCTAAATGCTACCACCCAGGGCTGAGGCTTGCCAAATTGGTGGTTCCTTGCCCCCCGAAGAACCTAAGTCCTTTAGTAGTAAGTATATACAGTATATATATATATTATTATATATAGAGAAATAAGGGATAGATCCCCCCTCTGAAGACTGGAAAGAGAGGAAAAATTCAGGGTGGGTACACAAAATGACGATTCTGGGGTGTCTAGTAGGTATGGGGGTAATGTTATTTGTAACATGACGGGAGAAAAGGGGGTATGGGTACCACAGGTACCACACCTGCTAAGTCTATACAGTCAAAGGACTTAAGTGCGTACCCGTCATGTACCCACCGTAACCACCGTAATGAGTGGAGTGTACCAGTACCATTATTTGTATTTTTTTCATACAGTTTCGTTAGGGCTGGGGTAAGTATAACGGTGACGGGGCGAGGGGTGGGGGGTGGATTAAGAATAGGAATGGCATTGGGGCCCCCTATGGCATTGAGAATGCGTATCTCATTGCTCTACACCATGTTACCTCATTGCGTGCATGGCCCTGGCCCTAGACGCCACGACTAAGGCCACGATGTACGTGGTAACTACGGTGTTGGACATGGTAAACCACGCGTCAAGGATGGGGCATGGTGCATGGCAGGAGTTAGGCTTACCCACCTGTAACGATACCGAACACATTGGTATGATACCGTACACCCTAGCCTACACATGAGCCCGCATACTGTAGTCAATGTGATGACACATACCACTTGCCATACTGGACCTACATAACCGAAACAACCGCTTTATTCATTTATTCGACGGTTTTAATTTGACAAGCTGGAAGCCCCAGCGTAGGCTTTCTTCGTGAGGGGAAGTTTTCTCGGCCCACCTTACCCAATGAGGTAACACAATGAGAATTCACATCGCATCGGGACACACATTACGATCCACATTATGCGGAGAATGGGAGCCAAAGAAGAGGGATGGGCAGATAACTTTGAAGCAGTACAGGGAGAGGGAGGGCGATATCTGGGCATTGTGTTCCAAGTGTGTCGCAGCCCATCCCGAGGACAAGCGGGTCGTTGAAACGAGCCACTGAGTCGTTACAACCCCTTTGTTCCTTTTATCTGGTTTCTCGCTTGACTTGCTGGATTGCTGGTTGTATGGTTCAAGTGTAGGGGCGAAATTTACACTTCAGGAGAGACAGTCATGAGTTTCGAGATCAGTCTGAATGTTGAGGCTGCTGTCGTGTTGCTACGATGCTTGGCATACGGACAATCTGCCGTTTCCCGGAACGAGCAACAAAGCGGTGTCGGCGAAAAGATCAACTCGAATTGTGAAATGCTACGAAAGGCAATTTGCAATGAGTTGACAAGAGAGCTGCTGGAGTAGTTGTATGGTTTAAGTATGGGGGCGAAATCTACAGCCGACGAGGATGATGAGAATGACCAGAAAAGACTGCGTCCTGCTTGCCGAGGGCATTGCGGCTTTAGCCACCGAAGGTAACAGGGTTCGTACCGCAAGGGTTATAGGTCGGGTTTGCAAGGGTGACAACCCGCGTTTTAGGTGGTCCACCTGGTACGCTGCTTGCAACTTGCCACTCTTGGCCCGTCAGGCCAAGAAAGCGGAAGTGACATTGAAGAAATATCCACTTAACTCCGCAAGATCCGCGGTCTAGACTTCAGGTGAAGGGGCAAACCACACACAACGAGGCACGCAATGAAGTACGAACTAAAGGACCCGCTCGAAATCACCAGCCGTCTACTTGTCGGGTTCAAAGCAGGGGACGCGACCGTGTCTATCGACACTGTTAGACAACAAGGCGATGGTCGAGTTGTCTACCGATGGTTTGTCGACTTCGAGGACGGTCGAGAGTTTTCCGGTGATGACCTGAAGTCGGGTTGTCAAGGCGGCAACCTTGCCGATGGGCTGGGAAACTTCTGCTCTTTCCTCTCCGCATTCGCAGACGCTCAATATCACATGAGCCGTAATCCAGATCACGAACCCGATTGTGTCGACATTTTCCCTGCCGACCTTGCCGAATGGGCGATGGAAAACTCAGAAGAAATCGGCATGGTCGGGATCGAAATCGAAGAGTCGGCCGATTCGGATAAGTCGATCCTGATCGAATCCCCATAACAACGAGGTGCAGCACAATAGTGGACGGCCAGCGTTGCTGGGTCCGAAATGTTAGGCACGACACGCGGATTGGTTGTAAATAGGATCGGCATCCTTTCACTTTAACACCCCTGGAGAGAAGCTATGAATGACAACCCAGTAAAGTTGACCGATTACACAACTGGTAAAGCGGTCTATGCCAAGCCGTCCGCATGTACCTCGATCCGCGACCTAGAAGCGGGCGTTTATGACAGATACAAATCGCCACCCCAAGTGCTGCATCGACGCACCCGAGTTGATGTTGGCCGCGAAACTTTGCTAGTTCTCGAAACAGTCGAAGAGGTGAACCGGCTACTATTCCCTAAGACGCCGAGGGTCGTCACTCACCGCTCGGCCGACGGGCTGGCGACATACGCTATACGCGACCTGGAGAGTGCCTTGGCCCGCATTCTTTCCTTGATTCACAGGGGCGTGGACAACACCGGCCCTTATGTGAATCCGGTGCGGGAATACGCGAACCTCTGCAAGAAAGGACTGGCCGCCGCGTGGAGATGTAGCCCGGATGAAATCGGGACACCGGACCTATCCAAACTGTCTTGATAAAGCGTGTCCCTGCCAAGCGTCTCCCGCACCGGGAGGCGGCAGGCAGCAACATTCTTTCAGCACACGGGAAGAGGATGCACCATGAAGAATTTCTACTACAATGCGGTTGTCAAGGAAGGTGAAGTCTACTGCATCGATTGCCTTCACGGTCATGCACCAACAGACTTCCGGGTGCGTCCTATCTTCGCAAACAGTGAGTGGGACGAGTACCCAGTGTGCGTTGTCTGCGGGAAGGTTCACGACTACGTTGCCAAAATCTGCACTAGTTGCTACAGAGACCCTTGCGAATGTTCGCCCGACGATTGTGACTGTGACCCCCATTAACAACAGGGAAGCCATGAAAAGAAAGTCAGTAGACAAGATAGCAAGGGCGATATCAGCCCTTCGGAACAATGCCGACCGCGTCCACCTTGCTAAGCAGATTGGCAAGGTCCTTGCGAAACGGTGGAGTGAAATATTCCCGTTCGATCAGGCCGCGTTCGCTACGCAATGCCACGCACAAGGGGGCGTCGAGCCCGAAAGAGTGTATGGCGAGGTAGGTTGCTTTATCAGCGACCCACCCAAAGGAGGCGTCGACCGAGAACTGCCTGAGCCAACGAAACCCGAGCCAATCGACCGACCAGTAACCTTCGACGTTCGGTCAGGGAAGGGTGAACAACTCGACGATGGGACGTTCACTGACACGCTATGGGCGGTAACGAGAACCCCCCGGCAGATGGTCGGTTGGCAATCCGTTCCGTACTTCGGCGAGGAATACGTCTTGCGGGGCGGGGTTCACGGGAACGTCTTTATCTGCTTGAATCAGCCCAATAACGAGAGAGATATTCATCATAAGGCATAGGCGTAACGAAGGGGCAATCGAACCGTCGACAACGCGGAGATTCAAGCTATGGACGAGAAAACAACCTGCCAGTATTGCAACACGACTTCCTTCCGTGAGGACATGGACTGCATGGGGGCATGTGGGGATGGCGTATTCTGCCCGACGTGCGGTAATGAGGTAGGACTGGACGGAACTCCACACGTCTGCGACCCCGAAAATAAGGAATGCCTTAGAGTAAAGGAATTCCTGGGTCAAGAGGACGACAAATTCAAGGAAATGGTCTGGAATCAGAAGGCTGCCCTTATACATGCTCGCAATGGGCCCGACGACGTATAAGGCGTGGGCTATACTTTAATGAGCGGGGCAGCAGCACAAGACGGAAAAGGCAGGCTATAATGCGACGACAACAGACGGGGCAAAAGACGGCGGCTGATTTGAGGTTCGTAATGAGTTGCATCAAGCGTCCCCTGCCAGGCGGAAGAACTAAGGTGGACGAGTTGTGTGCTTGCGGCCGAACGCGGTCAGAACATCGCGGGTCTTGCGGTCTGGGCGGCACGACGGGGTGCGAGGGCTTCCTATGGGCCGAAGACATCATCGAGGACTAGGCCAATGTTCAGAGACGTGAAATCAGCCTTGCGATTACTTCCAGTTTGGTTTGTGCTGGGTGCCCTTGGTTGGGCTATAGTGGCTCTGATTGCATTCGTTGTGATGCGATTTCCGGGCGAGTCCCTCTTCCTTTTCATGGTGGTCATCTGGGGCAAGGCAATGTCGTGGAAAATGTAGGCTTTTTTATTGACACCAAGGGGACAAGTTATGCGGTACGCAACTGACGTCAAGATCAAAGTAGGCGAAATCCAGATCCACATGAAACCGCCCAAGGGGATCGGGCTGTTTGAAATTCGTTCCGCCGTCCACGAAGCCGGCGTTTACTCCGTCGGCGGGTGGTTTATGGATCAGCACGGATGTGTACAAGCTGAAGTCAAGGACGTGGCTATCCACTTCACGCGTCGGGAGAACGACATTGCGGAGCCCGGGGCGGCCGTGATAATTGCACTCCAGGGCATCGGATGTAACACCGTAAGCGTCAGCGAGTTGGCACAAGCCTAGCAAGGGAGACTGATTTTGAGAATTGAACAGCACAGCGACGGATCTTACTGGGTTGAAGGCGTTCCTGACCCGCAATGTGAACAGATGGGACCGTATACGTGTTGGAGTCACGCCGAGTCGTGTATACGTCGAGTTCAGAAGTTCTTCGACGCCGAAGACAGAGGGCGACTAGGCCAGCACTTTAACGAGAGGAGTTAACTTGACTAAAGCAATCATCTACGCGAGATTCAGCCCGCGGCCGAACGCTGTGGAGTGTGACAGTTGCATTAAGCAATTCGACAGGTGCCACGCCTATTGCCTTAGATCCGGCTACCATGTCGTTACTAACTACCGTGACGAGAGCGTGTCAGGTGGTGTCTATGATCGACCTGGACTCAGGAAGGCAATAGACAGACTCAGCCGGGGCGATGTGCTGGTCGTCGACTCGGCCGACAGACTGGCCCGTGACATGCTTGTCAGCCTAACGATCAGACACGAGGTCGAGCTAATCGGGGCCCGAATTGAGTATGCAAACGGTTCAACCTGCTCCGATACGCCCGAAGGCACGCTATTCGAGAATATCTTGGCCGCGTTCGCCAGCTTTGAACGCGACCGTATTCGGCTCCGCACGAAGCAGGGGCTGGCCAAGAAGAAGGCTGCGGGCGTCTGGCTTGGCAAGGTGCCCATTGGGTATCGTGTCGATCCCGAAACTAAGGGACTTGTCGAGGACGGATTCGAACAAGGTGCCCTGAATACAGCGAAAAGACTAAGAGAACATCGCAAGATGAAATCGGATGATATCGCAAAGTACTTGTCCGAGAGATGGGGGCTCTTACGCGGCAAGCCATGGTCTGGCCGGTCAATCAGACGCATCCTGGCGAAAAAGAAGAAGAAAAAGGGCTAGTCTCTGAATTTTCCTGTTGCAATTTCTGCTTCACCAGCCATACTAAAGAATCAAGGTAGCACCCTGGAGAGACGATAGGCCCCCGTCGCACGTAACTCCCTAACTATCCCCACGGCCTAAAATGGCCCACGGCTTCCTGGGGTTCTGCGTTGGGCCCAATCTCTCCGGGGCGGCTGCTCTAACAAGAGAGGTTCAGGATGTACAGTTTGCTTTTTGGTTTAATCCCCTTTGCGAGTGCTCTTGCTGAAATCAAGTTCGAAATGGGGCCGCCCATTGTTTATCGTGATTTTTTTGTGTTCGGTTTCCGTGTAGCTAGGTGGTACAATACAGATGGCTTTTGACCTGTCCTCGATCTCGACCGGCTCGATACTTCGGCCGCCGAGAATCATCCTGCTTGGAGTCGAGAAAATCGGCAAGAGCACCTTTGCCGCCGACGCCGACAATTCGGTCATCATCCCAATTAAAGGAGAGGAAGGGATTGATGATCTGGAGAACTGTGGAAAGATCCCGGTATGCTCATCGACTACCGATCTCTTTGGTTGGCTGAATTTTCTTCGCACAGAAGATCACCCCTACCAAACTGTTGTCATTGATTCAAGTAGCACGCTTGGGCCAATGATCGAAGAGGATTCCTGCCGAATCCTGGGTCTCGATAAGGACGGCAAAGGAATAACCGACAATATTTTGAAGGCCGGCGGAGGCTGGGGTGCGGGCTCAAGGCAAGGACGGGTAACGTGGCGTAACCTCACGATCTGGCTTGACGCCCTCCGTGCCGAAAGGAACATGGCATCCATTCTCGTTGGCCACGTCATCGTTAGACGCTTCGACGATCCATCCGGCGGCTCCTACGATCAGTATACGTGGGACATAGGAGAGAAGGATGCTGCTTTGCTCTACCGGTGGGCAGACTCAATCCTGTTCTGCAACAGACGGCCAGCCGTCGTCAAGGTCGAGGATGCTGGGTTCGGAAAAGAAGTGAAACACGGTATTGATATCACCGGAGATCAGCACTTTCTGTACACCCAGAAACGTCCAGCCCACCCCGGCGGCGGTCGGGGGGTCTTCGGCCGGTTACCGTATGAGCTTCCGCTTTCATGGGCTGCGTTTATGAAGGCCGTCCAGGAGGCCCCGTCAAGCGTGGCCTAATTTCGTTCACCGCGTCAATTAGTTTTTTGGAGTAAGTTTTCATGGGCGACATGCAACAGTTTTTTGCTGGTGGACAGGGTTTCGACCCGAATAGCGTTGACCCGCAGGGGGACTTCGAGGTTCTGCCGCCCGGCAAGTACCCAGTCCAGGTCGAGTCTGCCGAGATCAAGCAGACCAAGGCTGGGACGGGGCATTACATCTACGTGACTTGTAAAATCCTGGACGGCCCGGCAAAGGGACGACTGCTTTGGGATCGAATGAACATCGACAACCCGAGTCAAGTGGCCGTTGGAATCGGACAAAGGTGCCTTGCTGCTCTCGGCATCGCGATCGGCGTTCAGGGGCAGATGACTGACACGGATCAGCTCCTTGGCGGGCAGTGTATGGCCCACGTCAAGGTCAAGGAGGATCAGAACGAGATCCGAACGTACTCCAGTTTCGCCGCGTTCCGTGAGGCCGAAGCGAAGGGGGCTGGTGGCAGGCCTGCTCCTGCTCCTGCTCCTGCTCCTGCTGCTCCGTCTGTGTCCCCGGCAGGCGACCAGCATGTTTTTGACCGACAACAGGCGATCGGTCGTGGAATACGAGAGCCGGCACTTCCGCCAATTGAGGGCCAGCTTGCTACCCCAATTACAACTGCAACTCTCCCGGTTGCGGTCTATGTGCCGCCAGGTCAGGCGGCTGCTGTCCAAGGTGAGCCTGGCTATGCCGCCCCACCGCCAGTGAATCCGCCTGCTACTACCGCTGCCCCGGCTCCTGCTGTTCCGTCTGGCCCTATGCCTTGGGCCAGATGATTTCCGCTCGCTCGCACGGAAGCGAGCGGTGTGACCCACGATCAAAACGTCAATGTACTGGACCGTTTCCGGAAACGAAAGAATCAGCCATTGCGTTGGGTCACACCGCCCGCTTCCCTGGAAGCGAACGCGGTGGCTCCCATGTCGACATGCAAGCGACGTTTGTATAAGTCCCTAGTCTTCGGACAAGGAGGGCCCAAACTAGCTTGCAGGGAGCCCCGGCGTTCGCTTCCCTGTTTCATATTGGAGACAAACCGTGCCTAAGCAAAACTTCACCGAAGAGCAGCTCGAAAGATTGATGCTTCTATCCAGGGAACTGGATGACTCCAAGCAGGCCGAGCTAACCGCCAAGGTCGAGCGAGTCAAAATTGAAGCAATGGTCGAGGCTATGGTCCCTGGCCCTGAAGAGGGTCAGGTCACGGTCAAGCTTCCGAACGGGTCAAGTGTCTGCGTGAAGCGATCGCTGATCTACAAGGCGGATACGGAGGCGATCTTCAGGATCTTCGAGAGGCTGAACGACAACCTGGATGAGAAGGACATGCTATTCAGCCCGGTGAAATGCACAGCAAAGCATGAGCTTGACAAGGACGGATACGCTTGGTACAAAAAGAATCACCCAGATGTATTCGCTGGAATTGCCGAGCACGTCACCGTCAAGCCTGCCAAGACCTCGATTACTCGAAAGTGAGACACACATCATGAGTCTACGTGATATTGAAAAGAAAATCTTGAACGAAGCTAAGGTCACGTTCAATAACCCGAAGCTACAACTGAAAGATATTATTGAGTGGTCGACTAGCGAGGTTGCCGTGGAAGACGGCCTTGAACGCGATGAGGTCATGGCACTTCTCGGGGGCCAAGTGGTCGGGGGAACCTGGGTTGCCATTGATAGCTGTTGCGACAAGAGGCCGAAATCATGATGAGCCGCAAGAGGCTGGAGATAATAAGGGACGAAAATAATAGCATTGCCATTCAATGGGCAGATCCAATCAGCCATAGGCAGGCATTGCAGGCAACTATTACTGCCCTTAAACTGCTCGACGAAATCGAGATCCTCGCACAAGAGAACATGATCCTCCAGGAGGCCGTCCAGAATGACCGACCTGTCATCATATCTGCCGAAAAGATCAGTCGTTGCCAAGGAAATCTTCGATCACCATAAGAAGAAGGGGGACACAGAACCCGCAAGGGGATATCTAGGGGCCTCTGCGATTGGCCATCGCTGTGATCGATATCTCTGGTACACGTTCCGTGCGTGCTGCAAGGAAGACTTCCCTGGCCGTATCTACAGGCTCTTCGAGACAGGGGACCTGGCTGAAATCCGGTTCACCAAGGAATTGCGAGCAATCGGTTGCACCGTTCACGATGTAGACCCCGTCACGGATGAACAGTTTGAGATCTTGGATTTTGGGGGTCACTTCAGCGGTCACATGGACTCTTGCATCCTTGGTGTTCCGGACGCCCCTAAGACCTGGCATGTCGGCGAATACAAGTCACACAACGCCAAGTCGTTTGCGAAGCTAGTCAAGCTGGGCGTTGAGGCATCCAAGCCGGTCCACTACGCTCAGTGTCAAGTCTACATGCACAAGACTGGCATGAAGCGGACGCTGTACCTGGCGGTCAACAAGGACACGGACGACCTCTATGCCGAGCGTATCGATTACGATCGGGCGTTTTCCGAAGCCCAGATGAACCGTGCAAAGAAGATTATTTTCACCACGCAGCCCCCCCTACGATGCACAGATCGGGAGGATTGGTGGGAGTGCAAGTATTGCTCGGCAAAAGGGATCTGCTGGAGCAAGCAAGCGTCCGCAATTCCCCTTCCTGGTGTGAGTTGCCGGCAATGCTGTCATGCTACCCCCATGACGGATGGCAAGGCACGGTGGTATTGCGAGAAACGCGACCAGACCATTAGCGATGAGGAAATGGCCAAGGGGTGCTCGCATCACCTCCTGCTTCCTGGTCTCGTCAATGAGTCGACCCCAATTGATTACGGCGAGGACCCGGAGGGCCGCAACTACATCATCTTCGAGTGGGACAACGGGGTTCAGTTTACTCACGGCCAAGGTGAAGGCAGGTTCTCAACATGGGAGCTGATTGTCGCTCCGCAGGCGGTGGTCGAGAGCCCGATCGTTAAGCGTGTCAAAGAACTCTTCAACGCAAAGATCGATCAGGTGATTGACAACGACCCGATGGCCCGGTATCCCGAAGGTGACTCTGAGCTCCTCTATAAGGGACCCGTGGGGGATCTGAGCGACTGGTGGCGGGGGCAATACGATCAGGATTTCGCGAAGCTTGAACCGATCCAAAAGTGGGACACGCAAGACTACCTTGCTGCGGAGTTCTCTGGCAGCATCCTGGTAATCTCGTGGAAGAATGTCGTCACCGAGGGATCGCCGTTGAAGATCGAAATCAGGAAGGGTAAGGTATGATGCTAAGGTTCTGGGGGTTCAAGAAACATGCAGAAAGAAAAGAGCTACTGCTAAGGTCTTTCATATCGAGGCACGCGAAACTCACTTGGCATCTCGTTGAGACACAAAATCTTACCCTGAAAGAGTCCAAGGCTTTCGTTGATCGTGTCTTGTTGGTGATTTGTCGTGCAAGGGGCCCGGTTACCGAAGGCGATTTCGTGCCACACTTCGAGATAGCCGAAATGGATATGGTCCATGTTACGCTGCACCTTGCGTCATTCCGATTCAATATAGTCAAGCGAGAGGTCAGGTGGTCACTGAGATGAAAATCCTTACCCAATCCGTATTCAAAACCTGTAACGTCTGCCGTCGCGAGCTTGAGTTGGAAGACTTCCATGCTGATCGATCGATGCCAGATGGCCGACAAGAGACTTGCGGCTCGTGCGCTGTTGATGCTGTAAAGAGATTTCGTGACAGGAGAGGCAGGAACCCTCTGACACTGGAGCAGAAACAGAAGCGCAAGGGAATCAAGCTGAACCCCCGAGCAGTAAGGGAGATACGTAAGCATATTATGTTTGGATTCTCTCAAAAAACTATCGCTGACATGATGGGTGTATCCTCATCGCTAATCGGTCGCATCTACCGAAGAGAGATCTGGGCAAATATCTCATGATTAAATCCCTCAGGCTAATGTGGTGCAAGTGGCGTCATGAGGATTATCATCTCTCACAGACACCTACGTTCGGGTGGGACTGGTCGGAGGCAAGTCGGGAGTACGCACGTTATCATCACATCACTTGCCTGAAGTGTGAATCCAGATGGAAGGTAAAGCGAGAACCGGCACGATGAAAAAAACAAGTACGATTAAGCGAGAAATTCGCAGGTTGACGCGGATAAACCGAAATTCGATGTCCACCGGAGCACGAGATGAAGCATTTGAGGTTGCCCGTGCCCTGGAGTGGGTGCTTGACGAAAGGTCCGACAGACCATCAGCGATGATAAGAAGTTGGCACAAGAGCCGGCTGGTGGTATGATCTTCGAGATTCGAGCATATCAGACCGAGGCACGCGAGGCCGTGCATAAGCATATCTGCGAAAAGGAGACGAATCCATGCGTAGTGTTGCCAACGGGGTCGGGGAAATCTGTTGTCATGGCGGATATCATCCGAAAATGGAGTACACAATCACCGTGGGTGCGTGGTTGCATCTTGGCTCATCGGAAAGAACTTGTGTCGCAGAATGCGGAAAAGTTGCGCATTGCATACTCGGGAGAGAATCATGCAGCCGACATAGGGGTTTTCTCAGCAGGGCTCGGGAGGCGGGATTATGATTCGCCAATACTATTCGCATCCATTGATTCGATCTACAAGAAGGCCGGCGAGTTCCAACCGTTCGACTTCCTTTTTGTCGATGAGGCCCATCGAATACCGCCATCAGGTGAAGGCAAGTACCGTACTTTCATCAACGAGTGCAAGCGATTTAATCCGAAGCTCCGGGTAGTAGGCTGGACAGCAACTCCGTTCCGAATGGGCTGTGGAGACATTTGCCATCGGGACCACATTCTAAACGAGGTGTGCTACGAGGCCGGCATCACCGAATTAATCGATCAGGGCTACCTGTGCGACCTCAGGTCTAAGGTCGGAACCATCCAGCCGAAGCTTGCGGATGTGAAGCGTAATTCAGGCGGGGACTTTATCACGAAGTCGCTCGCCGCAGCTACTAACAAGCAGCAAATTATCCGGGGGGCCGTCAAGGAAGCTGTCTGGTTTATCAGGGAATACAAGCGCAAGTCCGTCATCTTCTTCTGCGTCGATATCGAGCATTGTAATCTGGTTTCCGAGGAGTTAAAAAAACATGGCGTCCACGCTCCAACTGTCACTGGAAAAACACCTAAAGAGGTTCGTGACAAGCTTATCGGAGACTTCAAGGCTAAGCGAGTTAACGCTGTGTGCAACGTCAACGTTCTTACCGAAGGATTTGACGCCCCTCACATCGATTGTATCGTACTCCTCCGGCCTACCCTTTCTCCAGGACTCTTCAGTCAAATGGTGGGACGAGGCCTGCGGCCCGATGTGTCTAAGCTTTTTTGTCTGGTCCTCGATTACGGTATGTGCATCGACACCCATGGTCCCATCGATACGCTTGGTGGTGAGCACCCCGCAATGGCTATTTGTTCCGAGTGCCGAGAGTTTTTCTCTCGTGCTGTGCGTATTTGCCCCGGGTGTGGATGGGAGATACCCAAGAAACAGGTAGAGATCATGGACCGAGCCGACGCGGAACGTAAGATGCACGCACTCCAGGCCTCGAAAAAGTCTATCCTCTCTGGCGTGCCCGAGGTTCGCAAGGTAGACGAGGTTTACGTTAATGTCCACACTAAAGAAGGCGGGCGAACCTCCCTTCGTGTTCAGTATCGTTGTGGCGTGTCGATGTTTCGTGAATGGATCTGCCTCGATCACCCGGGGTATCCCGGAATAAATGCTCACGCATGGTGGGTTGCTAGGTTCGGCAGAATGAAAACCAGGGTAACTGTTGCCGATGCAGTCGGCGGCCTCTTTACTTCGCAAGCGATACTCGAATTCACGAAGACAATTACCGTCGTGAAGGCCAAGGGCGACAGGTACTACCGAATCACACACTACAATCAGGAACTGCCAGATGACAGTTGACGATATCGAAAAAGTGAAGAGGGAAATTAGTGCCGAGATGGACAGAAGGGGGGTCCGTAGGCCAGTTGGCTTAATGAGTGTAGATACCATCATACTCGTGTCTGATGATTTCCGGGATAGCGTTGAAATACACATTATTCAAAAAAACGGCTTGATAGATGTAACGTGCATAATGACAAGCGGATGCCTCTGCTTCCCCGTCCCCTGGCTCTCTGGTGAAGATTTCGAGATTCGGACGAGGTTCTCAATTCATGATCTTAAGTTCTCGGATAACTAGATGAACCCTCTCGACGATAACGAACTGTTCAAGGCTGCCAGGTTTTATGTGTCCCTGGGCATGCTTGTGTTCCCGCTGAAGGCGGGCTTGAAGACCCCGGCGACCCTGCATGGAGTGAAGGATGCAACCACTGACCTGAAGAAAATTGAGGCGTGGTGGGCTAACGCACCGAATAGTAACGTGGCAATCGCTTGCGGGAACGGACTCTGTGTCATTGATGTTGATGTATCACAAGAGAGTGGAGTCAAGGGATTCGTCTCCCTCCAAGAGTTCGGTTCATTGCCGCCTACCGCTTGTCAGACCACTCCGCGGGGAGGCAAACATTTCCTTTTCCAGGTAGATCCAGAAATCCCGTCTGCCGGCAAGATCGGCTTCCGCTTGGGTATCGATATCAAAAGTACCGGCGGCTATATCGTGGCGGCCCCCTCGGTTTGTACTGATGGCGAAGGGACCGGCAACCGCTACCGATGGGTGGATGGTCATTCCCTTGGCCAGATTCCCCTTGCCAACCTGCCATCAGTCTTTTACTGCCAGGCCGAATGCCTCGTTCAAGGGAGGCCTGCGGAGCCTGCTACGGAGCCCGCTAACGAGCTCCTGCTGAATCGGGCGAAATCCTACCTCGACGAGATCGAAGGGGCTGTCCAAGGATGTCAGGGCCATGCAAAGCTGTTCTGGGCCTGCCAGTGCATGGTCAACGGCTGGTGCCTGTCGGATTCCGACGCATTACAGTTGCTCTGGGGGTACTATAACCCCAAGTGCTCTCCGCCTTGGGACTACACGGACGACGCAGAACGCAGGGACTTTGAGCGAAAGGTCACTGAGGCGAGGAAGAATCCCCCGCGGGATTACGTGATCGGCTGGCTGATAGAGGAAGAGATCGATCCGGCCGTGCTGCCGGACCTACCTGCTCTCTTGGCAAATCACTTAGCTGGGGAGGCTAAGGTCGCGACCGTGGTGAATCCGAGCGAGCTCGGATTCCTATGCCAGCCGCCGGGTTTACTGGGGGGGCTTTGCGCCTGGATAAACTCCACAGCGATGAGAGAACAGCCCTTCTTGACTCTTGGTTGCTCGCTGACGTTCCTGGGTGCCATTATGGGGCGAAAGGTCAGGGATACGAATGGCAGCAGGACGAACTTGTACTGCATGTCGGTAGCCGATTCGAGCGCCGGCAAAAACAACGCACCGTATCAGATCCGCAGGCTTTGCGATGTTGCGGGTGTTAATGACATGCTGGGCGGTAATGATATTGCGTCTGACGCTTCAATCGAATCAAGGATGGCCAAGCACACTTCAACATTTTTCCTGCTTGACGAGATAGGCTTTCTACTGACTCACATAAAGTCAGGTCGATCTAATCACCAGGCTCAGATCATCAAGGTTCTCATGGACCTTTACTCTTCGGCCGGAAGCACTTTTAAGGGGCGAGAGTACGCTGACGAGGAGAATCAAAGGACAATCGTCCAACCGTGCTGTTGCTTATTCGGTACATCGACGCCAGATCGATTTCAAACCGGTATTTCGAGCGAGGA